>Ga0307310_10000178_pt1 | contig 18273 bp, 16 predicted proteins | sample ER_DNA_197_FD_194502 | JGI IMG/M metagenome (GOLD analysis project Ga0307310, IMG submission 194502) | Bulk soil microbial communities from the East River watershed near Crested Butte, Colorado, United States - ER_DNA_197 | ecosystem: Environmental > Terrestrial > Soil > Floodplain | place...
TCCGGGGAGTGCGCCAGGACGTTGTGCTCTGCATGACCGACCCACCGATCATCGCTGACATCGCGCTCCTGGTTGCCCGCCGCTATCGCGCCCCATTAGTCGTCATCAGCCAGGACGTCTTTCCGGAGATCGCGGTACAGCTCAAGCGTTTGGAGAATCGGGCGTTGATGAGCTTGTTGCGATCGCTCGTCTCGCTCTATCTGCGTCGAGCCGATCGCGTGGTCGCGATCGGGGACACGATGAGGAAGCGGCTCGAGGAGAAAGGTGCACGGCCGGAGCGTTTACGTGTCATTCCGAATTGGGTTGACACCAGGCGTCTGCGGCCTTCCGACGATGGCAACGATTGGTCAAAGGGAGCCGGTCTGGACGGCAAGTTCGTCGTTATGCACAGCGGCAACGTCGGCCACGCGCAGGATCTCGATTCGCTCGTTCGCTCGGCAACGTTCCTCCGAGATCTAGACGACCTCAGGATCGTGATCATCGGCATGGGGGCGCGTCACGCCGAACTCGTTGCGCTGTCGGAGCGGCTCGAGGTTGATCAGGTGCGGTTCCTGTACTACCAGCCGCGCGGAGTTCTGCCCTCGTCGCTCTCGGCAGCGGACGTGCACGTCGTCGGTCTGGCGTCCGGCTTGGCGGGCTATGTCGTTCCGAGTCGGCTCTACGGAATCCTCGCCGTCGCCAGGCCCGTGATCGTCGCCGCCGATCCTGAGAGTGAGACGGCGCAGGTCGTGGCAGAGGCCGGCTGCGGCATCGTCGTTCCACCCGGAAGGCCCGAACTGCTCGCGCGAGCGATCAGGGACGCGCACGACGGCAAGTACGACCTGGCGGCGATGGGTTCCCTGGGCCGCGAATGGGTGGAACGCGAGGCGGACCGTTCCGTCGCCGTGCGGCGCTATCGCGACCTCCTGCTCGAGCTTGCCTCGTAGCGCGCTCGCGGCTGCGGGACTGATCGCCGCGCTCGCGCTCGTTGCGGGCTGGAACGCCTACAAGTATCCGAGCGGTGCCGGCTACGACGTACGCCAGCATCGCGAGTACGCCGACCTGCTGATCCATCACGGTGAGATTCCAGGGCCGGAGTCGCGTAGCGAGTACTACACGCCGCCCGTGTTCTATGCACTTGCGGGTGCGGCGACCGTCGTCGGCGAGCACGTTCATGCCGGCGATCCGCACAAGCTCGGCCAGGTATTGAACTGGCTCGTGCTGCTTGCGACCGCGTGCGTGCTTTGGCTGCTCGCACGCGAGCTCTTTCCGCGACGTCCTTGGTTGCAGCTCTCCGCGCTCGCGTTCTTCTGCTTCTTGCCGGTCGTCCTGCGCGTTGGCGCGATGTTCCATCCCGAGCCGTTGTCGATGCTCCTGTGCGCGGTCGCGCTGCTACTCACGGCCCGCATGCTCGGCCGTCACCAGTACGGCTGGCAGTTCGCCGTGGCGACAGGCCTAGTCCTGGGGTTGGCGCAGCTGGTGCGCGCCTTCTCACTCTGGACGTTCGCCGCCGTGGTGCTCGGGTTCGCAGCCGCGCGCGCGTGGAGGCCGTTGCTCGTCATCGTCGTCGCGACCGTGGTGGTGACGGCGCCGTGGTACGTCCGGCAGGCGATCGAATACGGCAATCCGGTCTTCGACCGTCCCACGAAGCAGGAGGCGATCTGGGACCGGCGTCCGGCTCGGTTCTATGTCGGGCTAGGACTGCCGGACGTCGTCACCGATCCGATCCGGCCGCACTTCCGCAACGAGGCGATCCCGACGACGTACAGCGAGGTCTGGGGCGACTACTTCGGTGTCTGGAGAGGCAGCCGCGAGCGCCAGAGCATCCTCGGCCTGCTGCCGACGCTGCTCGCGCTCGTGGGCTGGGCGGTTCTGCTGGCACGTTCGCGGCGAGTGCCGGCGAGCCTGCCGGCGGCTCTGTTGCCGGGACTCGGGATCCTGGGCTACCTCTATTTCACGGTCAGCTATCCCACGCAGGACGGGGACGTTCTGAAGGCGAGCTACATGCTCACGACAGCGCCGGCCTGGGCGCTTGCGTTCGGCTATGCGGTGGACAGGCTTCCGGGGCGCACGCGTGTCGTCGTGGCCTCGATTCTGGCCGCCTCGGCGCTCGCAAGCCTGCCGTTCCTGCTGTACTGACCGCCGTGACGGCCGTTCTCTTCACATGTGCCGGGCAGCGCGTGGACATCGTGGGCGCGTTCCGCCGAGCCGGCGCCACAGCAATTGCCGTCGACGCCAACCCGCTTGCACCGGCGCTCTACCACGCTGACGATCACGCGCTTGTCCCGAGGGTGGACGACCCGGATTACATCCCGGCTTTGCGCGCGCTCGTCGAGCGGCACGACGTCCGCCTGATCGTGCCGCTGACCGATCTCGACCAGGTCACGCTGGCAGGGTCGCGCGAGGAGCTCGGAGCAGTGGTGCTGCTCCCCGACGCGGAGATCGTCGAGCGTCTCGAGGACAAGTACCTGGCACACGTCCTCTTCGTGGAGCGCGGGATCGCATCGCCTGCGACGTGGCTGCCGAACGGAGTGCCCGACGGTGTGTCGTTTCCACTGCTGGTGAAAGCGCGTCACGGCTTCGGCTCGCGGCACATCTACCGCGCGGCCGACCGCGCTCAACTTGGCTTCTTCCTCGGCTACACGCCGGTCGAGTCGATCGTGCAGAGGTGTCTCGGCGGCGAGGAGTTCTCGATCGACGTGTTTTGCGACCTCGAAGGGCGCTGCCTCAACGCGATCCCTCGCACGATGATCGAGTCGAAGGGCGGCGAGTCGATCAAGGGGATGAGCATCCGCGACGATCAGCTGATCGAGTTGGCCCGCGACGTCTCCGAGAAGCTCCAGCTCGTCGGGCCGGCGAACATCCAGTGCTTCCGCGAGGCTGATGGATCGCACTACCTCACCGACATCAATACGCGGTTCGGCGGCGGGTTTCCGTTGCCACTCGCGGCCGGAGGGCGCTATCCCGAGCTTGCTCTCGCGCTCGCGCGCGGTGAGCACCCAGAGCCGCGTCTCGGCGACTTCCGCGAGGGCATCGTCATGACACGCTTCTTCTCCGATCTGAGCTTGACGCAGAATGGCGACGGAACGTTGAAACCACTTGCTCCCGATCGCAGTGAGGGCTGACCCAGCCGGCATCTTTTCGCCTCGAATCCTGCGTCTGGCCTTGGCAATTGGCCCTGCGGTTGTGCTCGGAGGCTACGCGGCCCTGTTGGGCTGGGATGTTTTTCACTACGACTGGCTGCGTGGCTTCGACGCCTATGCGAATTCGCTGTATGCGGATGTGTTGAGGGATCACCACCGCCTCCCGACAACGGCCGAAACAGATGTTTGGCACACGCCGCCCCTGTTTTTCGTGGTCGCCGCGCTGATCGACTCGCACCGCGGCGTCCAAATCTTCAACGCGTGCGCGGCACTCGTCGTGGTGATGCTCGCCGGGCTGATCGCAAGGGAGCTCTTTCCTCGCTCGCGTGGCATCCAGCTTGGCGCGCTCACTTTGGCCGCGCTGTCGCCGGTGCTTACCCGAAGCGCGGTGATGTACCACCCGGAGCCGCTCGCCACCGCCCTGGCAACGGCCGCCGTCTACCTCGTCGTTCGCGCGATCACGCGTGGGAGGGCTGGCGTCTGGGCAGGAGCGTGTGCGGGTTTGCTCTTCGGGTTGGCGTCCTTGACTCGCACCTGGGCGCTCTCCTTCGCCGGGGCTTCGTGCCTTGCACTGCTGGTTCAGGCACGATGGAATCGAGACCGTGAGCCGCTGTTAGCAGGCGCCGCTCTCATAGGCGTCACGCTTGCCCTATCTCTGCCGTGGTTCGTCAATCAGACTCGAAGTCACGGCAGTCCGTTCGCTTTCAACCGCCCTGCGCCGAGCGAGCCCTTTTTCTCGAGGAGACCCGCAGCCTTCTACCTGAGTGTTGACATGGGGGAGGTTTTTTCGCACCCCTATGCACCCCATTACCTCAATCATCTTTTGCCCGTCGTCTACTCAGACTGGTGGGGGGACTACTGGCGTTACTTCGACATTCCGTACGACAACATTTCGACCCCGCCCGAATTGCCGTCGAAGTACGAAGCCCCGCGTGTCCGACAAAGCTATGTCGGCGTCGTCCCGTCCCTTTTCGGAGCTCTGGGCTTCGTCGCTTTCCTTGTACTCGGGATTCGACGACGCGAGCCGGGGCTACTCCTGATTCCCGGGGCGGTCCTCCTGCTCGGGCTTCAGTTCCTCACCTTCCAGATCGCGTATCCGCATGCCGACGGGGACACGATCAAGGCCACCTATCTTCTGAACGCAGCGGCTCCAGTTGCAGTGTTGACTGCCTGGGCACTAGCCTTGGTTCGACGAGCCGGGACTCCCGCCACGGTCGCTGTGTTCCTCCTGCTCGCATATCTCGCGATTCTCGACCTCATGTTCCTCATTCTGCCCGCATGAAATACGTCGTCACTGGAGCTGCCGGGTTCATCGGCTCGCATTTGACAGAAGCCCTGCTGAGCCGAGGGCATGAGGTGCGTGCCGTCGACTGCTTCACGGACTACTACGACCCGGCGTTGAAGGAGCAGAATGCCGCCGGCCTCGACGTTGCGCGCCTCGATCTCGCCGATGAGGATCTGGATCTCGCTGGGGTCGACGGGGTGTTTCACCTTGCGGGGCAACCCGGCATGCGCAGCTTCGGCGAGGTCTTTGAGGACTACGTCACCCGCAATCTGCTCGCGAGCCGTCGGGTTTTCGAGACGGCGGCGGGTGCTGGCGTGCGTGTCGTCTTCGCCTCCTCCTCGTCGGTTTACGGCGACGCTGAGCGCTACCCAACGCCGGAAACGGCAAGGCCACGGCCTTTGTCGCCCTACGGCATCACCAAGATCGGGTGCGAGCAGCTTGCTTACGCCTATGGGTCGAGCTTCGGGTTGGACGCAGTGGTGCTCCGTTACTACACGTTCTACGGGCCCCGACAGCGACCAGACATGGCGTTCGCGCGTATAGCCGACGCCCTCGCCACCGGAACGTCATTCGAGCTGTTCGGCGACGGGCTTCAGTCACGTTCCTTCACTTACGTCGCGGACGGCGTGGACGCGACCATCGCCGCGATGGAGAGGGCGTCCGCCGGGGCTGTTTACAACGTCGGTGGCGGACGTGAGGCGACGATGCGCGAGGCGATCTCGATCCTTGAAAAGGTCTCCGGACGGTCACTCGAGCTCGTCGAAAGACCGGTCGCGGCCGGCGACATGCGACGCACGGCTCCGGACGTCACCGCGATTGAACGCGATCTCGGCTGGCACGCGACGACCTCACTCGAAGACGGCTTGCGGGCCCAGTGGGAATGGGCCTCGGTTAGAGTCGCCGCGCCTTGAACGCACCTGACCTGGATCGCGAAGCCGAGCAGGAAGTCGATCTCGGCCGCTACTGGAGCGCGATCGTCGCGCACTGGTGGCTTCCCCTCGCAGGGCTGCTCGTCGGCGTTCTGATCGGCTATCTCATCTCGCTCGGCGGTTCCCAGGTCTGGAAGGCGAGCTCGACGATCTTCGTCGGCGCGCCGTACAGCGTCGTCGGCAGCGTCCCGCTCCAGGGCCCGCAGGCGAACCCGTCGACCGTCGGAACGATCGTCCGCTCGGAGGACGCGATCCAGCGGGCCGCGACGCTGGCCGGCATGCGAGCCGCGGACCTGCGTGGCCACGTTTCGACGAAGACGATCTCGGCCGGCACGACGACCGGGACCGTTCGCACGGCCAACCCTCTCGTTCAGATCACGGTGCAGGCGACGACGAGGCGGAAGGCACAGGTCGCCGCGAACGCGCTCGCACGATTGGTCGTACAGCGGCTTGCGCCATACACGACGAAAAAGATCGACATCCTCAAGCAGCGCATCGCGGTGGATGAGCAGGAGGTCGCCGTGATCGAGCGGCAGGCTCGCAGCTCGGGTGACCCGACCGCGAAAGCGGTGTTCGGTGTCCATCTGGCAGACGTCCTCGACGACGAGCTTCAGGCGAAGCAGCTCCTCATCCAGGCCGAAGAGGTCGAGCGGCCGAAAGTGCTCACGCGTGCAGCGGCCGTGAAGACGACTGCCCGGAGTCGGCGGAACTCGGTCGTCGTCGCGGCGTTCCTCGGCTTGCTCGTCGGCTTGTTCGCAGCGCTCGCGTGGGAGCCGCTCATGCGCCGCCGCTCGGGCTGATGCTGGAAGGCAGGACGGTGGCGGTAGTCGTTCCCGCCTACGACGAGGAAACGCTCGTCGCGACGACGATCGAGGGCGTCCCTGACTTCGTCGACCGGATCTTCGTCGTCGACGATGCGTCCCGCGACGGAACGGTGGCAGCCGCGCGCGGTGTCGGAGACCCGCGCGTCGAGGTGGTGACGCACGAAAAGAACTCGGGCGTGGGCGCGGCGATCGTGACGGGATACCAGCGCGCGCTCGTTGAGGGAAGCGAGGTTGTCTGCGTGATGGCTGCCGACAACCAGATGGATCCGACCGATCTGAAGAAGATCGCGCTGCCGGTCGCGCGGGGCGAGCTCGAGTACGCGAAGGCCAACCGCCTCATCTCCGGGGAAGCGTGGCGCGTGATCCCGCGCTCCCGCTATCTCGGCAACGCGGTTCTTTCGTTGCTGACGAAGATTGCGTCTGGCTACTGGCACGTCGCCGACTCGCAGTCCGGGTACACGGCCGCGAGCCGCGAGATCCTCGAGCAGCTCGACCTCGACCGGATCTATCCCGGCTACGGCATGCCGAACGACATGCTCGTCCACCTCAACGTGTGGAACGCAAGGGTGCGTGACATCCCGTCGCGTCCGATCTACGGTGTCGGGGAGCAGTCGGGCATCAAGATCCGGAAGGTCATCCCGCGCATCTCGTGGCTGCTGGTGAAGGGCTTCTTCTGGCGGATGCGCGAGAAGTACGTGATCCGGGACTTCCACCCGCTCGTCTTCTTCTACGCCTTCGGCTTCCTGATGACGCTGCTCGGGCTCGGCCTCGGCATTGCGGAAGTGGTCCTGCGGTTCATGGGCAACGCGGTATCCGTCGGCACCGTCGTCCTCGTTGCGCTGCTGCTGATCTTCGGCTCGCAGTTCACGCTGTTCGCCATGTGGTTCGACATGGAATCGAACAAGGACCTGCGCTGAATCCGGCGTCTGTAAAGCCGTGGTAAAGCCTGCCGCCTCCTGTCAGAGGCCCGGGTAGCATCCCCCTGATGCCCACGGCAGTTGTGACTGGTGGAGCCGGGTTCCTCGGCTCCCACCTCTGCGATCACCTCATCTCGAAGGACTACCGCGTCGTCTGCGTGGACAACCTCGACACGGGGTCCTTGCACAACGTCGAGCACCTGCGGGGCGACAATTTCCTCTTCATCAACCAGGACGTGACCCTCCACCTGGAGATCGACGAGCCCGTCGACAACGTCTATCACCTCGCGGCTCTTGCCAGTCCCATCGACTACCTGCGTATGCCCCTGCACTCGCTGAAGGTGGGCTCGTACGGCACGCATAATGCGCTCGGGCTGGCGAAGTTCAAGCGTGCCCGCTTCCTGCTCGCCTCCACGAGTGAGGTCTACGGCGATCCGCAGGTGCACCCACAGCCGGAGACGTACTGGGGGAACGTCAACCCGATCGGGCCCCGTGGTGTCTATGACGAGGCCAAGCGCTACGCCGAGGCGATGACGATGGCGTACCACAGCCAGCAGGGCGTCGACACCGCGATCGTGCGGATCTTCAACACCTATGGCCCGCGGATGCGGCCGAGCGACGGCCGCGCGGTTCCTACGTTTGTCAGACAGGCTTTGGAGGGCAAGCCCTTGACTGTGTTCGGCGACGGCTCCCAGACGCGCAGCTTCTGTTACGTCGACGACCTTATCGGCGGGCTCGTGGCGCTCGCCGAGTCAGGCGAGCATCTGCCCGTCAACATCGGCAACCCGACCGAGTTCACCCTCAACGAGCTCGCCGAGACGGTCCTCCGCGTCACCGGCTCGAAGAGCGAGCTCGTCTACGAGGCACTGCCGGTCGACGATCCGCAGGTTCGCCAGCCCGACATTACGCGTGCGCGCCAGCTCCTCGGGTGGGAGCCCAAGATTCAACTCGAGGAAGGCTTGCGCCGCATGCTGCCGAGTTTCGGACGGGAGCCGGTCGTTGTTTAGGCGTATCGGGGTCGCAGCGGCGATCGTTTTCGTCGCTGCCGGTCTATCCGTGCCCGCGGCTCAGGCCAAGGCGCACATGCTGGTCGGCATCCAGGACGACGCGATGACGCTGCGCGGCAATCCCACGTTCACGTTCTCGACCCTGAAGCAGTTGCGCACACAGATCGTGCGCATCAACCTGAACTGGAATGACGTGGCCAAAAGGCGTCCGGCGCATGCGCAGGATCCCGCCGACCCTGCGTATGACTGGGATCTCTACGACCGCGCGATCAGATACACGGCGCAGTACGGCATGCAAGTCCTGCTCACGATTCTGTTCACGCCCTCCTGGGCGAACGGCGGAGGTGCGCGCAACGTCCCGCCGAGCAACTACACAGACCTGCGCAACTTCGCGTACGCCGCGGCGACTCGGTACAGCGGCCACTACATCCCGAATACGGACCAATTCGACGAGGTCTACCTGCCGGCCGTGAAGTATTGGACGGCCTGGAACGAGCCGGCCAACCCAAACTGGCTGCAGCAGGTATCCGGCGGTCGCTTTGTCAGTCCTCGCTCCTATGCACGCATCTGTACTGCGATCTGGCAGGGCGTGCATTTCACGAACTTCGCGGGCGAGAAGGTCGCGTGCGGCGTGACCGGGCCGCGCGGCAACAACGCGCCGCGTTCCAGCCGGCCGTCCCTTTCACCGCTTGCATTCATGCGCTTGACCAAGGCAGCCGGTTTGCGGAACCTCGATGCGTACGCCCACAACCCGTACTACGGAGCGCCGAGCGAGACACCCGCCAGCAAGCCGGGCGGAAGCGCTGTGACTCTCGGAAACATGAACACATTGATTGCTGTCGTAAACAAGCTCTGGGGTAAGAAGCGGATCTGGATCACCGAGTACGGGTGGCAGACACCGCCCGACCGGCTCTTCGGCGTTTCGTTCACGCGGCAGGCTGCCTACGTGCGCCAGTCATACGCGATTGCCCGTGCCAATCCACGGATTGACATGATGGTGTGGTTCATGCTTCGCGACGATACGAACCTCGGAATCGGGTGGCAGTCCGGCTTTCTCACCGCTGCGGGGAAGAAGAAGCCGTCGTTCAACGTCTTCGCACGCCTCCCGCACTGAGCAGCGACCTGTAGAGCTCGTCGACGTCGTCGACGAGCCGCTCCACGGCATAGCGCGGCAGCACGCGCTCGCGGCCTTTCTTGCCCATGCGCGCGCGTAAGGCCGGATCGCGCGCGAGGCGGCCGAGGCGGTCGGCGAGGTCGTCCGTCGCTCCTGCCTCGACCAGAAAGCCGTCCTCGCCGTCTCTGACGACGTCGGGGACACCGCCGACGCGCGTGGCCACGACGGGACGCTCTGCTGCAAGGGCCTCGATGACGGTCACGGGCGTTCCTTCGTTCCCCGATGGCAGCACCAGCACGTCGAAGGCCGCGTAGAAGGGCGCGACGTCTTCCTGATAACCGAGGAAGACCGTGTCGCGGGCGACGCCGAGCTCGTGCGCACGCTGTTCCAGCGGAAGGCGGTCGGGCCCGTCACCGACCATGCAGAGCACGGCGTCGACCCCGTTGTCGCGCAGGCTCTTGAAGGCGATCAGCACGTCATCCGTCCGCTTCACCGCCGTCATGCGGCCGATCCAGCCGACGGCAAAGCGGTCTCCGGGAATGCCGAGGTAGCGACGACTCTCGCCGCGGCCTTTCTTTTCCGGGGCGACGCGCTCGTCGAGCTCGATACCGAGCCGAATTACGACGAAGCGCTCCCGCGGGGCGACGCCCAGGGCGACTAGGTCGTCGCGAACCTGCGGGCTGACTGCGATGAGCGCCGTCGTCCCGGCGGCGAGCCAGCGTTCGAGCAACCGAAAGAGGAGCGTGCGGACGGGCCCGAAGTAACCCCGCAGGACGTGGCCGTGGAACGTGTGGACGACGATCGGCGGTTTCCGCGAGCCGGCCAGCCGCGCAGCGACCCGACCGACGGTGCCCGCCTTCGCGGTGTGGGTGTGAAGGATCTGCGGGCGCTCCTTTCTGATCAGCCGGGCGAGCCGGATCGTCGCCATCAGGTCGCGCAGCGGTGAGATCTCCCGGCCGAGCTCGTCGATCCGTACGACCTCCACGCCTCGTGCGTCGGCGACGAAAGCCATCGAGTCCTCCCCGCGGGCGAGCGAGCCCGCGACCAGAGTCGTGTCGTAGCCGCGCTTCCTCAGGCCTTCCGTGAGGTACGCGACGTGCAGCGCCGGCCCGCCCATGTTCAGCCGGGCGATGACGCGCAGAATCCGTACTCGGTCATGCGAGCCGCCTGTGGCCTGAGTTCCGTGGGTGCGGCGGCTCATTTCAGACGGACGCGCGGGCAAAGCCCGCACGTCCTGAAGGAGGCACCGCGAGCGGATGCCTCAGCCTCTTGTCAGACGCGGGCAACGATCGCCTCGGCCGTGAGCTCGAGCCCTGCGGCGAGGTCGATGCGCGGCTCGTAGCCGAGCAGCTCGCGCGCCGAGGAGATATCCGCCCACGAATCTCGGATGTCTCCCTGACGCGGCGGCTCGTGGCGCTTCTCGACCGGCTTGCCGAGAATGACGCCGATGGTCTCCGCGACGTGGTTCACGCTGGCCGGTGAGCCCGCGGCGATGTTGAACGTGTGTCCGCCGGCACCGGCCGTATCCGCCGCTCGAATAGTGGCCTCGACGACGTTGCCGACATATGTGAAGTCACGCGACTGCTCGCCGTCGCCGTAGATGGTGACCGGCTCGCCCTGATCGATCGCCGCGATGAACAGCGGCACAACCGCGGCGTACTGCGAGTACGGGCTCTGCCGCGGCCCGAACACGTTGAAATATCTGAGGACGACTGGCTCGAGTGAGTCGTACACACGGCCGAAGCTGATGCAGTAGCGCTCCGCCGCGAGTTTCGCGACGCCGTAGGGAGAGATCGGATCCGGCGGAGTCGACTCGGACGTCGGGAGCTCCCGGCTCGTTCCGTAGACGGAGGTGGAGGACGAGAAGATCACGCGCCGTACTCCTTCGTCACGTGCGGCGAGCAGAACGTTGAGCGTTCCCTCGATGTTGACGGCGCTCGACGTGAGCGGGTCCTGCACGGAGCGCGGCACGGAGCCCAGGGCACCGAGGTGGTACACGACCTCGGCGCCGCGCACCGCGGCGTGGACACGCTCGTAGGAGCGGAGCTCTCCCTCGACGACCTCGACGTCGAGTCCTTCGAGATTCGCGCGGTTGCCCGTAGAGAAGTTGTCGAGCACACGCACGTCGTCGCCCCGCTCGACGAGCGCATTCACCAGATTCGAGCCGATGAACCCGGCCCCGCCTGTCACGAGAGCTTTCATTCCTGCCATTTTCCCTCAGGAGGCGCCTGACTCCTCTGCGCAGCCGCCGTAGCTGCGAGGCCGAAGCCCAGCCAGGTGACCGCGTCCAGCGGAATTCCGGCCACGAGGCCCTGTCCGCCCCAGATGCCCATCGCCGAGAGAATCGTGAAGGCCGCCACGGCTCCGGGCGGCGCATTCGCGCGGAAGGCGAGGACGAGAGCCAGCGCGAACGGTGCCAGCCAGAGGACGAGGCCGATCAGGCCGAGGTCTGCGGCGGCCTGGATATACGCGTTCTGGACGCCCCACTCGTGCTCGCGGGTGGGAAAGGCCAGCGGGGCGACGTCGGGGAACCTCTTGCGCGCGGCCGGCAGCTGAGGATCGACGACCTCGGGATCGGTGGACGCCTGCCACCCGGCCCCGACGATGGGATGGTCGTGCCAGATGCGGTAACCGACGTATGCGAGCAGCGTGTGGTGAGAGTACGTCTGGATGTCTGCGGTCTGCGCCTCCTTTCCTTTGAGATGCACGAAGCGGAGGAAGTTCTCGAAGTCGCCTGCGCGCAAGACGAGCACGCCGATCGCGACAACGCCAACAACGACGCCGCTCACGGCGAGGTCGCGCACTGCAAGCCTGCGCCGACGCGAGACGGCGTACAGGAAGGCTGCCGTGCCCGCGGCGATCCCGATCAGCCCCGCTGTCGCGCCGGACAGGATCAGACCGATCCCACCAGTCGCGATCGCCGTCCAGCCGATCCGCTTGCCGGCAAGGAGCACTGCAGCGAATCCGACCCCGAGCGCCAGCGCCGAGAGCGCGGCGAAGTCCGAGTGACCGAGGAACGATGGTTGCCGCCGTCCGGCCGCCCATGCTTCGGCGATGTCGACGCCGAGGAACTGCAGCAGGCCGAAGCAAGTTGCCACGACGCTCCACGCAACGGCCGCGGCTGCCACCAGCTCCCAGTCGGAGCGACGACGAAGGATCATCGGCGCGGAGAGCGCGAGCAGGGCGTACTCCGAGAATTTCATCGCGGTGACGAAGTGGTCGAGCGAGCCCGAGCGGATGAAGATCCAGAGGAGCAACGCAGCGGAGGCAATCCACAGCGCCAATGCAGGGCGAAGGGGAGCGAATCCCATCTTCAAGCCCTCACGGAGGGCGACGAGCGCCACGACGACGACCGCCAGGTCAGACAGCTCGAGCCCAAGGTGCGTTGACCCGAGCGGCACCCTCACTCCCGGCTGGTACTTGATGTGGAGGAACAGGAAGGGGACGGCGAGGGCCAGAGCGACAGCGCCGGGGTTGATGCCTGAGTTCGTCGCCACAGAACGCGCCCTCAGCGCCAGGGTCTCCGCTGAGGCCATGGAACGAGTCTAGGTATTGCCCTCCCTAGAATGGTCGTCCTAATGCGCTCGCGGCTCTTCTGGCGCCGGTCGGCGGCAGCCGCTGGGATCTATGCCTCTGTCGTCCTCGGCTTCTTCGGGACGGTGATCGTTGCCCACGCCTTCACGACGCGCCTACTTGGTCTGTACGCGATCGTCATCGCCGCTACGGGGTTCTTCCAGACCTTGCTCGACCTGACGATCGAAGAGGCGCTCGTCAAGTATGGATTCCGTTTCCAGGAGCGCGAGGACTGGGGTCGGTTGAGGCGCCTGTTCGGCCAGGCGCTGCAATTGAAGCTCGCCGGGGGAGTGGTCGCCGGTCTGTGTCTGCTTGCGCTGGCACCGGCCGCGCATGCGCTCTTCGGTGACGATCGCCTGCTGAAGCCGATGCTGATCGCAGCCGCCCTGCCTCTGGTGCAAGCGCCTGAGAACGTCGGCGGAGTCGCTCTCATTCTGCGCGGCCGTTACGACATTCGCGCGTTCTTCCTTTTCCTCTCGATGGCGTTGCGGCTCGGAGCGATTGCGATCGGGACGCGCTACGGGCTCACGCAGACGATCGCCGCAATCGTGGTCGCGCAGGTCCTCGCGACGGCTGCGGTGCTCGGTGCCGGGTGGGCGGCGTTCAGACGCAATCCCCGGGTCGCCGCCGTTCCGATCGGCGAGGAGCGTCCGGAGATCAGGCGCTTCGTCATGCAGTCCACCCTCGCAACCGGGGTGGTCGCGCTCCGCAGCACGCTGAGCCCGTTGCTTCTGGGTGTCGTCTCGTCCCCTACCCAGGTCGGGTACTTTCGCGTCGCGCAGGCGCCCCAGCAAGGGTTCGCTGCACTCTCCGCTCCGGCGCGGCTCGTGCTGTTGACGGAGCAGACTCGTGCCTGGGAGCGCGGTACGCGCGAGTCGGTCTTCGCAGGGGTACGCCGCTACTCGTTCGGCGCCGCAGCGGCAGTCCTGGTCGCAGTCCCGATCCTGCTGTGGCTGGCGCCCGATTTGGTCCGGCTGTTCTTCACGTCCAAGAACGTCGGTGCGACGGATGCGCTTCGCCTCATCGTCGTCGCGGCCGCCCTGCAGTTCGTCTTCGGCTGGACGAAGAGCTTTCCCGTTTCAATCGGGCGGCCGAAGCTACGAATCTGGGCACACGGAATCGAGACACTCGTCCTCATCCCGCTGGTCGTCGTTCTCGGCTCGGTCTGGGGGGCGACCGGCGCCGCGGGCGCGGTGCTCGCGTCCACGGTGGCGTTCATCGCTTTCTGGACGGCTCTCTTCTTGCGGATTCGGCGTGAACCAGGAAGCCAGGGGACACATCCCCCTCAACCAGAGGCTGTCTTGCTGCCGTGAGGGTGCTGATCGTCTCGGGGATCTGGCCGCCCGACGTCGGCGGGCCTGCGAGCCATGCGCCCGATGTGGCGCAGTTCCTGCGCGATCGCGGCCACGAGGTCGAGGTCGTGACAACCGCAGACGCGCCGCCTGCCGCGCGGACGTATCCCGTCCATGCGGTGTCGCGGCACCATCGCGTCGGCGTTCGGCACCTTCTCGGCGCAGGGCTCATTCATCACGAGGCGCGCGAAGTGGACGTCGTTTACACGACCGGCATGTTCGGCCGCAGCGCTTTGGGCTCGTCTATGGCCCGGAAGCCCTATGTCGTGAAGCTCACTGCCGATCCTGCATTCGAACGATCGCGTCGCCGAGGTTTCGTCGAAGGCAACGTCGACGAGTTCCAGGAGCAGCGCGGCGGCCCTACGGTTGCGTTGTTGCGGTTCGCGCGTGACGTCGAGCTTCGGCATGCCGCACACGTGTTCACACCCAGTGCGTACCTGCGAGAGCTGGCGCTCGGATGGGGCGTGGCTTCTGACCGCGTCAGCGTTCTGCCGAATCCGTCGCCTGTGGTGGGTGAGCTCGGTCAGCGGGACGAGCTGCGTCGGGCATTCGGCCTGAACGGTGCGACGCTCGCGTTCGCCGGTCGCCTGACAGCGCAGAAGTCGCTCGGTCGCGCGCTCGAGGTGGTTGCCGCCGCGGACGGGGTGAAGCTCGTGATCGCGGGCGAAGGCCCGGAGCAGGAACCGCTTCAGGCCAGAGCCGTCGAGCTCGGGATCGGCGACCGAGTGACGTTTCTCGGCGCACAGCCTCGCGAGCGCATCGTCCAGCTCTTTCATGCCGCCGACGCGACGATCCTGTCCTCGAGCTGGGAGAACTTCCCGCACACGGTTGTCGAGGCGCTCGCGGTCGGGACGCCGGTGCTCGCAATGGAGGCGGGAGGGGTCTCGGAAGTCGTCCACGACGGTGTCAACGGGCTGCTGGTCGGTGCCGGAGACACAGCCGCGCTCGGAGACGCGGTCAGGCGCTACTTCGTCGACGACGAACTTCGTGAGCGGCTGCGCAGCGCCGCCGCGGCGTCAGTGGCCGACTATGCACCTGAACGTGTCTTCGGTGAGCTCGAGGAGACCCTCCGGCGAATCGCGGGCACATGAAGCCGCGTGTCCTGTTCGTGTCGCGGCGTGTGGAGCTGCCGCTGTCGCCAAGCCTTGCCCGCAAGTGGGACGCGATCGGCGCGGAGCTCGAATTTCGCGTGCTGGCCGGGGGAAGCGGGAGCAACGGCGCGTTCCATCTGGCGCGCGAGCTACCTGCGCTCGACGGCCCGGCGTTCTTCGCGGCGCTGCCGCTCCGCATCGCGCGTGAGCTTCGCCACTTCAAGCCTCATGCCGTACTCGCGCAGGGTGCACACGAGACGGCGGCGGCGCTCAGCGGGCGCAAGCTTGCGCGCGCAGACACGGTCGTGATCGCGGACCTGCACGGCGACTGGCGTGCGCCGACCCGTCTCTACGGCTCGCGGCTGCGCGGAGTGCTGAGCCCCGTCGCCGACCGCGTTGCGCTCGGCGCCTTGCGCCGAGCCGACGGTATCCGCACGGTGACCGGCTACACGACCGGGCTCGTGCGCGAGCTCGGTCTCGAACCGGCCGACCAGTTTCCTGCGTACATGGACTTCGACTCCTTTCTGCAGGAGCAGCCGAAGCCGATCCCAACGCGTCCGCAGGCGCTCTTCGTCGGCGTGCTCGAGCGTTACAAGAACGTGGACGGGCTGGGCGAGGCCTGGCGGCGAGCAGCGTCACGCGTTCCCGACGCGCGGATGCACATCGTCGGCTCGGGAGCATTGCAGCCGGTCGTCGAGCAACTGGTCAGAGATTTCCCCGAGCAGACGAGCTGGACGGAGCGGCTGACGCAGAGCGGCGTCGCATCGGCGCTCGACGATTCGACCATGCTCGTCCTGCCTTCGCGCTCCGAAGGGATGGGCCGGGTGATCGTCGAGGCTTTCTGCCGGGCCCGGCCGGTCGTGGGCAGCCGCGTCGGCGGCATTCCGGATCTCGTCCAGGACGAAAGCAACGGACTGCTCGTCGAACCGGGTGACACGGACGGCCTCGCCGATGCGCTGGTCCGCGTTCTCGCCGAGCGAGAGCTGGCGGCGCGGCTCGGTACAGGAGCGCACTCGAGTGCCGGTCTCTGGACGGTCTCGCCGGAGGACTTCGCCGCCCGTCTGCGCGATCTCGTCGGCCGCATCACCGGGCTAAGCTAGGTCGCCGTGCGCGCAGACCGCTTCAAGCAGGTGCTGAAGAACTCCGTCTATCGGACGATCGGGGAAACGGCGTCCGCAATCGGCGCAAGCAACGGCGAGCGGAGCCTGCGCGTGCTCATGTACCACAAGGTGAACGATCTGCCCGGCAATCCCTTGACGATGCCCGTGTCGATCTTCGACGAGCAGATGGACCAGCTGCGCGACCTCGACTACACGGTGGTCGGTCTCGATGCCGTGCTCGACCACTATGTCGAAGGGAAGTCATTGCCGGAACGTGCGGTGCTGATCACTTTCGACGACGGCTACTACGACAACCTCGGCAACGCTGCCGGCGTGTTGCGAAAGTACGGCTACCCGGCTGTGCTGTTCGTTCCCATCGGCTACCTCGACGACCGTCATCCGCTTCCACACGAGGAGCACCTGGCGGCACAGGGAATTCTCAACCGAACGATCGAGTGGGCCGAGCTTGCCGAGCTGGAGCACGAAGGGATCCGCATCGAGTCACACGGCATCTCACATCGTCCGCTTGCGGATCTCGAGGTCGACGAGGCGGCTCGCGAGATCGCCCTCTCCAAGCTTCGACTGGAGGAACGCCTCGGCCGGCCGGTGCGTGCTTTCTCGTACGTCAAAGGCTCGGAGGCGCACTACAAGCCCGTCCACCTCTCGCTCGTCCGCCAGGCCGGCTACGACGTCGCGTTCACCGCGGTCTCGGGCTCCAACTCGCAGGCGACGGATCCGCTGCAGTTGCGCCGCTACAACATCGAGCCCTATTCCCCGCGCACGTTCGAGCTCGTGTTGGCGGGAGCGTGCGACCTGATCTCGCTGAAGGACACGGTCACCGGGACGCACGCCCGCCGCCTCTTCAACGCGGCGCTCGGCACGTCCAGCAAGTAGATGTCAGGGTTCGAGCTCGCCTCCTACGAGCCGGAGCAGCGGGAGGACTACCTGCGGCTGCTGCACGATGCCTGGGGCGACCTGGCCCTGTCCGGGCCCGAGTTCGACTGGTGGTTCAAGGAGAACCCCGTTGACTCGCTCATGTCCGTCGCGCGTGTCGGCGGACAGGTGGCAGGAGTCGCCTCGCATTCCCTCTTGCGCGTGGTGCTCGGAGGCGTGCAGCGCGAGGTGAGCTTCTCGGTTCATGCGACCACGGCCGAGTCCGCGCGTGGGCTCGGGATCTTTCCTGCCCTGGAGAAGAAGCACGAGCAGGAGGCTGAGGACAGGGGCGTTGCGGTCGTGCTTGGCTTCGCCTCCAAGCCGACTGCGCCGATCTTCCTCGGCCCGCTCGGCTGGACGGAGATTGCGCGAATCCGTGTCTGGGGCCGGCCGTTTCCGCGCAGGCCACGCCGGCTCGAGCCGTACGCCCGACTCCCAAGGTTTCGCCATGCCGGCGACGCGGCCAAGTCCTGGCCGAACCATGTTGTGCGCGACGCCGAGTACCTGAACTGGCGTTACATCAGATCGCCTCGCGACTATGTGGCCGTTGCGGCAGGCGGGAGCTACGCCGTCGTGGGTCACAAGGAGCACAGAGGCACGGCCCTCGCCTACGTTGCCGACCTCGTAGGACCGGCACCGAAAACGCTGTTGCGCGCCTGCCTCGCGGAAGTGCGGCCGGGCTCGCGCGCATTGCTCGCCATTCCCGCGCCCGAGCACCGTGCTGCGTACGCCTCGCTTGGCTTCTTCCCAACCCGTACGACGCTCCACTTCATGGGCAAGGCGCTCGCAGGCGAGTTGGAGACCGATCGTCGAGCGTGGCGGTTCACGCTCGGCGACACGGACTTCTTCTAGAAGCCGATGCGGCGGCTCGTTTTCCTCACGCAGAGCGTCGATCCGGCCCATCCCGTGCTCGCAGCGACGATCCCGAAGATCCGGGCGCTCGCCAAGCGTGTCGACGAGGTCGTCGTCCTCGCACAGTCCGGCGGCGGTGACGGGCTGCCCGGGAACGTCGCGGTGCGGACGTTC
>Ga0307310_10000179_pt1 | contig 18270 bp, 19 predicted proteins | sample ER_DNA_197_FD_194502 | JGI IMG/M metagenome (GOLD analysis project Ga0307310, IMG submission 194502) | Bulk soil microbial communities from the East River watershed near Crested Butte, Colorado, United States - ER_DNA_197 | ecosystem: Environmental > Terrestrial > Soil > Floodplain | place...
AGTGGCACTTCGCAATGTGTCCTTCGCCGAACGGCCTGAGCTGTGGCTCCTCGACGTCGCAGTGCCCCTCGACGAAGCGCGGGCAGCGTGGATGGAATCGGCACGCAGACGGCGGGTTGACAGGGCTCGGGACATCGCCTTCGAGCACGATCGGCTCGCGGGCACGACCGCGCTCCGGATTCGGGATCGGAACCGCAGACAGCAGCGCGCCCGTGTACGGGTGCTTCGGCTCGCGATAGAGCGCGTCCCGCGGCGCGAGCTCCGAGACCTGGCCCAGGTACATGACCATCACGCGGTCCGAGATGTGCCGCACGACGTTCAGGTCGTGCGCGATGAAGACGTAGGTCAGCCCGAAGTCATCCTGGAGGTCCTTGAGCAGGTTGAGAATCTGCGCCTGGACGGACACGTCGAGCGCGGACACCGGCTCATCACAGACGATCAGCTTCGGATTCACGGCCAGCGCCCGAGCGACGCCGATCCGCTGGCGCTGCCCGCCGGAGAATTCGTGCGGGAACCGGTTGTAGTGCTCGGGGTTCAGCCCGACCACCTCGAGCAGCTCCTGGACGCGCGTCTTGACCTCGGACGGGGTCCCCAGCTTGTGCACCTCGAGCGGCTCCCCGACGGTGAAGCCGACCCGCTTGCGCGGGTTCAGGGACGCGTACGGGTCCTGGAAGATCATCGTCATCTCGCGCCGGATCGGACGCATGCCCTGGCGCGAGACGTGCGTGATGTCCCGCCCCTCGAACAGGATCCGGCCCGCGGTCGTTTCCAGCAGGCGCACGATGCAGCGCGCGAGCGTCGACTTCCCGCACCCGGACTCGCCGACGATGCCGAGCGTCTCCCCGGGGTTGATGGTGAACGAGACGCCGTCCACGGCCTGAACCTGGGCGATCGCCTTCTGGAAGATGATCCCGCGCGTAATCGGGAAGTACTTCTTGACGCCGTCGACTACGAGCAACTCGTCGCCGTGCAGCTCCATCTGACTCTCCATCTGACCGTTCGACCCCTGTTCCGTCGCCACTTAGGCCTCCGCCATCGTCGCCTCGACCAACTTGGTTCCCTCCCGGTCCTTCGTCTCCTGGTCGAGGTGACAGGCCTGGAGGTGCGAGGGATCGCGCTCAGCGCCCAGGAGCGGGGGGTCAGTCGTCCGGCAGACGCCCATCACATACGGGCAGCGCGGATGGAAGCGGCAGCCGCCCGGCGGCCTGAGCAGCGACGGCGGCTGGCCCGGGATCTGGACGAGCCGCTCGAGGTCTGCGTCGAGCCGGGGAAGCGAGCCCATCAGGCCCCACGTGTACGGGTGCTGCGGACGGTTGAACAGGTCATGCACCTTCGCGTGCTCGACAACCTTGGCCGCATACATGACGACCACGTCGTCGGCCGTCTCGGCGACGACTCCGAGATCGTGCGTGATCATGATGATCGCGCTCCCGAAGTCATCCTGGAGGCGCTTCATCAGGTTGAGGATCTGCGCCTGCGTCGTCACGTCGAGCGCCGTCGTCGGCTCGTCCGCGATCAGGAGGTCGGGATCGTTGATCAGCGCCATCGCGATCATCACGCGCTGGCGCATGCCGCCCGAGAACTGGTGCGGATAGTCGTCGATCCGTGCCTCCGCCTTCGGGATCCCGACTGCCTTCAGGAGCTCGAGCGCGCGGGCCTTCGCGACCCGCACGGTCACGTCACGGTGCAGCTGGACGGCCTCGACGAGCTGCTTCCCGATCGTGTGCACGGGGTTCAGCGACGTCATCGGGTCCTGGAAGATCATCGACATCTCGTCGCCGCGGATCTTGCGCAGCTGGCTGGGCTTGGCCCTGATCAGGTCCTTGCCCTTCCACAGCGCCTCGCCGCTCGACATCGTGCTCCGCCGGGCGTTCAGCCCCATGATGGTGAGACAGGTGACGCTCTTCCCGGAGCCGGACTCGCCGACGATGCCGAGCGTCTGACCCTTCTCCACGGAGAACGAGACACCGTCGACCGCAGTGACAATGCCATCCTCAGTCTTGAAGGACGTGCGTAGGTCCTTGACTTCGAGCAGAGCCATATGAGTGGCCGCTTAGCTTAGCCGGATTCGCGGGTCGATCCAGGCGTACATCAGGTCGACGATCAGGTTGAAGAAAAGAATCGCGATCGTGGCGAACACGACCACGCCCTCGACAATCGCCAAATCGTCGTTGCCGAGAGCGACCACCACCGTTCTGCCCAGCCCCGGAAGCTGGAACACGGTCTCGGTGAAGATCGCTCCGCCGAGTGCAACGCCGATGTCCATGCCGAGCATCGTGACGACCGGGAGGAGCGCGTTTCGAAGCACGTGCGCGAACAGGATCCGCTGCTCGGGAGCCCCCTTGGCCCGCGCGGTGCGCACGTAGTCCTCGTTCAGGGTCTCCATCACGTTGGCCCTGATCATGCGGACGTAAAGCGCCGCGAACAGGAGGGCGAACGTCATCCAGGGCAGGATCATGTGGTAGGCCCACTGCGCCGGACCGCCGGGGTCGCCGGAGCCCGGAGCCGCGCCGAAGAAGTTCGCGTAGTCCGCAATGGGCGTGATGTGCCACCTGACACCGAAGGCGTAGGAGAGGATCAGCCCGATCCAGACCGGGTGCGCCGAAACGCCGATCAGGACGAAGACCATCGCCGCTCGGTCGATCAGCGAGCGGGGTCGTAACGCGGAGTAGATCCCGACCGAAAGCCCGATGATCATCCAGAGGACAGCTCCGCCGAAGACGAGCGACGCCGTCACGGGTGCCGCCATCTTGATCTTCTCGTTGATGCTCTGGCCCGTCGCGTAGGACGTGCCCAGGTCGTGGTGGACCACGAGCCGATCGAGATACTTGAAGTACTGGACCAGGACCGGCTTGTCGAGCCCGAGCTTCTCGGTCGCAGTCAAGAGGCATTGCCTGCTCGCCTGGTCACCTCCGCACATCGCGCGCGCCGGGTCGTTGGGCGCCATGAAGAAGATCACGAACGTGACGAACGTGATTATGAAAAAGAGGAAGATCGCCCACAAGATCCGCCTGATCAAATATCTGAACAACTGCCTCCTCCTCCTCTAGTACGCCGGCGCGAAATCCTATCGATAACACGAAGGGGCGCCGGTCGAAACCGGCGCCCCCAGGTTTGTTACTGGCTCGGTTAGAGCCTCCCTACTTGAGGGCCATCGCGGGGATGCTCCAGTCCTGGTAGATCCCCTGGTAGATAAGACCCTTCGGGTTGACCTTGTTCGAGAAGAAGTACCTGTTGTTGTACGTCCTCTCGATCGCCATCGGAGCGGCCTTGTTCATGATGTCGAGGTCAAGCTGGCCGTAGACCTTGAGGCGCTTCGGTCCGACGAGCTTGGCCGCGTTGGCCATCCGGGCGTTCCACTTGGAACTGTTGAAGTACGAGTAGTTGACGTTGTTCTCAGCCTGAATGCTCGGGCCGTACAGGAGGATGTTGATCCAGTCGTACGGGTCTGGATAGTCCGAGCACCAGCCCATCGAGACGCCCATGTCGGCATCGGTGCCTCTCTTGCCCATGGCCGTATAGATGTCGCCACCCGACTGCGGCTTCATGGTGATGTTGCCGTTGCTGAACCCGAGGTTGATCAGGTCCTGCTTCACGATGAGGGCCTGCGCCGGGTTCGTCGTACCTGAAGAGCGGTAGAAGATGGTGATCTTCCCGTCCTTCATGTGACCGCGGGCCAGGGAGCGCGCCTTGGTCATGTTCTGCTTGTAGATGCTGACGTTCCTCCAACCGGGGACACCCGGGTTGAAGAGGTGCGTCCATGGCTGACCGGCATACGGGCCAGCCTGGGCCACGTACGGCTTGCGGCTGACTGCGTAGTTGACGGCCTGCCGCAGAGGCAGGTTGTTCTTGAACAGGCTGTTCGCCGTGTTCATCGGCAGGTAGCCCGTGCAGTTCTGCGACTTGGTCCAGAAGCGGGTCTTGTTGATTCCGTACTGGCTGGCCACACCCTGCACTTCGGCTGCCGGCAGCGGGCCCTCGTCGAGCTGGTTCGCCTTGACCTGGTTGAACCCGGTCTGCTCGTTGAGGTTCCACTTGTAGTCGAGGCCGGCGAGGTTCCGCGGCCGGTTGCGGCCCGGGCCCGCCGTCCAGAACTTGTTCTGCCTGAGCTGCGTCAGGTCGTCTGGAGCGTTGCGGGACATGTAGTACGGGCCTGCGGACGGCAGGTCGTTCCCGGACACGTTCACAATTTCCTTCGTGAGCGGGAGCTTCGAAGACGTGGCCTGGAAGAACGGCATCGTGATCTTCGAGAGGAACGTTCCATCGCCCCTCGTCAGGTTGACGATGAGCTTGCTGCCCTTGACCTGGACGCCGGAGACGTTGGTCCCCTGGCCGTTGTTGACCGCCAGGGCGCCGACGATGTTCGTCCCCGTCGGGTCCGTGATGAACTGCGCGCCTGGAGACGCGAGGTCCTTGTTGGCGGTTCGGTTGATGGCGTACTTGAAGCTGTTCGGCGTCACTGCAGTGCCGTCGCTGAACTTGAAGCCCTTCCGGATGAAGAACGTGTACCTCTTGCCACCGTTCGTGACGGTGAACCTAGAGGCGACCTCGGGGACGAGCTTGCTGCCCGCCGGGCCCGACTTGTCCGGATAGTTGTACAACTTCGCTGCGGTCGCGTACTCGAGCCACCACGCAGTGGTGATGTAGCCGAGCTGTGGGTCGATCTGGACCGATGCCCCGGTCGTGCCGGCCCTCCAGATCCCGCCCTTCTTGAGCACGCCGGAATTCCCCGCCGCGCTCGCAAAGCTCGATGCGACCAGAAGGCTTGCGCCGGTCACGAGCATCGCAACCGAGAGCCAGAGCCGTCTGTGCATGTTTCTCCTTTCCGTGAACTCGAGTCAGGGCTGCCCCGACCCGGGACGGGCCTCTCCCCGTCCACAGCATGAGACGCCGTTCGCGGAGTTTGGTTAGTTCGCGCCGTTACGAACTGGAACGGGCCGGACTAGCGGCCCGAAGAGCGCGGATCGAACGCATCCCTGAGGCCGTCGCCCAACAGGTTGAACGCCAGCGTCGTCATCAGCACGGCCAGGCCGGGCCAGACCATGAGCAGCGGCCGCGTCGTGTAGTACTCGGGCGCGGACGACAGGAGATTGCCCCAGCTCGGGACTTCGATGGGGATGCCGACGCCGAGGAACGACAAGCCGGCCTCGAACAGCACGTAACTGGCCACGATCAGCGTCGAGTAGACGATCATCGGCGCGATCAGGTGCGGAAGAATGTGGGAGCGGATGATCCTCGAGTCGCTGGCTCCGATCATCCTTGCGGCCTCCACGTACTCCTTCTCGCGGATCGAGAGCACCTGTGCGCGCATGATCCTGGCCGGATAGAACCAGCCGAAGATGCTGAAGATCAGAACGAGCGTGACCACCCCTGGAGGGAAGATCCCCCCAAACGTGATCGCGTTCAGCCGCGGGCCGATCGTGGCCGCGAGTGCGATCACGAACAGCAGTAGCGGGAACGCCATCGTGATCTCCGTCAGCCGCGAGATGACGGTATCGGTCGCGCCGCGGAAGTAGCCCGCGGACGCGCCGAGGAGGACCCCGATCAGCATCACCCCGATCGTCGACAGGATTGCGACCTCGAGCGAGACGCGCGCCCCGTACAGGAGGCGCAGAAATTCGTCCTGGCCGAGCCGGTTCGACGCACCTAGGACCATCACATCATGGCCCCCGGTGTAGGGGTTAACGAAGTGCGTCATCGGGCCCGCCGGGAGCAGGCTCGGAAGCTCAACGACCTGCGGAACCGCCACGAAGATGTCGTTCGGCCCGTGCCCGACGTACTTCTTGGCCAGCGGCGCGCCGAAGAACGCGACGAAGATCAGGAGGACGATGAAGATCGCGCTGGCGATCGCGACCTTGTCGCGCCTCAAGCGAATCCAGACGAGCTCCCAGTAGCCACGCGCCTTTACCGCCTCTAGCTGACTGGGGTCGCCGCCTCCGCCTGCGGACTCGCTCGCGACGGCGGCGCCGAGACCCGCGGCTCCAGAAACGACGACTTGGTCTTGATCGCGTGTGGACATCGTTAAGGGCGCTGAAGTATATGACGCGCGCGCGCGCGAAAAAGTTTGTGGTTAGGCAGTCAGTGCGTCGGCGCCGGCGGCGAAGCCGCCTGTCCGCGCAGCGGACCAGGGAAGGGGGCTCGGGGGAAACGGGAGTTTCCCCCGGTACAAGGGATCACGCCGTAAGCGCGTCTGCGCCGGCAACCACTTCCAAAATCTCCTGCGTGATCTCGGCCTGGCGAGCGCGGTTCATCTGCAGCGTCAGGCTGTCGATCAGCTCGCCGGCGTTCTTCGACGCGTTGCGCATCGCGGTCATGCGCGCCCCCTGCTCGGAGGCCGCCGACTCGAGCAGCGCGCGGTAGAGCTCGGTCTCGACGTAGACCGGGAGCAGCCGCTCGAGGATCTGCTCCGGATCGGGCTCGTAGATGAAGTCGCCGAGCAGCGCCTGCGAAGAATCGTCGTCACCTCCGAGCAGCGACTCGGGGATCGGCAGCACCTCCTGAGCGACGACGCGCTGCGTGAGCGCCGACTCGAAGTGGTTGTAGATGACGACCACACGATCGACTTCCTGCTCGGAGTAGAGCTCGGCTATGTAGTGGGCGATCGCCTGGGCGTCCGCGTAGCGGGGGCTGTCGCTGAAGCCGGTCCACGCCTGGCCGACCTCGTACCGGCGGAAGCGGAGTGTGGACGCGCCCTTCTTGCCGGCGACGACCCAGTGAGGCTCGACGCTCTCCTCCCTGAGGCGGCGCTCGATCACGAACGCCTCCCGGAGGACCTGCGCGTTGAAGGCTCCCGCCAGGCCTCGGTCGCCGGTCAGCGGCAGGATCGCCGCCTTCCGCACATCGCGCCGCTGGAGCAGCGGGAGCCCCCGGAGCGAGGTGCTCGCGCGTGCGACGCCGACCATCAGCTCCTGCATGCGGTCGGCGTAGGGGCGCATCGCCTCGATCCGGGTCTGGGCGCGCCGCAGCTTCGCGGCAGCGACGAGCTCCATCGCGCGTGTGATCTTCCGCGTGTTCTGGACGGAGCGGACGCGGCGCTTGATGTCCTGGACGGACGCCACGTTGTCTAGCTCGCAGCTCCGGCGAGCGCGGGCTCGTCGGAGGTGTTGAAGCCCTGCTTGAACTTCTCGATCTCCGCGTTCAGCTTCTCGGCGAGCTCGTCGGGCAGGTCGCCGGTGTCGGCGATCTCCTTGTACGTCGAGCCCTCTGTGCGGAAGAACTCGCGCAGCTCGTCCTGGAAGCGCGGGATGTCCTGCACGGGGACGTCGTCGAGGAAGCCGTGGATCCCGGCGTAGATCGCGACCACCTGCTCCTCCATCGGCCACGGCGCGTACTGCGGCTGATTCAGCGTCGCAACCATCCGCTCACCGCGGGCGAGGGAGGCCTGGGTCGCCGGATCGAGCTCGGAGCCGAACTGCGCGAACGCCTCGAGCTCGCGGTACTGGGAGAGCTCGAGCCGGAGGCGCCCCGCGACCTTCTTCATCGCCTTCGTCTGGGCGCTCGCGCCTACGCGCGAGACCGAGCGGCCGACGTTGACCGCCGGGCGAACGCCCGAGAAGAAGAGGTCGGCCTCGAGGAAGATCTGGCCGTCGGTGATCGAGATCACGTTCGTCGGGATGTATGCAGCGATGTCGCCGGCCTGGGTCTCGATGACCGGCAGGGCCGTCAGCGAGCCGGCGCCGCGCTCGTCGGAGAGCTTGCAGGCGCGCTCGAGCAGCCTCGAGTGGAGGTAGAAGACGTCGCCCGGGAAGGCCTCGCGCCCGGGCGGGCGCCGTAGGAGGAGCGACATCTGCCGGTACGCGTCGGCGTGCTTCGAGAGGTCGTCGTACATGCAGACCGCATGCCGCCCGTCGAACATGAAGTGCTCGCCCATCGCTGCGCCCGCGAACGGCGCCATCCATTTGATCGGCGCGGCCTGCGAGGCAGGCGCCGTGACGATGATCGTGTACTCCATCGCTCCGGCTTCCTTCAGCCGCTCGTAGACCTGGGCCACGGTCGACGACTTCTGGCCGATCGCGACGTAGATGCAGATCATGTCCTGGCCGCGCTGGTTGAGGATCGTGTCGACGAGGATTGCCGTCTTGCCCGTCGAGCGGTCGCCGATGATCAGCTCGCGCTGGCCGCGGCCGACATTCGTCATCGTGTCGATCGCCTTGATCCCGGTCTGGAGTGGCTCCTTCACGGGCTGGCGGTCGACCACGCCGGGCGCCTTGAACTCGAGCGGGCGGCGGTCGCTCGTGTCGATCGGCGGACCGCCGTCGAGGGCGTTGCCGAGCGGGTCGACGATGCGGCCGATCAGCGCGTCACCGACGGGCACGCTCGCGACACGGCCGGTGCGCTTCGCATTGCCGCCTTCCTTGATCTTCTCCCACTCGCCGAAGAGCGCGGCGCCGACGTTGTCCTCCTCGAGGTTGAAGGCGAGCCCGGTGACCCCGTGCTCGAGCTCGAGCATCTCCAGCGCGACGGCTGACTCGAGGCCGTAGATGCGGGCGATCCCGTCGCCGACCGAGAGGACGGTCCCCACCTCGGCGAGGTCGGTCTCGACGTCGTACTCCTCGATCTGCTTGCGCAGAATCGAGGTGATCTCTTCGGGACGAATCTTCAAGACGAGCTCCTTCTATTAGGTAGACGCGTGGGCGAGGTCTCTGCGAAGTCGGTCGAGGCGGCCCCGGACGCTCGAGTCGACTTCGAGCGAGCCGGCTTTGATGACGAGGCCGCCGATCAGGCCGGGGTCGACGGTGCGCGCGGCTTCGACCCGCTGGCCCGAGGCTTCCTCGATCTGGTTCACGATCGCCGCAGCCTCGTCGTCGGAGAGCTCGTACGCGGTCGTCAGCTCGACGCTCAGGATCTGCTCCTCCGCGGCAACGAGCACCTCGTACTCGCGCGCGATCTCGTCGAGCTGCGCGGCGCGACCCTTTCTGGTCACGACGCGCACGAAGTTACGGATCAGCTCGTCGGCGCCCTCGAGCACAGCGTCGAGCGCCGCCGCCTTGGTCAGCGGGTCGAGCTCGGGATTCCGGATCAGGGACCTGAGCTCGGGCACCTCGTCGACGGCCTCAACGAAGGTCGTCAGCTGGTCGCGAACCTCGTCGATGCGCCCCGCATCCTTCGCCGCCTCGAAGAGCGCCCGCGCGTACGTGCGTGCAACGACTGCCATGGCGCTAGTTCGGGCTCCCTTGCTGGAGCGCCGAGAAGTCGAGCTCGCCGATCGCCTCGTCGATCAGCCGCTTGTGATCCGCGGCGTCGAGCACCTTGCCCGTCACTTTCTGCGTCGCGATCACGGTCAGGTCCGCGACCTCGGAGCGGATCGCCTGCAGAGCGCGCGCCGTCTCCGCGTCGATCTGCCGCGAGGTCTCCTCGAGCCGGCGCTGGCGGTCCTCCTCGAGCTCGTCGCGCAGACGCCGTTTCTGCGACTCGGCGACCTTCCGCGCCTCGGCGAGGATCTCTTCGGCCTGACTGCGGGCCTGGGCCATCGTCGCCCGGTGCTCCTCGACGAGCTTCTGCGCCTCGGTGCGGGCGCGGTCGGCCTCGTCGAGCGCCTCGCGGATGCGCTGGCGCCGCTCGTCGATCACCTGCTGGATCCGGCCGAACGCGAACTTCTTCAGCACGTAGTAGGTAATCCCGAAGCAGACGAACGTCCAGATCATCAGGCCCGGGGTGACCTGGATCAGCGGATTCGATGCGAGTGGCGTCAGGATCATCTAGACGAGGACGAACGCGAGGATCGAGCCGAGCAGGCCGTAGAACACGACGGCCTCGGTGAGCGCGAAGCCCAGCCACTGGATGCCGGTCAGCTCACCGCGGAGCTCGGGCTGACGCGCGACGGCCTGGATCATCGACGCGAAGATCAGGCCGATGCCCACTCCGGCGCCTGCGGCTCCGAGCCCGACGCCGAGCGCGAGGCCGACCGCCTTGCCGGCCTTCGTGACGTCTCCTGACGTCGCTGCGAGGATCGTTGCGAGCACGTGCTCCTCCTTAGTGTTGGGGCTCGATCGCCGAGCCGATGTAGATGGCAGACAGGGTGGCGAAGATGAACGCCTGGATGCCGACGACGATAACGACCTCGAAGATGTAGAAGGCCGTGGCCACCGGGATCACGAGCGGGGCCAGGATCACCGTCTCGAGGATGAACATGAGACCGATGAAGGTGAGGATCAGGATGTGCCCCGCGAGCATGTTCGCGAACAGACGGACGCTCAGCGAGATCAGGCGCATGATCTGGCCCAGGATCTCGAGCGGAACGATCAGCGCGAGCAGAGGCTTCGGCGCATCCGGGATCCAGCTCTTGAAGTAGCGCGTGGGCCCGTTCCAGCGGATGCCTTCGACGTGCGTGAAGACGAACGTCAGCGCAGCCAGGGCCAGCGTCACCGACAGCGACGAGGTCGCGGCGTAGATGCCGAAGACGGGGATGTGGTGCCAGGTCTCGCCCGTGATCGGAAGCGGGATGAACCCGATCAGGTTGATCACGAGGATGAAGAGGAAGAGGCTCGCCACATACGGGAACCAGCGGCCGATCGCCTTCGAGGGGAGGCCTTGCTCCGCAATCTGCGTCTCGGCGACCTCGTAGATCTGTTCGCCGAAGGTCTGCCGCGTATCGGGTTCGACCTTCAACCGCCAGCGCATGAAGACGATTCCGAACGCCATCGTCAGCACCGACCCGAGCATCAGGTAGACGACCGCCTTTGTGATCGACAGGTCGAGCGGGCCGATGTGGATCGGCACCCACTCGTGCTGCTCGAACTCCTGGGTCGGGTCGAAGTCTCCACGCGCGAACGCCTGGCCGGGAAGCGCGAGCGCCAGGAGCGAAATGGTGAAGAGCACGCGTCTCACAGCGGCGGGTTCCCGAAGTACGAGACGAGCGAGAGCACGAGCTCGACCGTGTAGGCGAGTGCATACGTGAGCGCTGCGGCCAGGCCGACCCACGGATCGGAGAGCGCGACCACGAAGATGACGCCCATGACGACGATCGCGCGGGTCATCATCCCGACGGCTGCGACCCCCGACGCGGCGAGGTTCCCGCCCGAACGCATGCGCACGAGCAGGTAGCCGAAGAGCTGGCTCGCGACCCAGAGCGTCGCGGCGATCACCCACCCGTTGAGCGGCCAACCGGCGACGAGGAAGATCGGCAACGCCAGCGCGATCAGGGCCGTCCCCGCAATCACGGGCATGAAGACGTGCGGAGCAGGACGAGGGCTGGTGACGGCCGTGGTCAAGCGAGGTACTCCCGGTAGCGGTGATAGACGACGAAGATCCCGGCCGGTATTCCGATCACGGCTCCGACGAGCGCTCCGATCGCGGCCGAACCGACTCCCCAACCAACGAGCGCACCGGCGCCGACCGAGCCGGCGGTCGTGCCGATGAGAAGGGCCCCCGCCCCCGCGGGCGCAAACTTCGGGGGATGCGAAGGCTCCATCCGGCGCGAGCATAACAAACTTTGTAACAGCCGAAAGCCGCATGGCTCGGGGAAAACCGGCTAACCTTGTACCGATTCGGCAACCGGCGCCCTGAACGCCGAAAACTTCGCCGGATACGCCGCTAACAATCCGCTAGTCTCAGCGTCTACTCTCTTTGTAAGCCGATGAGCTCCCTCCAGACCGCTCTTTCCTCAGCCCGATTCAACCGCTACCTGATGTGGTTCAGCGGGCTCGTGCTCGCTGCCGGAGTGTTGTTCCTGGTCATCAAGCTCGTCCCCGGGAGCAACCAGACGCGAGTTGGCAACGAGCCCGGATTCGTCGCCAAACTGCCGGCGAAGAACGTTCCGCTGACAAACGCGAAGGGCGCTCAGGTCAAGTCGTACGAGGAGCTCGATCCGGTTGTGCGAACGACGATCCGCACGTTCCTCGCGACCGCGGTCGCCCGGAGGCACCTCGACAAGTCATGGTCTATTGTCGCCCCGTCGTTGAAGCAGGGCTACACCTTCCAGGAGTGGTCGAACGGGGGGCCGGGAAAGGGCGGCTTGCCGGTCATTCCGTATCCGATCGAGAACGTCGACACGACGCAGTACTACCTCGACTATGCGTCGACCAAGGAGATCCTCCTCGAGGTCGGCGTCTCGGCTCCGGCTGCGAAGAAGATGCGGCCGGTTGCGTTCCAGCTGGGGCTCGTTGCGCGCGGCAAAGGCGCCGCCAGGCACTGGCTCGTGAACTACTGGATGCCTCGCTGGACGCCGCCGCTCCCGACCAACGACTAACGGACTCGTACCAGCTCAGCCGTTGGCGCCGTGCTCGACGAGGAGCAGGCGCAGTCGCTCGTCCTCGTGCTGGTCGGCCGCCATCAATGGAGTGAAGTCGTCCTGCTGGCGCGCGTTCGGGTCGGCGCCGTGCTCGAGTAGGAGCTTCGCGAGCTCGTAGCGCACGTCAGGGTCGCCCGTCGCGGCGGCGCTGTGCAGCGGCATCACCTTGAAGTCGTTCCGCGATGCCGAGTTGACCTCTGCCCCACGCTCGACCAGGAGCCGCGCTGCGTTCACGTGGCCGAAGAAGCTCGCAAGCCCGAGCGGCTGGAAGCCGTCCTCCGCCCACGCGTTCGCGAGCGACGGATCCTTGTCGAGCAGGTCGCCCAAGCGCTCGGTCCGGCCGACCGCCGCGGCCTCGAAGACGTCGAGCTCGGGGTCCGCGGCCAGGAGCTCGTCGGCACGCGCCTGGTCTCCCCGGTAGATGGCCTGGAGCAGCTCTGACATTCGAAGACGCGCTCAGGCGCTCTTGCGCTCCGCCTCCGCCTGCTGCTCCCGGCGGCGGATCCTCGGATTCGCCAGCTTGACGATCTCGAGCAGGTAGACGATGTAGACCGACGTCGCGAGTGCGACGAGCCCGATGCCGGCCACGGCGAGCGTCGGCCAGAGGTGCCAGACGCCGTGGGCGCGGAACGGGATGAACCGCGTCGAGAGAGCGGCGCCGGCGAGGATCGCGCACCACGCGTACATGTACACCGCGGCCCGACGCTGCGAGAAGCCGATGTTGACGAACCGGTGATGGAGGTGCGTGCGGTCGGCCTCGTACAGCGGCTGCCCGTACTTGAGCCGCTTTGCGAACACGAACGACGTGTCGACGATCGGAATCGCGAGCACGAGCAACGGGAAGAACAGGGCGACGGTCGCGGCCGTCTTCAAGAGGCCCTGGATCGAGACCGCGGCGAGCACGAACCCGAGCAGCATCGCCCCGGAGTCGCCCATGAAGATGCGTGCGGGGTAGAAGTTGTGGCGCAGGAAGCCGAAGCAGGCGCCGGCGACGATCGCCGACAGGATCGCCGCCTCCGGCTTGCCGAGGGAGAGCGCGATGATCGCGAACGTCGAGCCCGCGATCGCGCAGATCCCGGACGCGAGACCGTCCATCCCGTCCAGGAAGTTGACCATGTTCATGATCGCGACGATCCAGAGGATCGAGGCCGGGATGCTCACCCAGTCCGGCAGCGTCTGGATGCCGACCAGCGGGAAAGTGAAGCGCTCGACGTGGACCCCGAACCCGACCGCGATCGCCGCCGCCGAGACCTGTCCGCCGAGCTTCCCCCACCACGGCAGTCCGCGGAAGTCGTCGACCACGCCGACGAAGGTCGCGACCGCGGCGCCGAGCAGGATCCCGCGGTAGACGCCGTCCAGGGTGAGGAACGCGAGCGCCGGTATGAAGATCCCGAGCAGGAGCGCGATCCCGCCGAGTCGCGGGACCGGGCGCAGATGGATGCGCCGCTTCTCCCCCGGTTCGTCCACGACGCCGAGAATCCGCGCGAAGCGCCCGACCGCCGGCGTCAGCACGAGCACGACGACGAGCGCGAGCAGGAAGCCCCACAGGACCTCTGGGTTGTTACGCAGCGTTTGCCACATAGAGCCGCGGAGAGACTACTTCGTCCCGTAGAGGCGGTCGCCTGCCGGAGGCACCGCTTGCGGTGCCGACCTCCAGGGCGTGCGGGCTTCGCTCGCGCGCCCGTCTGCCGTCGCCGGCCGATACGCCGGAACCCAACCGGGAGCGCCGACGGCTCTATTTCGTGCCATAGAGCCGGTCCCCTGCATCCCCGAGCCCCGGGACGATGTAGCCGCGGTCGTTCAACTCGCGGTCGATCGCCGCCGTGTAGATGACGACGTCGGGGTGCTCCGCCTGCACGCGCTCGATCCCCTGCGGCGCGGAGACGAGGCAGATCACGCTGACCGAGCGCGCTCCGCCCTTCTTGATCGCAGTGATCGCCGCCGCCAGGGAGTTGCCGGTGGCGAGCATCGGGTCGAGCACGATCGCATCACGCACGCCGAGATCGCTCGGGAGCTTGACGTAGTACTCGACGGGCTCGAGCGTTTCCTCGTCACGGAAGAGGCCGACGAAGCCGACCCGGGCGCCCGAGACGAGTTCGAGGAAGCCGTCGAGCATCCCGACGCCCGCGCGCAGGACGGGGCACACCGCGAGCTTCTTGCCGGAGACGCGTTGCACCTCGGTCCACTCGAGCGGCGTCTCGACCCGCACCGTCTCGGTCGGCAGGTCCTTCGTCGCCTCGTAGGTCAGGAGCGAGGTCAGTTCCTTGACGAGCCGGCGGAAATCGCCGGTCGAGGTGCGCCTGTCCCGGAGGTAGGAAAGCTTGTGCCGGACGAGCGGGTGGTCGACGTGGACGACCTGGCTCACGCGACGTATGTCGTGTAGCCGCGGAACCCCGGGTAGAGCGGTCGCTTGGCGCAGAGTGCTTCGCTGCGAGCGGCGAGCGCTCCCAGATCCGGCGACTCGGCGAGAGCGTCGCCGATGATCTCGCCGACCTCGCGGAAATCGGCCTCGTCGAAGCCGCGCATCGTCGCGGCGGGAGTCCCGATGCGGACGCCCGAGGCGATCGTCGGCGGCTGCTCGTCGAACGGGACGGTGTTCCGGTTCACGGTCAGCTTGACCTCGTCGAGCCGCTCCTCCGCGGCCTTCCCGGTCCACTCGGTGCCGCGGAGGTCGAGCTGGAGCAGGTGCGTGTCGGTGCCGCCGGTGAGGACGTTCAGGCCCTTCTCCTGGAGCGTCGCGGCGAGCATGTCGGCATTCGCACGCACCTGGCTCTGGTAGTCGCGAAACGCCTCGGTTGCGGCGATCTTGAAGCAGGCTGCCTTGGCCGCGATCGTGTGCATGAGCGGGCCGCCCTGCATGCCCGGGAAGACGGCGCGGTCCACGGCCTGCGCGTGCTCCTCGCGGCAGAGGATGAACCCGGCGCGGGGGCCAGCCAGAGTCTTGTGCGTGGTCGAGGTCACGAAGTCGCAGTGCTCGACGGGATTTGGATGCAGCCCGGCAGCGACGAGCCCGGCGAAGTGCGCCATGTCGCAGAGGAGCAGGGCGTCGACCTCGTCGGCGATCTCGCGGAACTTGTCCGTCTCGACCGTGCGCGGATAGGCCGAGCCTCCGCAGACGATCAGATTCGGCTTGTGCTCCCTGGCGAGCTCGAGCACGTCGTCGTAGTCGACCATGTTCGTCTCGCGGCTCACGCCGTAGTGGGCGATCGCGTAGAGGCGACCCGAGAAGTTGACCTTGAGACCGTGCGTCAGGTGGCCGCCGTGCGAGAGCTCGAGCGACAGGATGGTGTCGCCCGGCTGGAGCGCGGCCATGTAGACGGCCATGTTCGTCTGGGCGCCCGCGTGCGGCTGGACGTTCGCGTGCTCGGCTCCGAAGAGGGCTTTCGCACGGTCGATCGCGGTCTGCTCGATCTCGTCGACGACCTCGCAGCCGCCGTAGTAGCGCTTGCCCGGATAACCCTCGGCGTACTTGTTCGTCGGCACGCTGCCGACGGCCTCGAAGACGCTCGGCCACGTGAAGTTCTCGGACGCGATGAGCTCGATCTGGTTGCGCTCGCGCTCGAGCTCCTTGCCGAGCAGCTCCGCGATCTCGGGGTCGATCTCGGCGAGGCCGGCGGTTCGCAGCTGCTCGAGCGTCTCGTGCGCGACTGCCATTCCCGGCATGGTACGCCTCAGCCCTGCTGTTCGAGCCGCTCGAGGACCTCGGTCGCGGGAACCGCGCCTTCGCGAAGGATGCTCGGCCGTGGCCCTGTCAGGTCGACCACCGTCGACGGCGTGCCGGGAAGCTCGCCGCCGTCGATGAGGACGGCCTGCTCGCGAATCTCCTCCGGCACCTCGTCGATCCGTCGCGGGTCGGGCCCGCCGTGGACGTTCGCGCTGGTGGCGGCGACTGCGCCGGCTCGCGTGACGATCCGCCGCGCTGCTCCGCGGAGCTCCGGCACGCGCACGCCGATCGTGTCCCGGGGCGACAGGAGCGGGAAGCGTCCCTCCGGGTTCGGAAAGATCAGCGTCAGCCGACCGGGCAGGAGGCTTCGCACGATCGCCGCGGGCAGCTCGGGCACCAGCTCGAGGAGGATGTCGACCTCCGAGGCCAGGAGCGCGATCGGCTGCTCCGCCCCGCGGCCCTTCAGCCGGGTCAGCGAGTCGGGCACGAGCGGTGTCGTGCAGAGGCCGTACACGGTGTCCGTCGGCAGGACGACCGGCCGGCCCTCGCCGATCGCCTCGACTGCCTCCTCAACGAGGCGCTCTTCCGTCGACCACTCGCTCACGTCCCGCGAGATCTTTCCCGATCGTGACCTCCTCGTAGCGGAGGCCGCGCAGCAGGTCGGCCACGGCGTGAGCCTTGCCGTCGGCTACCTCGAACGCCAGCGAGCCGCCGGGAACGAGTCGGCTCAGCGCCTCCTCGGCGATCGCCTCGGTTGCGCCGGACTCGATCAGCGCCGCGCGTGGCTCGTGCTCGCCGACCTCGGGCGGTAGTGCAGCGACGTCCTCGGGCGCCACGTACGGCGGGTTGGAGACAACTAGATCGAATGGGCCGACGAGCCCCGCGAACAGCTCGCCCTCGACGAGCTCGACGCGCAGGCCAGTCAGAGCGACGTTCTCGGCAGCAACTGCCAGGGCATCGGCAGACGTGTCCGTCCCGACCACGCGTGCCCCGGGATGCTCGTCCGCAATCGCCAGCGCGATGGCCCCCGACCCAGTCCCGATGTCCAGCACCGCCGGCTCGGCGCGATCCGCGATCAGCTCGAGGCAGCGCTCGACGAGCTCCTCGGTCTCCGGCCGCGGGATCAGAACACCGGGATCGACGCGCAGCGTGAGCCGGCGGAATCCCCACTCTCCGAGCACGTACGCGAGCGGCTCCCGGCCCGCGCGACGCGCGACGAGCTCGCGAAAAACACGCTCCCGATCGGCCGGGAGCTCGTCGCCATCTGCATAGAGGTCCGTCCGCGAAACGCCGAGCGCGTGCGCGAGCAGCCACTCCGAGTCGACGCGCGGCGACGGCACCCCGGCACGGTCGAGCTCCTCGGTCCCGGCGACCAGGAGGTCGCGGACGTTCACGCCTCGAGGGCGCGCCGCTGATCCTCGGAGGTCAGCGCCTCGGTGAACTCGAAGAGGTCGCCGTCGAGGACCTGGTCGAGCCGGTGCTGCGTCATCTTGATTCGGTGGTCGGTGACGCGGTTCTCGGCGAAGTTGTAGGTGCGGATCTTCTCGGCGCGCTCACCGGAGCCGATCTGCGACCGCCGGGTCGCGTCCTGTTCGGCGCGCTGCTTCTTTCGCTCCTCCTCGTACAGCCGCGCACGGAGCACACGCATCGCCTTCGCCTTGTTCTGGAGCTGCGACTTCTCGTCCTGCATCGCGACGACGAGGCCGGTCGGGACATGCGTGATGCGGACGGCTGAATCCGTCGTGTTGACGCTCTGGCCGCCGGGGCCGGTCGAGCGATAGACGTCGATCTTGAGGTCGTTCGGATCGATCTCGATTTCCACTTCTTCGGCCTCGGGCATGACCGCGACCGTCGCCGTCGACGTGTGGATCCGGCCTTGCGATTCTGTCTGCGGCACGCGCTGCACACGGTGTGTCCCGCCCTCCCACTTGAAGACCGAGTAGGCGCCGTCGCCCTTGACCGCGAACGTGACCTCCTTGAAGCCGCCGCCGTCGTTCGGGCTCGACGAGAGCACTTCCGACTTGTAGCCCCGGCGCTCCGCGTACCGGGCCAGCATCCGGTAGACCTCGCCCGCCCAGAGCGCCGCCTCGTCACCGCCCGCAGCCTGGCGAACCTCGACGAGGACGTCCTTCGCGTCGGCCGGGTCCGACTCGACGAGGGCGAGCCTCAGCTCATCCTCGAGCGCGGTCATCCGCTCCTCGAGCTCCGGGATGAGCTCACGCAGGTCGCCGTCGTCGCGGGCCGCGTCGAGGTCTTCGTTGACCTCGCGCCATTGCTGGGCGAGCTTGTGCGCCGCTTCGAGCTCCTTCAGGCGCCGCCCGACCTCCGCCGCCTCGCGGTGGTCGTTGTAGACGGCAGGATCGGACATGCGCTCCTG
>Ga0307310_10000181_pt1 | contig 18232 bp, 18 predicted proteins | sample ER_DNA_197_FD_194502 | JGI IMG/M metagenome (GOLD analysis project Ga0307310, IMG submission 194502) | Bulk soil microbial communities from the East River watershed near Crested Butte, Colorado, United States - ER_DNA_197 | ecosystem: Environmental > Terrestrial > Soil > Floodplain | place...
CCGCGCATCAACCACCTGGCCGACGGTCTTTCCGCGCTCGCCTTCCGGCACGCGGAACATGCTTTCGCCTACCACCCGAAGGTCCGCGGGCGCCTGCTGCACGTAGATGTGGGTCAGCGCGGACTTCCCTCCGATCATCACCGTGACCGCCGTGGCTCCGCCACCTCGGGCCACCACCGTCCCCGCGCTGTCTACCGATGCCACCGCCGTATCCGTGCTGCTCCAGGTGGTCGGCGCACCCAGCAACGCGTTTCCTCTCGCGTCAGTGGCCGTAACGGCCAGCTGGATCGTATCCCCGATCGAGGTCGCCGTGTCCGCTGTCGGTGTAATCCCGACCCAGCGAACCGCAGCATGGGCGAGTGCTTCCGTCGTCACCGAGTCCATGCCCTCGAACTTGGCCCGAATCGAGTGGGTGTAGGACAGGATGGATACCAGTCCCGCCCCGGCGGAGATGAAACCCGCCCCCCACCGCCATGCATTGCTGATCAACCCGTGTGGCCGAAGGGCTGGGGTCGTCGCTGGCTTGGGTCCGACTCCCGGCCCCGCCTTACTCCATCCGATCACAGAGTGGCACCCTTTCCTCTCCGGCCATTTCGCCGTCGCCGTCGGTTTTCGGAAGCTCCAGCCCGCTCACTTGTCCCACAAAGATCACGCAGCTCCGTCCAGGCCGTGCCCGGTGCGTTGCCCTGGCGCGCCAGCCATTCGGCGTCGCACCGAGGATCTGGAGCCTGACCTCAGACTCCGCCGGCACCTGCAGTACCTCGATCGAAGTCGCGAAGACAGGGTGGGTGGCTCGATAGCGGTCCTGTGCCGCGACGACATTGCGCAAACTGTTCTTCAGGATCGAAGCCGGCGTCGACTGCCACGACGCGCTCGCATTCTGGGCCAGGGCGCCATGTGGTGCACCCAGACTCAAGCCGAGCAGCAGTGTGAGAGCCGGTATCTGTCCAGCTCGACGCATAGCTTCCTCCTGCTCCGGACAGCGAGGTGTACGTGCGCCTGCGGCAAGCAGCGCGCCACACGCCACCTCCCGCTCGCCCGCCACGACTTATACCCGAAGACTTTGAGGCACTTGTATTTTCGGAAGAATCCCCGGAACTAACAATCCGTAAGAATGCGACGGTGTCTAACGATTATGCGTAGGAGAATCGGGCAGATCGCAGAAAAGAGTTGAACCTGCGGCGGACGATACGATTAGCCCCGAGCAGCAATTGCATCTCATTCATGCAAGGGCTTGCGCTCCACAAGCTACATAAGCCGATATTTCGGTCCGCTGCCTCCTTCCCGGGGAGTCCATCGAGGTCCCAGAACATCAGTCGCCTTGCAGTCCACACAATTCGCCGCGTTTACCCTCAGGTTTTCCCCGATCCGCTCGTACACCCCGGCGGGGCACACGTGGCTGTAAAAGTCGGCTACCTCGCCTGGAATATCTCGTCCGATCAGCAGGTGAGAGGGTATGGAGTCACGGGTAGCATTCCCGGACTTGAACACCGCGTCGACCTTGCTGAAGGTGAGCCGGTTATCGACTGCCAGTGGCCGCGCGGGCCTCACGGTCCGGGGAACCGCGGCATCTGCCGGCATGTCGATCTTTCCACCGGGAAAGCGGCCGCCGGTCAGCGTCATCAGGGCGGCCCTGGCCCCGCCAGCGAAGAACCCATGCTTGAACGCCAGCCGCATATTTCGGGTGCGATAGAGATCCTGGGCGATATAGCTCTCGTCCACCATTCGATCGCAGGGAGCGAGTGCGCCGGCCGAGCTGTCGCCCGCCTTGAGCGCGGCAAAGGTGGCGCGGGCAGCAAATATTCCCGATTGCATGGCGTAGTGGATGCCTTTGAGTGAAGGCACATCGACGAATCCCACCGCATCCCCAGTCAGCAGAATGCCGTCGCCATGGCGGCGCTCGGGAAGCGAGTAGTAGCCGCCTTCCGGGATGGTCTTCGCACCCCACTCGAGCAGTTGGCCACCCTCGAGCTGCCGGCGGAAGAGCGGATGCAGCTTCATCCGCTGCAGCAGCTCATGCACATCCAGAGCGGCGTCGTGATAGTCGAGGCCCACCACCAGACCGATCGCCACTTGTTCCGGGCCGAGCGGGTACATGAAGCTCCCGCCGAACGCGTCGGTCGGCAGCGGCCATCCCAAGGTGTGGATCACCCGGTCGAGCGGGCGGCTGGTCTGCCATACCTCCTTCACGCCCAGGGCGTAGAGCTGTGGGTTCGAGGAGCCGATCTTTTGCCATTCCTGGTAGGCCTGGGAAAGGAGACCGCGAGTGCCTTCGGCCACGATTGTTATCCGGGCCGTCAGGTCGGTCGGCTCGGTGTAGCTCCCGGTGGGTTTCCCCTCCCGATCCAGGCCTGCCGGCGACGTCCGGACTCCTCGTACCGTGTTGCCTTCCACCAGCAGGCCATCGACCGGGAATCCGGCGAAGAGATTGACTCCTTGCTCCTCGGCCCGCTCACCGAGCCAGCGTACGATCTCACAGAGTGATGCCGTGTAATAGCCCGTATTGTGCATCGTCGGCGGCGTAGGAATCCGTTGCGCTCTGCGCTCGGTCAAGAGATACACTGCCTCGGCGTTCACCGGCTGACGAAAGGGGAAGTCTTCCGGCTTCAACTCGGGAAAGAGCTCGCGAAATGCGCGTGGGTTGACGACCGCCCCCGACAAGCTGTGCTCGCCCAGGCTGCCGGCCTTCTCCAGAACCGCGATGTTGACGTCGGGTATTCCACCGCCGGCTTCCTGATCCTGTTTCACCAGCCGCGCAAGCTCGATCGCACAGGACAGCCCGGCCGGGCCCGCGCCTACGACCAAGACGTCCATCTCGATCGCCTCTGCGGCCGGCGGGTCTCGCACGATCACGCGATCGAGTGGCAGGCCGGGCTGATAGCGAATGGGAAGAATCTTCGTCACAGGGATGCGCTCCTGAACGTTCGGAGGACGGCGAACGAGGCGGGTTGAATATAACGGTGGTAAGCTTACGGCCATGGACCTCCGGAAAGCGGTGCGCGATCCATGGGTGTGGGGACAAACCATCCTCATGCTGGCGGTGCTGTTCGCCGCCCCGCGGGTGCCGTGGCACATCAATCTTGGCGACGCCGACTTCATACTGAACCGGGTGGACCCGTCATGGATCCGCTGGCTCGGCGGCATCATCATGGCCTGCGGGGCTGGCATGCTGATCTGGGGAGTGCGCTCGCTGGGACGCAGCATCACGCCGGGCATCGAGCCGCTTACCACAGCTGAGCTGGTCACGTCCGGTGCCTACGCCCGCACCCGCCATCCGATCTACACCGGAGTAGTCCTGTTACTCACCGGATATACCCTGGCGTGGAGCAACTGGACCCTGGCACTCGTGGTGGGCTTCGTGACCTTTCAGTATTTCAGTGCCAAGGCCAGGGCGGAAGAGCGCTGGATGCTCCAGCGATTCCCCGCGTATGCGAGTTACATGCGTCACGTTCCCCGGCGCGTACTCTGATGACCATTCCAGGATTTCGTTCGGTCCCATTCACCGGCGTCATCTTCGTGATGGCCGAAGCCGGCCGCCTGGGCTATCGCTACGGTCACACCGATTGGTGCAACCTCGGCCAGGGCCAGCCCGAGACCGGCCCGCTCCCCGGCGCGCCTCCACGCCTGACCGAGGTGAGCATCGGACCAGGCGACCAGGACTACGCGCCGATCCCGGGGCTCTGGGAACTGCGCCGCGCCGTGGCGGACCTGTACAACGAGCTCTATCGGCGGGACTCGCGGTCCAAGTACACCGAGCGAAACGTCTGCATCTGCGGCGGTGGCCGAGCCTCTCTCACCCGCGCCGTGGCGGCGTTGGGCCAGGTGAACCTGGGGCATTTCCTGCCCGACTACACGGCGTACGAGGAGCTGCTCGACGTCTTCAAGCTCTTCACCGCGATCCCTATCCTGCTGGAGGGACAGAGCGGCTACCACTTTGGGCTCGACGAGCTGCGCCGGGAGATCACCGGCCGGGGACTCTCGGCGCTGTTGCTCTCGAACCCATGCAACCCGACGGGGAGGGTTATCCAGGGGGAAGAGCTGAAGGGATGGGTGGACGTCGCGTGCGAGCTGGGGTGCTCGCTGCTGATCGACGAGTTCTACTCCCACTACGTCTGGGGCACAGCGGCGGACGACCCCGGTCTGGTCTCAGCGGCCCGATACGTGACCGACGTCGACGTCGATCCGGTCGTGCTCTTCGACGGACTGACCAAGAATTGGCGCTATCCCGGATGGCGCTGCACCTGGATCGTGGCGCCGCAGCCGGTAATCGAGGCGGTCTCGAGCAGCGGGTCGTTTCTCGACGGCGGCGGCAGCAAACCACTCCAACGCTCGGCCATACCACTGCTCGCGCCGGACCTGGTACAGGCAGAGACGGCGGCCATTCATCAGGCTTTCCGACGCAAGCGCCGGATCCTGGGCGATGGTCTCAAGCAGGCCGGGATTCGATTCGATGTCGAGCCGGAAGGCACTTTCTACTGGTGGGGGGACGTCTCGGCCCTCCCCGCGTCGATCAACGACGGCATGTCGTTCTTCCGGGCGGCGCTGGAGCGCAAAGTCATCTGTGTTCCCGGCGAGTTCTTCGACATCAACCCCGGCAAGCGTCGGAGCGGCCGTCCCTCCCGATTCCGGCATTACGTGCGATTCTCGTTCGGACCTGAGGAGGCTGCCGTAGCCGAAGGAGTGAAACGGATTCAGGCAATGGTATCCGAGCTCCGCTGACCCAGGACTAGTGCCCCTTCCGCACCTTCCGAATTTCGTCGGTCAGCCGGGGAACGACCTCGAACAGATCTCCCACGATCCCGTAATCCGCCACCTTGAAGATCGGGGCGTCCTTGTCCTTGTTGATCGCCACGATCGTCTTGGCGGTGCGCATGCCGGCCAGATGCTGGATGGCACCTGAGATCCCCACGGCGATGTAGAGATCAGGGCTCACCAGGCGTCCGGTCTGGCCTATCTGATCCGTGGCCGGCCTCCAGCCGTCATCGGTGACGGCTCGAGTGGCGCCGACCGCCGCATTGCCGATCGCCTCGGCCAGGTCTTCCACCAGCTTGAAGTTTTCCGCCGCCCGGAGCCCGCGCCCGCCGCTAACGATGATGGACGCCTCACCCAGATCCAGTCTGGTCGACTCGCGTTGGGAAAGCTCGGTTACGATTACCCGGGCGGTGGCAGGGTCAATGGCCGGCTCCGCTGTTTCCACTCGCGCTTGCCGGGGCTGCTCCACCGGCGTGATCGACCCGGGGCGAAGCGAGAGCAGTGCCGGCGTGCCGGTCAGGCGCAGGGTCACCACAACCTTTCCGGTATAGGCGGGATGCCGAGCGGTCACCGAGTCGCCGTGGACCTCGAACCCGGTCACGTCAGACGCCAGGCTCACACCCAGTTTGGCCGCCACCCGGGGTGCGAGGTCCCGTCCCTCGGCCGAGGCCGAAAAGAAGCCGGCGCGGTAATCGCCGGAGCGAAACCGTTCCGCCACTGTCGCGGCGAACGTCTCCGGGTTGTAGCGCGCCAGCGCCGGGTGCTCGACGACGATAACGGCATCGGCGCCGTGGCGCCCGAGCACTTCGGCCCGGGCGGCAACACCGGGCGGGCCGATGAGCATGGCATGCACTTCTCCGCCGCCTGAGGAGTCCGCTCCCTGCCGCGCGGCAGTGACGGTCTCGAGCGCCACCTTCCGGAGCTCCCCTGCCCGAGTTTCGGCGAATGCCAGGACGGCCGACATCACAGAACCTTTGCTTCGGTCTGAAGCAGGCGCAGGAGCTCGGGAACCGCGTCCGCGCCTTCGCCGATGATGCGCCCGGGCGGACGGTCAGGCGGCAGCGCCATCGACTCCACCACCAGGCGTGCGGTGCCGAGCTGGGCTGGCTTCACCTCCAGAGGCTTCTTCTTCGCCGCCATGATCCCCTTGAGTGATGCCAGCCGTGGCCGCGCGATGCCCTCGTCGATCGTGAGCACGGCCGGAAGGGGGAACTGGACCGTTTCCGACGCTCCCTCGAGGTCTCTCCGGGCGGTGCCCCGGCCATCGCCAATTTCAAGCTGCGAGATTGCGGTGACACATGGAAGATTCAGGAGCTCAGCCGTCATCGGGCCCACCGCACCATTGGCCGTATCCGTTGCCACCCGCCCGAAGAGGATCAAGTCGTAGGCGCCGTCCTTGAGCTCGGCGGCGAGCGCTTGTGCGATGGCCAGCCCGTCGAAGGGAACCTCCTCGGCCTTGAGCTGCACCGCGCGCGCAGCGCCCATCGCGAGACCCTTGCGCAGCGTCTCCTGTACTCCGTCGGGTCCGAGGGAAATAATGATGACCTCCCCACTTCCCTGCTTTTCCACCTGCTGGAGCCCCACTTCCAGGGCATAGCCATCGAAGTCACCCATCTCGTACTTCAGACCGGCTTGGTCGAGGGATTTGCGATCTCCCGCGATCGCGAACCGCATCTCCATGTCCGGCACTCGTTTGATGCACACGGCAATCTTCAATGCAGGCTCCGGATGTTCGATGAGGTCCTTAACCCGGGGCAAAGCTAGCGGCCCGGAAGACAGGAACGCAACGAGGCCACCGCTGACCGGTGGCCTCGCGCGATGTCACACTACCTGGGGATCAGGAACTGTTGGATCCGTTTCCTCCGCGGCGATCTCTCAACCCTGGCCGATTGACCTGGCGGCGATCGATCTTCGAGCGCTCCGCCCAGGCGCCATCGGCCATAGCGCTGGGAGAATGCTGCGACACGCCGGCGGTCTGCTGCTGCGCCATGGTCTGAGCCCCTTCGCGGGCGGCATCGGCCGCGCGCTCGAGCTTGGGACCAACCCGCTGCGCCTTCCTGCCGACCGTGTCCAGAATCTGGGCGGCCCGATCTCGCCCGCCGAGCCCGAAGGCGAGGCCGAAGGCCAACGCCACACCGCCGATAAGGCCGATGAGAATGGTATTGATCAGGGTGGTGGCGATGCCGAGTTGGGTGATGGCGACCACGATGGCAAAGCCCCACACGGCGACTCTCGTTACCGTCTCCATCATCTCGGGGTTGCTGAAGCCGGCTTCGGCGGTTGCGCCGCGGACCAGCCGGGACAGCGCATTGGCTGCGAGCCCACCGATGACCAGCACCACCAGGGCGACGATCAGGTTGGGCAACCAGAGCAGGAGCTGGTTGAGCACGTTGGACACGGCCGGTAGTCCCAAGGTATCGAAGGCCACGACCAGCGTGATGAGCCGGACACACCATTTGGCGATGCTGGCGATGACGCCGGCCGAATCGTCGCGGACCCCCATCTTCTGCACGAAATCGGCGAACCCGGACCGGCGCGCCAGCTCGTTGAACCTCACCGCACGCAGCAAGGCCTCGACTCCGCGAGCGAACAACGAGGAGATGATCCATCCGACAATGAGGACGACGGCAAAGCCGATGATTCTTGGAATGGCTGAGAGGAAGGTATTCAGCGCGCCAGCGAGAGAAGCCCTGAACGCGTCTCCGGTGTCCCGCACCGGTACCGCGACGGTAGTAGCCTGCATATTGCCTCCACCACTATTAAGTCATGTTTGACCCCGCAACAGGATGGCAGCAGTGCGACGGCTTGACCGTGACGACGGTCACCGTTCGGCCCCGAATCCGCGGCGAACGATCAGCTTGAACGAACGGCCGTTGACCGGAGTAAGAAACCGCTCCAGCACTCCGCTTTGCCGGTTCTCGTTGAAAGTCCCGAAGATCGGCCGGTGGGAGTCGAACAGGTTCGTGACCACAGCCGAGATCTCCCAGTTGGCCCGGCTGACGCCGGCCCGGACACTGCCCACGAAGTATCCTCCGAGCGGCTGGGTCTCGTTCGCCTCGTCCCCCCGGAGCCACTGCCGGCCGGTGTACCGGGCGTCCACCCCGAACTGGAGTCCCACCGGAAGGGTGAGCAGGCCACCGGCCTTTACCTGGTGGTCCGGCACCAGCGGCAGTCTGTCACCGGGGGCGACGCTGTTCTCGCCGGCGAGCGGAGAAGCCGCAAAGGCGGAGTCTGACCGGATGCTGAAGATCGCGGCTGCGCTTCGGAATGTGGCTCGGGTGAACGCGTAGTTGGCGTAGAGTGAGAGACGCTCCGTCGGCAGCACTTGAACTCCGAGCTCGACCCCCTCCCGCCGGGTATTCCCGATATTGTCGAAGAAGCCCTCGAAGACCGCATTCGCCGATTGAATGAAGAAGATGTCGTCGCGAACGTTGGTGCGGTACACCGAGCCGTTCAGGATCACCGGCCCGCGCACCACCTGGCCACCGACTTCGAAGGTCGTCCCCACCACCGGTGCGAGTGGCGGATCGTCGCCCAGGGCAAAGGGCAGTGGACAGGCCGCCGTCTCGTCCGCGCAGGCGAGCTCCAGAATGGCGGGTGCGCGGAAGCTCTGTCCCACCGATGCGTATACCGACGCGCCAGGCGCAACGTCGAGACTCACACCGCCGCGTGGGCTGAGCCGGTTGAAACTGTTCGCCGTGTCGGCCGCGGGGTCCAGCTGGTCTTCGAATGGGATATGGATATAGTCGTAGCGGAAGCCGCCGGAGAAGGTCACATCCGATATCTTGAGGTCGGCCAGGGCATAACCCGCGACGTCGTAACTGGGGCTACGGACGTCGGTCGTCAGAGTCCGGTTGGACGGGACAACGGGATCTTCCTCGAGCAGCTGGATGTGGACCCGGTTGGCCGCACCATCGGCCCCGAGCCGGAGGGAGAGGCTGCCGTTGGGGCGCGGCGCCGTCCACCGCCAATCGAGGTTCCCCCCTACCGTCCCGTTGGTGGTGAAGGAGCGGACATTGTTGTCCGGCGCCTGATTGACGTTGAACCGTTCGGCATGAGTCCGGCGCACGTAGGTCGTAAACGAGGCTCGACTTCGGCCGATCGGGGCGTAGCCGGACACGGAGGCCTGTAGCTGGTTGAGGTCTTCGAAGTCTCCGACCGTGAAGTTGGTCCGCGGAGAGACCTCGAAGATACTCTCCGGCAGCGATCCGGCAGTCTCGGCTCTCGACTCGGCGCCGAATGCCTGGAAGCTGATGCCCCGCTCCGGGCCACGACGGCCCAGGTTCATGAAACCGTTCAGGTTCTCGGCCCCGGTCGCCTGGCGCCAGCCGTCCTCGTTCTCGTAGCCACCACCGAGATAGTAGTCCAGCCCCCGAGCTGTGCGCCCACCCACCGACGCTTCCGCGGAGTATGACCCGTACGTGCCACCGGACAGCTCGGCTTCCGCCGCAAGAGGACCGCTTCCCCTTCGGGTGATGAGGTTCACCGCACCGCCGAGCGAGTTCGGGCCCAGCAGGGAACCGGAGCCGCTGAGGAGCTCGACCCGCTGGACATGCTCCATCGGCAACAGGTCGAAGTTCACCTCCGCTGCGTCCGGCTCGTTCTGCCGTACCCCATCGAGGAAGACAGACACACCGGGTGGGAGACCGACGACAGGACCCACATTGAAGCCACGGGTGCTCAGGTTCAGCTTGAAGGGACTGCCCAGGTCGTCGTACAGCGAGATGCCGGTCTGGGTGCCGAGCGCGTCGGCGAGGAGCCGTGGCTCCCAGGCGTCTATGGCTTCGCCGGTCACAGTGGAGATCCGTGCCGGCACACCCGAGCCGATGCCGGGCCCGGCCGTCGGCGCGATCGAACCCGTCACTTCGATTGTTTCGAGGGTGGTGATTTTGGTGGTGTCGGTTCGAGTGCTGTCGCTCCGGGTGGTATCGGGCTGTTGACCCGATAGAAGCGATGACCACAGCAGGAAAACGGGGACTACCGAGAGTCGGGCAGGGCGCAATGTAAGCATTAACTCAGGGAGAAGGTCCCTCGTTGAGCCTGCCCTGAGCGAAGGCGAAGGGCGCTATTGCCGCCCTACATCCATTGCGGGGCGTGACCGGTTTCCTTCCAGCCACTCCAGAATCTTTCCCTTCACCGCCCCTGCACTCTCGGCAGGCTCAGCGGAAAAGCTCGTCACCGGCGCCCCCTCATGCAGCAGCTGCCAGACCGAGCCGGACCCAGTGCCGACCTCACGCCCGTCCTGCCGGACCGCGTCGTACTCCTCTCCTTGCCACCACACCGTCACCCGATTGGCCATCGATGCTCCCTGTGGAGGTCCGTCGCTCCCCTCCAGGGTCGCAATCCGGCGCGCCACAGGCGGTGACGAACATCACGTATAGGCCCCGTGTCCGGTGATGGCCTCGCCCACGATGAGGGAGTGCATGTCGTGCGTCCCCTCGTAGGTGTACACCGATTCCAGGTTGGCCATGTGCCGCATCGAGTGATACTCGGCCAGAATGCCATTGGCCCCGAGCAGCCGGCGCGCCTCACGGGCGCACTCGCAGGCCATGTTCACATTGTTTCGCTTGCAGAGCGAGACCTGAAACGGCGTCATGGTCCCGGCATCCTTGAGCCGGCCGAGCTGAAGGGTCATGAACTGCGCCTTGGTGATCTCGGTGAGCATCTCGACCAGACGGACCTGCTGGATCTGGGTCGCGGCGATGGGCTTATCGAACATCACCCGGTTGCCGGCGTAGCGCAGCGCCTCGTCGTAGCAGGCCATGGCCGCGCCAATGGCTCCCCACGCGATGCCGTACCGGGCCTGGGTCAGGCACATCAACGGACTCTTGATTCCACCCGACTTCGGCAGAACTGCTTCCTTGGGGAGATGCACGTCCTGAAGATGAATCTCGCTCGTGTCCGACGCCCGGAGCGACAGCTTCCCCTTCTGGTCCTTGGCGGCGTAGCCCTTGGTGTCGGTCGGGACGACGAAGCCGCGGATCGATTTAGCATCCTTGATGTCACCGGTCTTGGCCCAGATGATCGAGACCGTGGCCTGCGAGCCGTTGGTGATCCACATCTTGGTGCCGTTGAGCACCCACCCGTCCTTCGTTTCACGGGCGGTGGTGATCATGCCGCCGGGGTTGGAGCCGAAGTCCGGCTCGGTCAGGCCGAAGCAGCCGATCTCCTGGCCCGAGGCCAGGAGAGGAAGCCAATGCTTCTTCTGCTCGTCGCTGCCGAAGGCATAGATGGGGTACATCACGAGGGCGCCTTGCACGGAGGCAAAGGAGCGGATGCCACTGTCGCCCCGCTCCAGCTCCTGCATGATCAGGCCGTAGGCCACATTGTTGAGCCCGGCACAGCCGAATTCCTCGGGCAGATTGGCCCCGAAGAGGCCCAGCTCGGCCATCCCGGGGATCAGCTGCTTGGGGAACTTTCCTTCGACGTAGGCCTGGCCGATGATCGGGATCAGGTTCTCGTCGACCCAGGTCCGCACCGTGTCGCGCACTGCGCGCTCTTCCTCGGAGAGGAGCGAATCGAGATTAAGGAAGTCGACGCCGGTGAACTGAGTGGACGCTACGCCGGTGGCCATCGGTGCCTCGGTGGGGTGGAAGTCGGGTAATTGACGGGAATATAACAGCGGGGTAAGCGGATGGGCGGGAGGGACCTCAGCACTCGCGCGTCATCCCGAGCGGAGCGAGGGATCGCCCATCGTGACGTCCATTCGAGATCCTTGGCGACACTAATAGGGAAAGTCCTGCTCCTGGTACGGTAGCTTCAGCGCAGTAGCCAATTCGTTCCCCAACGTTCGGCCGGCATCAAGATGGGTTCGGGCAACGAGAATGTCGGGGGTACTGTCCCTCCCGACGAGGAACACTCGTTCATGTGGTCGAATCTGAGTTTCAATGGGAATACCAATCGGGTTGGGAACCCGCTCGACCCGCACCGCCTGGAATTGGTTGATGGGGAACCTGCCCGCTGGGCCGGTCAACCGGATGCCAAGCAACTCGCCCGGCTGAACCACGACCGCGTCGGCCGTCATGGTGCCCACTGAGCCGGTCAGGTTCCGGAGAAACAGCCTGCCAAAATACGTGGCGATCGCAGCGATCAACAGCAGTTGTATGGTGGCAGCGGTGCTGTGGGAGATCAGGAGAGAATAGAGAATCCCCACAAGGACCACGAGCAGCAGGCCCAGTACGCCTCCCATGATCTGTTTCACGACGCCACTGGTATCAAACTCGTATGGAAGCGTGATCGCCATTAGGCCCAACCCCCGTGTCTTTCAGGACTCGTTGCTATCAGGTATGTCATCGTCGCTCTGGAACAACTCGCGTAACATCCGACCCGGATCTCCGAGGAACGCACGAGTGACGACATAGTGCTCAGTGTCGGTGTAGGCAACTGTTCGGACTCCCGCATCGTTGAAATCGTAGATGGTAGCGTCCGGGTATCCCAGCAGGATCGGCGAGTGGGTTGCGATGATGAACTGCGACCCACTCGCGACGAGCTGGTGCATCGCAGCGAGTAGGCTCAGTTGGCGGGTGGGCGACAGAGCGGCCTCGGGCTCATCGAAGAGGTACAGTCCATTCCCCCGCAAACGATGGAGCACGAGCGCCATAAACGACTCCCCGTGCGACTGCTCGTGAGGGGATTTGCCCCCACCATGTTGCTCTGCCACGCCATATTGTTCCGCCGCTGAGGCCACATTATAGAAAGTCTCAGCTCGCAGGAAGTAGGCGTCCGTTGGTCGACGCGGCGCTCGCAGGAGCCGGAGATAGTCGCTTAGCTCAGAATGAGTGGCGCGCGTGGCGAAGCGGAAGTTACGGCTGCCGCCCTCGGCGTTGAGGCCCGCGGCTACCGCGAGCGCTTCGAGGAGGGTAGACTTGCCGCTGCCGTTCTCTCCCACGAAAAATGTGGCAGGGGTGGGGAACCGAAGCTCGTCCAGATGCCGCACGGCAGGGATCGAGAACGGATAGCTGTCGAACGACCCCACGGCGCCACGCTTCAGAATCACCGACTTGATAAACTGCTCGTGGTGGGCCATGGAAGTGGAGAACGACCTAATAGTCGTTCAGGTTCTTGCGGTACCACTGACCATCTGTCCGCATATCGGTCGCTTGGCGGCCGGCAGCACGCCGACCTCCCGCGCCTTCCTCCGAAACGTGGGCCCGTGGTCGACCTTCAATTCGGTCTCGGCCTGCCACTGGTGCACCATCTCGTGCAGCAGCGTGTGCTCGACTTCGGCCCATGAGTGCCGCGCAATATGGCGTCGGCTCACGGACAGCTCGACCGGCCTGCCGGTCCGGATATCCACCGAGAGCTCACCCAACCGGCGGCGCATCCGGCCGGAGAGCCGGATCGGGATCTCCCCCAGAGCCCCGCCGAAATGCTCCTGGTTGAGCCGGCGATGGAGTTCCTCGAGCCGGTGAAGCAGCAGGACGTCGCCGGGGCGGGCGCGTTCGCGGCGGCCGGGACCCGCCGGAGGTGGCGCGTGCTCTTCTACCGGGAACTGGAGAAACTCACGCTCGGCCACGCGGCGGAGCGCCCGAGGGATTCGAGGGTTGAGGAACCGAACGACTGCCGTGAGCACCCGATCGGGCGCGTGCGCGTAGCCTCGATGAATGCGGAGGACCCGCCGGTTGAGGCTGAGCATCACCGTACGATTGGTGTGGGTGACGACTCGATCAACATCTCGCAGCCCGAGCTCCTGAAGCCTGACGGGAAGGCAATCCTCGAGTAAGAACAACTGCCCCGCTTTCACAACCCCTGATCCCCGCCAGCGACCGAGACCGCCACCTTGGGCGCACCCTTGCGGCCGAACGAGACCTTGTCCGAGGGAATGAAGTGCCTTTGCTCGGACACCCAGCGATAGTGCTGGATGTGCACCGACTGCTCGTCTATCGTGACCAGGTTGAACACCGAAGGCCGGCCACCCCGTTGCCGGTAACTGTGGGTGCCGGAGGTGCTGACGGCGACTCCCCCTTCGATCTGTCCGGCTCCCTCGTAATGATCGTGGCCGCAGAGGATGACATCGGCCCCGGTGGCCAGGAGCCGCTTATGCGCCGAGCGCCAGCGGACCAATCCCATGCGGCCGGTGCCGCCGGCAAGCACGTTGTGGTGAACCACCATCACCTTCGCGAGGCCCGGAGGAGCACCCTCGAAAATTTTCTGCACCCGCTTAGTCTCCGACCTCGGCAGGTGTCCCTTCACTGCGACATCCCGGATGTTCCAGGTGAGTGAGCCGAAGGCGACCCCGTAGCTGCTTACGGCGCCGGCCAGAATCGCCCCCGGCACTTCCAGCACAGGCCGAAGCTCAGGGTAATAGCGAAGGTACTTGGCATACTTCTGCTTCTCACCGAGCAGGCCGAGGGGACTCTTCCACCATTCGATGTCGTGATTCCCGGGCACTACCAGCGTCGGGGTCTTCATCTTCATGCGGTACAGGAACACGTGGGCCGCCTGGAACTCGCCGTGCCGGGCGCGCTGGCTCAGGTCGCCCGAGACGACGATTGCCGTGGTGTTGAGGGTGGGTAGGAATTCCTCGAGTGCCTCGATCTGGTTGAGGTCGGCGAAGCCGCCGAAATGGAGATCAGAGAGATGGGCGATGGTGACAGACGAGTACGATGTCACCAGATGACTCTGATTCTATAGGTCAGCACTGCCTCCCCTCGCGCAGGCACTCGCACCCTGAACCGGCTGATGGTAGACGACACCTTCTCTACCGGAACCGAGCTCGACACCACGCTCCACTCTCCGGCGCGCTCCTCTTCCACGTCGACGCTCACGAGGCTGTCCGTCGCATTCTTGAGCGTCACCCGATAGTCCGCGGTCGCCACTGTATGTACCCCGCGGGCCTTGGTGCTGTCGCGCCGAGTGGCGTAGTTCATCTGCAGCCGCTTCGCGGTGATATCGAACGCGGTGCCGGCGTTGAGCTTCATGTCGCTGCCCGCGGGCGTGTGATTGAGCGACGCCTCGCCCACGAGCTGCAGCCCGCCGGAGCTGTCGGGGAGGTACAACCGGGCGACGCCGCCGGGCAGCGGCCGGTCACCGAAATCGGTTTTCCGCGGACGCTTGAGCGTGTAGATCACCTCAACCGGCGGCTCGGTCTCGTCGCCCATCTGGGGCAGGAAGCCCCAGTACGGCACGTCCCCGTGCACCACGTAATTCCGCTCGTACTTCACCTGAGCCGGCTCGAAAAAGGCGACCGACGTGGTCAGCCCTGGAAGCAGCGTGCTCCGTCCAGGCAGACTATATAAATGAAACTCGCCGACCTTCTGCTCGGTCGCGACCTCCGATACCGCCTTGGCCGCCACCATACGGTCCAGCATCATCGGGCGCGCTTCGGGTGCCGCCCGGCTCACCGAGCCGGCCAACAGTCGGATCTCGGCGTTCTCTACCCGCAGCGATTGAGACGGGATCACAGCCATGCCGGTGACCCGTGCGTCGGGCCGGCCCAGCACGACCTGATAGCTCGCCTGCCAAGACGCACCGGTTGTGAAGTAGCCCACCCGGATCTGGTCCTGTCCCTTGCTGCTCTGCACTCCCACGACCGCGGTTGGCTCGACCACGACCAGATCGCTGGGATAAAACGCCTCACCCGGAGCCTGGAAGCTGATCCGCCCGTCCGGCATCTGAAGCCGAAGCGGATCGACACCGAGTACCACGGCGCTCACCGTGTCCCTTGGATCAGAAAGCCGGAATACCAGTCGCTTGCCCACGGACCGCCGAAGCACGCTCGCCTCGTCCACGGCACCATCGTAGGAGATCCGCTCGATGTTGACCGTGGAGTCCAGGGAGAAGAGCGTCGCCGGGTCGAGGGCGCCCAGCGCCAGCCGTTGGGTGGAGGCACCCTTGGGTATTGCCGTCTGCAACGTGCGCCGGACCAGCACCCGGCCGTCGTTGTAGATAGTGAGGGAGGTCTGGGCGTGAAGGGAAGCGGGGAAGCGAGAAAGCGGGGAGGCAAATGCCAAAAGAATCGCCGCCACCCGCACGGATCCGCTCAGAACACGAGCGCGCCGCTCACCCCGCTGCTTCCCCGCGTCCCTGCGTCCCCGCCGATCGTCCCCGCTTCCCCGCTTCCCAGCTTTTGTTGCCATCATTTGGGCAAATACTCCATGGCCACTTGGGTGGCGATCCGGCGAACGATGATGTAGGTGGCCAGCACGGCTATTCCGCCGTACAGGCGAGCCATGGGCGCTGCCGTGACCCGGATGGCGACGTAGGCGGCCATCAGCACCGTCGCCGCGAGGGAGATGCGGTTGGCCAGCCGGCTTGCACGCCGTCTCCGCTCCCTCAGGCAGTCAGGACAGAGCTCGCCCCAACCCAGCCCGCGAACGCGACGCTCGCACTTGGCGCAGGGAACCTCAGGCAGCCCGCTTGGCAACGGCACTGCCGAACTCCTCCGTGCTGGCGGTTCCGCCCAGATCGCGGGTGCGGATACCGTCGCGGACAATCGTAGTGAAGATGGCGTCCCGGAGCCTCTGCGCGCGATCCAGCTCGCCGAGGTGGTCGAGCATCATCGCCGCCGCCAGCATCTGGGCCGACGGGTTGGCGACACCCTTCCCGGCAATGTCGGGCGCGCTGCCATGCACGGCCTCGAAGATGGCGGCTTTGGTGCCGATGTTGGCCCCGGGAGCGAGCCCCAGGCCGCCGACCAGACCGGATACTTCGTCGCTCAGGATGTCGCCGAACATGTTGGTCGTCACCATGACGTCGAACTGCTCCGGGCGCAGCACCAGCTGCATGGCCGTGTTGTCCACGATCATGTCGTTGGACTCGACCCGGCCCTCGTACTCCGTGGCTATCGCGCGGCCCACCTCCAGGAACAGCCCGCTGACCATCTTGAGAATGTTGGCCTTGTGCACGATGGTGACCTTGCGCCGTCCGTGCTTCACCGCGTACTCGAAGGCGTAGCGGATGATCCGCTCGCAGCCCCGGCGGGTCACGATGGCCATCGATTCACCCACCGCGCGCGGGTCGTCCCCGATCGCGATGAAATGCTCGACGCCGACATAGAGGCCCTCGAGATTCTCCCGGACCATCACGATGTCGACGTTCTCGAACCGACCCCCCGGCACGATCGTGCGGGCGGGCCGGATGTTGGCGAAGAGCTCGAACTCCTTTCGCAATCCGACATTGACCGAGCGAAAGCCGGTGCCCACCGGGTGGTGAGGGGCCCCTTGAGTGCGAGGGCATTCTTCCGGATGCTCTCGATGGTGGCGTCGGGGAGCGGGGTTCCGGTGGCCTCGACGGCAGCCACCCCGGCGAGCTCCTCATCCCAGTTGAAGCGAAGTCCGGTGGCCTTCAACACCCTCACCGTTTGCGCGGTGATCTCCGGCCCGATCCCGTCCCCCGGTATGAGGGTTACATCGTAGGTCATGTGCCGCCGGCGAACGGAAGCACGGCAGCCAGTGCGGCCTTCAACGCCTCGTCCGGCGTTTTTCCTCGTCCCAGCGCGAGCGAGCGCCACACCACTTTGCCGGTCCGTGCGTCCCCAACGACGAGCGAGAGCGCAGCCTGTATCTGACCATCCGGCTCCGGCCCGAAGCCGAGTGCCGCCGGGACCAGTGCGACCCGTCCATCGGCTATGGCCAGGAGGCTCCTGAGCGAGGAGCGGAGCGGATCTGGGATCACCATGAGCTTGGGGGCGCGAAGAACGGCCTGGCCCATCTCGTCGGGCTCGGGTACGAAGCCGGCGGCACGCCGGGCCATCTTCCGCAGCTCGGGGGGAAGGATCCAGTGGACCTCCGGCGCCCGGCGGACGAGTGCGTCACTGATCAACGAATCGGCGCGCTGGAGCCCGCCACGGCGATCCTGGTACTGGGCGTAAGCCTGATCGGATTGGAGCTTGGGGTCCGCCGCGAGCAACGTGAGCGGCAGAACCCCAACCGTCTTCCCGGCGAGTGGCTGGATCGGCAACAGCGGGATCGGCGGTAGAGCCTCGGGCTGGGGGTCGGGCTGGCGCTGGGGCTGGGCCTTGGCACAAGCGGGAGCGGCCAGCGTCACCAGAAGCATGAGGCTTCGATAAGTCGATGATTTGGGCAATGAATGATACCGGTCGTGGGGCTTCAGGGTGCGGAAAGGTAATCACTCCAACGATAACCCTCCATCCACCACGATCGTCTGCCCAGTGATGTGGCGCGCGGATTCCGAGCAGAGGAAGGAGATGACGTGGGCCACATCGTCCGGCTCCGCCACCCGCCCCAGAACCGAGCTCTTCTGCGCCCGCTCGATCACTTCGGTGGGCAGCATCCCCATGCGCTCGGTCCGGATGAATCCCGGGGCGACGGCGTTGACGTTCACGTTGGCTGGTCCGAGCTCGACGGCCGCGGCCCGGGTCAACCCGAGCAGCGCCGCCTTGCTCGCCGCGTAGTTCGCCACCCCAAACCCCGGCCGCTCGGCCTGGTGCGCGCTGACGCTGACGATCTTGCCGTAGTGCTGGGAGCGGAAGATGGGCGCTACCGCCCGGATACAATTGAAGGCACCGGTCACGTTGGTG
>Ga0307310_10000184_pt1 | contig 18196 bp, 19 predicted proteins | sample ER_DNA_197_FD_194502 | JGI IMG/M metagenome (GOLD analysis project Ga0307310, IMG submission 194502) | Bulk soil microbial communities from the East River watershed near Crested Butte, Colorado, United States - ER_DNA_197 | ecosystem: Environmental > Terrestrial > Soil > Floodplain | place...
CGACTCATTGGCGAAGACGCGGATCCGCAGGTCATTCGCGTCGGAACTGGTCGCCACCGAAGGGATCGGCGTTGAGAAGGTCGTCGGCGTCGGCCCGGTGACACAACCGATCGGGCTACCGGAGCCTCCGTGGGTCGCCAGCACCGCGCCGGTTGAGATCTGTCGCGCCTGGAAGTAGAAGCACGCCTGGCCCGCTCCGGCGCTGGCGAAGCGGAACTCGAAGCTGGCTGCTGCCACGGTGACGCCGGAGGCGAGCGAGTCGTTGAAGTCGAACTCGAGATACCGATCCGCGGCATATGCTCCCGACCACGCCGACGTCGTCGCCGTCAGGCCGTCGGCCGGGAACGCAAACGAGCTCGACGCGTCCGTCTGGGATCCCGAGGACGAGTCGCCGATCTGAAAGGCAGGCGTGACGCGCTCGCCCGGGAACACGGCCTTCGTCCCGAAGACCGCCGGGGCCTGCGCCTGGGCGGTGAACAGGGCGAGACTGATTCTGACGGTCGCGATGCCAACCAAAGCCGCAGCCGCGACTACGGCGACGATCGTGATGACGCGACGCCTCGGCAAAGCGATTCGACCCTGAACGTGTCGGCGCGGCCGGGCGCTCACCTGGCCGTTCGCCTGAAGGCTCACGGTCCGACCGGCTCCTGGGTTGGCACGGTATTCGCGCGGGCATGCCCGTGGAGCATGTCGAGCAGCACGTAGGCAAGCAGGAACAGGCCGAGGATCGCCAGAGCCCCGGCCTGACCGGCGAGTGTCGAGAGGTAGCTCTGGGCGTAGCCGGCGTAGGGGATGAACTGACCGGCCGCGCCGACGATCGCGGCAGCCGGCAGGAGGCCGGCATCCGGACTCCGGTTCGCGTCGCCCTTCAACTCGAAGAAGCGACCCTCCGGCATGTCAACGACTCGGCTGACGCGATGGGTGATGACGATGCCGCTCTCCGCGCGGATCGTGACGACGTCACCGACCCGGACGGCACCGGGATCGACGTGGGCGACCAGGACGAGCGAGCCGGTCGGGATCGCGGGCTCCATCGAGCCGCCCCCGACGATGTACAGCTGGCTGCCCAAAAGCGGCGCGGCACGGGTGAAGATGGAGAAGCCGGCCAGAAGACAGAAGAGCGCGATTCCGACGAGACCGACAGCTCGCCGCACGATGCGGATCAAGCGCAGGTTCATCAGTTCGCGCTCCTCTCATCGACGACGGCCCGACCAAAGGCCGGGCCGCCGTGGTTCCCCTCGAGTGAAGGACTAGTTGTTCTTGGTCTGCTCGGCAGCAAAGGTGAAGGTGGCGGTCGTCGTGGCCCCCTGGAACACGTCGCCCGTCGCTCCCGGGAGGCTGACGTGGAAGCAGAGAACCTCGTTCGCCGCCGCCGCGAGCGCGCGGTCGCCTGCGTCGGCGCCGCTTGCCGAGTCCCCGACGAGCTTGCCTGCGGTTGAGTCGAGGTCGCCCGTGTACAGCTGCGTGCCGGTTGCCGCGTAGTTGGCGTTGTCGCACGTCGTGACGCCGGACTTGACGGTCAGGGCGAGCTGGTCCTTGAGGCCCTTTGCGTCCGCGTTCGTTGCGGCGGACGAGATGGCGTACCGAAGCGCGAGGGTGCCGTCATTGCTGACGGTCACGGGCGCGGTCACCTGGTCGCCCGGCGCCATGGCGGCGAAGGTGACGATCGCGGTCGCCGGGTTGGTGCTGATGATCACGGTGCCCGTCGAGAAGGTATTCGCGGGGACCGTCGCCGTGCTCGTGAACAGTGCCAGGGAGATCGCTCCACCGGCGATGGTCGCGACGGTGACGGCCGCCGCGATGACGAGAACGAGGCGCTTGCCTTTCTTATTCACGCTGTCTATCTCCAGAAGCCTGACCTTGGATGAATTGGTGCCGCGCTCGGCCGTCAGGGTCTCGCGGGCCGGTCCGCGGTGTCGCTTTGGTCAGGTGGAAGCAGACCATTTCAACCACATGTGGCGGTACTACCCGAATTCCGAGACGGGGAGGACCTTTGGGTGGCACGTCGTGATGCAACGGCGCTAAGCCTCTGCGCAAGTCGTTGACCAACGACAACGCGACGACGACGTGGGCTCGGTGAACCGCCCGAAACCCTTAGGACGATGGTTCTAGCCGACTGGGTGAAGCCGATCTGCGTCCTCAGACGGCGATGACGACCTTGCCGCGGGCGCGCATCGTCTCGACATAGCGAATCGCCGCAGGGGCTTCCTCGAGGGCATAGGTCCGATCGACGACGGGGGTGAGCGTTCCCGACTCGGCGAGCTCTTTCAAGACGACCAGGTCGGCCTTCGTGGTCCTCGCGAGGAAGGTGAGGAGTTTCCCTCTGCCGAGACGCGAGAGCACGATCGCCTTCGCCCACCGATCCGCCGGCGAGATCCACCGACCGGCGGGGCCTCCGACCACGATGAGGGAGCCGTTCGGGGCGAGGGCACGAGCGGTCGCGGACAACGACCTGGTTCCGGCAATGTCGAGGATCAGGTCGTACCGCCCGCCGAGTCTCGTGAAATCTTCGCTGCCGGAGTCGATCACCTCGTCGGCGCCGATCGAGCGGATCATCTCGAGGTTCTGCGCCGCCGAAACGCCAGTCACCTCGGCCCCGAGCGCCTTGGCGATCTGCACGGCGAAATGCCCGACGCCGCCACCGGCCCCATGAACCAGGACACGCTGTCCAGGCTGCAGTTGGCCCCTGTCGCGCAGACCCTGGAGAGCCGTGGTCGCCGCAACCGGGATTGCCGCGGCCTGTTCGAACGTCAGGTTCGCCGGCTTGGGAGCGAAGTTGCGCTCTGCCCCGAGCACGAACTCCGCAAAGGCACCGCCCCGGGCGCCGAAGACCTCGTCACCGGGTCGAAACTCGGTCACATTCGAGCCGACCGCCTCGACCTGGCCCGCCACGTCGACGCCAGGATGGCCGTGCTTCGGCCTCCGCAGGCCGTCGGTCAGGCGGACGAGCAACGGCTGGCCTCGCATGCTGTGCCAGTCGACCGCATTGACCGATGACGCCCGGACCCGCACGAGGACGCCATCATCGCCGACCGCCGGCATGTCGAGGTCCTCGAGCCTCAGCACGTCCGGGGATCCGTACCTGCGGTAGACGATCGCCTTCATGATGCTCCTGACGTACACTGTAAGCCGCTAGGACCACACGCTAGACGTACGGCGTAAGTATGTCAAGCCCTGCTGGTCAACGACAGGAGATGCATGGCGACGCAACAGGCCCCGACGGACGAACCCCGCCTGCCACTGAGCAGGGAGCGTGTGCTGCGGGCAGCCATCGACCTCGCAGATGAAGCCGGCCTCGATTCGCTGAGCATGCGCAAGCTCGGGCAGGCGCTCGGGGTCGAAGCGATGTCCCTCTACAACCACGTCGCCAACAAGGACGACATCCTCAATGGCATCGTCGAGATCGTCGAGAGTGGGATCGAGCTGCCCTCACCCGGGTCCGAATGGAAGGGCTCCCTCCGGAGAACGGCCCTCTCCGCGCACGACGTTTTCGAGCGACATCCTTGGGCGGCCAGCCTGGCACTATCCGCGGCCGGAGCCCGTCCGATCCGATGGCGGTATATGAACGCCATTCTTGGCTGCCTTCGGGTGGCGGGCTTCTCGGCCGAGATGACCGACCACGCGTATCACGCGCTCGAGAGCCACGTCGCGGGGTTCACCCTTTGGTCGTCCCAACTCAAGGTCGACGATTCGGCCCTGGCGGACCTTGCGTCAACGTTCCTCGACGAGCTTCCGGAGGATCTTCCCTACCTCGCGGAGCATGTTCATCAGCACCTCAAGGAGCGGCGCCCGGACGACGAGGGCTCGTTCGCATTCGGGCTCGACCTGATCCTCGACGGGCTCGAACGGAAACTTCGTCCTGGCGACGGTCCGCGACTCGAAGGGTCGCCGGGTAGCGCTACGTAGTCGGTCTTGCGACGCTCATCCAGCCGTCCCCAGCGATCGCCGCGCGATGACGTCGAAGACGTGCCAGTGCTTCGGGCCGAGGAACGAATTCCCGTCCTGATCCTCCTCAGCGAGCGCTAGGAGCTCGAGTCCGTTGACAAGCCGGCGTACGGCGGCGACGTCGATGAACCGCATGCCCTCCCGTCCGGGCCACGAATCTCGCGGGCCGAAGAAGTTGACGACCACGATGCCGCCGGGGCGCAGCTGGTCACGGGCGGCGGTCCAGAATCGATCGAACGCATCGGCACTCAAGAACGGGAGGGAGTATCCCGCGTAGAGGAAGTCGAACGGTTGTAGCGAGAGGCGTGATATCGATCGATAAATGTTCATGGTGCGTTCGAAGGGCGGATAGAGGATCGGCACATGGCAGCGCCTCGGCCCGGTCGGATTATCGCGCCACCTGCAATGCCGATTTGGGACTACCGAGTTCGTCCTACCCCACAGATGCTCGATGGGCAGTTGCCCAAGGGGCATCGGCTATTGTTGAGCGCCGGCCGACATAGCTCAGCGGTAGAGCAGATGTTTCGTAAGTTCTAGCCCTATGCGCAGTGCTTCAAGCGAGCAGGCCGATACAAACGCGCAGAGTTATCAGCTGTTCGTTTCGAGGGGTACTGCGCCTGGGACCGACGCTGCGGCCCGTCTTCGGGATCCGCGGGGGCGGCGTCCCGACCACGATTGGAGGAAGGGACATGATGTCCCTGCAGATTCGGTCGCTGGCCTACGTCGTGGCACTCACGTCCGTGGTAGTGCTCGGCTGTTCGACTACGCCCGGCGCGGTTTCGCCGACGACGGCGACTGGATCACCTGCCGCGGCCTCACCCAGTGATACGAAACAGACCACGACGACCACCGAGACACCTGGGCCCCCGGTGCCGGCCCTTATCGGCACCTGGACCCGCGTGACCACGTGCGAGGAGGCCGTAGAACGGCAGATGCAGGCCGGCTTCGCGGATCACGCTCTAGACAACATCCCCGGCCAGTTTCTCCCCGACATCGAATCGACAGAGGAGATCGCCGACCCCAACCACCCGTGCGTCGGCGCGGTACCGAGCAAGCACTCGCACTTCTTCACCGAGCGCGGAGAGTTCGGTTCGCTCGACTCGCGGGGCGAGAAGGTCGACGACGGGACGTTCAAGATCGTCGACGACCACACCTTCGTGATTCCCTACGTCTTCGATGACGAAACAATCGACATGCAGTTCGAATACGCCGTGACCGGTGACTCGATCACCTTTGAGCCCCTCGTGCCTGCCGACTGCACGTCGGATCACTGCCGGGAGGCCGCGTCCTGGGCCGTGTCCGTAGCGTACGCCGGGCTCAGCTGGCAGCGCACCGGCTGACGCGAGTCGACACCCAAGCCCGCGAAGCGGCAATACCGTTTGGCGCGCTCGCCAGCAGAACCACGTGCAGCCCCTCCAAGGACACCGACGCTTGACGACGCCTCCGCTCTCGGAGCGCTCGACGGTCATCAGTCGGTGTGCTCGTCGTCAGCGTCGGTATCGTGCTGCGCTTACGGGGTGGGCGCGAACACGCCCGATGCCTGCTCCGACGCTGAGCACCTCCAGCATCTGGTTCGGCCGTCGGCCCCACCGATCGATAGAGCTCCGTAGGATCGACGCTGCGGGCCGCTCGCGTCCAAACCGACCCTGTGCACCGGAACGTCACACAAATCGGTCGGGTTACAGGCCAAGATGCAGGCGCAGGGTCTCATCGATGTCGAGCATGATCGCGTTTGGGACGACGCCCAGCCGGTCACCCACCCGCTCAACGGCGATCGAGCGGATCTGTTCAGCCTGCGCCTTGGAGTCGCGGTCGAGCCCCGTCTCGGCGGCTGGAAGCAAAACCTGGAACGGATAAATGCGCTCGACGTTCGATGTCATGGGGATCACCGTGATCACGCCGCGACCCAGTCGCGTCGCGGTGGCGTTGGCCGCGTCGTTGCTTACGATGACGGCCGGTCGGCGCTTGTTCGCCTCGGAGCCGCGGGCAGGATCCAGATCGACGGAATGGATATCGCCGCGGCGCATCATGACTTGAGTCCGTCGCCGGTCGTCACTTCCCAGAGCTCGGCCTCTCCTTCAGCCGCCCACTCCTGCCATGCCGCTTCGTAGGTGCCGCTGAGTTCTGCGGTCCGAAGCAGGCGAACGGCTCGATGGACGGCGGCCGATCGAGACTCGAGCCCCTGCTCCTTGGCGTATTCGTCGAGGAATTGGACGTCTTCGCCCGGTAGGCTAACACTGACCTTCATACTGTGATACTACCACCGGTAGGGCACGGGTAGCAACGTTTGTCTGCCCCTAAAAGCCATGGCTCGAAGGGATGCTTAGACCTTGTCGGCCCGCATCGTCATCGGTGAACCTACGCGCCGGCAGCGCTCACGAGATGCGTTCCCCGAACCTTCGCTCTCGCTGCTGCGCGATATGCCGCGAGTCCTGCGGCCGTACCAATCCCGATCAGGGCGACGTCCGTAGTCCATGCCGCAAGTTCGCCAGACTGCTGCACGGCGAGCACCGCATAGAGGACGATCCACGCCACGGCGATGCCGCTCGACGCGGAAACGACTAGGGCTTTCGGTCGCGCAATCAGCCCCAGACCCAGGACGCCGCTGATCAGGCCGACCACGATGGTGAGGACCCACTGGACCGGGTCAGTCCTGAAGATGAGCGTCGTCGCGATGCCGAATGTGGCCGCTACGAGCCACAGAGCCCCAGCGACTCCAAGCCTATTCATCTGCGTCTCCCAAGCCGTGCGCCCCTGCTCCCATGCCTCTGCTCTCAGCCGATCGATCTCGACAGCCAACCTACGTCCGGCCGTGAGCCCTCCGAGATCACCGAGTCGCCGGGGTGACTGCCACGTCTCGTCGCCCTTCCAGCGCGCGTCGGGCGTTTTCGAGGACGCCGCGCTCGGCGCGACGCATCATCCGGATGAACACCGGGAAGACGAGGCGGAACCACCCGTGAGGCGTCCATTCACCGTGCGACGTCATTCGCGAGCCGCCCGTCGGCGAGCGCTCGAGCGTGACCGTGAGGACGACGCTGATCGGGCCACCGTTCTCGTACTGCCATGTCCGAGGCCGCTCGAACTGAGTGCACTCTGAAACGACGGTCGGACCTTGCTTCCACTTGGCCCGAAATCGCGTGCCGACCCCGACCGGTCCTTCCGTCAGCTTCTCCATCGACACGCAGTCGGGGTTCCAATGGATCTCGTTTCCCTGGTCCGCGAGGTAGTCAAAGACGGCCTCCGGCGATCGGGCGATTTCGACGGTGTTGTCGATGACGGCGGTCATGAATCCACCCTCCCGGGCTGAGCATCCACTAGAGTGTTCACTAGTGGTTAGCGGAGTATCCTTTCCGGCATGAGAAGCGTCAAGCCCCGTCCGCGACCGCCTGTGGGTCCGAGCCGGCGCGAGCGCGCGCAGGCCACCCGCCGCCGGATTATCGAGGCGGCGCTGGCGCGCTTCCGCGACGAGGGGTACGCGGCCACCACCATGGAGACCATCGCAGCCGATGCAGGGGTTGCCGTCCAGACGGTGTACTTCGCCTTCCACACGAAGGCAGAGCTGCTCCTGGCGGCGGTTACCGTCGCAGGTGGCGACCCGGGCGCCCCGGAGGACCCCGCCGAACGCGCCTGGTTCGGCCGGGTGATGACCGCGGCTTCGGGTGCGCGGCGTCTCGCGCTCATCGTGGAACTGGGCAACCAGATCTACGAGCGTATCGCACCGATGATGTCGGCCGTTCGAGCCGCGGCGTCCGCGGATCCGGGCGTCGACCTCGCGTGGAAGGAGCTCGCCGCCCGGCGGCGCGACGGCATGCGGCAGGTCGTCGACGTGTTTGCGCGCCGTGACGAGCTACGACCCGGGCTCGATACAACATTGGCCCTCGACCTGCTCTTCGGAATCCACCGGTCGGAGACATACCTGGCATTCACCCAGGAGTGCGGATGGCCGATCGAGCGCTACAAGGCGTGGCAGTTCGCGACGCTCGCACACCAGCTGCTGCCGGATGGGATCGCCGACGTCGCTCTGGCCGGCGGCTCCCCAGATGTGGCAGACCTCTCGTTTGCTGCGGAGCTGGGGTTGTTCCGTTGAGCTGGCGCGAGACTATGGGCGGTGATAACCGGGGCGCGACCTACGCCGCGCCCAAGTGAGGGCTGTTAGAGAACGACTGTTCTTTGTCTGGTTAGCCGATGCCGACCATTCGTCCGATGGTTATCGGCTGTTCGAGCCTTGTGCCAGCGTCTTCAGCAGGATCCCGAGCATGCTTGCCTGGTCGCAGGAAGCTGATGTTCCGTGAGCATCGGCTATTCTTGGGCGGCGCCGACATAGCTCAGCGGTAGAGCAGCTGTTTCGTAAACAGCAGGTCCTCGGTTCAAATCCGAGTGTCGGCTCCACTCCCCATTCCGTGCTCAGAAAGAGCAGCTATCCGAGCGATAGGTAGCGCGCGTCGGGGCAAGTTCAAGGCGGAGACCCGGGCAGCATGCGCTACCAGCTCAGGTAGGCTGGCTATTGGGAAGCGGACGCGCAATCCTTTCGGAGATGAGCAGCCTGCCCTTTGGCACCGTTACGTTCCTTTTCACCGATGTCGAGGGTTCGACGAAGCTGCTGCATGACCTGGGCGCCGAGGAATACTCGCGGGTGCTCGGCGACCATCGCCGTCTCCTGCGTGAGGCGTTCGCGGCCAATCAGGGTGTCGAGGTCGATACGCAGGGCGATGCCTTCTTCGTCGCCTTCCCGACTGCGCCGGGCGCTCTCCGGGCCGCCGCTGAGGCAAATGCAGGACTGGCCCCGGGGCCGATTCGAGTGCGGATGGGCATCCATACGGGGACGGCGTACCTGGGCGAGGAGGGCTATGTCGGAATCGACGTGCACCGAGCGGCCCGCATCGCTGCGTGCGGCCACGGCGGGCAGGTGCTGGTCTCGGCCTCGACGGCTGCCCTGGTAAACAGCGACGAACTGCGCGACCTGGGCGCGCACAGGCTCAAGGACCTGTCCGCGCCTGAGCGGATCTACCAACTCGGGGATGGCGACTTCCCCCCGCTCAAGAGCCTGCACAGAACGAACCTGCCCATCCTCTCGACGCCCTTCATGGGCCGGAGGCGGGAGCTCCGCGAGGTGGACATGCTGGTTTCGCGTGCAGACGTCCGCCTACTCACGCTGACCGGCCCAGGAGGGAGCGGCAAGACGCGGCTCGCGTTGCAGGCAGCGGCTGAGGCGTCCGACCGCTACCCGGGCGGTGTCTTCTGGGTCTCGCTCGCTCCCCTCCGCGACAGTTCGCTCGTGTTGGAGACGGCGCGGCAGGCGGTCGGAGCGAGGGATGGGTTGGCCGAGCACATTGGGGATGCCGCGGTGCTGCTGCTCTTCGACAACTTCGAGCATCTGACCGAGGCCGCGGCCGACGTCGCCGGTCTGCTCGGCTCTTGCGCGAGGCTCGATCTGCTCGTGACCAGCCGGGAGCCGCTCCATGTCGCAGGAGAGCAGGAGTACCCGGTGCCCTCGCTCAGCCGCCAGGAAGGACTCGACTTCTTCACGGCGCGGGCACGAGCAGTCAGACCAGACTTCGCGGGCGACGACGCCGTGGCCGAGATCTGCCGGCGCCTGGACGACCTCCCGCTTGCACTCGAGCTGGCGGCAGCGCGTGTGAGGGCGCTCTCGCCCGCCCAGATCCTCGAACGGCTCGAGCACCGACTGCCGCTCTTGACCGGCGGCGCCCGCGACGCGCCCGAGCGCCAGCGGACACTGCGGGCGACGATCGAGTGGTCGTACGACCTGCTCATCGACGAGGAGAAGTTCCTCTTCGTCCGGCTCGCGGTGTTCCGCGGCGGCTGCACCCTCGACGCGGCCGAGGAGGTCGTCGGTGCGAGCCTCGACGTCCTGCAGTCGCTCGTCGACAAGAGCCTGCTGCGGTACTCGCAGGAGCGCTTCTGGATGCTGGAGACGATCCGCGAGTACGCCACCGAGCGACTCGACATCCAAGGAGACCGGGACACGATCCGGCAGCGCCACGCCGACTATTTCCTTCGCCTCGCGGAGGAATCCGAGCCCCATCTGACCGGGTCACAGCAGGCACCGTGGCTGGAACGGCTCGAAGTCGAGCACGACAACTTCCGCCTCTCCCTGGACTCGTTACGGCACGCCGACCGCGGCGGCGAAGAGCTCAGGCTCGTGGGTGCGCTGATGCGCTTCTGGTACGTCCACGGTCACCTGCGCGAAGGAAGTAGGCGGTGCGAGGAGGCGCTCGAAGCGCACGACGATCAGTCGCGACCCCGCCTGAAGGCACTCTTCGGGGCCGGTCTGCTCGTCCACCGGCTCGGCGACTACCAGCGGGCGGATGCGCTCGCGCAGGAGCGACTCGTGCTTGCTCGCCGCCTCGAAGACGGGGAAGCTGTCGCGACCTCGATGATCGCCGTGGGTCTGGCAGCTCAGGGGGTCGGCGAGGATGAGCGAGCAGCAGCCGCGTTCACGGAGGCCGCCGAGCTTGCGCGCGCCGGCGGCTACACCTGGTTTCTCGGGATCGCCACCGGCAACCTGGCCGATCTCTTGCGAGACCGGGGCGACTACGTGCAGGCGAGGGCTCGCCTCGAGGAAGCCCTCGAAATCTTCCGTGAGCTCGGGGACGAGAGATTCATCACCGCCACGCTCATCAATCTCGGCATTCTCGCGGCGCGCGAGGGGAGGAACGACGAGGCCGAGGCACTCCTGCGTGAGGGTCTCGAGTATGCCGAGGCGCTCGTCGACAAGGAGCTGGCGATCTGGTGCCTGACCGAGCTGTCGGCACTCACGCTCTCCAAAGGCGACGCGGAGCGCGCGGCCAGGCTGATCGGCGCGATGGAGACGCTACGTGAGGAAACCGGACACGCCCCTACGCCCGATTTGCAGCGCTTGAGTGAACAGACGAGAAGCGCGCTCGCATCCGAGCTCGGCGAGGAACGCCTCGCCGTTGCCCTCGCCGTCGGTCGAGAGATGACGTTCGAGGAGGGCATGGCCTACGCCCTCCAGAACTAGACGCAGCCGCATCCGGGCCTGACCGTTGCCCTAGAGGCGACGTGATGGTGCCGGCCAGCGAAAGTAGAGGCGGGGTCCAGGGCAGGCGCTTCTTTGGGGCGTGCTTTCATGGTCTTGGCAAGTACCGGCTGCCGCCACTAGGCCGCCGAGCTCTTCGCCGCCACCGGCGAGACGCGCCAGTTCTACGCGGAATCGCCTCCTCCCGCCCGACGCTCCGCTTCTCCGGCTCGAGGCCGGGCAGGCGCCCGCCGTTCGTCCCGAGTCAACCGCCCGGAGACCGTTACCTGGCTTCGGCTCACGGGCTGGCCAGAGGCGACGGATAGGCGATCCGCAGAGCAAGCAGGGCGCCGAGCGATTGACGACCCCGAACTCGTTCGAAGGCTCGATGAGGTGGAGGAGCGCGGGGAGCTGGGGGTCTAGAGAGCAGCACGCCATTTGCGCCATCACGACGCTCCGCTTGCGGACTACGATGGGTCGAGTCCATCGCGCATTCCTCGAGGTACTGGCAAGAGCCGGAAACGAAGACCTGCTAACTAGGCGGCCTACGCTCGCGATTCCACGCTTGGGCCACAACGCTTTTGGCCGATCTACTTCGTAAACAGCAGGTCCGCAGTTCGAATCTGCGTGTCGGCTCCAGCTTCCTTTCCCGTTCCGAGCGCCTACTTCAGGCTGCGAATCTCGCTGCGAGCGGCTGCCATGACGCTGAAGACCTGCTAACTGGGCAGTCGTCGGACGTCTAACGGTCGTTCCTGAACCGCCTCAAGCGCTGGGCAAAAGGTTCTGCCGCGGGAAACCTCTAGCCAGGCTGTCCTCGGCATAGCCGGTCTTCCACTTGGGCTAGATCTCAAATGCGCCCCTCCGCTCCGTTCGTCGCGAGCAGGGCCAGAGCGTTTTGGATGCCCTGCTCGAGCACCTCGTCGGCGAGGCGTTGGTCCGCGAGGGCGCGGGAGACCTGGAGCGTCCCGACCATCAGGGCGAAGACACCAAGCGCCTGAGCGCGCGCTGACTCGGGGTTGTCGGGCACAAGCCGGGTGGCAGCGTCCTCGATGATCGCCAGCTGACCGTGCGTGTAGGCGCGCTTCACGGCATCGGATGAGCGCGCGATCTCGTCGAGGAGAGCGGCCGATGGACAGCCGCCCTCCGTGTCGTTGCGGTGCTCGATCGACAAATAGCCGCGAACGATCTCCTCGAGCGACTGCGTGCTGAACGCCTCGCGCTGCTCCCGTAGCTGATCGGCGACCGCGCTCGCGACGAGGTCCTCCTTCGACTCGAAGTGGGCGTAGAAGGCGCCGTTGGTCAGGCCTGCGTCGGCCATGAGGGCGGCTACCCCGGAGCCATCGATGCCGTCTCGCTTGAGCCGGCGGCCGGCTGCCTCGACGATCCGCCGCCGCGTCGCCTGCTTGTGCTCTTTCCCGTAGCGGGCCATGCACGACTCCCTTGTCCAACTTCGCTGTTGACACTCATCATATGTCATGCGTAATATTACGACCGTAAGCCAATCAACGCAAGGAGTCCACGATGACATCAGCCAAGCCAGTAGCATTCGTGACCGGCGCATCCTCGGGCATCGGAAGGGCGGCCGCGGCCGCCTTCGTCGAGGCCGGTTTCGAGGTGGTCGGCACGACCCGCAACACGTCGGGCGTCACCCCTCTCGACGGGGTCAGGTTCCTCGACCTCGATATCACGAGTGACGAGTCGGTCAGTTCCGCCGTCGGGCACGTCATCGACCGCTTCGGGCGGCTCGATGTGCTGGTCAACAACGCGGGCACCGGTGCAGCCGGGGCCGCCGAGGAGAGCTCGGTCGCCCAGGACCAGCGCGTCTTCGACATCAACTTCTTCGGGCTGGTCCGGATGACGAAGGCAGTCCTGCCGCACATGCGCGCCGCGGGAACCGGACGGATCATCAACATCTCCTCGGTCCTCGGGCTCGTCCCCGCGCCGTACATGGCCAGTTACGCCGCGACGAAGCACGCGATCGAGGGCTACTCCGAGTCGGTCGACCACGAGGTTCGGGAGCTCGGCATCCGGGTGCTCCTCGTCGAGCCCGCCTACACCAGGACCGACTTCGACACCAACGCGATCCAGCCCGACGCCCCGTTGCCGATCTACGCGGTGCAGCGGCAGGTCTTCGACGGCGTGATGGCGCGTGCCATGGCGGACGGCGATGACCCGGCCATCGTCGCCACGGCGATCGTCGCGGCAGCCACCGATCCGAAGCCCAAGCTGCGCTACACCGCCGGCTCGACGGCCGGACGGGTCAGCGCCCTGCGCCGCTTCGTCCCCACGCGGGTCTTCGATCGGCAGATCCGAAAGCTCAACCGTCTGCCCGCCTGAAGCGTCGACCCTCACTCAGCCACACCCAAGGAGAACCGTCATGGGCACAACCAGTGATGACCCCATCATGAACCCGCAGCCCGCAGGACATATCGCCGTCGAAGGCAACGCCGGGGTCCTAATCGCTCGGATCGACGGTGGCCCGCACGCGCTGTTCGATCCCGAGATCGCCAAGCAGCTAAAAGCGCTGGTCGATCGTGCAGACCGCGATCCGGACATCCACGCGGTCGTCTTCACCGGGACGCATCCCGATCGCTTCTTGAGTCATTCTGACGTTCGCTGGCTACAAGAAGGCGGCACCGGATTCCCGCCGATCAACACGCGCTTGGCCAAGCTTGCAGCGCGCACGGCGAGACTCATCAACAGGCTGCCAGGTGTCAGAACCCTCGCGGGGATGACCCGGCTCAAGACACTTCTGCAGCTCGACAGCTTCCACGCCACGTTCCTGAAGATGAATGCAAGCGGCACGATCTTCATCGCGGCACTCAACGGCTCGGCACTTGCCGTCGGCGCGGAGCTGGCATTTGCGTGTGACCTGCGCATCATGGCGGACGGGGACTATGTCATCGGCTTGACAGAAGTCCTGCTCGCCCTGACTCCGGGTGGTGGAGGCTCTCAGCGACTGCCTCGTCTCATCGGTACCCAGCAGACGTTGGTCGCCGTCCTCGAAGGCAGGCCGTTCACACCAGCAGAGGCACTCTCGCTCGGTGCGGTCGACGAAGTGGTGCCACAGGAAGATGTCCTCGCACGGTCGATCGAGCGCGCCGAATTCCTGAGCCTGCGCTCGAAGAAATCTCTCGGGGCCATCAAGCGATCCATCTACTTTGGCAGCTCTCTGTCGCTCGAACAGGGCTTGCAGCTTGAGCACGCCGAGTTCCTCGTCAGGGATCAGTCGAAGGAAGCTCAGGGACGGATGCTCGAGTACATCGCCACCACGGACGCCACCGGCGAGCTCCCGCTGTTGGATCGTGACACGTACGCGCGCGCACTCAGCGCCGGTCGCCTCGGAGGCAATCCAAACGGGTAGATCGAGCGCATTTCGTAGCGCATACGAGCTCATGATCGACCCCAACTCCGGCCACGGCGGGATCCTCCAGTACCACGACCAGGTCGCCCCCGTGGCCGTCGACTCCCGCGGCCGCTGACCGCAGCCTGCGAAGGAAGGCAACAACGTGACTACGACACCTACCCCGGCGAGGAAGCCCTTCGCCTCATCGATCCTGCTGTGGATGCGAACCGATCAGCCCCGTCAGCAGGGGATGGACCACTGGAAGGGCCCACACTCGAAGATCATCTCCGCCACGCCGGGGATGGAGGAGTACCGCCAGATCCACCTGGCGGAGAGCAATCCCGGGCTGTGGCCGGCCATCAGCGGCGTGGAGACGGCGATCCCGACCGAGCGCAGGATCGACGGGGTCGCCGAGATCACGTTCACGTCCCTGCTCTCCCCCCTGCGGGGCCGCAAGCAGACCAGGCTCGCGTACAAGGATGAAGTGAACGTGTTCCGGCGGACCCTGCTCTACGCCGGGCCACCCTATTCGGCCCGCTGGTACGACATGGCCGGCCCCGGGGAGAAGGCGGGAGCGCGAAGCCTGATCTATCTCCGAAGTCGGGAAGGCGTCAGGACCGGCGCGTTCCGGAGGTTCCTCAAAGACGAGCTTGTCCCCGCTCTCGTCAAGGCAGGCGCGCTGCGGGAGCTCCGGACCCAGGTCTTCATGCCCTGGATCGAACGACTGTGGGACACGCCGAACGTGGCGCACGACAACCCCACCGACCAGCGGTTCCACGCGTCACTGATCCTCGGCTTCACCGATCGCGACGCCATGCGGGCGTTCTTCGGGAGCGGCGAGATCGCGACGCTGTCAGGCAGGCTGCCCGAGTACGTTTCCGCAGTCCACGCCTACGAGGTCACCGAAGCGCTGACCTATGTCAAGGACGGCAGGGTCCTTCCGCACTACCAGACGTAGCCGCGCACCCCGACAGCACCGACCGACCGGCGTCGAATGAGAGCGATCAACGCGAATACCTCGAAGGGGCAAGCAAGCGTCAAAACGAAGACCTGCTAACTGAGCGGCCTACGCTCGCGATCCCACGCTTGTGCCACAACGCTCAGGCCGATCTACTTCGTAAATTGCGGGTACAGCGCCAGCCAAATGACTTACGACCTACGCCACCTCCGCCTCCACGGTCGGATCCAACGGATTCCGAGGACCCGCACTTACACCCTGACCGCCGACCGCGTCCGCGTCGCCCTCTTCTACATCAAGGTTCACGCACGCCTCTTGCGCCGCTCATCGCCAACCCCGACCAGCCACCCACGCGACTCGAGCTCCGTCGCGCCCTCGCCACCATCGACCAAGTCATCACCAACTACGCCGACAGCGCCCGCCTCGCCGCGGCATGAAACCTGCTGACACGCTTCAGAAGCCCGCGACAGAGCTTCGCTAGGGGCGCTCGATGCCATCGAAGGTGTGGAGGACGGCGATTGCGTGAGCAGTGGGGTCGGCGGGGGTGGTGCCGATGCCCTTTGTGGTGGGCTCGTCGGATACGGCGGTCCACAGTTCGTCAGCACGTCCGGAGGCCAGAGTGAGCAGCGCGTCGCGGACGAATGTGTCGCGCTTGACTTGTTCATCAGTGGGGTCGGGTCGGGTTTGGCCGACGATGCCGTACATCTCGGTGCCGTGGACAGCGGGGGCTCCTTCGACGGGACCGACGGAGAGCAGGTGTGCGTTTCCGCCGGCACCGGCGTGCGCGAGCGCTCCGCGGACCTGCGGCAGGGTAAAGGAGAAGTCGGTAAGCAACGCCCCGCGGACCTGGACGGGGGTGCGCCCATCGACGTCGTACGCGGCGATGACCTTGCGGGCACGGCTGCGTGGGATGCGGTTCCGGTCGGCGAATTCTGTTACCAGCGCGTCGATGCTGCCGGGATCGAAGTCTTCAGTGCGGTGCAGCACCCACCAATCCGTCTCGGCAGTGGTGTTACTGAAAAGAATGTCGACGTCGCGGTGGCGCCCGGACTCGAGGACTCTCATCGGGTGATCGTTTAGGACACCGTTCGGCTGGGTACGGTCATCGACGACGGCGATCACATCGCTGTCGACCCCGTGCGCCGCGCCAGGGTCGGGCGATTGTGTCTTGCTCATCGTCTCGGCGAGCAGGTTCGCGTCGACGGTGAGCAGCTGCTCGGGATCGTCTTCAATCCCGAGTGCAGTCAGGACTGCGACCGCACGCTTTTCGGCGCCCCATGCGGGTACCTGGCGTGCGGGCATGCCGGAGAAGGCTGCAAGGTGGTGGTACAGGCCGTCGGCTGAGGGGGCGGCAAGCAGTGCGAGGGTGGAGAAGGCGCCGGCGCTGTGCCCGGTGACGGTGACGTTCCCAGGATCACCGCCGAAGCGGGCGATGTTCCCCCGCACCCACTGCAGCGCGGTGATGATGTCCTGCAGGCCGAGATTGCTGGCCTCTTCGAGCGCACCGCCGTACTGGGAGAGAGAGAGCCACCCGAACGGGCCCAGTCGGTAGTTGATGGAGACCCCGACTGCTCGTCCGGTTGCGGCAAGGCCGGACGCGTTCGAGGTGGTTTGCGTGTTCGCGCCGAGCACCCATCCGCCGCCGAAGACATACACGACTACAGGGAGGAGCTCGTCGCCGATGTCCTCGGGAGCCCAGACGTTGAGGTTCAGGCAGTCCTCGCTGAACCCGTTGTCGGCTTCGAGCCAGCTGGTGTCACCGGCCTGGAGCGGTGCGGGTCCTTTCAGGTCGTAGGGCAGGTCGGGGTTGAAGGGAAGCAGGGTAGGGCGGCGGAAGCGTTCGCTTGTGGCATAGGGGATGCCCAGCCAGGAGCGAACCGGGTGTTCGTGGGTGAGGGTGCTGGTGTCGGTCATGGGGAATACCCTTCTTGGAAAATCAGTCCGAGGCCGGGTTTGCGGGGTTGTCGCCTGGGGAGGCGTTGGAACCTCCGGCTCGAAGGCTCGCCAGTGGCGGAGGCGTTCGGTGATGACGCGACAGGGCTGGGAGGTTCTGGATCTGCTCGATCATGTTGAGCAGGTACCGACCGTCACGGCCCGCCATAGCGACGAGCGACTGGTGACCATCCGCCCGATCGGGGCATCGCCCGCGAGGAGGTGATCCTGATCGACGGCGTCGCTGAGAACGTGCGGTCGCAGCCGGTCTGCCAGCGGACGCGAGGCTTCGTCCGCCTCGAAGAGGCAGGGCTGCCGTCCACTCATCACGCGTGGTCCTCTGTGGAATGGTCGCCGGCGAGGTCATAAGAGCCGTGCACCAGGTCCTCGATCAGCGCCGGCGTAATGCCTGGGCCGGACCCGATCGAGATCCAGTGCTGCTTGTCGAGATAGTGCCCCGCCGTGATCGTGTCGTGGTCGCGGCGCAGCGCGTCAGCGTGGTGCGGGTCGACCTTGACCGTGATGATCTGCAGGTCAGGGTCATCGTCGGTGACGATGAGGAACACCTTGTCGCGTACCTTCCACACGTCCAGGTGCGGGGTGAACGGCCGGCCGTGGCTGACGCCGTCGAGTGAGGCCGCAGTGTCGCGGGCGATCTGCTGCAATCGCTTTCCTGCCACGGTCACCGGACGTCCCGGCCGAAGGTGGCAGGGTCCACCGGTCGCTTCGCTCGCGGCAGGTTCTCGACGACGAGCAGGTACGAGTCCGTGACCAGGTCATCGATCAACGGCTTCGACAGGTCATCCCGCGGGTGCACCGTGATCCAGTGCTTCTTGTTCATGTGGTAGCCGGGCGTGATGCCCTCGTGCTGCTCCTGAAGCGCCCTGGCGTTTTCTGGATCGGTCTTGAGGATCACGATTGACTCTCCGGTGACGTCGGTGAGCAGCATGAAGACCTTGTCTCGAACTTTGTAGACATCCCAGCCGGGCCCGAACGGGTGTTCCAGGTCGGCGCCGGG
>Ga0307310_10000185_pt1 | contig 18188 bp, 16 predicted proteins | sample ER_DNA_197_FD_194502 | JGI IMG/M metagenome (GOLD analysis project Ga0307310, IMG submission 194502) | Bulk soil microbial communities from the East River watershed near Crested Butte, Colorado, United States - ER_DNA_197 | ecosystem: Environmental > Terrestrial > Soil > Floodplain | place...
CGTTCGACCTCGACGACGGAAGTGGAGCACTCCGCGTCTTCGTGCCCGGCGCCCTCGCTTCCGAGATCAGCGTTCCGGCACGCGGCGCCTGGATCGAGATGGTCGGCGTCCTGGGGCAGGAGACCACCGGCGCGCTGCCACTGCGCGGATATCGGCTCTGGCCGCGCGCCGCCTCGGACCTGCGCCTCGTCTCCCTGCCCGTGGAATCTGTCCCCGACGCGGAGGGCGGATCGGCCGAATCTGACGAACCGGCAACTGGGAACGGCGCCGCGGGCAACCTGGGCGGGCTGCTGCCCGGGGCGAACGGAGGCGCCGCCGCGAGCGGAATGGTGCGCGCGACGCTCGTGCACGGGACGTGGCCGGAGCTCGGCCTTGCCGGTCTCCTGTGGGATGGCCGGAACCTGGTCGGCATCGTCGACGGAATCGTGGCGGAGGCGGCGGTGAACGACGCACTGGCTGGCGCCGGCGCTCCGATCGGGGTGCAGCTCCAGGCGCGGACCGCCGACGTTGGCCCCGCGCCGCTGCATCTGCCGCTCATCACGCTGCGGACCGACGATCGGCTCGAGCGATCCGCGGCGCCGCCGGCGGCCCCGGTGTCGATCACCGCGAGCGGCAGCCAGCCGGCATGGGCGCGACTGGTCGGGACGCTGACAAGCCAGTCGGGGGCACGGCTCCTGGTGGTGGGCGGCGCGAAGCTCGTTCTCGAGCGGCACTGCGCCGACCCAGCGGACGCGCAGCGGAAGGGCCTGGTCATGATCGAGGGCATCCTGGTCGCAAGGGGCCAGCGGCTGGTGATCGGCTGCGACGCCATGACCAACGGCCCGACGCTCGGTGCGACCGGGACGGTCCATCCGCTCGGCGACCCGGTTAGGGGAGACGCCAAGAAGGGGGCGATCGCGGCGGTCCGGGGTGGCAACCAACCGGCGCTCCCGCCGATCGTCGTGCTCATCGCCGCCGGCGGAGCCCTCGCGCTCCTGGGCCTCGCGGCGGGGCGCAGCGGTCTCCTCGCGCGCCTGGTGGCGGCCGCCCGCCGTGAGCCGCTCGACCCTCCGGACGAGGGCGCTGAAGAGTCCGCGCCGGGTGACAAGGCAGCGACCAGCGTCGACGGAGGGCTCGCCCCGCTGCGCCTGGTGGAGCCGGTGGGCGAGGTTGAGCTGCCGCTCAGGAGATGAGCCGCGCGTATACTCCCGCCGATTCCACGCTCAGGAGCCGCCGTTCGCGTGTCAGACCTCTCCGCGGCGGACGCGCCGCACAGCGGCGAACGTCCGTACCACATCGACCTCGCTCGGGGCGAGCTGGCCGAGCACATCCTGCTGGTCGGTGACCCCGGTCGGGTGGCGAAGGTGGCGGCCCGCTTCGAATCGGTGGAGCTTGAGCACAGCAACCGGGAGATCACGACCGCTACGGGCACCTACCGGGGGATGCCCCTCTCGGTCATGTCGACCGGCATGGGATCGGACAACGTCGAGATCGTGCTTGCCGAGACGATGGAGATCACGGATCGGCCGACCTTCATTCGCATCGGCTCGTCGGGCGGGCTCCAGCCGGAGATCGCGCTCGGCGACCTCGTGATTTCGCTGGGAGCCGTGCGGCTGGAGAACACGACCGACTTCTACGTGCGCCCCGGATACCCCGCGATCGCCCACCGCGACGTGGTCTGGGCGCTGGAAGCTGCGTGCCGCCAGCTGGGCATTCGGCATCACCTCGGGCTGACGGCGACGGCAAGCGGCTTTTTCGCTCCGCAGGGAAGGGCGATGCGCACGCTCCCGGTTCGTTATCCTGATCTCGCCGAGGAGCTGCGGCGCGAAGGCGTCGCGAACCTCGAAATGGAATCGTCAGCGCTTTTCGTGCTGGCAGGGCTAGCAGGACTGCGGTCCGGGACGATCTGCGCGGTCTACGCGCAGCGGACCGACGGCACGTTCCTCGACGGCGCGGCTAAGGAGGCCGCGGAGGCACGCTGTATCGATGCCGGACTGGCCGGCATCCACCTGCTCTGGACGATCGATAGCTCCCCGGATAGCGTCGGCGCCCACCAGCGCTGGACCGAGCTGATCGGCCAGCAGAGCGGGTAGCAGCAACCACACACCGGCGCCGAGACGCCGGTAGAAGGAGGCAACTGACCGATGGCGACTGAGGCCTACTGTGTCAAGTGCAAGGCAAAGCGCGAGATGCGCAGCGAGAACAAGATCACGATGAAGAACGGCAAGCCGGCGACAGAGGGGATCTGCCCGGTCTGCGGTACCAAGATGTTCAAGATCGGCGGCTGACGCCGATCGCTTTCGGTGGCGGGCACATTCCCGCCACCTCTTCGCAGAACCGGCCGTCCGGCTCCCCGGGCGGCCGGTTCGTGCTCCGGCGGCTAGAATGGGAGGCCGTGGACGAGGCAGCCGGCCAGCCGATCCTGGCGATCGACCTAGGCGGCACCCAGATTCGCGCCGCACACGTGAGTCCCGACCGTACGATCGCGTGCCGTCGCGCAGTCCTGACCGAGGACAGCGAAGGGGTCGACTCCGTCGTGGCGCGGCTCTGCGAGCTTGCCAGGTCGGTGCGTGCCGATGCGCTGGAGCAGCAGCTCCCGGACCCGGTCGGGATTGGCATCTCCTCCCCCGGTCCGCTCGACCCCTGGCGTGGCATCGTGGTCGCGCCCCCCAACCTGGCGGGCTGGCGCGACGTGCCGCTGGGCGAGCGCGTCGAGCGCGAGCTCGACCTGCCCACCTTCCTGGAGCGGGACACGAACGTGGCGGCCATCGCGGAGTGGCGATTCGGATCCGCGGTTGGGACGCGCTGCGCGATCTACGTGACCGTCTCGACGGGCATCGGCGGCGGCATCATCGTGGACGCTCGGCCGCTCATCGGCCTGGACGGGACGGCGGGCGAGGTGGGACATATGACCATCGACCTCGACGGCCCGCTGTGCGGCGACGGGATGCGCGGCCACGCGGAGGCGATCGGTTCCGGCACGGCGATCGCGCGGGAGGGCCGCACGCTGCTCGAGCGCGGCGGATCTGCCGCGCTGGCAAGGCTGGCGGACGGTGCCGAGGTGGACGCCGCGCTGGTGGCGCGTGCCGCCGACGACGGCGATGCGGCGTGTTCGGCGATCATGGAGCGGGCCTACGAGGCGGTGGGGGCGATGTGCGCCAGCCTGGTCAACCTGCTCAACCCCGAAGTGATCGTCCTCGGTGGCAGCATCGCCGACAAGCGCCCGCGTCTACATGTCGTGGCCCGGGCCGAAGTGGATCGTCGGGCCTTCCGGGTTCCGGCGCGGCGGGTGCGCATCGAGCCGGCCAGCTTCGGCGACGACGTCTCACTGATTGGGTCGCTTCCAATCGTCAACGAACGCCTGCGCGACGCGGCCTACCGGCGGCGTCCCGCTGTATCAGGAGGAGCATCCGGGTGACGACCCGCATCGGCATCAATGGGTTCGGGCGCATCGGCCGGCAGACGCTGAAGGCGATCCTGGAGCGTCATCCGGACGAGCTCGAGGTCGTGGCGGTCAACGACCTGGCGGACACCGAGACGAACGCCCACCTCTTCAAGTACGACTCGACCTACGGCCGATACACCGGTGAGGTCATCGCCGGCGATGGCGAGATTCAGGTGGACGGGCATCCGATCAAGGCGGTCTCCGAGCGGGACCCCGCTGCGCTGCCGTGGAAGGAGCTCGGCGTGGCGATCGTGATCGAGTCGACCGGGATCTTCACCGATGCGACCAAGGCCCGCGCCCACCTGGACGCGGGTGCCCGCAAGGTGATCATCAGCGCACCCGCGAAGAACGAGGACGTCACGATCGTCCTGGGGGTCAACGAGGAGCGCTACGACTCGGAGCAGCACCAGATCGTGAGCAACGCGTCGTGCACGACCAACGGGCTCGCGCTGCCGGCGAAGGTGATCTTCGATAGCTTCGGGATCGAGCATGGCCTGATGACGACCGTGCACAGCTACACGAACGACCAGAACGTGCTGGACGTCTTCCATCCGGACCTGCGACGGGCGCGGAGCGCAGGGCAGAACATCATTCCCACCACCACCGGGGCGGCCCGCGCGCTGGCACTGGTGATTCCCGAGCTCAAGGGTCGCTTCGATGGCTTCTCGCTGCGGGTGCCCACCCCGACCGTGAGCATCATCGACTTCGTGGCCGTCACCAGCCGACCCGTGACCGCCGAGAGCGCCAACCAGGCGCTGCGCGAGGCGAGCGAGGGCCGCATGCAGGGCCTGCTCGGCATCAGCGACGAGGAGCTGGTGAGCATGGACTTCAAGGGCGATGAGCGGTCGAGCATCATCGACGCCCTCTCGACCATGGTGACCGGCGAGAACCTGCTCAAGGTGATTGCCTGGTACGACAACGAGTGGGGCTACAGCTGCCGCGTCGCCGACCTCGCCGCGTACATGGCGGAGCGCCTGTGAACAAGAAGACCGTGCGCGACGTTGATGTCGGAGGGCGGCGCGTCTTTCTGCGCGCCGATCTCAACGTTCCGCTCGACGACGGACGGATCACCGACGACACGCGCGTGCGCGCCAGCGTCCCCACCATCGTGTACCTGCTCGAGCGCGGCGCGAGCGTGGTGCTGGCCAGCCACCTGGGCCGGCCGAAGGGCAAGGTCAACGACGCGCTGCGCCTGAAGCCAGTCGCCGATCGGCTCAGCCAGCTGCTGGGTCGGCCCGTGCGCCTGACCGGCGATGCGCTGGGTGCCGGCGTGCAGCTCGCCGTCGACAAGCTCCAGCCGGGCGACCTGCTGATGCTCGAGAACCTGCGCTTTCACGCCGAAGAGGAGGCGAACGATCCGGGCTTCGCCAAAGCGCTCGCCGGCTTCGCCGACCTCTACGTCGACGACGCGTTCGGCTCCGCGCATCGAGCGCACGCGAGCACCGAGGGGATCACGCACTACCTTCCCGCGGTGGCGGGCCTGCTGCTGGAGCGGGAGGTCGAGGCGCTGTCGCGTCTCCTCAAGAAGCCGGCCAAGCCGTTCCACACTGTCATCGGTGGCGCGAAGATCGCGGGCAAGCTCGAGGTCCTCGAGGCGCTCCTCAATCGCTGCCAGGCGATCCTGGTGGGTGGCGGGATGGCGAACACGTTCCTCGCCGCGCGCGGCCTCGCCATGGGCAAGAGCCTGGTCGAGACCGACCAGCTCGAGAACGCGGAGCGGATCATGGCCGAGGCGCGTCGCAAGCGGGTTCGCTTCATGCTCCCCACCGATGCCGTCATCGCGCCCCAGATCCACTACCGCGCCCGGACCGAGACGATCCCGATCGACGCCGTGCCCAAGGATCAGATGGTGGTCGACATCGGCCCCGAGACGGTGGCGGCCTATACCGAGCACCTGGCCAAGGCACGCACGATCTTCTGGAACGGACCGATGGGCGTCTTCGAGATCACGGGCTTCGCCGCCGGCACGACCGCGATCGCCCGCTACATCGCGGAGCGCACCGGAGCCGGCGTCGTCACGATCGTGGGGGGCGGCGATTCGGTGGCGGCGGTCGAGCAGCTGGGCGTGGCCGATCAGATGACCCACGTCTCCACCGGTGGCGGCGCTTCGCTCGAGTTCGTGGAAGGGAAATCGCTCCCGGGAGTCGAGGCGCTCCTCGACCGGGACGACCCGTGACCACCCTCATCGAGGACGTGATCGCGCGAGAGATCCTCGATTCGCGCGGCAATCCGACGATCGAGGTCGAGCTCTTCCTGGAGGGTGGCGCGGCGGGCACGGCGATGGTCCCGTCGGGGGCCTCGACCGGCAGCCACGAGGCGGTCGAGCTGCGCGACGGCGATGCCCACCGCTACGGCGGCAAGGGCGTGCTGACCGCGGTCAAGAACGTGAACGAGGTGCTGCGCCCGGAGCTGCTGGGGACCGATGCGCTCGATCAGGTGAGCCTCGATCGGCTGCTCATCGAGCTTGACGGCACCTCCGACAAGTCGAAGCTCGGCGCGAACGCGCTGCTGGGCGTCTCCCTGGCGGCGGCGAGGGCATCTGCGGATGAGGTTGGACTGCCGCTGTATCGGTACCTGGGTGGTGCCGGTGCTCGCGTCCTGCCGGTGCCGCTGGTGAACATCCTCAACGGCGGCAAGCACGCCATCGACTCGACCGACTTCCAGGAGTTCATGATCGCCCCGGTCGGCGCGCCCTCCTTCCGGGAGGGGCTGCGCTGGGCGTCCGAGGTCTTCCACGTGCTCGGCACGATCCTGCACGACGAGGGGTTCGCCACCACGGTCGGCGACGAGGGTGGCTACGCGCCCAGCCTGGGAAGCAACGAGGACGCCATCGGGGCGGTGCTGACCGCGATCGAGCGCGCGGGCTACACCCCCGGCGAGCAAGTCGCGATCGCCCTCGACCCGGCCACGACCGAGCTCTACGCCGACGGCCGCTACGTCCTGGCGCGGGAGGAGCGGAACATGACCGGCGACGAGCTGATCGAATTCTGGGCGGATTGGGCGGAGCGCTATCCGATCGTCAGCCTGGAGGATGGCCTGGGCGAGGACGATTGGGAAGGCTGGACCGCGCTCACCAGCCGCCTGGGTGACCGCCTGCAGCTCGTGGGCGACGACCTGCTGGTCACGAACACGGATCGGCTGGAGCGCGCGATCCGCGAGCGTTGCGCCAACGCAATCCTGGTCAAGCTGAACCAGATCGGGACGCTGACCGAGACGGTCGAGGCGGTCGAGATGGCCCAGCGCGCCGGTTGGAGAGCGATCATCAGCCATCGCTCCGGCGAGACGGAGGACACGACGATCGCCGATCTTGCGGTCGCGCTGAACACCGGACAGATCAAGACCGGCAGCATCAGCCGCTCGGAACGCACCGCGAAGTACAACCGGCTCCTTCGGATCGAGGAGGAGCTGGGAGATGCCGCCGACTACCCCGGCGCCTCTGCCTTCGCATCGCGCTGAGCCCTCGAGGCCGATGGACTCCGCCGCGTTCGTGCTCGACGACCTCTTCGCGGCGCTCGATGCCACCCGGCATGATTTCGGGGAGTTCCTGCGCGCTCCCGGCCTGAGCCTCAGCGTTGCGGTCTGGGCGGCGGGCGCCGTCGACGACCAGCAGCCGCACCCCGAGGACGAGGTCTACTACGTCGCGTCAGGCCGAGCCCGGCTGCGCGTCGGCCTCGACGACCGCGAGGTGACGCCGGGCTCCGTCGTCTACGTGCGGGCCGGGGTCGAGCACCGCTTTTACGAGATCAGCGAGGCGCTCCGCGTGCTGATCTTCTGGTCGCCGGCCCGGTCCACACCCGGTCGTCGGATCGAGGCGCCTCCGCGGTGACCGTTCCGAGCTAGCTCTCGGAGCTGTCCTCGTCGCTCCCCTTGGCGCGGCGCCGCGCGGCGGCAGACTCACGCGAGGCGCGCGTCACGGCGACCTTCGCCTTGCCCGCGGCGGTTCGCGGGCGATCGGTTGCCTTGGCGGCCGCGGCCTTCGAAGCCTTGGCGGTCGCGACCTTCTTGCGCTGCGCGGTCTTGCTCGCCGTCGTCTTGCGCTTCGGGCTCTCGGCGGCGGTCACCGAGTCGCTGTCGAGCAGATGCGCGGCGTTGACCTTGGTCATCAGGCGGCTCTTGCGACGAGCCGCGTTGTTGGGATGGATGATCCCCTTCTCCGCGGCCTTGTCGAGCGCACTCAGGGCCGCGGCCACCGCCTGGGGGCCGTCGCCGCTGCTGCGGCCGAGCGCGATGCTGGTCGCGCGGCCAACGAGCGTCTTCGCCTCGCTCCGGGTGCTGCGGTTGACCGTGCTGCGGTGCAGCGCCTGGCGCACGCGCTTGAGCGCTGACGGAGTGCGCGCGCCCTTCCAGGTACGAGCCTTTCTTGCCACGTGGAGACCTCGGGGGAGTTGAATCGACGGGGAACGGACGCGCGTCCTCTATGAGCGCATCCGGGGCGAAAGTATAGCAGGACGTTCCGATGGGCCCGATCGTCCGGGAAGATGGCTCGACAGATCCCCCTCGCGCATAGGACAATCACCGCCTGGCGGCGGATGTGCCATTCGTCGTCGCGAAACACCGAGATCAGGAGGGAGCCGGCTGGCCCGCCGGCATCGATGAAGACCTTGCCGCCTGCGGTGGCAGCCGCCCGATGCGACCCCCGACTGCGGGTGGGCGCCTGATGACGACCGCGACCCTTGCCCGACGCCTCTCCCTCCCCGTTGGACGCGGTCCGTTTCGTCGCGGAATGCTCATCGGCCTCGGCGGCGCGCTGGCGCTCGCAACGGTCGTGTTCATCGGTCTCAGTCTTGGCGTGGCGGTCACCAATGGCTCGGGGATCATGCCGCGCACCACCGTGGGCGGCATTCAGCTCGCCGGCCTCGACCGCGGGTCGGCGGAGGCGCGCCTGCGGTCCGACCTGCCCTCGCTGACGAGTGGCCACGCGACGATCGCCGTCGGCGACAGGCATGCGACGGTCCAGTACGCCGAGATCGGGCGCGGCTATGAGCTCGGGCAGATGCTCGACTCCGCATGGTCGGTCGGGCGGGGCGGGGGCCTCCTCCCCGACGCCCTTGCGCGGGTGCGCAGCCTGCTGGCCGATACCACCCTGCCGGTCGTGGTCCACGCCTACGATCCGGGGGCGATCGACGCCGCCGCGCAGCGCTTGGCGGCCGCCTTCAGCGTTGCCCCTGCCGACGCATCCGTCGTCCCGAGCAAGGGCACGTTCCCAATCAGGTCGGGCGTACCGGGCAGCAGGGTGGAGGCGGACCAGATCCGCGCCGCCCTCGCCCAGGCGGTCGCCAGCACCGACCCGGCGGACGCGGTGATCGAGATCACCCCGACCGCGATCGAGCCGAAGATCACGACGCAGGCGGCGCGTGCGGCGGCGACCGCGGCGACCGCCATGGCCGTGGATCTCGACCTCGTGGTCGGCTCCAAGGGGGACCAGGTCCACTTCCCGATCAAGGCGGCGACGATCGCCAGCTGGATCGTGTTCGCCCCCGACTACGGCGTCCCGTACGCCGCGCGACTCGACAAGGCGAAGCTGACGGCGGCCATCACGGCACTCGTCAAGAAGGTCGACCGCGATCCGAAGGACGCGGGCTTCACGCTGGCGGGCGGCGGCCCGGGCAGCGTCATTCCCGCGGAGACGGGGCGCAAGCTCAACGTCGATGAGAGCGTGCAGGTCCTGCTCGCCACCTTCGCGAAGCGCAGCGAGGGGGTGAAGGGCGCCAGCGCGCAGCTCGCCGTCAGCATCACCCAACCCGCGCTGACCACCGAGAAGGCGCAGGCGGCGCTGTCAAAGATGCAGATGCTGTCCGGCTGGACCACCTACTACGTCCCTGACAAGGGGAACGGGTTCGGGAACAACATCAACATCCCGGCGCAGGACATCGACGGACGCGTGCTGGCTCCCGGGGAGTGGTTCGACTTCTGGTCCTCGATCGGCCCGATCAACGAGGCGCGCGGCTTCAGCTACGGCGGCGTGATCATCGGCGGTCGCAGCTTCGGCACCGCCATCGGCGGCGGCATCTGCTCGACCTCCACCACGCTCTTCAACGCGGCGTTGCGGGCCGGGCTGCAGATCGGCGACCGGATGAACCACTACTACTACATCAACCGCTACCCGGTCGGGCTCGACGCGACCGTGTACATGGACGACACCTGGAGGCAGTCGATGTCATTCCGAAATGACACCGAGTGGCCGATCCTGATCCGCGGCTACGGCGGCGTCGGAACCGTGCGCTTCGAGATCTGGAGCGTGCCGAACGGTCGATCCGTCGTCCTCTCCGACCCCATCACCGGTAACTACCGCTCCGCGATCGAGACGACGCAGGTCTCGAGCGACCTGGCGCCGGGCCAGAGCGTGCGCAAGGAGTACGCCCACGACGGCTTCGATGCAACTGTCACGCGCACGGTCTATGACGCCAGCGGCGCGGTGATCCACGCCGACACGTACTTCTCGGCCTACGGAGTCGTCAACGGCGTGACCCTGGTGGGGCCCTCCGCACCGAAGCCCGCGGCCTCGCCGACGCCGGCCCCCTCGCCCAGCGGCTAGCCGGTAGAACCGCTCCGAGGGACGCGCGGTCGCGTCGGCTAGACTTCCGCCCGGTGATCCCCCAGGAGCGCATCCGCAACTTCAGCATCGTCGCGCATATCGACCACGGCAAGAGCACGCTCGCTGATCGCCTGCTCGAGGCGACCCACACGATCGACCCGCGCCAGATGACCTCCCAGGTGCTCGACAGCATGGAGCTCGAGCGCGAGAAGGGGATCACCATCAAGGCCCGCGCCGTGCGACTGCAGTACGACGCCGCCAACGGACAGACCTATGCGCTCAACCTGATCGACACGCCGGGCCACGTCGACTTCACGTACGAGGTGAGCCGCTCGCTGCAGGCATGCGAGGGCGCGATCCTGGTGGTCGATGCGAGCCAGGGCGTCGAGGCACAGACCCTCGCGAACGCGCACCTGGCGATCGGCCAGGGGCTCGTCATCGTCCCGGTCCTCAACAAGATCGATCTCCCGAGCGCCGACCCGGAGATGGTGATGGGCGAGCTCGAGGAATCCCTCGCCATCCCGCGCGAGGAGGTGCTCCTGGTCTCGGCGAAGGACGGCACCGGGGTGGCGGCCATTCTCGAGGCGGTGGTGGCCCGGATCCCGCCTCCCGCCGGCGATCCGCATGCGCCGTTGCGCGCGCTCGTCTTCGACTCTCATTATGACGCCTACAAAGGGGTCGTGGCCTACGTGCGCGTCGAGAACGGCACGCTCCACGATCACGAGCGCCTGCGCTTCATCGCCTCACAGGCGGAGTCCGACATCCTCGAGCTCGGCTACTTCCGGCCCGGGCCGGTGGCCACTCGCAGCCTCACCTCGGGCGAGGTCGGCTACGTCGCCACCGGCCTGAAGAACATCCGCGAGGTCCAGGTGGGCGACACCCTGACCAGCGCTGCGCGCCCCGCTGCCGAGCCCCTGCCGGGCTACAAGGAGCCACTCCCGCTCGTCTTCGCGGGCATCTATCCGATGCGCGGGGACGACTACCCGATCCTGCGCGACGCCCTCGATAAGCTCCATCTCAACGACGCGGGCTTCGTGTACGAGCCGGAGTCGAGCGTCGCGCTGGGGTTCGGATTTCGCTGCGGCTTCCTTGGCCTGCTCCACATGGAGATCGTCCAGGAGCGCCTGGAGCGAGAGTTCGGGCTGGAGCTGATCGCCTCGGCGCCCAGCGTCGAGTACCGGGTCCGCCGCCTCAACCACGCCGCCGAGCTCGTCGTCGACAACCCCGCTCAGATGCCGAACGCCGGCGAGATCGAGCGCATTAGCGAGCCGTGGGTGAGCGCCGACATCATCACGCCGACCGACTACATCGGCCCGATCATGGAGCTTGCCACCGGGCGACGCGCCCAGTTCCTCAACATGGAGTACCTCGATCCCAAGCGGGTGAACATGCACTTCGAGGTCCCGCTGGCAGACCTGATCGTCGACTTCTACGACCAGCTCAAGAGCCGATCGAGCGGCTATGCGAGCCTCGACTACGCCTACATCGGCTATCGGCCCGGCGAGCTGGTCAAGCTCGAGGTGCTGGTCGCCGGCGAGCCGGTCGACGCGCTCAGCCTCATCGTGCATCGCGCGGAGGCTTATCGGTCAGGCAAGGCGCTGGTCGAGAAGCTCAAGGAGCTGATTCCGCGGCAGATGTTCGAAGTACCGATCCAGGCCGCCATCGGCTCGCATATCATCTCGCGGGAAACCATCCGGGCGATGCGCAAGAACGTGCTCGCCAAGTGCTACGGCGGCGACATCACGCGGAAACGCAAGCTCCTCGAGAAGCAGAAGGAGGGCAAGCAGCGGATGAAGCGGATCGGCTCCGTCGAGATCCCGCAGGAGGCCTTCCTTGCCGTGCTGCGCATGAACGAGCCCTCCGGGTGAGCGACGCCTGATGGACTTCCTCGATTCGCTGCGGCTGACCATCGCGCTCGGGCTCAGCCTCTTCCTGGTTCTTCTGCGCTTCGACTCCGACCGGATCCTGCGCTCCGACTATTTCCGGTCGAGGTCGTCGTGGTTCGGCCCGCTGAGCTACTACGGGCTGGTGATCGCCTTCTCGATCGGGATCGCCCTGATCCTGCCCGACGGGCGGCGCACGCTCTTCCTGACCAGCGGCGACCCGGATCGTGCGCTGCCGGTGATGCTCCTGTTCGTCGTCGTCGCGCTCGTCAACGCCGCGGCGCTCGCCTTCCTCCGCTACGGGGGGGTCCTGCCGCTGCCGACCGAGCTGCTCGGCTCGCGGGTGGTGGGCGCGGCCGCGAACGCGGTCGCGGAGGAGCTGCAGTTCCGATCGATCGTGCTCGGCATGCTCATCTTCGCGGGGGTGCCGGTCGGCTGGGCGATCGGCATCCAGGCGGTCCTGTATGGCCTTGCCCATCGGCGCCTGTGGCGCGAGCGCGACTGGTACTTCCTCTTTGGCTCCCTGATCCTGGGCCTCGCCGCCGGAGCCGCGACCCTTGAGACGGGATCGGTCATTCCCGCGATCGTCGGCCATTTCGCGGTGACGATGTCGCTCTTCGGCTTCGTTGGGGGCCGCCTGCGCCAGCGACCGATCTGAGACCGATGAGTGGCACGCTTGGCCACCGCGTGCAACCCCTGACGGGGTCGCCGCCGTGGCCCGCGGCAACTCCGCTCCGTCTCGCATCGGCTGCTACCCCAGCGAGGTTTGGTGACGTTGTGGCGATCGAGCCGGGCGGATCTTCGGGGAGCCACCACCTGTACGTGCACGTGCCCTTCTGTCGTCTGCTCTGCGCGTATTGCGACTTCGTGACCGTTGGGGGTCGGAGCGCGGAGATGGGACGCTACCTCGATGCCCTCCTCTCCGAGCTCGCCGGCCGCGCCGCGCCGGGATTGCTCGCGACGATCTATTTCGGCGGAGGGACCCCGTCGCTGATGCCCGCGGCCGCGATCGAGCGCATCGTCCGGGGGGCCGTCGAGCACTGGGACGCGGTCCCCGGCGAGGTAACGATCGAAGCCAACCCCTCCCGACGCGAGACCCCGGACTGGGCCGGGCTCCGCTCGGCGGGCGTGAATCGAATCTCGCTCGGCGTGCAGTCGCTGCGCGACCCCGAGCTCGCGGCGCTCACCCGCGGGCACGGCGCGCGCGAGGCGCTGGCCGCCTTTCGGGCGGCCCGGGCGCTCTTCGACAACGTCAGCATCGACCTGATCTACGCGATCCCCGGCCAGTCCCTGGCGGATTGGCGGGAGGGGCTCCGGGCCGCCATCGCGCTGGAGCCGGATCACCTCTCGCTGTACGCGCTGCAGCTCGCCCTGCAGCCTGACGAGTGGGGGGCAGCGCCGCGACCCGGCGCCCTGCGCTGGCGTCGCCGGATGCAGGCGCGCCAGGACGAGGAGCTTGCCGCGGACCAGTACCGGCTTGCCGAAGAGCTGCTCGACACCGCCGGCTATCGCCACTACGAGCTCAGCTCATGGGCGCGCCCCGGTCGTGAATCGCGCCACAACCAGGCGTACTGGGAGCGCCGCTCATACACCGGGATCGGCGCCGGTGCCCACTCCTACGACGGCTCGACCCGGAGCTGGAACGTGCGGGAACTGGATCGCTACCTCGAGGCGTGGGCGGACCGCCGGCCGGTCGAGGGGCAGGAGGCGCTGAGCGAGCCGACGCGCGCGTTCGAGGCCGTGGCGCTCGGCCTGCGCATGGTCGAAGGCTTCTCGCGGGCCGCCTTCGCGGCCGAGTTCGGCGTCGATCCGCTGCTTCGCTACCCCGAGCCGGTCGCATCCAGCCGTCAGGCCGGCCTCCTCGACGTCGACGGCGACGCCATCCGCCTCACGCCGGCGGGGCGGCTCCTCGCCAACGAGGTGCTCGTCGCCTTCGTGCCCCCGCGTTGACATCGGTCCGGCAGGATTGGTACGATGCGCTCCCAATGGGTTAGCACTCTCTGACCGAGAGTGCTAACAGGCTGACCAGCCGCGGAGGCACGATGAGCGAGAGCTCCATACATCGCGATCGCGACGTCGTTTGGTCGGGCCCCGAGCTCAGCCAACGACAGCGCAACGTGCTGCGCGCCGTGGTGGAGGACTACGTCTTCACCGCGGTGCCGGTTGGCTCCAAGGCCCTCGTCTCGCGGTACGGCCTGGGCGTCTCGCCGGCCACGGTCCGTGGCGCGATGGCGGAGCTCGAGGCGCTCGGGCTGCTCAGCCATCCGCACACCTCGGCCGGCCGCGTCCCGTCCGACCTCGGCTACCGGCTGTACGTGGAGTCCCTGATGCGGGAGGCGGAGCTCGACCAGGCGGATCGCCTCCGGATTCGCCACCAGTTCAGCCAGGTGCAGCTGACCACGAACGAGTGGCTGCGGCTGGCGGCCTCGATCCTGGCGGCCAGCACGCAGAGCGCCGCGGTGGTCACCCCGGCTCGCGCGAAGCGAGCGAAGTATGGGCACCTCCAGCTCGTCGAGCTGCCCGATGGCTCTCGGCTGGCAGTCCTCGTCCTGGGCGACGGCAACGTCGTGCAGCGACGGCTCGACCGCGTGGGACTCGAGCGCACGGAACCCGACACCCAGCTCGACCAGGCGCGGCTCGACGCGATCGCGGCGATCCTGAACGCGGAGCTCTCCGGCCTGAGCGGGCCGCAGGCCCGGCGCCGTGCCCCGAAGCTGCCCCCGACCGCCGCGTACCTTGCCCGGACGATCGCGGCTCTGCTGGAGGACGCGGACAGCGCGGTGGTCGAGGAGGTCTTCACGGCGGGCATCGTCAACGTGCTCGAGCAGCCGGAGTTCGCCGAGGGCGCGAAGCTGCGCGAGATCCTGGAGGTGCTGCAGCGCAGCGACTTCCTGGAGCGCCTCGTCCCGATCGTCACGCGCAGTGGCGGCGTCCACGTGATCATCGGCCGCGAGAACCAGAACGACGCGATGCAGGAGGTGAGCCTCATCTTCGCGCCGTACGGCGCCGCGGATCGGGCACTTGGTTTGCTGGGAATCCTGGGGCCGACGCGCATGCCCTACCCGCGCGCGATCCCGACCGTCCGCTACCTGTCTGCCCTCATGAACGAGCTGATCAACAGCCATTACGGTGAGACGCAATGACCGAGCGATCGAACGGCGGCCCGAAGCCGCGCACACGCGCGGAGGAGCGAGCTGACGCAATCAAGACGCCGTCGCGCGTCGAGCTCATGGAGCGTGCCGAAGCGCTTCAGCGTCAGCTCGACGAGGTGCGCGAGCAGTCGGAGCAGAACCTGCACAACTGGCAGCGCTCAGCCGCCGACTTCGCGAACTTCAAGCGCCGCAGCGAGGAAGAGGCGAGCGCCCTCGGGGAGTTCGCCAGGGCGATCCTGATCACCAAGCTGCTTGGCGTGCTCGACGACTTCGACCGGGCCCTGGAGAGCGTCCCCAACGAGGCGCACGAGGGCTGGGTCGAGGGGATTCGACTGGTCGAGCGCAAGCTGCGCGGGGTGCTCGAATCGGAAGGGGTGACCCAGATCGAAGCGCTGGGCCAGCCCTTCGATCCGAACCTCCACGAGGCGGTGGTCCACGAGGAGACCTCGGATCACCCCGATAACCAGGTGACCGCCGAGCTGCAGCGGGGCTATCGGCTCCGCGACCGGGTCATCCGACCCGCGCTCGTCAAGGTCGCGAACAACCCAACAAGCACTGTGAACCCGCGAACCGCGGTCGAGGAAGGTTAGAAATGGGCAAGATCATCGGCATCGACCTCGGTACCACGAACTCGGTGGTCGCCGTCATGGAAGGCGGGGAGCCGCAGGTCATCACCAACGCGGAGGGCGGCCGCATCACGCCATCGGTCGTGGCCTTCGCGAAGTCGGGGGAGCGCCTTGTCGGCCAGGTGGCCAAGCGACAGGCGATCACGAACCCGGAGAACACCATCTTCAGCATCAAGCGCTTCATGGGTCGTCGCTGGGATGACCCGGAGGTCCAGCACAGCAAGGACCTGGTGCCCTACGAGGTGATCAAGGACCCCAAGTCGGACGGGGTCGTCGTGAAGCTCGCCAATGACAAGCACTTCACCCCGCCCGAGATCAGCGCCATGATCCTGCAGAAGCTGAAGGGCGACGCGGAGGCCTACCTCGGCGAGAAGGTGACCGAGGCGGTCATCACCGTGCCCGCCTACTTCGACGACACCCAGCGCCAGGCGACCAAGGACGCGGGGCGGATCGCCGGGCTGGACGTGAAGCGGATCGTCAACGAGCCCACCGCATCGGCCCTGGCGTACGGGCTCGACAAGACGAAGGACGAGAAGATCGCCGTCTACGATCTCGGCGGCGGCACCTTCGACATCTCCATCCTCGAGCTCTCCGAGGGGGTCTTCGAGGTCCGCAGCACGAACGGCGACACCCATCTCGGTGGCGACGATTTCGACCAGCGAATCATCGAGTGGCTGGCCGAGGAGTTCCGGCGGGAGCAGGGGATCGACCTGTCGAAGGACCGGATCGCGCTGCAGAGGCTCAAGGAGGCCGCCGAGAAGGCGAAGATCGAGCTGAGCTCGACCAGCGAGAGCGAGATCAACCTGCCGTTCATCAGCGCAGACGCGACCGGCCCCAAGCACCTGGTCGTGACCCTCTCGCGTGCCAAGCTCGAGGACCTGGTCGCGGACCTGATCAACCAGACGGCCGATCCGGTGAAGAAGGCGCTCGCCGATGCGAACCTCAAGCCGACCGATATCGACGAGGTGATCCTGGTCGGGGGCATGACGCGCATGCCGGCGGTGGTCGAGGCGGTCAAGAAGATGTTCGCCGGCAAGGAGCCGCACAAGGGGGTCAACCCCGACGAGGTCGTGGCGATTGGTGCCGCGATCCAGGCCGGCGTGTTGGCAGGCGAGGTGAAGGATGTCCTCCTCCTCGACGTCACGCCGCTCTCGCTCGGGATCGAGACGCTCGGTGGCGTGGCGACCAAGATGATCAATCGCAACACCACCATCCCAACCTCGCACACGCAGACCTTCTCGACGGCGGCCGACAACCAGCCGTCGGTCGACATCGTCGTGCTGCAGGGCGAGCGCGAGATGGCCGCCGACAACAAGAAGCTCGCCACCTTCCGGCTGGATGGGATCCCACCGGCTCCTCGAGGGGTGCCGCAGATCGAGGTCACGTTCGACATCGATGCGAACGGGATCCTCAACGTCGCCGCCAAGGACAAGGCGACCAACAAGGAGCAGAAGGTCACGATCACCGCCTCGTCGATGCTCGCCAAGGACGACGTGGATCAGATGGTCCGCGACGCCGCCGAGCACGCAGAGGAGGACCGAAAGCGGCGTGCCGAGGTCGAGTCCCGGAACGAGGCGGATGCCCTCGTCTTCCAGGCCGAGCGGCTCCTGAAGGACCTCGACGACAAGATGTCGGACGACGACAAGGCCGACCTCAACTCACGCATGGAGGCGGTCCGCGAGGCCCTCAAGGGGACCGATGCGGGCGCCATCGACTCCACCAAGCAGCAGCTGGCGGAGGCCCTGCAGCGCGTGGGGACGAAGGCCTACGAGGCGACGCCCGACGGCGGCGACGGCTCCGCGGGGGGCAATGGCGCCGCGGGCAGCGAGCAGCCGGCCGAGGAGGAAGGCGAGACGATCGAGGGCGAGTACAAGGAGGTCTGATCAGCCCGCCGGCTGGGGCTGGGTGCAGTTCGGGCAGCGGCGAGCCACGAGGGGGATCTCGCTGGCGCACTCGGTGCAGGTCTTGGTCGTCGGCGTCTCCTCGGTGCCGCGCTGGCGCCGCGCCTCCAGCGCGTTGATCGGCCTCACCACGAAGAAGAAGATCGCCGCGGCGACGAGGATGAAGGCGACCAGGGAGTTGAGGAAGAGGCCCACCTCGAGGACCGCGCCGCCTGGCGTGGTGATCGCCAGCTGGCTGAAATCCGGCACGCCGATCAGTCCCAGCAGCGGGGTCAGGATGTTCGCCGTGAACGAGGTGATGAGGGCGCCAAAGGCGGCGCCGATGACCACTGCCACGGCCAGGTCGACGACGTTGCCGCGCAGCAGGAACTCGCGAAACTCCTTCAGCATCTCCGCCTCCCGGGGGTCTGGCTCAACCCCGCGAGTATAGGTCGGTACACTCACCGGACCGATGCGCCTGGCCACCTGGAACGTCAACTCGCTCAAGGCCCGGCTGCCGCGCGTCCTGGACTGGCTCGGGGCCGCTCGGCCCGACGTCCTGTGCATGCAGGAGACGAAGCTGACCGATGAGGCCGTGCCCACGCTCGCGTTCCGCGAGCTCGGGTACGAGGTGGTCCACCACGGCCTCGGGCGCTGGAACGGGGTCGCCATCGCCTCGAAGATCGGA
>Ga0307310_10000186_pt1 | contig 18151 bp, 14 predicted proteins | sample ER_DNA_197_FD_194502 | JGI IMG/M metagenome (GOLD analysis project Ga0307310, IMG submission 194502) | Bulk soil microbial communities from the East River watershed near Crested Butte, Colorado, United States - ER_DNA_197 | ecosystem: Environmental > Terrestrial > Soil > Floodplain | place...
CTGATCGACACGCCCTCCGGCGCTCAGCCGATGAGTGCAGTACTGCCTCTTGCTTTCGGCCCCACTGACCTAGCGCAGGGTGATCATGAGCATTGATCTTGAGACGTTGCGAGTCTTCCCCAAAGTATCGCTCCATGATCATCTCGACGGTGCTCTACGGCCCCAGACGATCATCGAGCTGGCCGCGGATCTTGGACATATGCTGCCCGCCCGTACTTCAGATGATCTTGAACGCTGGTTCGTGCAGTCGGCGAGCTCAGGGTCTCTGGTGCGCTATCTGGAGACCTTCGACCAAACGCTCGCGGTCATGCAGACAGCGGCAAATCTGCGCAGGATTGCGGCCGAGTATGTCGCGGACCTCGCCTCCGATGGAGTCATCTACGCCGAGACGCGCTGGGCGCCCGAACAACATCTGCAGGCGGGCTTGACCAAGGCGGAGGCGATCGAGGCCGTTCGCGAGGGCTTGGCTGAAGGGATGGCTGCCTGCCGGACGCGTGGTCACGAGATCGAGGTACGGCAGCTGCTCACCGCGATGCGGCAAGCCGATCCGACAACTGATACCGCCCAATTGGCGCTGCGCTACCGCCAGGATGGGGTCGCCGGTTTCGATATCGCCGGACCAGAGAAGGGATTTCCCCCGTCGCGGTTCCTGCAATCGTTCCAGCTGCTGCGCCGGAAGAGTGCGTATTACACCATCCACGCCGGCGAGGCCGAGGGCTGCCGGTCGATCTGGGAAGCCGTCCAGGTGTGCGGCGCCAACCGGATCGGTCACGGCGTCGCGATCATTGAGGACATTCACCGGGACAGTCACGGGAGCGAGGTGCTCGGCGACTTCGCGGCGTACGTTCTCAACGAGCAGATCACGTTCGAGATGTGCCCGTCCTCAAATGTGCAGACCGGCACCGTTCCCTCGATCGCCGAGCATCCGATCCATCGATTGGACCGGCTCGGCTTCCGGGTAACGGTGAATGCCGACAACAGGCTGATGAGTGGGACCACGCTGACCAGGGAATTCACCCTGCTCGCCGAGGCCTTCGACTACTCGCTTGCCGACGTACGTCGGCTCGGGATCCACGCAGCCAAGAGTGTCTTCGCGCCGCACGAGGTGCGGAAGGCCCTGGTGCAACGCATTGCAGCGGCCGGATAGGGCGCTCGCCGGCTTGAAACACCGGCGATAGTGCAGCCGCGCCCGGCTAGGGTTTAGCCCATGACTTCGCGTGTCCTCGCTGCGGTGGCGTGGCCGTACGCAAACGGCCCTCGCCACATCGGCCACGTCTCAGGCTTCGGGGTTCCCTCAGACATCTTCGCCCGCTACATGCGGATGAGCGGACACGACGTCTTGATGATCTCGGGCACCGATGAGCATGGCACGCCGATTTTGGTTCAGGCCGAGCGGGAAGGGCTGACCCCACGCGAGACTGCCGACAAGTACAACCGGGTGATCGTGAATGATCTGCGCGATCTTGGCCTGTCATACGACCTGTTCACGCGCACCATCACTCGCAACCACTACGCGGTGTCCCAGCAGCTCTTTCTCGGCCTGCATCGCAACGGCTATGTGGTCCCCAAGATCACCATGGGTGCAGTGAGCCCGTCCACCGGCAGGACGTTGCCGGACCGCTACATCGAAGGCACCTGCCCGATCTGCGGCTATCCCAGCGCGCGCGGCGATCAGTGCGACAACTGTGGCAACCAGCTAGATCCGATCGACTTGATCAATCCGGTCTCCAAGATCAACGGCGAGACCCCCAAGTTCATCGAGACCGAGCACTTCTTGCTTGATCTCCCCGCGCTGGCGGGGTCACTCGGGAAGTGGCTGAGTGATCGAAACGACTGGCGTCCCAACGTATTGAAGTTCAGCCAGAACCTGCTAGATGATCTGCGGCCGCGGGCGATCACCCGTGATCTTGATTGGGGAGTGCCAGTGCCGCTGGACGGCTGGCGCGATCAGCCGATGAAGCGGCTTTACGTGTGGTTCGATGCCGTCATCGGCTACCTCTCCGCATCACTGGAATGGGCCAGGCGGAGCGGCGATCCGGACGCTTGGCAACAGTGGTGGATCGACCCGGACGCCCGTAGTTACTACTTCATGGGCAAGGACAACATCGTTTTTCATACGGTGATCTGGCCGGGAATCCTGCTGGGCCACAATGGCGAGGGTGATCATGGCGGCACAGTGGGGCCGCTTGGTGAGCTTCGGTTGCCCGACGAGATCGTGTCCAGTGAGTATCTGACCATGAGCGGCTCGAAGTTCTCCACCAGCCGCGGCAAGGTGATCTACGTCGGAGACTTCTTGCGCGACTTCGGCCCTGATGCTCTGCGGTACTTCATCGCCGTAGCCGGCCCGGAAACCACCGATACCGACTTCACATGGGATGAGTTCGTGCGCCGCACCAACTTCGAGCTGGCCAACGAGTGGGGCAATCTGGTGAATCGCTCGATCTCGATGGCGTACAAGAACAACGGTGCAATCCCGGCGCCCGGCCGGCTGCTCGATGTTGATCATGAATTGTTACGCACATCCCGTACTGCGTTCGACACCGTCGGCGAGTTGCTGGGCCGCAACCGCATCAAACTCGCGATCACTGAGGCCATGCGGGTGGTGGGCGCCGCCAACAAGTACATCTCCGACACCGAGCCCTGGAAGCTGGCGGCCGATCCCGAGCGGCGCGACACGGTGCTGCACACCGCCTTGCAGGTGGTTTCGGACACCAACACGCTGCTGACCCCATTCCTGCCGCATGCTGCCCAAAAGGTTCATGAAGCCCTGGGTGGCGGTGGCGTGTGGGCGGCTCAGCCGGAAATCCGCGAGGTGAGCGAGGAGGGCGGGGCCGACTATCCGGTGATCATGGGCAATTACGCCGACGAGCAGGCGCGCTGGGAGTCTCGGCCGATCACATCAGGAACGCCGCTGCAGCGACCGACGCCGCTGTTTACCAAGCTCGACGAGTCTCTCGGCAAGACCGGCCCCGAATGGGCGCCCATCGAGCGCTGATTCACCTCGCAGCTGCTAGGGCAGCTGTGAGCTCTTCGACGTTAAGACGCGGGCCGTAGCCGGGCGCACCGGGCTGGATGCGCCAACTCTCCGCTAGGGGACCTACGTCGACCACGTCGAACCCGAACCCGTCGATCAGCTCGGCCACCTGGGCCTTGGCGACGGCATCGTCCCCGGCGATCGCCAAGGCGCGCCGGTTCCCGGTACGCGGCGGCGTGGCATCGCTGGTGATCTGATGAGCGTAGATGTGATTGAACGCTTTCACGACGCGGGCACGAGGCAGCTTGGTCTGGAGAAGCTCCGAGCTGGTCAGGCTGTGATCATCCAAGGCCGTGATGTTGCCATCTCGCTTCGGGTAGTAGTTGTTGGTATCGATGACGGCCTTGCCTATCAGAGGCTCCGCGGGAACCTCGCCGATCGCCTTGACAGGGATTGCGACGACGACGAGATCACCCGCTGTGGCCGCCTCTTCGGGGGTGCCGGCCCGGGCTCGTGGACCAAGTTCGGACGCCAGCTCGGCCAGTGTCTCCCGCCCTCGCGAGTTGCTGATCACCACGTCGTAACCGGTAGCGATTGCGGCGCGGGCGACCTGACTGCCGATGTGCCCGGCGCCGATCAAGCCGATGGTCTTGACGCCGTCTATGGTCATGCGGCTGCAACCCGCACGCGCCGGTGACTATTCCTCTCACCCACTTCCGACTTGTCAGACTCGCAGAGGGCTATTGCCCCCAAGAGTCTGACAAGTCGGCTAGTACGAGGTCCCGCCTGACAGGGACAGGGCGCCTGTTGGATGCCAGACCGTCTTGATCTCGAGGAACGCCCGCAGTCGTGCGGTTCCAGGCGCGGCCGCGAAATCTGGAATTCCCCTGGGCACATAGACGCGCTTGACCGTTTCGGCCGCAGCCTGTTCCAAATGCTCCCGGAGCTGCGCACCCGCTCCGGTGAGATCGAGAGCGTTGACGTCCGCGTGCGCCGCAAGGTGCGGTGCGAGCTCTGCCATCTTCCCTGTCAGGATGTCGATCACCCCAGGCGGCACATCGGAGTTCCCCGCAACTTCTGCCAAGGTGATCGCGACGCAGGGATCCTCTTCGGCGGCGACCACCACACACGCGTTACCGCCGGTGATCACCGGTGCGATCACCGAGATCAAGCCGAGCAGCGGTGAGTCAGCCGGCGCGAGGACGCCCACTACGCCGGTCGGCTCAGGCGTCGAGTAAGAAAAGTACGGGCTTGAGACGGGATTGGAACTCCCGAGTATCGCAGCCAATTTGTCTGTCCAGCCGGCGTAATGCACCAGTCGATCAATGCTCGCATCGACTTCAGTGGTAGCGATCTTGGTCGAGGTGCCATGACTGAGCATGATCAGTTCGACGAACTCGGCCTTGCGGCTTTGCAGCATTTCGGCCATTCGGTAGATCACTTGGCCGCGGTTGTACGCCGTGGCCTTGGACCAGGCCGCATATCCCTTGCGGGCCGCGACCACGGCATCTCGAAGATCTTTACGCGAGGCGAGCGCCGCGTTCGCCATGAAATTACCGTGGCTGTCCCGCGCTTGATAGGTCCGGCCCGACTCCGAGCGGGGGAACGCACCGCCGATGAAGAGCTTGTATGTCTTGGAGACGGCCAGGTGGCTCACCGCACCACCTCGTCGTCGGTATCCAGATAAGCCGCCAGACCGGATGGTCCGCCTTCTCGCCCGAAGCCGGACTCCTTGTAGCCTCCGAAGCTGGCCGTCGGATCGAAGCGGTTGAACGTGTTATCCCAGATCACGCCCGAACGTAGCGCCGCAGCCATCCCCATGGCCCGCGAGCCCTTCTCCGTCCAGACGCCGGCTGACAGGCCGTACGGGCTGTTGTTAGCCTTCGTGACGGCCTCATCCGGTGTCCGAAACGTCATCGTGGTGAGCACCGGGCCGAAGATCTCCTCGCGCGCGACCCGCATGGACGGGGTTGCGTTGGTGAAGATCGAGGGCGAGAGATAGAAGCCATTCTTCGGTAGCGGGCAGGAGGAGGACCACAGCTCAGCGCCTTCGGCGATGCCGGCCTTCATCAGCGCGGTAATGCGACCCAGCTGTGCCTTGGAGTTGATCGCACCCACATCGGTGTTCTTGTCCATCGGGTCGCCCACCCGCAGCGTCTCCACCCGCTGCTTGAGTCGTTCGACGAACTCATCGGCGATCGACTCTTGCACCAGCAGCCGAGAACCGGCGCAACACACCTGTCCCTGGTTGAAGAAGATGCCGTTGATGATGCCCTCCACGGCCTGGTCCTGCGCCGCATCATCGAAGACGATGTTGGCGCCCTTGCCGCCGAGCTCCAAAGTGATCTTGCGGCCGGTGCCGGCCAGCTCGCGCTGGATGCGGCGGCCGACCGCGGTAGAGCCGGTAAAGGCAACTTTGTCGATGCCCGGGTGATTGACCAGTGTCGACCCCACATCGCCGGCTCCAGTGAGGATATTCACCACTCCTGGTGGCAGATCGGCATCCGCAATGACCTCAGCCAGCACCAAGATCGACAGTGGCGTTGTTTCGGCCGGCTTGATCACCACGGTGTTGCCGGCCGCCAGTGCCGGTGCGATCTTCCAGGCCGCCATCAACAGGGGAAAATTCCAAGGAATGACCTGCCCGGCCACACCCAGCGGTTGTGGCGCTGGTCCCAGGCCCAGGTGCTGCAGCTTGTCGGCCCAGCCTGCGTGGTAGAAGAAGTGCTGCGCGGCGGCCGGTACGTCGAAGTCCCTGGTTTCCTTGATCGGCTTGCCATTGTCGAGGGTCTCGACGACGGCAAGCTCGCGGGACCGCTCGGCGATGCCACGGGCGATCCGAAACAGGTATTTGCCGCGCTCAGCTCCGGGCAGCTGTGACCAGACGCTCTGGTACGCCCGGCGCGCGGCGTTGACCGCCCTATCGATGTCGGCTGCGCTGACGGTCGATACCGTCGAAAGCCTCTCACCGGTTCCGGGGTTGATGGTGTCGCGATCCTCGCCGTTGCCTTCCTTGAAGGTCCCGTCGATGAACGGCAGATAGCGGTCCTTGATATCGGCGATGGCACTCGACTCCGGCGCCGGCGCATATTCCCATTCCATGATCAAACTTCTCTCAGTCCACGGTCACATAGTCGGCGCCGGAGTAGTGGCCATCCAGCTGCGCCCGGCGCTGCATGATCAAGTCATTGAGCACCGACGAGGCGCCGAACCTGAAGTAGTACGGATCCAGCCACTCGGGCCCTGCTACCTCGTGCACCGCGACCAGATAACGGATCGCATCCTTCGCGGTTCGGATGCCGCCGGCGGGCTTCACTGCGCGCTGCTCGCCGGTCTGGACCTTCCAGTCCTTGACCGCCTGCAGCATGACATGGACGACGGGCAGGGTAGCGGCTGGCGTGATCTTGCCGGTCGAGGTCTTGATGAAGTCTGCGCCTGCGAGCAATGCCAGCCACGAGGCGCGGCGTACGTTGTCGTAGGTGGCCAGCTCACCGGTCTCCAAGATCACTTTCAGCCGGGCGCCGCCGCAAGCCTTTTTCACGGCGACAATCTGCTCAAAAACGCTCCCGTAGCGGCCCGCCAGGAACGCGCCTCGATCGATCACCATGTCGATCTCGTCGGCCCCGCCGTCAACGCCGATCTTGGTGTCGGCGAGCTTCACCTCGAGACTGGACCGACCAGACGGGAAGGCCGTGGCGACAGATGCGACCTTCACACCGGAGCCCTTCAGCTCTGCGACCGCAGTCGGCACCATATCGGGGTAGACGCAAATGGCCGCGGTACGCGGGATCTCGGGATAGTCCGGATCGGGCAGCATCGCCTTGCGTGCCAGATTCCGCACCTTGCCAGGAGTGTCGGCCCCTTCCAGCGTGGTGAGATCGACCATGGAAATCGCCAGGTCGATGGCCGCGAGCTTGGAGGCTCGTTTGATCGATCGAGTCGCCAGCCCGGCGGCCCGCTGCTCGATTCCGACGGGGTCGACCCCGGGAAGACCGAAGAGGAAGCGCCGCAGCGACACCTCGTCCGAGGTCACGTCGGCCAGATGCGTTGGCAATGCGACCGTCGGGACTATCGACAGATCCTGCCCCTGTCGGGGAACGGAGTTCATGATCGACTCGGCGAGCCAGCAACGCTGATCGGCGCCGTGCCGGGCGGTGTCCAAAACTCCGGCTTTTTCATACTTGCGATATTAGAGGTGCGTTGAGAAGCCAAGAGCGCGAGGAGCGGACCGCGTGCAAGGCGCCGCTGCAATGGTTCATCACGCGTGGCGAGCAGGCGAGCGTGCCTGAGCGCATGGCGGATGGCGAGCCGATGCGGGCGCTGCGCGCTTAAGACCGAGATCGGACGCCGAGGCCGTCAACCGCTCCGTAGCAGAATGTGCACGTGCAGACACGTCATCCGCTCATCCGGGACGAGCAGGCGCAGGCCAGAGTAACCCCGCTGGAGCTCTTCTTTGATCTCGTGTTCGTTTTCGCCTTGACGCAGGTGACCGCGTACATGGCCGACGAGCTGAACTGGCAGGGCATCCTGCGCGGCGCACTGGTGATCATGCTGCTGTGGTGGGCGTGGACTGGGTACGCCTGGCTGGCCAATGTGGCCAGCGCCGAGGAGCCGCCCATCAAGCTATCCATCCTCGCCGGAATGTCGGCGATGTTCGTGCTGGCTCTGTGTATCCCGGAGGCTTTCGACGACGCGCCTGGCGGTCTGAATGGACCTGTGGTGCTGGCCCTGTGTTACCTGCTCTTCCGGTTCATGCATTTCGTCATGTTCATGATCGTCGCTCGAGATGATCCGGGTTTACGGTCGCAGCTGCTCCGCTTCGCACCCAGCGTCCTCGTCGGCAGCGCGGTGTTGCTGGTGGCGTCGCAGTATGACGGGTGGGCGCAGACCGCGCTGTGGATGCTGGCGCTGGTGGCCGATTATGTCGGGACAGCGTTGGGCGGTTTCTCTGGATGGAGGCTGCCAGCTCCGCGCCATTTCTCCGAACGGCATGGCTTGATCCTCATCGTCGCGCTGGGCGAGTCGATCGTGGCGATCGGCGTCGGTGTGGCCAAAGAGCCAATCTCGTGGGTCATCATTCTTGCCTCGCTGCTGGGTCTGGTTCTCGCGTCGGCCATGTGGTGGGCCTACTTCGATGTCAGTGCCTTGCTCGGCGAGCATGCCCTCGCCAGCGAGCCTCCGGAGACCCGGGTGCGGCTGGCGCGCAACGCGTACTCCTTCGGCCACATGCCCCTGGCGGTAGGTGTCGTCTTGGTCGCACTGGGCCTGAAGGAGGTTTTGCTGTACGTCAGCGACAGCAGTCACCACGAACTGACCGAGCCCTTGCCGAGCGTGGCGCTGGCTGCTCTGATTGGCGGCGTCGTGGTCTACCTGCTGGGCCACGTCGTCTTCAAATGGCTCACGGTGCACTCTGTCTCAGCGGTGCGGCTAGCAGCGGCGGGGGTGCTATTGCTGGCGATTCCCGTGATCGCCGGGCGCCCCGCGCTGCTCCAGTTGGGTGTCGTGGCATTGATCGTCGTCTGTGCCGTGCTGATCGAGTCAGCCGTCTTTGCTGAGTCGCGGCGCAGGATTCGGGCCGAGCTCGCGCCACAGTGACTCGAATCAGTCGAAGGCGTTCTCGCCCGTCAGGGCCTGACCGATGACCAGCTGGTGAATCTCTGAGGTGCCTTCATAGGTCAGCACCGACTCCAAGTTGTTGGCGTGGCGGAGCACCGGATACTCGAGGGTGATGCCGTTGGCGCCGAGAATGGTTCGGCATTCGCGCGCAATGGCCAACGCTTCCCGCACGTTATTGAGCTTGCCCAAGCTGACCTGTTGCGGTGTCAGTCGATGATCATCTTTAAGCCGCCCAAGGTGCAAGGCGAGCAGGAAGCCCTTCTGCAGCTCCAACGCCATGTCCGCCAGCTTTGCCTGAGTCAGCTGCAGGGAGGCAAGCGGGCGGTCGAACACCTCGCGGGAGATTGCATAGTCGATCGCGGTCTCCAGAGAGTCGCGCGCTGCGCCGAGGGCACCGAAGACGATGCCGAATCGCGCCTCGTTTAGGCAGGAGAGCGGGCCGCGCAACCCGATCGCCTCCGGAAGCACTGAGTCAGATGGCAGATGGACCTCCTCCAGTACCAGCTCTGAGGTGATCGAGGCACGCAGCGACAGCTTCTTGCTGATCTTGGGCGCCGAGAAACCCGGAGTGCTGGTCGGAACGAGAAAGCCTTTGATTCCTTCATCGGTCTGCGCCCAGACGATCGCGACGTCGGCGACTGATCCATTTGTGATCCACATCTTGGTTCCGTTGATCACCCAGTCGTCGCCGTCCCGCTTGGCTCGAGTACGCATTCCAGCTGGGTTGGATCCAAAATCGGCCTCGGTCAGGCCAAAGCAGCCGACGGCCTCGCCCGCCGCCATCCGGGGTAGCCAGGTGGTCTTCTGCTCCTCGGTACCGAACTTCCAGATCGCGAACATGGCAAGGGATCCCTGCACCGACACCATGCTGCGTACGCCGGAGTCGCCGGCCTCGAGCTCCAGGCAAGCCAGCCCGTAGGAAACGGCATTGGCTCCCGCGCAACCGTAGCCCTCCAAGTGCATGCCGAGCAGTCCGAGATCACCGGCCTCGCGCATCAGCGCAAGATCAAGATCACCCCGCTCGTACCATTCCGCGATGTTCGGTTTGACTCGCTGCCTCACCCAGTCTCGAACTGTCGCTTGGATATCGCGCTCTTCCTCAGTAAGAAGATGATCAATGCCAAGCAGTTCGAGTGGTCCGGTACGGCTCATCGTTCTCCAATCTCGGCCAACGTACGCGCCGCCTTCTCGATTTCGTCCTCACTCAGCAGCACGTGCTCGGCCGCTGCACCCAGCGGAACGAAGCTGTCCTGGCTGGCCACCCGCTGAATGGGCCCGACGAAGCCCCCTTCTACTAGAGCAGTGACGACGCCCTCGCCCACACCTCCACTGTGCCGCGTCTCGTCCACCACGAGCACCCGGCCCGTCGCCTGAGCTGCCGCGAGCAGATCCTCGACCGGTAGCGGAACAATCCAGCGCAGGTCCAGCACCTGCGCGGCGATGCCGTCCGCGGCGAGCCGGCGTGCTACCCGGAGGCTCATCGGCACACCATTGCCAAAGCTGATCATTGTCAAAGCCGCCGCCGGCGCATCGTAGCTCCGAGCTCGGCCAATCGGTACATGTTCCCCTTGATCAACAGCGAGCCACGCCTGATCGCCGGACTCGTACAGGTCCCGCTGGTGGTACAGCGCAATGGGTTCGAGAAAGACCGACAGCGTCGAGTCGGCCAGGGCGGCAGCCACGCAGGTCCGCAGCATCGCGGCAGCGTCGTCGGCGCGCGCCGGGCACGCCACCACGAGCCCGGGAATGTCACGCAACACCGCTACGGCATTGTCATTGTGGAAGTGGCCGCCGAAGCCTTTCTGGTAGCCGAGACTGGCGATCCGGACAACCATCGGGTTGCCGAAACGGCCGCGGGAAAAGAACGGCAGGGTGGCACCTTCACCGCGTAATTGATCCTCGGCATTGTGCAGATATGCCAGGTACTGCACCTCGGGGATCGGGATCAGCCCGGCAAGCCCAGCGCCCAGCCCAAGTCCAAGAATCGCTTGCTCGTCGAGCAGGGTGTCGAAGACCCGAGCAGTCCCATGTTTGCGGGCCAGGCGCGCGGTGACGCCGTAGACCCCTCCCTTGGCTCCGACGTCCTCGCCGAAGATGATCACTCGGTGGTCCGCGGCCAGCAGGTCGTCCAGCGTGGCATTGATCGACTCGGCGAGGGTACGCGGTCGGGTGGCCGGCTGCCCTTCGACGAGTCCAGTCCGTTTGGCGTGTAGCTCTTGAACGGTCTTTGCGACGTGGACTGGGTTGCGGGGCGCGATCGGCTCCATGATCTCGGCTGCTGAGCTAAGTCGTGGCTGGTCCTTGAGCCGCTCCACCTCCATCTCGATCTCGGCGCGAATGTCGTCGTAGCATGCCAGGACGTCGGCGGCGCTGACCCCCATGGCCCGCAGGCACGACGCAGTGGCCAGCAGCGGGTCTCGCGCGTATTCGGCTTCAATCTCTCTCGGTTTCCGATAGCTGATCTCGGCGTCACTGCCCGCGTGACCGCCAAACCGCACCGTTCGCAGGTGCAGGAAGGCCGGTCGGCGCTGCTCGCGTACGGCCTCGACGGCGTGCATAATCGCCGGCCAGGCGGCAAATGGATCGGAGCCATCGGCCGAGACGTATGTCAGTCCTGGCCGGGCTCCGTAGGCTGCTTCGATCCAGCCCAACGGCGTCGGGACCGAGATACCGAAGCCGTTGTCCTCGCAGACGAAAAGGATCGGCACAGGGAGGCCGCGGAAGGCCGTCGCGAGGGCTGCGTTGATCGCACCCGCTGCTGTCGAGTGGTTGGCCGATGCGTCGCCGAACGAGGACGCCACGACGGCGTCCTCAGGCCACTCGCAGTCCACTCCAAGCCGGTGTGCCCGATGTAGTGCGATCGCCAAACCAACGGCTCTCGGAAGATGAGAGGCGATCGTGGAGGTCTGTGGGATGACAGCCAGGTCCGGATGCCCGTAGACCTTGTGCCGCGCGCCGGCAATCGGTTCGTCAGCCAGCCCCATCAGCCCCTGCAGCACATCGCGAATCGGCGTCGATCCGGGCAGTTGGCTGGCTCGGGCCGCATAGAAACCCCCGGAGCGGTAATGCAGCAGAGCCGGATCGGTGATGCGCAGGGCCATCGCGACCATCGCGTTGCTCTCGTGGCCGGCTGAACCAACGGTGTGGAAGCCCATCCCGGCCTGCTGCAACTCACGCGCCACAAAGTCCAGCTGCCGGCTGGTCGCTTGCGCCCTGAAGAGGCTCCACCACCACGCCGACCTGTCAGAATCCAGTTGGGCTACAGCCCAGCTGGATTCTGCCAAGTCGGCGGTCAGGGAGTCCCTGAAGTGGCGGTCGAGCGGGTCCATCGAAATCGTCAGAGCCGGAAGTTGGTGTCCGGTGTCAGCTCGGCAATGTCCATCTGAGCCTTTTGCAGTCGGCCGGAGTAGTCCCAGTTGACCGCTTGCCAGCGAGTGAACTGGTCCAGCACCCAGATGCCGGATTGCCGCGACCCGTTGCCCGACCTGCCGTTTCCCCCAAACGGCAGGTGGGCCTCCGCCCCCGAGGTCGAGTTGTTGATCGACACCATGCCGGCGCTGATCTTGTCGCGGAAGGTGAAAGCGTCCTTGGGATCGGTGGTGTAGATGGAGGAGGAAAGTCCATACCCAGGAGCGTTCGCCAGCTCGATCGCCTCATTCAGCGACTGATAGCTCGTGACGCCGACAATCGGCCCGAAGGTTTCCTCCATGAAGATCCGATCACCAGCGCGGACGCCGTCGACGACCACCGGGTGGTAGTACAACCCGGTGCTCGGATCACCGATGAAGCCGTCGCGCGGATTGTCCGACGTGATCCTGCCGTACGCCGCCTGGACCGCCTGGTGCGGCTGGATCCAGCCGAGGAATTCCTCGTAACGGTCGGCGAACTTTGCATCGAGCATCGGGCCCATCAGTACGTCGTGAGCCGGGTCGCCCACCTTGGCGCCCGCAACCGCAGCGTTGAACCGCGTCACAAATTGATCATGGACCGACTCGTGGACGATTACGGTGCCAAGCGATGTACAACGCTGTCCGGCGGTGCCGAAACCCGAGAAGAGCGCACCCTCGACAGCAAGATCAAGATCGGCGCTCGGCGTGATCACCAGCGGATTCTTGCCGCCCAGTTCGAGGCAGGCGGTTTGCAGATGGCGACCGGTCAAAGCGCCGATCTCCTGCCCAACCGCCGATGATCCGGTGAAACCGACCTTGTCGATCAGCCCGGCTTCCAGCGATCGCTCCAGCCCGCCGAACGTCCCGGCGCCGTCGGCGTACACGACGTTGAAAACGCCATCAGGAAGTCCACCGCCACGTACCACGAGTTCGTGGAACGCCGCGCTGGTCACTGCTGAGTACTCAGCCGGCTTCCACACAATCGCGTTACCGGCCAGCAGAGCGGGCACGATGTACCAGGACGGCACCGCAACCGGGAAGTTGCCTGCGGTGATCACTGCAACGGTGCCAACCGGCCGGCGAAACGTGAACAGCTGCTTGTCCGGCATCTCGCTCGGTACGGTCTGGCCGTAGAGCCGACGACCCTCCCCGAGGAAGAAGTCACAGGTGTCGACGATCTCCCGGACCTCGCCCAGCGCTTCGCCATACGGCTTGCCAATCTCGGCGGTGACCAGCCGAGCGAGCGCCTCCGCGTTGTCTTCGACCAGCCGGCCGATGTGCGCGATCGCTCGACCCCGGATCGGGGCGGGTATGGCAGCCCAGGATTCCTGAGCCTTCTTGGCCGACTCGGCGGCCCTGACGAAGGTGGCGGCGTCGCCAAAGGAGACCTCACCCACCACCTCGTCAAGGCGCGCCGGATTGGTGCTTGGCAGGGTCTGGCCGCCAGGCACCGGTGCGCCGTCGATGACCGAGGTCACCAACCCACGACGGGTTGGCGACCTCTGGGGGATTGCGTCCCCTGACGCAGGTTCACTCACGAGAACTGCAGCTCCTTGCTCGCCACGCGTATCACCGAGCGACTAGTGGCTCGGATCGCTTCGTCAATCTCATCCTCACTCACTGACAGCGCAGGCCGGAAGCGGATGGACCGCTCACCACAGGGCAGCACGATCAGTCTTTCGGCGACGTGCAGATCGGTGAGAACGGCATCGCGCTCCTCGCGATTTCCCAGGTCGAATGCGGCGAAGAGGCCGCGGCCGCGGACGTTGCTGATCAGTCCATAGTCATCGCGAAGCTTCTCCAACCCGGCCACGAGTTGCGCGCCCTTCGGGCCGGCTTGCTCGATCAAGCCCTCGGATTCGATGATCTCCAGAGCGCGCTGCGAACGCACCATGTCGACGAGCCCGCCGCCCCACGTGGAGTTGATCCGCCCAGAGACGGCGAACACGTTGTCTGCCACCTCATCGACCCGACCACCAGCCATGATGCCGCCGATCTGCGCCTTCTTGGAGAAGGCCACGACGTCAGGACGAATCCCTAGTTGCTGATAGGCCCATGCCGTTCCCGTGGTGCCGACGCCGGTCTGCACCTCGTCGAGGATGAACAGCGCATCATGCGCGTGGACCAGTTTGAGCATGGCCTGCAGAAACTCCGGCCGCATGTGATTGTCGCCGCCCTCGCCCTGAATCGGCTCGGCAATGAAGGCCGCGATGTCATGCGGATTCGCCGCGAAGGCCTCCTCAGCCTGGCGCAAGGCGTGTTCCTCCGCGGCGATCACTTCACCGAGGTGGTCACTAAGCGGATGCGTGATGGCAGGCACGTCGATTCGCGGCCAGCTGAACTTCGGGAATCGGTCGGTCTTGTGCGGTTCGGTATTGGTCAGCGAGAGGGTGTAACCACTACGGCCATGGAACGCCCGGGTCAGATGCATGATCTGGGTGCCGAGGTTTCGGTCCCGCCCGGCCGCCTCGTTCTTCCGGCTCTTCCAGTCGAACGCGACCTTGAGGGCGTTTTCGACTGCCAGTGCTCCACCTTCGATGAAGAACAGGTGGGGGAGCGCGGGATCGCCAAGCACTCGGACGAATGTTTCGACGAACTCCGCGTACGCGGTGCTGTACATGTCCGGGTTGGCCGGCTTGTTGACGGCGATTTCGCCCAGCTCCGCGACGAAGGTTGGGTCGTCTGCCAGACCCGGTGGATTCAGCCCGAGCGGCGCCGAGGCGAAGAAGGTGTACATGTCGAGATAGGAGTCGCCGGTTCGGGCATCCACCAGGCGGCTACCTCGGCTGCGGCGCAAGTCGAGCACCAGCTTCATTCCATCTGTCAGCACGTGCCGCGCCAGCACCTCATGCACCTCTGCAGGCTGGAGGTGGGTCTGTTCGGCCATTGTGACTCCTTCCCCGAGCAAAAAAAATCCATGTGACCCCCACACAGGTGCCATAGATTCTAACGCAAATGTCGCTGTTTGCTCTAATATGCCGACCGGGAGTTAAGGAGAAAGTTCGCTCCCGCTCGGCACGGCGGTGATGTCCAGGGCCGCCTGCATCTCCGACCGCATCGTCGCGAGCATCGATCGTGCTGCGGCTCGGGCGGTAACCAGATCGGCGCTGCTGGGTAGATGTGACTCGAGGTAGCACTTGAGCTTCGGCTCGGTACCCGAGGGCCGCACCACAACCTTGATCGTTTCGCCGCTCAGCAACAGCGCATCCGTCGGTGGCAGTTCGCTGGTGCCGTGCGCAAGATCGACCACCGACGTTGGCTGGCCGGCAAGGGTCCGCGGTGGATTGGCGCGCAGCCGGGTCATCGCTGCAGCGATGATTTTCGCGTCCTCGACCCGCAGCGAGAGCTGATCGGTCTCGTAGACGCCATAGCGGCGAGCGATCTCGGCCAACCGGTCGGCGATGCTTCCTCCGGCCGCCTTGAGGCCTGCCGCAAGCGTCAGCAGCCGTGCGAGTGCCGATATCCCGTCCTTGTCGGGTACGGCTGCTGGGTCAACGCAATAGCCAATGGCCTCTTCATAGCCGTACACCAGGCCGGGTACCCGACCGATCCACTTGAACCCGGTCAGGGTGTGGACGAACGGTTGGTGGTAGGCCGCGGCGATGACGGACAGCTCGGAGCTGGAAACAATCGAGCAGGCGTACGTGCCGCGTACGCCGCGCCGCAACGCATCCTCGCCTAACAGCACGCCGAGCTCATCACCACTCAGCATCCGCCACTGCCCGTCGATGACCGCAGCCGCCGCCAAACGGTCGGCATCCGGGTCGTTGGCGATCACCAGGTCTGCACCGATCTCCGGCGCCCGCGCCAAGGCGAGGTCGATGGCCCCAGGTTCCTCGGGATTCGGGAATGTGACTGTCGGGAATCGTGGATCGGGCTCGGCTTGCTCGGCGATCACATCGGCGGGCGGAAATCCACAGGCCTTGACCACTCGCTCCACGAGCGACAAGCCCACCCCGTGTAGTGGGGTATAGACCCAGCGCAGCTGCCGTGGCGCATCGGGAGGCACTTCCGAGGCGATGCGATCAACGTAGGCATTTCCCAGCTGCGGTCCAACGATTGAGTACGCCTGGGAGCGTTGCACAGTGTCGAGGGCGCGCTCTGCGACCTCATCGATCCTGGTAGCAATCTCGGCGTCCGCCGGTGGGACGATTTGGGAACCGTCGCCCAGGTAGACCTTGTAGCCGTTGTCTTGAGGCGGATTGTGGGACGCGGTGACCACCACGCCGGCCGCGCAACCGAGGTGGCGGATGCCGAACGCCACCACAGGTGTGGGCAGCGGCTCGGGTGTGATCATGGCGTGGAAGCCGGCACCGGACATGATCTCGGCGGTGTCTCTGGCAAAGACGTCGGAGTTGCGCCGGGCATCGAAACCGATGATCACCCTGCCGCCGGCAAGGCCATGATCAAGAAGATAAGTGGCCAGCGCCGCGGCCGTCTGACCGACGACCACCCGATTCATCCGATTCGGGCCGGGGCCAAGTGCTCCGCGTAGCCCAGCTGTGCCGAACTCAAGTCGCCCAGAGAACGCGTTGCCGAGCTCGGCCAGCGCGTCGGTTTCTCCGGCGTCCGCTGCGGTTAGAAGATCGGCTACCTGCTGCCTGGTCTCTGGATCCGGGTCTTGCTGTGTCCAGCTTGCGATGGCACGGGCGAGGTCCTCGGACACACGGGATGCGGTCGATGTCACAGTGCAGCCGCGATGCCCGCCAGCAGCCGCCGTAGCCGAGGGGCGGCCTCCCGCCCCGTTGCCAGCACCTCCTGATGGCTGAGCGGTTCTGGCGAGATGCCCGCTGCCAGGTTGGTGATCAAGGAGATGCCGAGGACGTCGGCGCCGAGTTCGCGCGCCGCGATGGTTTCGAGTGTCGTCGACATACCAACCAGGTCGCCACCCAGCACGCCGGCCATCCGAACCTCGGCCGGAGTCTCGAACTGCGGCCCGCGAAACTGGACATAGACCCCCTCCGACAGTTCTGGATCGACGGAACGAGCAAGATCACGAAGTCGCGCCGAGTAAGCCATCGAGAGATCGATAAAGCGGGCGCCCAACAAGGGGGTGCTGCCGGTCAGGTTGATGTGATCACGAATCAGTACTGTCGAGCCGGGCGGCCGCTCAGGGTTGAGACCACCGCAGCCATTGGTGAGCACGATCGTGCCGACGCCTGCGGCAACGGCCGTGCGGACGCCATGAACAACGCGGTCCGGCCCATGGCCTTCGTAGAGGTGAGTACGCCCGGTGAAGATGGCCGCGATCTTGCCGGTCGGGGTCGAAACGATACGGAGGGCGCCGCCGTGCCCCAGCACGGTCGGCCGGGCGAAGCCTGGCAGCTCGGCCAGCTCGCAGCTGCCCATCGGCTGACCAAGATCATCGGCAGCGGCCGACCATCCCGAGCCGAGCACGAAGGCGATGTCAAACGCGGCAATGTCGAAGCGTTCCAGGATGGCGGTTGCCGCGACCTTGGCCAGAGAGTAAGGATCAGCAGGCAAGCCGTCGTTGAGCATGATCGCACTGTAGTGCGGCGACGTAGGCGCCCTTCGACAAGCTCAGGGGCCGCGTGGTTTACCAGCCGCTGGTGCAGGGTCGGGAGCGCAGCTCCGCCACATAGTCAGTCGGAGCACCGGCCGCTTCAGCCGCGTCCGCAAGAATGCCAATTGTTCGGGCGCTTGGGGTGCCGCCCTCGAAGTCGTTCAGCACATAGACCCAGGCGGTCAGCTCGCCGTCGAGCGTTGCCACCCGGATGCGGAGTTTGCGATACAGGCCGGTATCGGCGCTCTCCCATTGATCAAGAGCGTTCTCGTCACCACCAGTCACGTCGTACAGTGCGACGAAGACCTGGCCTTCCATCTCCTCAGCGAGCGTCGGAAGGGCACCGTCCCAGCCTTCTCCGCCGAAGGTAATGCGCCATCCCACGGCCCATCCCGTGCCGCGCTGCGGTGAGTGGGGGCAGCGGCCGGCCATCTGGGTTGGATCAAGATTGCTTCCGTACGCCGCGTACAGCACAGCAGCGAGGCTATCTGGTCAAGGCCACCGCAGTGAGATGAAAGAATGCCAAAGGTGACCCGGGTGGTAATTATCGGTGGCGGGCCTGGCGGTTACGAGGCAGCGCTGGTCGGGCAACGGCTGGGCGGCGAGGTCACCCTCATAGAAAGTCATGGCATGGGCGGATCGGCCGTG
>Ga0307310_10000187_pt1 | contig 18147 bp, 18 predicted proteins | sample ER_DNA_197_FD_194502 | JGI IMG/M metagenome (GOLD analysis project Ga0307310, IMG submission 194502) | Bulk soil microbial communities from the East River watershed near Crested Butte, Colorado, United States - ER_DNA_197 | ecosystem: Environmental > Terrestrial > Soil > Floodplain | place...
GCACTCTCCACTTCCATCGTGCCGATACGGTGCCCCGCCACGTTCAGCACGTCATCCACACGTCCCAGAATCCACCAGTAGCCGGCCTCGTCGAGCTTGGCTCCATCGCCGGCAAAGTAGCGACCGGGGAACCGGCTCCAATACGTCTCCTGGTACCGCTCGTCGTCTCCATAAATGGTGCGGAGCATGCCGGGCCAGGGCTGCGTCAGAGTCAGAAAGCCGCCACCCTTGTCCAGCCGCTTACCGGTGGAATCGACCAGCTCGGCCGAGACGCCCGGGAACGGAACCGTCGCGGAGCCGGGTATTGTGGTGGTCACCCCGGGGAGCGGCGTGATCATGATGCCGCCGGTCTCCGTTTGCCACCAGGTATCGACGATCGGGCAGCGTTTACCGCCGATGTTCTCGTGATACCAGATCCAGGCCTCGGGGTTGATCGGCTCGCCGACGGTACCGAGCAGCCGGAGGGTGGACAGGTCATGCTTGTCAGGGTGCTCGGCGCCCCACTTCATGAAGGCGCGAATGGCGGTCGGTGCGGTATACAGGATGGTCACTCCGTACGTCTCGACCAGACTCCAGAACCGGTCCCGCTCGGGCCAGTCGGGCGCACCCTCGTACATCACAACCGTGGCACCATTAGCGAGGGGGCCGTAGACCACGTAGGAATGGCCGGTCACCCAGCCGATATCGGCGGTGCACCAGAAGACGTCCTCCTCTCGCAGGTCGAAGACGTACTTGGTCGTGGCTGCCACCTGGGTGAGATAGCCTCCGGTGGTGTGCACGATTCCCTTGGGCTTTCCAGTCGTGCCCGAGGTGTAGAGGATGAACAGCAGATCCTCGGCGTCCATCGGCTCGGCCTTGCAGTCGGTGGAGGCCTCCTGCAGCAGCCGGTGCCACCAGTGGTCGCGTCCCTCCTGGATAGCCGCGAAAGCCTCGTCGCCCAGGCGCCGCACGACAATGCAGTGCTTGATCGAGGGGCAGCCCGCCAGCGCTTCGTCGGCGAAGCGCTTGAGTGGGAGTACCTGTCCCCGCCGATATCCGCCATCCGCGGTGATCAGGGCTACGGCTTGTGCATCGTTGATCCGGTCTCGTAGCGACTCGGCGGAGAATCCTCCGAACACCACAGAGTGTACCGCGCCGATCCGCGCGCAGGCCAGCATGGCGATGGCCGCCTCCGGGATCATCGGGAGGTAGATCGCCACTCGGTCACCGCGCTTGATGCCGAGCCCCTTGAGCGCGTTGGCGCAGCGGCGAACCTCACGCGCGAGGTCCCAATAGGTCAGAACCCGACGATCCCCCGGCTCCCCCTCCCACACGATCGCCGCTTTGTTGCGACGCGGGCCTGCCAGATGCCGGTCGAGACAATTGGCCGATGCGTTCAGCTTGCCGTCGACGAACCAGCGTGCATGCGGTGGCTTCCAGTCGAGCACCTGGCGCCAGGGGGACATCCAGTCGAGCGCGCCGGCCTGTTCCTCCCAGAACCGCGTCGCATCGCGTCCCGCGGTATAGAGAGCCTCGGTTGCGGCCGCACGAGCGGCGAATGCTGGCGGCGGAGGAAAGCGTCGCTGTTCGGAGAGGAGGGTTTCGAGTTGGTCCTTCATTGCCATAGGGGTGAGAGACAGGGCAAAGCTAAAGGCCCCACGCGGCTGTTGTAAGAGCGAAGCCGCGTGCACCCGCTACTTTTGCAGTGGTCTGCCGCGGAGTGCGGTGGGCGCAGGCACTGCAAGAGTTGGTAAGAAGCCTCGCAAAAGATTGCGAATCCGAAGCTTGTCGTCAGTGGCACCAGTCTCGCTTTTTCTCCGTACAAGACCGCGGAGTCTGTAGTCGAGTGCGAATCCGCCCGATAAGAGCACACCCGGAGTGATTCGGGGCCGCAAAACTAGAGGTCTCGCCTGGTCGACCGTACCAGGCCTGAGATAGCTCGGTGCCGAAGGAGGAGAGATGAGGACCACGCACGACGCAGAGCGCGGAATGGCAGCACCGGAGACACTCGGCCTCGATACCAGGGTCGAGATCCGGAAGGCCGCCGTCAAGCTGCTCGAGGAGATGCCGGAGGGTGTGGGACGCCTGGTGATCGATCTCGGGCGCACCCGTCACGTAGACTCTGCCGGTCTCGGAGCGCTCATGTTGATCCAACGCCGCGCAGCGGAGCGCCGCCAGCAGGTTGTCCTTCGGAACCTCAGCGACGAGATCCGCTTCCTGTTGGTACTCACCAAGCTCGACGACCTCTTTCAGCTCGAGTCGGCCGCCGCCTGAGGGGCGGCCGGCCGCCTCTTACCTACCGCCGCTCCATCTACCGCCTTACCGTCGTATTATTAGCCGCCTACGGTGCCGATTCGGGTGGACGACACCCTTCGAATTGGTTAGAGTGCAGGTTCCTCCTGTCCCCTCCGGGGGGGTACTGGCTGCGGAGTCTAGGAAATGAACCAATGACCAAGGGAAAGCGCCGCCGGCGCGTCTTGATCGTCGAGGACGAGCCGGCGCTTCGATTGAGTTATGAGCGGGCATTCAATCCACGATACGATCTGGTCTTCGCCTCAACTGGCGCCGAAGCGCTGGAACAGCTCGAGCAGCACAAGCCTGACGTAGCTGTCCTGGACATGCGGCTGCCGGACACCGACGGAGTCGACCTTCTGCGACGTATCAGGTTGAGCCGGCCCGAGCTCCCCGTCATCATCACCACGGCGTACATGAGTATTGAGCCCCAGCTCAAGGTCCTCGATCTCCCTCATTCCGGCTACATCGTCAAACCATTCCGCCTCGACGAGCTCGGCGCGCGGATCGATGCCGTCACATGACGGCGCATTCCTGCTCGAAGCTCGCGGACTCCATCGGAGCTTCGGCCGAGTCCGCATCCTCCACGGGATAGATCTGTCGCTCGGGCCGGGTGAGGCCCTGGCGGTCATCGGCCCAAACGGGGCCGGCAAGACGACACTGCTGCGGCTCCTGGCCGGCCTGATGCGGCCGACCGCCGGTGAGGTCCGCCTGCTGGGGCAGCCGCTCGGCCGAGGCAACCACCACGCCCGTCGCGCCGTTGGATTCCTCTCCCACCAGTCCCTGCTCTACGACGACCTGACCCTGCTGGAGAACCTCACGCTGGCCGCGCGGCTCTACCTGCTTGAGCGGCCGGTGGAGGTGGCACGGACGGCACTCGACGCGGCCGGCCTGGCCGACCGCGCGGGCGAGCTCCCCAGGCGGCTCAGCCGCGGTCTCATCCAGCGGGCCGCGCTCGCTCGCAGCACGCTGCACGATCCCCGGGTTCTCCTCCTGGACGAGCCGTTTACCGGCCTCGATGCCATGGCATCGAGTCGTCTCAGGGATGACCTTCAGGCGCGCCTGTCCAAGGGTCTCGGGCTGGTGCTGGTTACCCACAACCTGTCAGACGCATGGGAGCTGGCCTCCCGCTTGGCGGTACTGATCCACGGACGATGGGCGGCAGACGAGCCCCGGTCAGGGACGCTGGAGGCCTTCCTGCCTCGCTACCAGAGGCTCGCCGGTGCCTGAGGCAATCCGTTTTGCTCTCGCCATCGCAGCCAAGGACATCCGGGCCGAGCTCCGAAGCAAGACGGCGCTGCTCTCCGCGCTCGTCTTTGCGGCGCTGGTGCTGGTGGTGTTCAACTTCGCCCGCGACCCCACCGTGCTGGCCGCGTCCGATCTGGCCCCCAGCGTGCTCTGGGTGACGTTCGCGCTGGCCGCGATCGTGGCGCTCAACCGCGCGTTCAACATCGAGCGCGAGAATGCGGCCCTGGATGGCCTGCTGCTCGCACCGGTATCTCGAGAGGCGCTGTTTGTCGGCAAGATGCTCGCCAATCTGGCCTTCGTCGGTACCGTCGAGCTGGTCACCTTGCCGCTGTTCACCCTCTTTTTCAACGTGAATCTCGGACGGGCGTTGCCGGGGATCCTCGGCGTGACGGCGTTGGCCACTATAGGCTTCGTGGCGGTGGGGACGATCTTCAGCGCGATGGCGGTGCGCACCAGGTTTGCCGAGTTGATGCTGCCGGTGCTGCTTCTGCCCTTCATGGTGCCGCCCCTCATCGGCGCCGTGCAGGTCACCTCCCGCTTGCTGGCGGCGCGTCCGTTGAGTGAGATGTGGGGCTGGGTTAGGTTACTCGCCCTCTATGACATCGTGTTCGTGACACTCTGCGTGCTCACCTTCTCCGCGGTGGTGGACGAATGAATGCGTCCAACGCAGCGCTCGAGCCGGCGCGCCGGCTCGTACGCCGCGGGCTTACGCTGAGCCTCCTGGGACTGGTCGGCCTGGCTGGGGTGTACGTGCTGGCGCTGGGGTTCACTCCGATCGAGGCGCGACAGGGGCTCGCGCAGAAGATCTTCTACCTGCACGTGCCCGCGGCGTGGAGTGCGCTCCTGGCCTTCTCTCTCGTCGGTCTGGCGAGCATCCTCTACCTCTGGCTCCGCGATCCCCGGCTCGACCGGTTTGCCGCGGCCTCGGCCAACGCAGGCGTGGCGTTCAGCGCGGTCATGTTGACGACGGGTCCGATCTGGGCTAAGCCGATCTGGGGCACCTGGTGGACCTGGGATGCGCGGCTCACGCTGACGCTATTCCTCTTCTTGCTATTCGTCGGATACCTCGCGCTGCGGGCCGCGGTACACGATCCGTCCGAACGGGCGAGGTTCAGCGCGGTGGTCGGCATTCTGGGGATGCTGCTGGTGCCATTCATTCATCTGAGTGTGTACCTGTTTCGCACCCTGCATCCGCAGCCGATCGTGCTCAAGCCCAGCGCGCCGTCGCTTCCTCCGGAGATGCTGCGGACTCTGCTGATCTCGTTCACCGTGTTTACGGTGCTGTACCTGGGCTTCGTGATGACACGATATGGGCTGATGCTGGCCGAGGAGTTACAGGAGGAGGCGCGCGATGCTGCCTGAGCCACCGCGCAATGGCGAGTACCTCGTCGCCGCTTACGTTGTCGCCACCCTGATTCTGGTGGGCTATTGGATGCGGCTCTGGCAGAAGGCGAGGCGCGTCTTCGCTGCTGACTAATCCGTCCGCCGTCGCCGCTGCGGTGTGCGGGGCATCAGGAAATGCTCCCACAGCAACGCAGCCAGAACCGCCCCCGCAATCGGCCCCACCCAGTAGACGCCATGTCCCACCCATTCACCCGAAACCAGTGCCGGTCCGAAGGCTCGTGCCGGGTTCATTGCCGCGCCGGTGAGCGGCCCGCCGACCAGAATATCGAACAGGAGGACCAGACCGATCCCGAATCCACCAACCCGGGGAGCGTCGGGTGAGACTGCGGTCCCGTATACGGCCGACATCAGGAAGAAGGTCAGGATCAGCTCCAGGCCGATTGCCTGGCTCAGCGACATGGACCCAGCGATGACCGGCACGCCAACCAGCGCGCTCCGCACCGCGCCGACAGGAAGCAGGGCCTTCACCAGAAAGGCGCCGGCCACCGCCGCTGCGAGCTGGGCGACAATGTACCCTGTGGCCGAGCCGGCGCTGATGCGCCGGGTGGCCAGCAATCCGAGAGTGATCGCGGGGTTCAGGTGGCCACCGGATATGGACATCGTCGCCGTAATCATCACCGACAGCACCACCGCGTGGGCCAGGGCAATGCCCAGGAGCCCGATGCCGCTGTTAGGGAATCCGCCGTTGACGACGACGACGGCAGCTCCCACAAACACCAACCCGAATGTGCCGAGGGCTTCGGCGACCAACCGGCGAGCGAGCGAAGGCATGCGGTTTCCTTGAGGAAGAAGGCGCGGCGAATCTAGGTGCTTATTCTGCCCGCCGAAAGAGCAGCGCGGCGTTGATCCCGCCGAAACCGAAGGAGTTGCTGAGGAGGTAATCGGGTTCGAGGTCCAGACCCGGACCGATGACGTGGGTCAGATCGCAGGCCGGGTCCGGCAGATCCAGGTTGACGGTCGGTGGAACCCAGCCGCGGCTGCTGGCCAGGGAGCAGATGGCCGCCTCGATGGCCCCGCTCGCGCCCAGCGCATGTCCGTAGTACCCCTTGGTACCGCTGAAGGCCAGGCGATAGGCATGGTCCCCGAACACTTGCTTGATCGAGGCGGTCTCGGTCGGATCGTTCAGCGGGGTGGACGACCCGTGCGCGTTGATGTAGCCGATCTCGTGCGGGGCGGCGTGTCCCTCGGCCAGGGCGTTCCGCATGGCGCGGGCAGCTTGCCGTCCATCCGGACGCGGCGCGGTCATATGGTGGGCGTCGTTGGTCAATCCGAAACCGCAGACCTCGGCATACACCGGCGCACCCCGGGCGAGCGCGCGGCCGCGTTCCTCCAACACCAGCACCGCGGCGCCTTCGGCCATGACGAATCCGTCGCGCCCGGCGTCGAATGGCCGGCTGGCCCGAGCCGGATCGTCGTTGCGGGTGGACATCGCTCGGATGATGGAGAACGCACCGAAACACAGGGGGGCGAGCGGTGCCTCGGCACCACCCGCCACCATGACGTCGGCCTCGCCACGCACGATCGCTCGAAAGCCCTCGCCGATCGCTATGGAGCCGGATGCGCAGCTCATGCCGTTGGTAGAGTTAGGACCGGTGAAGCCGAACTCGATCGCGATATTGCAGCTGGCAGCCCCGGCGAACACGGTCAGCGCCAGACCCGGATCGACGGCTCTGGGTCCCCCGGTCATGAATTGGTGGTACTGGCTCTCGCCGTGGGCAACCCCGCCGAGCGCCGTGCCCATCATGGCCCCCACGCGGTCAGGGTCCTCCCGCGACGGAATTAGGTGTGCGTCGGCCAGGGCCATGCGGGTGGCTGCGACGGTGAACTGAGAGAAACGGTCCAGCCGCCGGGCGCGACGCTCCTGCATGTGGTCCGTCGCGACGAACCCGCCGACCTCCCCGGCAATCCGCGACTTGAATACGGAGGGATCGAAGCGGGTAATGCAGCGTACGGCCGACTCACGCCGGCGGAGCCCTTCCCAGAGCCCCTCAACCCCGAGGCCGATGGGTGTGATGGCGCCGATCCCAGTAACTACGACCCGTCGCGGTTCCATTTCAGATCTCCCTACCGCCGTACCGCCGTACCGCCGTTTTCCACATGCCTCGCGATCCCGGCGAGGGTCCGCGACGCTATTCCATGTATGAACACCGGACCAATCACCAGAGACGCCGCTGCCCGACCGACCAGCGGCCATCGGGGCCCCTGCCAATCGTGCACGATCGTCACTTCGGTACCCCCCTCGATCGGGTCGAGCCGCCACACGACGTCCATGCCGGCGGTAAGGCCTCGCACGTGACGGTAGCGGACTACCCCTTTGCCCGGGTCGATCCACATCTCCGACACCCACCAGGTAGGATAGTTGAACCGCCCGAATGGTCGCCACGCAGCCATCTCGACCAGTCCGCCATCCGGCCGCCGCTCCAGCATCCGCACCCAGCGATAATGACTGAGTAGCGCCGGCCATTGTTCGACGTCCATCGCCGCGCGTAAGACACGCTCGACCGGTGCCTTCATTCGTAGACTATCCACGGTGCGCATTAATTCCCCTGGGGCACCCAGGTTGCCACCAGCCGGAATCCGGGCCTCCGATCCACTCGGCCGGCGACGCCGGCTTTCGCCAGCAGACTCTCGAGTTCCGACCGGGTAAAGCCGCGCCGGAGGGAAGTCATCCCGTCGGCGACTGTCACTGGATCGAACCGGAGCAGGCGGGCCCCACACCAGTAGGACGGTGGAGCGAGTGGATGGCGGCGTAGATCGGCCAGGATCACGGCTCGGCGAGCGAGTCGGTCGCAGGTACGGACCAGGTGCACCACCGACGCATGGGTGAGATGATGCGCCACCTGGCTGACCAGCACGATGTCCACTGCCTTGTCCCGGACCGGGGGGGAGCCGGCACAGGCAACTGCCGTCGCCAGACCTCTGCTTCGGGCGAGCGCGGCGGCCGACCGGTTCAGCTCCAGCCCGATCGGCGCCACCCGAAGGCCCCGGGCCGCTCCCCAGCGCACGGCTACCCGCGGCAGGTCGCCGAGTCCGGTGCCGAGATCGAGTAGCGAGAGCGTGCTTCCTGCGGGCACGTGCCCCAGCGTGCGCGCAAGACCAAAGCGCACCGCCGCCGCCCCGCCGAACCAGCGGTTGGCTCGGGCGATGTTCCGCAGCGATTCGGCCACCTCGGCCGGGTCGGCGTCGGGCCGGTCCAGCAGCTCGGCGCCGATGCCAGTGATGGACAGGACGCTCATAGCCTATCCCAGTGCGGCGTAGCCGCCGCGATAATAGAGAAGGGGGCGACCGTCGCTGGTGGCTCCGCCAACCACATTCCCCACTACGATCGTGTGATCACCCGCCTGGTACTGCGCATGACGGCGGCATTCGATGTGGGCCAGGGCGCCGTCGAGCAGGATGAGGCCGTCGGGGCTCAGATGGTACCCGACGCCGTCGAAGCGATCCTCATGCTCGTCGGCAAACCGTCGGGCCAGTGTTTCCTGCGGGCTGGAGAGAACATTGACCACGAATTCCCCGGCCTTGAGGATGGCATGGTGCATGTCGGCCTCGCGGTCCACGCTGACCGAGATGAGGGGCGGGCGAAGCGAGACGGAGGACAGGCTGTTCGCGGTCATGCCAATGGGGCGGCCATCGGGGGTGACCACTGTCAGGATCGTCACGCCAGTTGCGAACCGCCCGAGCAGCTGGCGGAACTGGGCGGGGTCTACCTCGGGCGCGCTCACAGAACCATCCGGGCCATGAAGACCGGATTCAGGACCTCTCGCGCGGGCACGAAGCCGCCGGCCAATCCGATGACCCTGTGTGCCATACTCTCATGACGGCCGAGCCGTGACACCCCCCGATCGAACAGCCGGGGGAAGCGTAGCGCGTAGTCGATCATGCGATCGATCACCCACTTGCCGGAAAACACCCGCCGGCGCATTCGGGGGTACTCGACGAGCCGATCAACCGTAATAGGTCCAGGCCGGCTCAATGCCGCAGCCGCCGTTTCCGCCACCAGCTCGGCTCCTCGAAGCGCGCAGTAGATCCCATCGCCCGTGGCGGGATCGAAGAAATCGGCTGCATCGCCCACGAGGAGTGCCCCCGGCGCAATGACCTTGGCAGACCAGACCGCGAACGGGCCGGTGGCGATCACCGGCCGCACCACCTTGCCGGCTTCGACTCGTTCCCCTACTCCAGGAAACTCGGTCAGCGTCTCAGTGAAGAAACGCTCCACCCCGCCGCGCGCATGAGCCGCCCGTTCCGAGGGAACAACCAGAGCGACATTGGTCTGATCGTGCCCGATCTGGTTGAGACCCAGGTACGCATCGTCGCGGAAATGGAGCTCCGCAGATGGGCCCATGCCCGATACCCGAGCGACGTGGGCGACGAAGGCCATCCGCCTGGGTGTCCCGTATGTGCGGCGCCCCAGCCGGCGCGCCACGACCGACCGGAGCCCATCGGCCCCCACTGTGAGCCGGGCCTGGAGAGAGTGCCGCTGCCCTGCGTGGTCGCGGACAACGGCACCGGCCACGCCCCCCTGCTCATACAGCAGTTCTTCGACGCAGGTTCGCTCCTGAACAGCGGCACCGGCCGCGCGGGCAGCGGCAAGTAATTCGTTGTCGAGGATTCGACGCGAGATCGAGAGTCCCGTAGGTCGGAATGGGTGATGACCGGCCAGGGCAAACTTCCCGTGCGCCGTGGACCCGCGGGGCCCTGTCACCTTCATTCCTTCGAGCGGAAAAGCGCCCGCCTTCTCGAGGATTTCCACCACCCCGAGACGCGCCAGGATGCGAACCGCTTCCGGGCTCATATACTCCGAGCACGCCTTGTCGCGGGGAAATGCGGCGCGATCTACTACGAGAACGGAAATGCCGGATCGGGCCAGAAGTGCGGCCGTGGCGCTGCCGGCCGGCCCGGCGCCGGCGATCAGGACATCCACCTGCCGCGGGAGATCAGTCAAGCCACCGCCAGGACACCAGGGCCGCGCCCGCCGCAAACGCGGTCGCGAGGAAGTTCACCATATCGTTGTCGAGCCATGTGAGGCCTCCTCTCAGCACAGTCGGGCGCCCACAGCGGTGGACGCGCCACTCGCTGGCCTCGTCGCACGTCTGGCAATGGAAGCGGCCCTGAAGCCCGGCGCCGAGCATGGAGTCCACCACCATCCCGGAAAAACCTATCAGAATTCCGGCTGGAATCATGGCCGGCGTGCCAGTCACCAGCGCTCCGGTGGCTGAGACGACCAGTGCTCCCACGGCACCGCCAGCCGACCCGATCAGCGTCATGCCGCCGCTGGTTCCCGGGGGCACCGTCCTGCCGAAGCCTAGGAGGCGCGGAGCCATGGCGCTCCGGGTCCCGAGCGACGTAGCCCAGGTGTCGGCCGCCGCAGCCGCCAGCGTCGCCGTCACCAGCCAGATGCCTAGGTCGCCCTGGGCGGCCAGTGCCCCAGCCGCAGCGGCGCCACCATTGGCATACACCTGCCAGAGGTCGCGCCGGTCGCTCTTGGGGTCGAGCTGAACGAGAGTGCCCCGCGGCCCGACCCGGGATACCAGGTTGCTCGAAATGAAGAAGGCGGCCAGCACCGCGCCGCCATTCCAGCCGGTTCCATACAGTACCAGGGTCCCCACCGTCCATGCCGCCACCGCACCCGACAGCGTCAGCGTGCCGGCCCGCCACGCAATCCAGGCGACACCGGCGCCGACCGTTGCCGCGAGCCGCAGCGGCACCAGGCTCAGTCGCCCCTCGCCTCCGCCCGCAGCGCTGCGAGGATCCGAGCGCGCAGTTCGCCGGGGCAGGTCTCGCGACGAGCCCGAGTCTCCAGCATGAGGAAGAAGCTCTCCTCGAAGCGGGCACTGCTGAAGCAATGCTGACAGCGCTCCAGATGATCCCGCACCTCCACGACCAGATCCTCGGTCAACTCCCGTTTCAGGTAATCCTGCAGATGGGCCAAGGCCTGGTCGCAATCGATCCGGCTCATGTCCGGCTCTCCCTGGCCTGGATATAGCCCATCTCGACGGCATGAGAATACAGTTCCGCCTGGAGCTGCCGGCGGGCGCGAAAGAGCCGGGACTTCACCGTGCCCACCGGGATCTTCATGGTGTCGGCGATTTCGCTGTAGGTCATTCCTTCGATATCGCTCAGGGCCAGTACCTCCCGGAAGTCGGGTGGCAGGGCGTCGATGGCCTCGAGCACCTTGTCATCCACGATCTGGGAGAAGAACGTGCCTTCTGGGTCACTCTCCTGCATGGAGCGGTACAGCGCGTGGGGCTCGACGGCCTCTAGATCCATCGCGATCGGCTCGTGCTTGCGGCGGCGATAGTCATTAATGAAGGTGTTTCGGAGGATCGTGAGCAGCCAGCCCTTGGCATTGGTACCGGGACGGTACTGCCGCCATGAGCGGTACGCCTTGAGCATGGTGTCCTGAACCAGGTCTTCGGCCTGGCTGGGATCGGCGGTGAGCCGCAGGGCCACGCGGTACAACGCATCGAGATGCGGCAGGGCCTCATCATCAAACGAGCGTCCTGCTTCGGTAGGCTCCGCCATAGGGGGAATGTAGCCCGCGCGAGCAACGCAGGCACCCCCTGGCTCACGCGGGTCAGGCGGGGTATGTTCCGCGCCGAATCCCGTGCCCAAGCCCTCCGTCGCTGCACTCATTCCCCTCAGCCTGCTCGAGGCGATCCGCAACCTCGACACTCCGGTCGAAGACGGGTTGGACGAGCTCGCCGAAGAAATCATGGTCCGGAGACTCGGCCTGAGCGCGACGGTCGCGGCTCAGATTCAGCGCTATCGTCTGAGTGCCGCAAAGGGACTCGGCGTGGACCTGGACGAGACGGTTTCGGTGTTCCGGCTGGTCGGGCGGCGAGCCGACGCCGCGCTCGTCTTTGCCGACGCCGGCCGGCGAGCAGCCCGCTACGCCGCCAAGGCGCGGGGTCGCTCCTCTCGCACACTCGCCAAACTGTCGCCCCGTCCGTTGGCCCGGCGGCTGGCTCTCAGAAGCGTGGCGCGGCTGGCGCGGTCGATCTTCGCCGGCGATCTCGAGGCCCGTGGGAATGTGGTCGAGGTCCGAATGAGCGCTCCGCTTTCGATTGTGGCGCTGCCGGCCGGCGAGGCCTGCCTGTTCTACGGGTCGGCCTATCTCGAGATGCTCCGTGCTCTCACCGGCTTCGAGGGCGCGCTCCTGCACGCGCACTGCCGGTCCCGTGGCGACAACGACTGCCACTGGCACACTGCGGTCGCGGAGGTCTACGAGTGATCGATCTGGCCGAGTTGCGACAGGCGTTGGCCGAGGCTGACCTGGATGGTTGGCTTCTGTTCGACTTCCACGAGCTCAATCCCGTGGCCAACCGGGTGCTCGACCGAACGGGGATGAACACCCGCCGTTTGTTCGTCCTGTTGCCGCGGGAGGGGGAGCCGGTCGCCATCGTGCACAAGATCGAGCTCCAGGGGCTGGAGAACTTTCCCGGCCGGGTGATTCCCTATGCGCGCTGGAGCGAGCTCCACGCCGCGCTTGGCTCGCTGGTGGCGGGACGTAAGCTGGCGATGGAAGTCTCCCCGGAAGACGCGGTGCCCTATCTCGACCGGGTGCCCTTCGGGGTGGTCGAGCTCCTGCGCCGGCTGGGAGCTACCGTGGTGCCCTCCGGCGCGCTGGTCTCGCGGTTTGCCGCCCGGTGGAGCCGGTCGGAGGCGGAGGACCACCGCGCCGCGGCGGAGATTCTCGCCTCGGTCGCTCGGGAGACGCTGGCTCGGGTGGTACGCCAGGGTGACGAGAAGATCAGCGAGTCGACGTTGCAGGCGCAGGTGGTCGCCGCGGTGGAGGCTCGAGGTCTGGTCTTCGATGATCCGCCCATCGTGGCATTCGGGGCCAACTCGGCCAACCCGCACTACGAACCGAGTCCCCGGGCGACGCTTCAAAGCGGTGACGTGGTGCTGCTCGATCTCTGGGCCGGACGGAGCCACACGACCGTTTTTGCCGATCAGACCTGGATCGGATTTGCCGGAAGCCGGCCCCCGCAGCAGGTCGTCGAGGTCTGGCGTACGGTACGCCAGGCCCGGGATGCGGCGATCGAAGCCATCCGTCGGGCCGCGGCCGACCGCCATCCGATTGCCGGCTACGAGGCGGACCGTGCCGCGCGAATGGTCGTCGAGCGCGCGGGATATGGCGACGCCTTCGTGCACCGAACCGGCCACTCGATCGACCGCGACCTGCACGGCTCGGGCCCCCACATTGATGATTATGAGACCCACGATGACCGACAACTCATTCCGGGCATCGGCTTCTCGGTCGAGCCGGGGATCTACCTACCCGGCGCGTTCGGCATCCGGAGCGAAGTGAATGTCTACTGGGCCGAGTCGGGACCCGAGGTGACGCCCCGCGCGCCGCAGGTGGATTTAATAGTCGGGAGCTAGGAGTCAGGAGTTGGGCAACCGGAACTTCCTGGCTCCCGACTCCCGACTCCTGACTTCACCACACCCCTTACCAACTTTCCCTTTCTGCATTAACATCGCGGTCTCATTGCCGGTTACGGGGCCGCGACACGGCATTGACGGTCAGTCCGGAAACACAAATGAACCAGCCGAATTTCACGCCACGCACCTGCGGCTCGTACCGTGCGACGCGCCTTCGAGGCCGGTGGTGTTTCAACGGGCAACTTTTTGGGTTTCAGAGAGTTACATCCGGGGTCCTGGGTGGACATGTTGCCGTGACTTTTCCTTGACACGCGATTTTTGCGTCTTCATATTATGCCTCCGACCGGGCCGCGGTCGGTGCAATCGCGTCTCACGCATGTTGTTATTACGCTGTCCCCATTCACAAATGCAGGCTGTCACTCCACGCAGTCACATCCCGATGTAGGCCCTCTGGGCCGACGGGGAGGATGTGCGCCTCCCGCTCCAAGCTGGCAGTAATCGCAGGTCCACGCCTTTGGAGGACGTTTCCATGAAGCAAAGCTGTGTCAGCGCCTTCGCACGCGCCGCGCGAGTGATCGCGCTCGCGGCAGTCGCTCTGGCCTGGGGTGCAGGGTCGCTCCTCGCGCAGGGCTCGACTGGTAAGATCGAAGGCAGGGTGCGCGACCAAGCGGGCGCGCCCATCGCCAACGCGCAGGTGTTTATCGTGGGCACGGCGTTCAACGCGCTCACCAATCCTCAGGGCTACTACTTCATCAACAACGTACCCCCCGGCACCTACAACGTTCGGGCGGCCTTTATCGGCTACAAGTCGACCCAGGTCGACGGTGTGAGGGTGCTCGCGGGTCAGACCATCACAGTCGACATCCAGCTCGAGCAGACGGCGGTCCAGATCCAGGAGATCACCGTCGTCACCCAGACACAGCCGCTGGTCCCGCGAGACGAGGTCACCTCGAAACAGCGGATCGACGGCGAGTTCACCAGCAAGCTGCCGGTGGACCGGCTGAACAGCGTGCTGATTCTTCAGCCGGGTGTCGTGGCGGCGACTCCGAATGGCAACACCCTGTCCATTCGCGGCGGCCGCACTCAGGAAGCGGTGACGTATATCGACGGCGTGCCGGTCAGTGCCGGCTATCGGGGCGATTCGCGCGTCGGCTCCGCGGGCACCGAGATCGTCTTGTCGCCCACCGCACTGGAGGAAGCCTCGGTCACGACTGGCTCCTCTTCGGCCGAGTTCGGCAACGCGCAGTCGGGCGTGATTTCGATCCAAACCAAGACCGGCGGCAGCAGCTATACCGGCACGGTCAACTATGAGACGGACGAGCCGTTCGGCGCCAACCACAGCCTGGGGCTCAACCGGATCACGGCGGCCTTCGGCGGGCCGATCATCCGGAACTTCACATTCTTCCTCTCGGGGGCGTTACAAGGCCAGAATTCGGTCGAGAGCGGGTTCGATAGCCAGCGATTCCCGCTCTACGTGCAAGCGGGTCTCGACACCACGGTCTCGGTGCCGACCGCACTCGGCAATCCCACTGCCGACACGACCCTGGTCCCGGTCTACAACTATGCCATTTATCGCGGTGAGTGCAGCGATTTCGCGAGCAGCACCAACGCCGCTATCGCCGACAACTACGGGGTGAGTTGCCGCGGCATCCGGGTTCCGTCGTCCGCCCGCTCGGAGTACCAGCTGCAGGGCAAGTTGAACTACTCCTTCGGAACCGGCTCGCGGGTCTCCCTCACGGCGATGACCAGCCAGAACCAGGGACGCACCTTCCGGGAGAACCTGGACACCCCCGGTCGGTTTCTGACCTACGGGTCACTCTACAACCCGCAGAACCTGCCGGGGTTCCGGAACTGGAGCCGGGTCTTCACCCTGAACTGGACCCAGAATCTCACCCGCTCCACTGAACGGGCGCTGGCTCTGGAGACCTACCTTTCCTACCAGCAGGACCGCACGATCAACGGCCCGATGACCCGGGAGAGCGAGCTCAGCACCCGTAGTCCCTTCGGCGGCTTCCTGATCGGGCCGCTGGATTTCCTGTTCAACTTCGACAACTTCCCCATCGACGACCAGCTGCTGCAGAATTTCCGGACCAACACGCTGGGCAGCCGGCGCTCGCCGTACGACCTGGAGAATCCGGCGCAGTACGCCATCGTGGACCAGTGGCGCAACAACGCATACGCGCTGTACAACCGCGACGAGTTCGCGTCGGTCCTGTTCCCCGAGTCGGGCGGACCGGCCGGAAGCGAGCGCTATGCCAACCGGCTGGTCCTGTATCGGGAGAACCGGCTGATTGGGAAGGCCAATCTCGACTGGCAGCTGGATCGCTACAACCGCTTGAAGCTGGGCGGCGAGTTTACCAGGTACAAGCTGGACAGCTACTCCTCGCAGCTCGAGAACCAGGCGTTCTCGGACTATTACCGCGAGAAGCCGATCCGGTACAACGTGTTCGCGGAAGATCGCCTGGACCTGGGCGACGTGGTCGTCGTCGGCGGTCTGCGGTACGACTTCTACGACACCCGGGCCCGCCGCTGGGCGGATTTCCCCCGGATCTCGACCCATCCGCTGTTCGACCCGGCAAACCCGGACGCGTTCTTCACCAATGACTCGCTCTTCCCCCGGGACAAGAGCCACAACTATTTCAGCCCCCACATCCAGGTCTCGTTCCCGGTCACGGACCGGACCAACTTCCGGCTGTCCTACGCCCACCAGGTGCAGGCACCGGACTTCGGGGTCATCCTCCAGGGCATCAACACCGACCTGGCCACGACCAACACCAACAACTTTTACGGCTCCGATCTGGACTTCGGCCGCACCATCACGTTCGAGTTCGGCGTGCGGCACGCGTTCAGCGACGACATGGTGCTCGACGTCGCGGCCTATAACAAGGACAACCTCTCCAACGCCGCCGGCCGGCTGGTCTCGCGCTTCGACCCGCTCCGCGGCAACAACCAGAACATCCGGATCATCACCAACGCGGACTTCGGCAACACCCGCGGGGTGGACGTCCGGCTCGACCGTCGCTTCGGCAGCCTGTTCAACGGCACGCTGGCCTACACCTTCCAGCAGGCCAAGAACACCGGTTCCGATCCGGATACCTATCTCGACTTCGGCTCCCGGGTCCTGAACCAGGTCTCGGGCGGCAACCAGCCGCCGCCGCAGGCGATCCTGCCGACCGACTTCAGCCGGCCGCACAACCTCGCGTTGGCCGCCGCGCTCAACTTCCCCAACGACTGGCAGCAGGGCTCGATCGTCGGGTCGATCCTGGAGAACGTCGGCCTGTTCGGCACCTTCCGCTATACCAGTGGCACGCCTTACACGCGCTGTCAGGCTGGTATCGGTGACGAAGACGTGGTCTCGGGCGATAACTGCAACAACAGGTTCCCCGACCCGTTGAACAGCTCACGGCTGCCCGCCTTCAAGAACCTCGACCTGCGGCTCACCAAGGGATTTGCGGTGGGCGGGCTCGACCTGACGGGGTATGTCGAGGCGCGGAATGTCCTGAACTTCAAGAACGTTATCCAGGTCTTCGCGACAACCAATGACGTAGCGAATGCCACGGAGGAGCAGAAGAACTTCGCGGCGGACAGCGCCGATTACGCCAACGAGGCGGATGCCTCCGCCGCGTTGAATGGCGATGGCTCCATCGACCTCAGCTTCGGTGGCGCTGCCGATCCGCGGGCTGGGTGCGGTGGCTGGGTCAACCAGGGTGGCGATCCGGCAGCCCCGAATTGCGTCGCTCTCATCCGGACGGAGGAGCGGTTCGGCAACGGCGATCACGTCTTCGATATCACCGAGCAGCGCCGGGCCTCAGATGCGTTGTATTACACGGTCCGGGGTATTCACAACTTTACCAGCGCCCCACGCCGCATGCGGCTGGGCATTGAAGTGAACTTCTAGGCCGCATGGTGTGCCGGCTTGGCGGGGCCACGTGGCTCCGTTGGGCCGGCACGCCCTCGCCATTTTTCACCTGAGAGAGGACGCAATGCACTCCTTCCTGCGTAAGAGAAACCTGGTGTTCACGGGCCTCTTCGCTCTGGCGGTCGCGGCGGTGACCCCATCCACCGCGACGGCGGCTGCCACCGCGGCCGTGAAGCCGAAGCCTGGCGCCGGCGCGCGTGGCTTCCGGCTCTTTGCCCGATCGCTGGGGGCCATCACGATCAACCGGATCTATTGCGGTCTGGCAACCACTGGTGAGGTGTGCGTCGATTCGACCAACTCCTCGACCATCGGCGGCGGGTTCTGGCCCAAAGGCACGGCCGACCAGTACGTCTTCAATTCCGGCCTCCAGATCGCAGGCATCATCGGCGCCGACGCAAATGCGGAATGGGCGGGCGATACCACCGGGGCCTTCTTCTTCGACCCGAAGGGCACCACCCAGCACGGCGAGCAGGTCGAGCCGATCTACAACACCACCAACCCGGAAGACAACGCGTTCGTCAGCGATACCACCGGCACCTGCAACGATGTCTGCCGGGCGGCGAAGGTCCCCCTCGGCGACACTAATGCGGACCTGTTCTTTCCCCTGCTGCAAGGCCGGACCGCGGCCTCCCAGGGCGACGTGTGGTGGCTCTCCTGGGACGGCAATCCGGGTCTCGTTGCCGGGCGGCCCCACCCCCTGGGCATTCTCGTCGAGCAGCGCGGCATGGGCTGGAACTATCCCGCCGGCAATGAGGACATCCTTTACTTCCTTTATACTTTCTATAACGTCACCGCCCGGACCGCGTCGGTATACACGGCCGCAGGGGTGCGACCGGGCATGGCGGAGATCCTGGCTCGGCAGGGCGCCGAGTTTCAGGACAAGAACGAGGCGGCCTTCGGCATCCAGATCCCCGACGGCG
>Ga0307310_10000191_pt1 | contig 17955 bp, 17 predicted proteins | sample ER_DNA_197_FD_194502 | JGI IMG/M metagenome (GOLD analysis project Ga0307310, IMG submission 194502) | Bulk soil microbial communities from the East River watershed near Crested Butte, Colorado, United States - ER_DNA_197 | ecosystem: Environmental > Terrestrial > Soil > Floodplain | place...
TGCCCCCCATTAGGGGCCTTGTGAGTGGAATTGCCGCCATGGCTCCGCGCGCTTATTGGAAGGGCTATCTCAGGTTGTCTCTTGTCTCCTGTCCGGTCCAGCTATTCCCTGCGATCTCGGAGCGGGAAAAGATCAGATTTCACCAAATCAACAGAAACACCGGGAACCGGATCAAATACTGCAAGCTCGATGCCGTGACCGGCAAGCCCGTCAGCGACGAGGACATCATTAAGGGCTACGAGGTCGGCAAGGGTCGCTACATCGAAATAGCTGGCGATGAACTGGAGAGCGTCGCGATCGGAAGCACGCACACGATCGAGATCGACCAATTCGTGCCGAGGAGTGAGATCGACGAACTTTATTGGAACATTCCTTACTACATCGCCCCCGACGGGGAGGTCGGCGGGCAGGCCTTCGCCGTGATCCGTGAGGCGATCAGGAAGGAAGGCATGGTCGCGCTCGGCCATGTCGTGTTCACAACGCGGGAACACGTGGTCGCGGTCGAACCGCGCGGCAAGGGCATGCTGGGCGTCACCCTCCGCTATCCCTACGAGATCCGCAAGGAAGCAGATTATTTCGATGATATTCCGGATGAAAGAGTTCCCAAGGATATGCTCGATTTGGCAGTCCATATCGTCGAGACCAAGTCCGGGCATTTCGAGCCAGAGAAATTCGAGGATCACTACGAGAACGCGCTCAGGCAGCTGATCAAGAAGAAACAGCGCGGCGAAAAGATCGAAAAGCCGAAGGAACGCCCGCCGGCCCGGGTAATCAACTTGATGGAGGCGCTGCGGCAAAGCCCGACGGCCGAGCGTAGCGCTGTTCGAAGTCACCCTAGGCGCGCCGCCACCCATCACCAGCGAACGTCTGCAAATCGGTCAAACGCGCGGGCTCGCAAGGCGAGCTGATCGGGCATTGAAATGGCAGAAACAAGAACAAGACGCGTCGGACAGGGAACCGAGCGTGACAAGGACCAGAACATCGAGCGCAACTGTCTCGAGAAGGCGCTGGAATCGGGCTGGAAGAAACCTTTCCCGCTTCCGATGTAGTTGCTGTCGTTGAACCCAAGCCGAGAGAGAACAGGAAGAGTGACCCAGAGGACGGTGAGCAATGCCAACTGCCAGGAAAAACACCCAGTGAAACGCAGCATCCACAAGGCGCAGCGAGGGCGGCGAGTCACGTCGACGCGTGCGCGGGCGCAGCCCGCCGGCCGAGCCGAGCCGAGCGCGCGCGGCGGCGGCCGGTTCTTCCGTATCGAGGTGGCGCCGGGGCGCCGGTTCATCGCGTTCCGTTACCACGACGTCGGCAAGAAGGGGGGCGTCGAGCGCATCGCAGGTCAACGCCCGGACCGCACTTGGGCCACTGCGGGGTGGCTGATCGGCAAGGATCTGGCGCATGTCGAGCGCGGCCGGCTCGTGCCGGACACGGTGGCTGCCCGTAAGGTGCTCTCCACGCTTGGCGTGACGCCGCGCCATGTTCGCGGCGACCGTTTCCAGGCCAAGGACCGGCCGAACGTGCCCGAGCGCACAAAGCGCAAGGCCACAATGCGCCGCGCGCAACAGCGCAACATCCGCAAGGCACCGATGGGGAAAGGACCTCGGGATTGATCAGCGGACAAAACCTTAAGGAGAACGCGATGCCAAGTGCAGCAACGCAAGGCAAACAGCTGAGCGATCCCATCGATCGTATCCACAACATGAGCATGCGGCTGACCGAGGTCATCGATTGTCTGCGAGCCGATATCGGGCGGGTCGAGGAGCCGCAATTCAAGGCGATGTTCGAGACTGCCGCGGAAGTTCTTGGCGGCCTCGTTACCGCCTTCCGGCACTATGAAGAGCAAAGCGAACGCGCCTGGAAACGGCAATGATCCGAAAACTGAACTCGGGCGGCTATCGCCTCTATTCACGGAAAATCAATCCGAAAACTGGAAGGCGCCGCAATCTCGGTACTTTCAAGACGCGCGCTGAGGCGGAGAAGCACGAGCGCGCGGTGCAATATTTTAAGCGGACGCAAATGGGCCGGCGGTGAACCCTCTCCTGCAGCCCGCGAAAGCAGCTGATCCAGCAACATGTGGCGCGCGCCAGCCACGCTGGCGCCGACACCGAGGGCGGCGTCTCATCTCAACCGAGGTTGAGCTCAAGCTCGCCGCACCAGCCACAGAGCTTCAAAAGTTGAAGTGCGTGCTCCTGGCCATGTCGGCCGTGCAGTCGGAGGTCCAGTCGGACCTCATCAGCACCTATTACGACACGCCCGACCTCGCGCTGAATCGAAAACAGCTGACGCTTCGAGTGCGTAAGCAGGGGCGAAAGTTTGTGCAGGCCGTCAAGGCTGGAGATTCTGCCGGGTCGGACTTGCTGGTGCGCCGCGAGTGGGAAGATCCTATCGCAAGCAAGCGACCGAATATTGACGCACCGAAGACCGGCAAGCAACTGCCCGCCTCAATCCGCAAGCAGGACCTGCGTCCGGTCTTCACGACGTCGATCACGCGGACGGCGATCAAAGTCGAGCCGCATTCGTCGACGCAAATTGAGGCCGCGATCGACGAGGGCGAGATCCGCACTGCTAATGGCAGCGGTGTCGAGCCGATCAGCGAGATCGAGCTCGAGCTCAAGAGCGGCAACCCGGCAGTGCTCTTTGACGTGGCATTGCGGCTGCTCGAAGCTGCGCCCGTCCGCATCGAAACCCGTAGCAAGGCCGAGCGAGGCTATCGACTCCTCGGAGCCGCTAGCCTGCCGCAGGCATTGCATGCGGGACCTGTCGCTCTCTATCCTGCGATGGCCGTCGAGGCCGCCCTGCAGCGCTTCGGACGACAATGCCTTACCCATCTGCTGCGTAACGAACCAGTCGCGCTCGCGGGTGAGTCGGAAGGCATCCACCAAATGCGAGTGGCCGTGCGACGGCTTCGTTCAGTGCTCTCCGCGTTAAAGCCCATGCTGCCGCAGGAGCATTATCGCTGGGCATCGGAAGAGCTGAAATGGCTCACTCACGTCCTAGGGCCGACGCGCAATTGGGACATTTTCGCCGCCAGTCTTGCTGCGCCCGTCAGCGATGCGCTATCGGCCAACCGGGAGCTGGAGTACCTTGTCAGAGCCGTGGAGCGCCGTCGCCACGCGGTCTTCGACGACGCGAAACAAGCGATCCTCTCTGAGGGATACGCCAAATCGATTCTATGCCTTTTGCGATGGTTTGAAGCCTACGGGTGGCGGGAGCAGCCGGTATCGGAGCAGGCCGCTCTCCTCCTAGCGCCGATCGCCAATCTTGCGCCGGAGCTGATCGATCGATGCTATCGTAGAGCCCGAAAGCGCAGCAAGCGGTTCGCAGAACAAACTCCGACACAGAGACACCGACTGCGCATCGCGCTGAAGAAGCTCCGCTACATCATCGAATTTCTGGAGAGCCTCTTCGACGAGAATCAAGTTCGAACATTCGTGAACCGGCTGCAGTTGTTGCAGGACTGCCTTGGCCATGCAAACGACGTCCGCGTCGCCTACGATCTCGTTGACGAACTTCTAGGAGAGACCGATCACGATGTTCGTGCAATCGATCGGGCTGGCGGCATCATGCTCGGTTGGCATGAGCGGGGCATTGCTGATCATGAACCGAAGCTCAGGCAACATGTTCGTCGGTTCAAACACTTGAACCCCTTCTGGTGAGGGCCGTGACGTCGTGCGCGAGCGGCCCGCTCACCAGGGCTTTCCATCAGCAGACCGCCGCGATTATTGATCCCCACCAAGGCGCGAGCGCGCCCCCTCGGTACGTTCCATCTGCGGTCTTGCGTGGTGAGACAGACATCGGTGGCCGCCTGTGACATCGGCCAAGGGAGAGCAGTCATGGACAAGGTGCTGGTGCTCTATTATTCGAGCTACGGACATATCGAGCGAATGGCCGTCGCCGAGGCCGACGGCGCGCGCAGTGCCGGTGCCGATGTCGACATCAAGCGCGTTCCGGAACTGGTGCCCAACAAGGTAGCACTGGCGTCGCACTACAAGCTCGATCAGATTGCGCCCGTCGCCACCATCGACGATCTCATCAACTACGATGCCATCATCTTCGGCATGCCGACTCGCTTCGGCAATATGGCGGCGCAGATGAAGAACTTCATCGACCAGGCCGGTGGCCTATGGGCGAAGGACAAGCTGGTCGGCAAGGTGGGTTCCGTGTTCACCGCGAGCGCGACCCAGCACGGCGGCCAGGAAGCCACGATCCTGTCGTTCCATATCGTGCTGCTGCATCTCGGCTTCATCGTCGTCGGCCTGCCTTATTCCTTCAAAGGCCAGTTGGGCATCAAGGACGTGCATGGGGCAACTCCCTATGGCGCCACGACGATCGTCGGTGCCGACGGCGCGCGCATGCCGTCCGCGCTGGAGATCGAAGCGGCGCAGTATCAGGGCCGTCACGTCGCAGGGATCGCGGATGGTTGCCACCACGTACGACGGCCGGGCGTATGGGCCGCGAGCGATGTGGCTGCAGCGGAATGAGGCAGCTCCGCCCGTGACGCATCATTATTCAGACGCCATGCCGCCTGATTCATTCCCATAGGGCTTCAACTCCACCTGGGCTGCCGCGAGTCGCCGATAAAGATTGCGTCGACGAACGATCGGCCACCAGTCGTAAAGAAATATTTCGATTGGCCTCCAGTTCGCGACCCATCCGAAAATGAGCAGACTCTCTTCCACGACGCGGCCGATAGGGTGCGGCGAAACGCTGGACGCGGTCTGGCCCGCGACGGAGAATGAGAGCACCGTGACGCCAATGACAAGCGCTCGCCGCCCGACGCGAAAGAGCTCGTTGAGATCGAGTTCGATGCCTCGGACGCGATAATCCGAGTAAGAGCCGCGCCCAATTCGTGCGCCTCCGGCGTAGATGCTTGTGCCTGCGGCAGATGCACGACGATCTTGAGCGGCCGATCTACGGGCAACTCCCTCGCCCAGCTGACAATGAACTCCTCTGCCTCCTTGTCGAGGTCCTTTTCTCGGAATGGAAACGGATCGAGCGAGTCAAAGAGCTGCGAGATTTCCGCGATCCTGAGCTCGATCGAATTTGCTGCCGCAGGTGCATCCATGGTCCCGAGCGGCACAGCCGCTCACGTCCGCGGCGGCGGCAGCATCAAAGGATCCCTGAGCTTCACGATCTGCTTGACGCCATCGGCATCGATGATTTCGAGGCTCGACAGGCTCCCGATGCCGTTATCGATGTAGAGCTCGCGCGGTCTGGAGATCATATGATCCAGCCCGTCGAGAGCCACCTCGACGATGTCGTCGTTGGGGTCGTACGCGAGCCCAAGCAGCGGCAGCCATTCCGCTTCCACTTGGTCGCCGAGTTTGAGCGAAGCGACCTCGATTTCCGCCTGCTTGGCAGGCAGTACCTTTGAGACAAGATCCAGAAATGGGCGCCACTCGGCTTTCTCGAGCTTGTGGATGGTCATAGCAAACCTCCTGTCTAGGGTGCAGTGTCTTGAATTGCCTTAGCGTCGTCGCGTCTGTCCTGGTCCCGGACGAGCCAATGTACGCTGCCCAACGCCACGATTGCCGCCGCAAGCGCGAGCAGTTGCTGTGCATCCGTGGAGGAAAGATCGATGATCATCAGCTTTCGGACGACGGCGAGCAGCGCAATCAGGACTACCGTGCGAACCTGCACGACGCCATGCCGGCGCTCCGCCACCACCAGCAACGAGCGTTTGAACTCGAGGGCGATGATGACCGTAAAGATCATTCCGAAGAAGGCCTGGAAGACCTCATAGTCGGTGGGGTCGAATCCACTTGAGATGATGCTGATCCCGACCTTCAGCGCCAGGTTCCAGACTGCGACTGCAACAACGATTGCGATCAACGCGGTGAGGAGAAGAATGACCGCGTGCTCGAACTTCTGATAGAGCGTCAATAGCTTCCATCCCGCGCGGCCGGCTGCGAGCTCCTCCTTGAACTTCATTGCGAACCTCCCTGCGGGGGCGCCATCGCCGGCCTAGGCTTCGCGCTGCACCGCTTTCTTTTGGCGCGGCACAGGCAGGTACTCGACCCCGCCGCTGCCGCTCTGCATGCGCGTAGGTTGCGGGTAGAGGGTCATCAGTTCGAGCACGTCGTCCGGCATATCCGTCGAGACGGGCATGCCGAGCTTGCGCGCGGTAGAGGCCCAGATCGGATAATCGTGAGTCCACGTTCCGACCGTCAGTTTTTCCGCCAATGCGCTCGCCTGCTCGGCGGGAAGTCGCCGTTGCAGGAGCTCGCTCGCGGATTGCTTGAGCTGCGAGATTGCCTTGCGTCCAATGTCGGCCAGCACGAGCGTCTCGTCGTTGATCCGCGCGATCGGCTTCTCCTGGACGACCTTGATAAGCGAGGCCGCCGGCGATTGTCCAAGCTGCGGATCGATTGGTCCCAATATGGAATGCTTGCACATGACGATCTCGTCGGCAGCGAGCGCGATCAATGCGCCGCCGGACATCGCGTAATGGGGCACGAACACCGTGACCTTGGCCTTGTGATCGCCGATCGCCTTCGCGATCTGCAGCGCCGCAAGCACCAGTCCGCCCGGCGTATGGAGGACGAGGTCGAGCGGCACGTCGTCGTCCGTCATCTGGATGGCGCGGAGAACGTCTTCGGAATCGTTGATGTCGATGTAGCGCATGATCGGAAAGCCCAGCAGCCGCATCGTCTCCTGCCGGTGCACGAGCAGGATCACGCGCGAGTGTCGCTGACCTTCGAGCTGCGCGATCTTGCGCGCGCGCATGGCTTCCAGCATGCGCTGCCGCAACATGGGCTGGATCGCGGTGAATATGAAGAACAACCAAAAAAGATCGCCGACTGACATGGAGACCTCCTATCGCATGCGGAACGTCATGGACGCCCCGCGGTGTCGAAGCCGAGGACGCCTTCGTCCGGGTAGTAGGCGCGGTAGCGCCGCTCGGATTGGACCAACAGTGGACAAAGCACGAGGCCGGCGACGAATCCTCCGATGTGGGCCCACCACGCGACGCCTCCACCGCTCGACGGCAGCAGGAGCTCTACGGTTCCTTGCAGGACCTGCAGCAGGAACCAGAGACCGACAAAGACGAAGGCGTGAACTTCGAAGAACAGCGGAATGAAAATGATCGGGACCAGAACGACGACCCGCGCCAGCGGGAAGAGACGCATGTAGCTTCCGAGCACGCCCGCGATCGCACCGGAGGCGCCCAGCGCCGGCACCACCGAGGTCGGATTGAAAACGAAATGCGCAACCGAGGCGGCGAGGCCGCAGGCCAGGTAGAACGCGAGATAGCGGCCATGGCCCAGCCGATCCTCGACCGTCGGGCCGAACACCCAGAGCGTCCACATGTTCAAGATGAGGTGCAGCCAGCCCCCGTGCAGGAACATCATGGTGAAGAACGGCAGGAAGTCGGCGGCGGTCAGGTTGGCGTCGCGATAGACCAGGGGCTCGAGATAACGTGCGGGGATGAGAGCAAAGGTGCGCAGGAACTGCTCGAGCTCGACCGGACTGAGGCTGTTCTGGAGCAGGAACACGATGCAATTGGTCGCAATCAGCATCCAGGTAACCACCGGCGGATAGCGGGTCGGGACGGTATTTCGGATCGGGATCATGTTTGCCCGCGCGTCCTCGACTCAGCGCGGATATCGGACAGCATCCGCCGCTTGATGGCTTCGGGCTGCGCGTGAATGGTCGAGAGAAGCTCGCGCAAGGTGCGCCGCAAACCGTGCAGCTGATCGATGAGATCGAGGATGACGGGAATGCCCTCGTCGTTCACGCCCAACTCTTCCAGGTCGCGGATCAGTTGCGCCCGGGCGAGATCGACTTCGGAAAAGCGCTCACCCCCGCTGTTCCGGCGCGGCGCCAGCCAGCCTTCCTCGATCCAGGCTTCAAGCGCTCCGGCCTCGAGTCGCGCCGCAAGGAGGAATTCGCGGGTCTCCATGCTTACGCTCGCATTGCTTGGCGCGGGCCGCGAGCGTCGACCGGCGCCCATTGGGAGACGAATTTTTCGAGCTCGGGATCGGGCCTTTCCGGCAGCATCACCTTGAGCGCGACATACTCGTCGCCGCGGCCGCCGCCCGGTTTAGGCGCGCCTTGTCCTTTCAGACGAAGCACCGTCCCGGTGTTGGACCATTTCGGCACGGTCATGGTGACGGCACCCGACGGCGTCGGCACGCTCACCTTGCCGCCAAGCACGGCTTCCTTGAGCGAGATCGGCAATTCCACGTGGATGTCGTCGCCCTTGCGGGTGAAAATATGATGCGGGCGGACTTCGATCTCGATCAGTGCATCGCCGGGCGGGCCGCCGCCGATGCCGGGTCTTCCCTTGCCGCGCAGCCGCAGGATCTGGCCGTCGCGCGTGCCGGGCGGAATGGCCACGTCGAGCACGGAGCCGTCCGGAAGCGTCAGCTGCTGCTTGCCGCCATTGATGGCGTCGAGGAAGCCCAGGGGCAGTCGATAATGCACATCCTGTCCGCGCATGCGGAGGTTGCCACGCGCTTGCCGGCCGAAAATCTCCGATAGGAAATCGTCGGCGCCGAAATCTGCGAAGCCGGAATCGCTGGCGTAGGAGGACGCGCCTTCAGCGAAGTCGCGATAGTATCGTTGCCGCGGCCGCTCGGCGCCCGACGCGTCGATCTCGCCGCGATCGAACCGCGCGCGCTTGCCCGGATCGCCCAACAGATCGTAGGCCTGAGAGACCTCCTTGAAGCGCTCCTCGGCCAGCTCGTTGCCGGGGTTCAGGTCCGGATGCAGCTTCTTGGCCAGCCGCCGGTACGCCTTCTGGATGTCGTCTTGAGAGGCATCCTTCTTCACGCCCAACGTCTGATAGGGATCGGCGGGCAATGCACCCTCCTCTCTCGTTCTCTCATTGCCCTAGGTGTCCGCCGGCGCTCACGGCAGATGCTCGGGCGGACGAGATTGGGATCTGTCGGGTAGCGCTTCGGCATCCGACCGAGGCGGGGTGTCCGTACGGTGACGCTTGGCGACGAACACGCGGGCGGGACGCAGCAGCCGATCGTGGATGGTGTAGCCGTCCTCCACCACGCGAACGACCGTGCCAGGCGAGTGCTCGGGGCTGTCCACTTCCGCGACTGCCTCGTGCAGATTCGGATCGAACGGCTGGCCAACCGCCTCGATTTTTTGAACGCCGAAGCGCTCCAAGGTGCGCATCAGGAGGCGCTCGGTGGCACGGACGCCTTCGATCAAGGCCGCATCCTCGACCGTCTCAGGCGCTCGGCGCTCGACGGCGTCGATCGTGCGTTGCAGATTGTCCGCGACCACCAATAGCTCACGCGCGAAATCGGAGATCGCATATTGGCGTGCCTCTTCCGCCGTACGCTCGGCCCGGCGCCGGGTGTTCTCCGCTTCCGCCAGCGCGCGCAGCAGCCGGTCGCGCAAGGTTTTGTTCTCGGCGATCAGCGTTGCCGGATCGATCGCCTCCGCCGCCACGGCCTCGTCTACCATGTGGTGGGGCATGCGCACGTCCTTCCCTCTAGGCCGCCTGCGCGAGCTTGTTGCCATTGATGACCAGTTGACCGTCGCGCACCGACGCTTCCACGGTGTCTCCGTCCTTGATGGCGCCGGACAGCAGCATGGTGGCCAGCGGATTCTGCAAGTGCCGTTGGATCACGCGCTTGAGCGGCCGCGCGCCGTAGACCGGGTCGTAACCGGTATTGGCCAGCCAGCTCTTGGCGGTATCGTCGATCTTGAGCACGATCTTGCGGTCTTCGAGCAGCTTCTGCAGGTGCTTGAGCTGGATATCGACGATCCGCTTCATCTCGTTGCGGCCGAGCCGGTTGAAGAGAATGATCTCGTCGAGCCGATTGAGGAACTCCGGCCGGAACGAGCGGCGCACCACCTCCATCACCTGGTCGCGCGCGGCCTCGGCCGGCTGCCCTTCGAGCAGGGCCGCGAGATATTCGGAGCCGAGGTTCGACGTGAGCACGATGATGGTGTTGCGGAAATCGACGGTATGGCCCTGCCCGTCGGTGAGCCGCCCGTCGTCGAGAACCTGGAGCAGGATGTTGAAGACGTCGCTGTGCGCCTTCTCGACCTCGTCGAACAGGATCACCTGATAGGGCCTCCGGCGGACGGCCTCGGTCAGAGTGCCACCCTCGTCATAGCCGACATAGCCGGGCGGCGCGCCGATCAGCCGGGCCACGGAGTGCTTCTCCATGTATTCCGACATGTCGACGCGGATCATGGCGTGCTCGTCGTCGAACAGGAATTCGGCGAGCGCCTTGCACAGTTCGGTCTTGCCGACGCCGGTCGGTCCGAGGAACAGGAACGAGCCGATCGGCCGGTTGGGATCCTGCAGGCCGGCGCGCGCGCGCCGCACGGCGTCGGCGACAACGCGAATGGCTTCGTCCTGGCCGACCACACGCTCGCGCAGCTTGTCCTCCATTTGGAGGAGCTTCTCGCGTTCGCCTTCGAGCATGCGGTCGACCGGGATGCCGGTCCAACGCGACACCACCTCGGCGATCTCCTGGGCCGTGACCTCCTGCTTGAGCATCTGGCCGCTGGCCTTGGACGCTTCCACGAGCTTGCGATCCAGCTCGGGGATGACGGAATAGAGCAGCTCGCCGGCACGCGTGAGATTGCCCTGCCGCTGCGCGGTCTCAAGCTCGGCACGCGCCTGCTCGAGCTGCTCCTTGAGACGCTGCACCGATGTCAGCTTCTCCTTCTCGGCCTGCCATTGCGCGGTAAGCTCGGCCGAGCGCTGTTCCAGCTCGGCGATCTCCTTCTCGACGTTCTTCAGACGCTCCCTGGCGCCCGGATCGGTCTCCTTCCTGAGCGCCTCGCGCTCGATCTTGAGCTGAATGATGCGACGATCGAGCTCGTCGATCTCCTCCGGCTTCGAATCGATCTCCATCCGTAAGCGGCTCGCCGCCTCGTCGATCAGATCGATCGCCTTGTCGGGCAGGTGCCGGTCGGTGATGTAGCGATGCGACAAGGTCGCCGCCGACACGATGGCGCTGTCGGTGATACGCACGCCGTGGTGGATCTCGTATTTCTCCTTGAGGCCGCGCAGGATCGAGATCGTCTCTTCCACGGTCGGCTCGTCGACGAAGACCGGCTGGAAGCGCCGCGCCAGCGCCGCGTCCTTCTCGATGTTCTTGCGGTACTCGTCGAGCGTGGTGGCGCCGATGCAATGCAGCTCGCCGCGCGCGAGCGCGGGCTTGAGCATGTTGGAGGCGTCCATGGCGCCTTCGGCCTTGCCGGCGCCGACTAGGGTGTGCATCTCGTCGATGAACAGGATCACGTCACCCGCGGCCGAGACCTCTTGCAGCACCGCCTTGAGGCGCTCCTCGAACTCGCCGCGATACTTCGCGCCGGCGAGCAGCGCGCCGAGATCGAGGGAGAGAAGACGCCGGTTCTTCAGCGTCTCCGGCACGTCGCCGTTGACGATGCGCTGTGCCAAGCCTTCGACGATGGCGGTCTTGCCGACGCCGGCCTCGCCGATCAGGACCGGATTGTTCTTGGTCCGCCGCGAGAGCACCTGAATGGTGCGCCGGATCTCCTCGTCGCGGCCGATGACCGGGTCGAGCTTGTTCTGCCGCGCTTCCTCGGTGAAATCGCGCGTGTATTTCTTGAGCGCGTCATAGCCCTGCTCGGCGGAGGCGGTATCGGCGGTACGTCCTTTGCGCAGGTCGGCGATGGCCTTGTTCAGTTTTTGCGCCGTGACACCGGCCTTCTTGAGGATGTCGGCCGCGGTCGTTCCACTCGCCAGCGCGAGCGCCAGCAGGATGTATTCCACCGTCACGAACTGGTCGCCGGCCTTCTGCGACAATTGCTCGGCCTGGTCGAACAGGCGGGCCGTCTCCGGCGCAAGATAGATTTGGCCGGCGCCGGCACCCTCGATTTTCGGCAACTTTGCGAGCTCGCGGTCGACCGCCTGGATGACCGGCGCCGCCGGGCTGCCGGTCGCCTCGATCAGGTTGGCGGCCAGGCGCTCCTTGTCGTCGAGCAGCACCTTGAGCAAATGCAACGGCGTGAGCTGCTGGTGGCCGCTGCGCAACGCCATGCTTTGCGCCGCCTGGACCAGTGTCTTGAGGCGATCCGTGTATTTCTCGATCTGCATCGCTCATCTCCAGGCGTTACCATGACCCGTGGACTGCTGCCGCAGATCCGGTCTTACGAAGCTTTGCGGTCGCGCTTGTCGACCTCCTCGAATTCGGCGTCGACCACGCCCGGCTCGGACGACTGCGGCCCGGCCCCGTCGGCACCGCCGGCGGCGGGCTGGCTGACGGCCTCGGCGAGGCGCATGGACGTCTGGCCCAGGCGCTCGGTCGCCTGCTTGATCCGCTGCACGTCCTCGCCCTTCATTGCATCCTTGAGCGCGGACACGGCCTGCTCGATCTCGGTCTTCAGCGAGGCCGGCGCACGGCCTTCGGCTTCCTTGAGGGCCTTTTCGACGGAGTAGATGGTCGCATCGGCGTGATTGCGGGCCTCGACCAGCTCCTTGCGCCGCTTGTCTTCCTCGGCGTGCGCTTCCGCCTCCTTGACCATGCGCTGGATGTCGGCCTCGGTCAGCCCGCCCGACGCCTGGATTCGGATCGTCTGTTCCTTGCCGCTCGCCTTGTCCTTCGCCGACACGTTCACGATACCGTTGGCGTCGATGTCGAACGTCACCTCGATCTGCGGCGTGCCGCGCGCGGCCGGTGGGATGCCGACCAGGTCGAACTGACCCAGCAGCTTGTTGTCGGCCGCCATCTCCCGCTCGCCCTGGAACACACGGACAGTGACGGCCGGCTGATTGTCCTCCGCCGTCGAAAAGGTCTGGCTGCGCTTGGTCGGGATCGTGGTGTTGCGCTCGATCAGCTTAGTCATGACGCCGCCGAGCGTCTCGATCCCGAGCGACAGCGGCGTCACGTCGAGCAGCAGAACGTCCTTCACGTCGCCTTGCAATACGCCGGCCTGGATGGCGGCGCCGATCGCGACCACCTCGTCGGGATTGACGCCCTTGTGTGGCTCACGACCGAACAGCTTCTGGACCGTCTCCTGAACCTTGGGCATTCGTGTCTGGCCGCCGACCAGCACGACTTCGTCGATTTCGGATGCCTCCAGACCGGCATCCTTCAAGGCCGCCTTGCAGGGCTCGATTGTCCTCTGAATGAGATCGTCGACGAGCGCTTCCAGCTTGGCGCGGGTGAGCTTGATAGTAAGATGCTTCGGCCCGTTCTGATCAGCAGTGATGAAGGGAAGATTCACGTCGGTCTGCGTGGTGCTCGAGAGCTCGATCTTGGCCTTTTCGGCCGCGTCCTTGAGGCGTTGCAGCGCCAGCCGGTCCGTGCGCAGGTCGATGCCATTTTCCTTTTTGAACTCGTCGGCCAGATGATCGATGATGCGTTTGTCGAAATCCTCGCCGCCGAGAAAGGTATCGCCGTTTGTCGCCTTGACTTCGAACACTCCATCGCCGACCTCGAGAATGGAGACGTCGAACGTGCCGCCGCCGAGATCGTAGACGACGATCTTACCGGTTCCCTTTTTCTCCAGCCCATAGGCGAGCGCGGCCGCGGTCGGCTCGTTGATGATGCGAAGGACCTCGAGGCCGGCGATGCGGCCGGCATCCTTGGTGGCCTGGCGCTGGGCATCACTGAAATAGGCGGGAACGGTAATGACCGCCTGCGTGACCGTGCCGCCGAGATAGGCCTCTGCCGTTTCCTTCATTTTCGTGAGGATGAAGCCGCTGATCTGGCTCGGGCTGTACTTCTTGCCTTTGACCTCGACCCAGGCATCGCCGTTGGGACCGGGCACGATCTTGTAGGAGACCATGCCTTTGTCCTTCTGGGTGATGGGATCGTCGTAGCGCCGCCCGATCAGGCGCTTGATGGCGAAAATGGTGTTCTCCGGGTTGGTGATGCTTTGCCGCTTGGCAGTCTGACCGACCAGGACCTCGCCGGAATCGGTGAATGCCACCATCGACGGCGTCGTGCGCGCGCCTTCGGCATTCTCGATCACCTTCGCCTTGTTGCCCTCCATCACGGCAACGCAAGAGTTCGTGGTACCGAGATCGATCCCGATTGCCTTGGCCATGACGTATCTCCTGTTCAGCGAGCTGTTCCTGTCTCCCTGTTCAGCGAGCTGTTCCTGCCCGCCGCATGTCGGGCGCTGGATGGTCGAGGGGACGTGCTCCATGAGGGAGGAGCGCCAGGAGCACGTCCTCGTGGGGCCGCTAGGTCACGCGGCTTCCTTGACCTCGATCTTCTTTGGTTCGCTGCGCGCCGGCTTCGGAATGGTGATCTTCAGGACGCCATTCGACATGGTCGCCTGCACCTTCGACGGCTCGACGCCCGGCGGCAGCTGGAGCGCCCGATAGAACATGCCGTAGCTGCGCTCGGTGATATGGTAGTTCTTGTCTTTGTCGTCCTTCTTGGTTTCGACCTTCTTCTCGCCGCGGATCGTCAGCACGTCGTCCTCGATCGAAATATCGACGTCCTTGCGCTCGAGACCCGGCATTTCGGCCGCGATCACGATCTCCTTGTCGGTTTCGGTCACGTCCATGCTGGGGACCAGATTGACCTGGGCCGGTCCCGCTGCCTCGAGTGTACCGCGTGTGAATTCGTCGAACAGGCGATCGATCTCCCGATGCAGGAAGCCGAACGGATTGACGATTTGGGTTGCTCGAGCCCCGCCATTACCTGACGGAATGAGCGATCGTAGATTCATGGGTCTCTCTCCTTGTTCCTCTTGCTGATTGCTGCGTCTCGATGGCTGGAACGCGCTCCGGCTCGCATTGCCCCGCTACGGGCTTACGATGATGTGGTCTTCGACTTTGGTGACGCCTGGTGCCGACCAGGCCACTCGCTCGGCCTCTTCGCGCTCGATCCACGAGCGCACGGTGCCCTTCAGGATCACTTCGCCGCCGTTCGTTTCAACCAGGATGCGGTTGGCATCGACTTCGGCGTTGCGCTTGAAGGCCTCCTGGATCTTCCGCTTGATCTCGGCGGGCGCGGCCCGCGGCTTGAGCTGGATCAGGTTACTGACGCCCTTGACGCCCTTGATCCGGCGCACCGCGGTCTCCGCGGTGCTGCGCTGATACTGCCACTCCACCTGGCCTTCGAGCGTCACCCAGCCGTTCTTGACGACGACCTTGATGTGCTCCGAGGAGATCGGCAACTGGCTCTTGATCGCCGCGACGGCATCGCGCGCGATTTCCGGATCTGGCCTTTCGTCGACGCTCGGCATGCGAACTTCGATGTCATTCGCCACACCCGCGACTCCGGCCACCCGTTTCGCTGCAGCCTCCGCCTCGTACTTGTCGGTATAGCTGCGAACGAACCCGGTGAGCGTTACGACGCCCTTCTTCGCCGAGACGGCGATATCGGTCGCATCGAGATCTGGATCCCACTGCAGCTCTTCCTTCACGTCGCGTTCGATTTCGCTGTCGGACCGCATGAAGCGCCTCCACCTTGAGTTTTGCTCGTCGTGCTCGCGCGCCAAGCCTTGCCGAAGGCCTTGCCGAGCGCTTCTGAGAGTGGGGTCGCCTGCCCAAACCAGCCATGACGGCCGTCAATTTTCGGAATTTTTCGCTTTGGTTGAAAAATCGGAAGAAAACAGGCGCATACGCTTTGGTCTGAGCGGTCTGCCACCCGGATGGCGGCTCGAACTGCTCGGATCTACAGCAGCAGGTCGAAAATCTGGAACGAACGTTCCCAATGTTTGGCCCGGGGGTTCTTCAGATCGGGATCGATGATCTTGAAGGCGCGCGCCAGGGCCAAGCTCAGTCCGCCGGCGATGGCCGGAAGCCGGACCGCGGTTTCATCGCTGTAAGACGATGATCAGACTCTCATAGGGAACGGCAACGAGATGCGCGCCGATGCCGAGGAAACCGCCGACCTGCAACGTGGCCTCCTGAACAATTGGTCCCTCCCAGAGGGTGGCCCGCTCCTGTGTTTGCTCGGTGGAAAGATCGACCCACGCCGGCCGCGCCGCCCTGATATCGGTCAATATTTCGAGGATTTTCCGGAACGGGAGGTCGGCGGAACGGCGATAACAACGCTTGGTTCAACAAGACTTGGTTCGCTACATCGAGCGCGCGACCCGGCGATCCGAAGGGGCCGGCGCGGTCACGGAAGTCTCCGCTTGGTCGCGCTCGCCCGGCGGATTCAGGGCGGCGGCGACAGCGTCGTCGACGTCCTCGAGCCAGACGAAACGGACCTACTTGCGCGCGGCCTCCGGTACGTCCTCGAGATCTTTCTGGTTGCGCGCCGGCAACAGTACCGTGGCGATCCCTGCCCGCGTCGCGGCGAGCACCTTTTCCTTCACGCCGCCGATCGGAAGCACCAAGCCTCGAAGCGAAATTTCGCCGGTCATCGCGGTATCGCTGCGCGCCGTGCGTCCGGTGAGCAGCGAGACAAGCGCCGCGAACATGGCGACGCCAGCGCTCGGGCCATCCTTGGGAATGGCGCCGGCCGGCACGTGGATGTGAACGTCCGACTTCTCGAACAGGCCGAGGTCGATGCCGAGGCCTGGGGCGCGCGCCTTCACCAGCGTGAGTGCCGCCTGTGCGCTCTCCTTCATCACGTCGCCGAGTTGCCCCGTCAGGATCAGCTTTCCGCGCCCCGGCACCCGTGTTGCTTCGATAAAAAGGATATTGCCGCCGGTCGGCGTCCAGGCGAGACCCGTTGCCACGCCTGGGACGCTCGTGCGCATGGCGACCTCGTTCTCGAAGCGCCGCGGGCCGAGGATGGGCGCCAGCGCCGCGCTGTCGATACGCATGCGCTCGACGCTGCCCTCGGCGACACGCATCGCAACATGGCGGCAGACCGCGCCGATCAGCCTTTCGAGGTTGCGCACGCCCGCTTCGCGTGTGTAATCGCGGATGATGGTCCGGACCGCGTCTTCGGTGATCTCACACTGTTCTGGCTTGAGGCCGGTCGCATCGAGCTGGCGCTTGAGCAGATAGCGCTTGGCGATTTCCAGCTTTTCGTCCTCGGTGTAGCCGGGTATCTCGATGATTTCCATCCGGTCGCGCACCGGGCCGAGAATGGTGTCGAGCACATTGGCAGTGGGGATGAACATCACCCTCGAGAGATCGAAGGCCACGCCGAGATAATTGTCGCGAAACGTCCCGTTCTGCTCGGGGTCCAGAACTTCCAACAGTGCGGAAGACGGATCGCCGTGGAAGCCGACACCGAGCTTGTCCACCTCGTCGAGCATCATCACCGGGTTCCGCGTGCCGGCCTTGCGGATGGACTGGATGATGTTGCCTGGCAACGCGCCGATATAGGTGCGCCGGTGGCCTCGGATTTCGGCTTCGTCGTGCACGCCGCCGAGGCTCAGCCGCACGAATTTGCGGCCGGTCGCGCGCGCGATGCTTTGCCCCAAAGAGGTCTTGCCGACGCCGGGTGGGCCGACGAAGCACAAGATCGGGTTGACCTTGCGGACAGCGAGATATTCGAGGATGCGCCGTTTGACCTTGGGAAGGCCGTAGTGGTCCTCGTCCAATATGCGTCGCGCCTCGGCGATGTCGATATTGTCGGGGTCGAGCTTCGACCACGGCAGCTCGATCAGCCAATCCAGATAGGCGCGGATCATCCCGTATTCGGGGGAGGCCTCGGGCATGCGCTCGAGCCGCTTGAGCTCCTTCTTGGCCTGGTCTTCGGCCTCCTTCGGCATCCCGGCCTTTTCGATCTGCTCGCGCAGCTCGGTGATTTCGACCGACTTCTCGTCGCCTTCGCCCAGTTCCTTCTGAATGTGCCGAAGCTGCTCGCGCAGAATATGCTCGCGCTGCTGGGAGGAGAGCGATTGCTGCGTCTGTTCGCCGATCTGCTTTGCAGCGCCAGCACCTTGTCGAGGCGCTCCTTGATATCGATCGTCTCCAGCACCTCCTGCTTCTCCGAGGGCTTCGCATCGATGATGCCGGCAATGAAATCGGCAAGCGCGGATGCCGAATCCAACTTCTCGATCGCGGCGGCCACTTCCCCGGGGACGTTCGGCAGCAGTTCGATAGCTTCGCGAGCCCGGCTTCGAACCAGGCTTACACGCGCTTCC
>Ga0307310_10000199_pt1 | contig 17736 bp, 17 predicted proteins | sample ER_DNA_197_FD_194502 | JGI IMG/M metagenome (GOLD analysis project Ga0307310, IMG submission 194502) | Bulk soil microbial communities from the East River watershed near Crested Butte, Colorado, United States - ER_DNA_197 | ecosystem: Environmental > Terrestrial > Soil > Floodplain | place...
GTGATCGACACGCACGCGCACCTCGACGCGCTCGACGATCCAGCAGCAGCAGTGGCCCGAGCCCGCGAAGTCGGGGTGACGCGGATCATCACGATCGGAACCGACCCGACCTCATGGGCCAAGACGCTGCCGATCGTCGAAGAGCACGGCGGCGTCTACGGGGTCGCAGGCGTCCATCCCCACGAAGCTGCGTCGGACTTCGACGGCGCCACGCTCGAGCGTTTGCTCGAGCATCCCAAGATCGTCGCCGTGGGGGAGATCGGGCTCGACTATTACCGCGACTACGCGCCGCGCGATGCTCAGAGCAAGATGTTCATCTACCAGCTCGGGCTCGCGAAGCGGGCAAAGCTCCCCGTCGTGATCCATAACCGAGCCGCTGACGACGACACGGTCTCGATCCTGGGCCAGTGGTTCGAGGGCACGGTGGTGCTGCACTGTTTCTCGTCGTCGACGCTGCTCCCCGAGGCCGTGGAGCGCGGCTGGTACGTCTCGTTCGCAGGCAACGTCACCTATGCAAACGCGGACGACCTGCGCAGCGCCGCACGCGCCGTCCCTCCGGAGCTGATTCTCGCCGAGACCGACTGTCCGTATCTCGCGCCGCAGCCTGTGCGAGGCAAGACGAACGAGCCCGCGTACGTGATTCACACGCTCGCCGCACTCGCCGACGCTCGCGGGGAGGACGCGGGCGCTCTCGCTGCGCAGATCGACGCGAACGCTAGCGCCGCTTTCGGACTGCCGTGAGCGTCCGTGCCAAGAGGAAGCTGGGGCAGCACTTTCTGGTCGACGAGAACATCCTCGGCGTGATCGGCCGGCTCGCGGAGCTCGATGCTGAGGATGTCGTGCTGGAGATCGGCCCCGGCCTCGGCATCCTGACGGCGTATCTCGCGGATCGTGTGTCCCGGGTCTACACGGTCGAGCTCGATGCGTCCCTCGGACCGAAGCTGACTGAGCGTTTGGCGGGCCGGTCAAACGTGGAGTTGCGTTTCGGCGATGCCGTGAAGCTCGATCTCGCCGAGGTAGCGCCCGGCGCGACCAAGCTCGTGGCCAACCTGCCGTATAACGTTGCAACACCGGTGGTCGCCGAGAGCCTCGACCGCCTGCCCGGGATCGAGCTCTGGACCGTGATGGTGCAGCGCGAGGTCGCCGACCGCTTCTTCGCGAAGCCTTCGACCAAGGCATACGGTGCGGTCTCAGTCCTCGTGCAGCTGGTGGCGGAACGGACGGGATTCCATCCCGTGTCTCCAGCGGTATTTCGCCCGCGGCCGAACGTCGACTCCGCGCTCGTCGCCTTCCACCGCACCGGTCTGCCGCACGACTTCCGTCGCGTCAAACGCGTGGTCGAGGGCTCGTTCGCCCATAGGCGCAAGCGGCTCGCGAACTCGCTCGAGCTCGCGGGCGTTGCCGCGCGCGGTCCCGCGGAGGAGGCGATCGCGCTGATCGGCAGAGCGCCGAACGTTCGCGCCGAAGAGCTCGCGCCGCACGAGTTCCTCGCGCTCACCGAGGCCCTGAAATGACGCGCGCACCTGCGGCCGCCAAGATCAACCTGTCGCTCGTGGTCGGCCCGGTCCGCGCGGACGGCAAACACGAGGTCGTGAGCGTCTACCAGCGCGTCGCGCTCTCCGATCGGATCGCGGTCGAACGCTCACCCGATGTGCGTGTCGCCGGCTTCGCCGAAGACACGCTCGTTCGCCGCGCCCTCGAACGCATGTCTGACGGCAACGGCGGGAGCTTTGCGGCGCGGATCCACAAACGCATTCCTGTCGCCGCGGGGTTAGGTGGCGGCAGCTCCGACGCGGCGACCGCGTTGCGCTTGGCAAACGCGTTGCGAGCAGAGCCCTATCCGGTTGATCGGCTCCATGCGTTCGCACGCGAGCTGGGTGCAGACGTTCCGTACTTCTTGGAGGATGGACCGCAGCTCGGGACGGGCGACGGAACCGAGCTCGAGCCCCTCGAGCTTCCGCAGGACTACTGGATCCTCCTTGTGCTGCCGCGCCGCGTGGCGAAGAGCTCGACCGAGAGCGTCTACGCGGATTTCGACGCACGTGGCGGGGAGCGCGGCTACGAGGGACGTCGCGCGGCTTTGCTCGCCGCGCTTGCGCGCGCCAAGCGTCCGCGTGACCTCGCCGCGCTCCCGACGAATGACCTCGCAACGTCCCCGCTCGCGGCGGAGCTCGCGGCGCTCGGTGCCTTCCGAGCCGACGTCACCGGTGCGGGACCGACGGTCTACGGGCTCTTCTTGCACGGTCACCAGGCGCGTGCAGCGCAGAAGCGAATCTCACCCGAAGGGCGTACCTGGCTCACGGCACCAGCGTGGTACGGTTGATCGCATGGCGTACAGCCAGCCGATGATCGAGGGCGGCAGCACGCGCATCGGCCGATGGCTCCGCGAACGGCGACTACGTCTCGCCCTCTGGGTCGCCGTAGCCGAAGGACTGCTCGTTGCACTCACGCCCGACCTGACGAAGTGGACGGTGCTCGTCCTCGGCGTGATCCTGCTCGCGTTCTACATGGTCGCGGGCCGCAACATCCGCTGGGATGTGGCGCGTCAGCTCTCGTGGATTGCGGCGGCGTCGCAGGCGCTCGCGATCCTCGTGGTCATCCTCGCCTTCGTGCTCGGCCTCCTGGCCATCGTTGCGATCGTCGTCTTCGCGATCATCGCCCTCGTGTACCTCTTCTCGGACGCTCGGCGCACCTAAGCTTCCCCTTATCTATGGGGCGTAGCCAAGTGCGAGGCGCCGCTTGGGGCGCCGACCGTCAAGGCCGTGGCGGCTTTGCCGCCGCGGCCGCCGTCCGGCCGGCGTCGGCAGCACGTCGCTGCGACACTTGCAGAGAAGCGTTGTGATGGGGCGTAGCCAAGTGGTAAGGCAGCGGGTTTTGGTCCCGCGATCCCAGGTTCGAATCCTGGCGCCCCAGTTCTGATGGCTTCCGATCTCGCAGCCGTCGTCATGGCGGCCGGCCTTGGCACGCGGATGAAGTCCGCGACGCCGAAGCACTTGCACGCGCTGCTCGGGCGGCGCCTCGTCGACTGGGTAGTCGAGGCGGTGCGCCCGCTCGGCGCGGATCCGCTAGTCGTCGTTCTTTCGCCGGAGGCATCGGATGCACTGGACGGCGTAACGGTCGCGGTTCAGCAGCAGCCACTCGGCACCGGTGACTCGCTCCGTGCAGCACGCGAGAGTGTCGGCGACGCGAAAACGGTGCTCGTGGTGTCGGGCGATCATCCGCGTATCACCTCGGACATGTTGGAACAGTTAGTCGCAGAGCACCGATCTGCGACAGCCGCAGCGACCGTGCTCTCGTTTGAGCCGCCCGATGCTCGTGCGTACGGCCGTATCGTCCGCGACGGCAGCGGCCGCCTAAAGGCAATCGTCGAGGATGCTGATGCCGATGACGCGCAGCGTGCGATCCGAGAGGTCAACTCGTCGATCTACGTCTTCGAAGCTGACAAGCTGTGGCCCGTGCTCGAACGGATCGAGCCGGCGAACGCGCAGGGCGAGTTCTACCTCACGGACGCGGTGCGGCTCCTGGTCGAAGGAGGAGAGGAGGTTGTCGTGTTCAAGGCTCCGGATGCCGATGAAGTGGAAGGAGTGAACACGCGTGCGGAGCTGGCCGACGCAGCTGCTTTCCTACGCGCGCGCGTGAACAGAGAGCACATGCTGGCAGGCGTCACCATCGTGGATCCGCAGACGACCTGGATCGATCCCGACGTCGAGCTCGAACCCGACTCGACGATCCATCCCTTCACGGTCCTGCGCGGCCGCACCCGCGTTGCGGCCGGCGCCGAGGTGGGCCCGCACGTTGTTGCGGATGACGCCGAGATCGGCCCCGATGCCAAGGTCGGCCCCTTCTGTTACCTCCGGCCCGGCACCAAGTTGGGGGCGGGCGCGAAGGCAGGGACGTTCGTCGAGATCAAGAACTCAGAGATCGGTGCCCGGACGAAGGTGCCGCACCTGTCCTACATCGGCGATGCCGAGGTCGGCGAGGACTCCAACCTCGCGGCCGGGAACATCACCGCCAACTTCCCCCACCAGCCCGGCCGGCCCAAGGGGAAGACCAAGATCGGGCGGAACGTCAGGACCGGCATTCACAATGGGTTCGAGGCGCCGGTGGAGGTCGGGGACGATGCTTGGATTGCAGGCGGTTCGTACATAACAGAAGATGTCCCTCCCGAATCGCTCGCCGGCTTCCCGCCGAAGCAGATAACGAAAGAGGGCTACCTCCGTGGAAATCGCAACGACTGAGCAGCCGCGCCTGACCGGGCTCGAGGTCGCCGAGACCAAGCCCGAGCTGAAGCCTGAGCACTGGATCGAGCGCGGCCCGTCCAAGCGGCTCATGCTCTTCTCCGGCCGCTCGCATCCCGCGCTGGCGCAACGGATCGCGGAGAAGCTCGGCATCCAGGTGGGCGACGTATCGCTGCGCACGTTCGCGGACGGCAACACGTACTGCCGCTACGAGGAGTCGATCCGCGGTGCTGATCTCTTCATCGTCCAGACGAGCTCGCCACCCGTCGACCAGCACCTGATGGAGCTCCTGATCATGATCGACGCGGCCAAGCTGGCTTCAGCGAAGCGGATCACCGCCGTGCTGCCGCTTTATCCCTATTCGCGCCAGGACAAGAAGTCGCGGCCAAGGGAAGGGATCACGGCGAAACTCGTCGCGGAGATGATCCAGACCGCGGGCGCCGACCGCGTCCTCACGATGGACCTCCACGCGGGGCAGATTCAAGGCTTCTTCGAAGTGCCGGTCGACCACATGACTGCGCTGCCGATGCTCGCGCAGTACGTGCGCGATCTCGGACTTCCGGAAGACGTCGTCGCAGTCGCGCCCGACACCGGCCGCACGCGCCTGGCGAGCAAGTTCGCCGAGATGATCGGCGGCGACCTGGCCGTTCTGCAAAAGGATCGTCCGGCACACAACGTCGCGCGCGTCACGAACGTCATCGGCGACATCGACGGCAAGTGCGCGGTGATGACCGACGACATGGTGGACACCGCAGGCACGCTCGTTGCCGGTGCCGAGTTCCTGAAGGAGCGCGGCGCGAAGAAAGTCTTCGCCTGCGCTACGCACGGCATCTTCTCGCCGCCGGCGATCGAGCGGATCGAGGGAAGTGCCCTCGACAAGGTCATCGTCACCGACACGGTCCCGATCGACCCGCTTACCAAGCCCGAGCGGGTGACGGTGCTGACCGTTGCCGACATCCTCGCCGAGACGATCCACAACGTTTTCTCCGACGATTCGGTCTCCGCGATCTTTGGGGATATGAACGCTCTGTTCTAAGCGGGCGTTTCCGAATCCTGAAGGCGGGTTAGGACTCCTCCATGCGACGCGGACGAGGAATCAGTCTCCTTGGGCTGGTGTACGTGGGCGTCGGAGTCGCCGTAGCCGCCAACCACAACTATTTCGACAACATCCACGGTTGGCGCGGTGTGCTCTCGGCGATCTTCGCCGTCTTCCTCTGGCCTCTGATCCTGTTGGGGATCGACCTCCACATAAAGAAGTAGCTACCATTCGCCGCCGAAAATGGCGGGCGAGCGAATCAAGCTGACGGTGAAGGAGCGCGAGTCGCGCGGCTCCGCCGATTCTCGGCGCCTGCGCAAGCAGGGCTTCATCCCCGGCGTCCTCTACGGCAAGGGGAAAGGCTCCTACGCCATCTGCGTGCCCGAGCGCGAGCTGCGACGCGTGCTGACCGGCGCAGGCGGCCTCCACGCGATCCTCGACGTCGTCCTCGAGGGCCAGGCGACGACCCATGCATCGATCCTCAAGGACTACCAGCAGGATCCGATCCGCGGCCACATCTCGCACATCGATCTCCAGGAGGTGCGCCTCGACCAGTCGATCCAGGCGAGCGTCACCGTCCAGTTGATCGGGGAGCCGGCTGGGGTGAAAGAAGGCGGTGTGCTCTCGCAAGTACAGCGGGAGATCAACGTCGAAGCCCTGCCGATGGAGATTCCCGAGCACATCGACCTCGACGTCACCGGCATGGCGATCGGCGACTCGCTGCGCCTGGCCGACCTCGTTCCGGTCGAGGGCGTCACCTATCTCGACGACCCGGAGGAGACGGTGCTCGCGAGCGTCGGCCTCCCGGCACGCGAGATCGAGCCCGAGGCCGAGGAGCTCGAAGAGGGCGAGGAGCTGGCGGAGGGCGAGGAAGCGCCAGAGGGCGCCGAAGGCGCTGCCGAGGGCGAGGCCGCAGAGGCGGGCTCGGACTCGGGCGAGTCCAGCACTCCCGAAGGCTAATGCGCCTCCCGTGGCGTCGAGGCGACCGTGCCTCGTCGCTGGAGTTGCTCGTCGTCGGCCTCGGGAATCCCGGTCGCGAGTACGCGGGCAACCGCCACAACGTCGGTTGGATGGTCGTCGAGGAGCTCGCGCGCCGGCACGGCGCGTCGTGGAAGGGGAAGTTCTCCGGCCAGTTCGCGGAGCTGCGACTGGACGGTCATCGCGTCGGGCTGCTGAAGCCCGAGACGTTCATGAACGAGTCGGGCCGCTCCGTCAGCGCGGCGGTGCGTTTCTTCAAGCTCGAGCCTGACGCGGTCCTCGTCGTGCACGACGAGATCGATCTCGAGCCGGGGCGGTTGCAAGCCCGTAGCGGAGGCGGGCTCGCCGGCCACAACGGGCTCCGCTCGATCGCCGCGCATCTCAAGACGCCGGACTTTCTCCGTCTGCGCGTCGGCGTCGGGCGGCCCGGGCGAGGCGATCCACGCAAGCCGGCCGACTACGTGCTCTCGAACTTCACGGCGGAAGACGACGCGGACACAGTCGTCGCGCGTGCCGCAGACGCGGTCGAGAAACTCGACGCCGAAGGGCTCGAGCGCGCCCAGGCGCAGTTCAACTAGCTGCCGCGGTCACTTCTTCGAAGCTCGGCGCTCCCCGGATGGAGCGGTTCACCGTGGTCGCAACCGCCAGGATGACAAAGCCGCCAAGGACGAAGGCGGCGGTGGTCCTGACTGAGTAAGAGGCAAGGAGGAGGCCCGCGACGACCGGTCCCAGCGGGAAGGCGAGCAGGGCGAGCGACCTGGCGACGCTGTTCACTCGTCCCTGCAACCGGTCGGGCACGATCGCCACGCGATAGCCGATCACCATGGCGTTGACGGTCGGGTTGAAGAAGATCAGCGGAGCTGTCCCCGCGACGAGCACGAACACGTTGGGCTCGATCACGAAAGCGACGATCCCGAGTGCCAGCCACGCCGACAACACGAGCACGGCGCGCATCGGGAGCAGTCGCAAGAATCGCGGCGCAGCGATCGAGCCGAGCAGCGAAAACGCACCGGTTACGGCCACGAGCGCACCGATCGCCGCGGAGGAGACACCCTGGCGTTTCGCCGCGACGATCAGGACGAGCTCCAGGGCGCCGAAGAGGAAGTTCCCCCCGACGAAGAGCAGCGCGCAGGTGCGGAGGAATGCGTGGCCCCAGAGCCAGGCGAGCCCTTCCTTGATCTGGGTCCAGATGCCGGCCGTCTCCCTCGTCTCCCTCTCCTCCTGGAACGGCGTCCGCATTGCAAGCAGCGTTCCGGTCGAGAATGCGTAGGAGACCGCGTCCACCAGAAACGGCAGCGATCGCGCGAGCCCGAAGAGTGCGCCTCCGAGCGATGGCCCTGCGAGGTAGACGCTCGACATCCGAGCCTGCTCGGTCGCAAAGGCCCGCTGGAGCTGCGGCGCCGGAACAACTGAACGGACAGCGCCGATCTCGGCAATGTTGAAGATGACGAACATCGTCCCTTCGATGAAGGCGACGATCAGGATCTGTGGGAACGTGACGTGTCCGGTTGCCGCGCTGACACCGAGCGAGCCGAGCGCGACGACCCGGACGACATCGGCCCAGATCATCAGCCACTTTCGGTTGAAGCGGTCGGACGCAACCCCCGCGGGAAGGGCAAACAGCGCGTAGGGCACGAGGCGCGCGAACGCTGCTAGCCCGGCCTTCGCCGGTGAGCCCGTGAGCGCCAGCACGAGCAACGTGTAGGCGATCCCTGACGCCTCCGAGCCGACGGTCGACAGTGCCTGCCCGATCTGAAGGAGGACGAAGTCCCGATTCCGTCGGAGCGGGACCAACTCGCGCTCCGCGGCGGGTCGACCATCCATGCGGCGGTACCATGACAACCGCCGAACCCACGGGGTTCGGCCTTTCGTCATGGACCAGTCGATCTTGCACCCGTTCGTTGCGGAGCTCCGCGCGACCGAACGCCTCAAAGGCTTTGCCGAGGCGTTTCCAAAGCCGGCCCGCGTCTCGGAGCCGGCGCTGCCGTTGCTGCTCGCGTCGCTCCACGAGGAGCTCGACCGCCCGCTCGTTCTGCTGGCCCCGGAGGATCAGGACGCCCGTGACGCCGCCGAAGGAGCGGCCTGGTTCCTCGGTGACGACCGCGTCGCGATGCTGCCGAGCCGGGGCGTCCACTGGGGCTCCGGCCTCGAGCCCGCGCCGCACCTCGTCGGCGAACGCGCTCGCGCGCTCGATGTGCTCGCCGCGGGTGGGCTCGTCGCAGCTTCGGCCGCGGCGCTGGCCGAGCCGATGCCACCGCCGAGCGCGAGGCCTCAGCCGATCCGGATCGCGCCGGGCGAAGGGATCAGCCTCGAACAGCTCTCCGAGACGCTTGCGCTCGCCGGCTACGAACGTGTGGAGCGCGCCGACGAGCGCGGCCAGTTCGCGGTTCGCGGCGGGCTCGTCGACGTCTTCCCGACGACCGGCCGGGAGCCGCTCCGCATCGAGTTCTGGGGCGACGACATCGAACAGATGCGTGCGTTCTCGCCGTTCACGCAGCGCGCACTCCATCCGGTCGAGACCGCGGTCATCTATCCAGCCGTCGAGCGCCGCCTGGATCTCGTCGAGCCGACGCTCGTCGACGACGGCAAGGCGATCCCGGTCCCGACCGATCTGGTGCGGCCGGTGCCGCGCGGCCCCGATCTCGTGTGGCAGGCCGACGAGGTCCGGATGGTCTGGGAGGAAGAGGGGCTCGAGCCGGTGCCGTTCGGGAAGGCGGCCTTGCTGGACACGCTTCCCGCGGGCCAGCCGTTCGCCTTCGAGGCTCAAAGGCCGGCGCTCGTTGCCCGAGGACTGGCGGAAGCCGAGAACGAGCTCGCCGCGTTCGTGCGGTCGGGTCAGCGCGTCGTCGTCGCCTTCCCGCACCTCGGCGAGGCGCTTCGCCAGAAGAACCTTCTACGCCGCATCGAAGCGCGCGTCGTTGCCGAAGGAGAGGAGCTGCCACGCGAAGCGGGGCTTACGTTCGCCGTCACGCCTGCGCGACGCGGCTTCGTCTGGCGTGACCTGGGCATCGTCCTCCTGCCGGACACACAGGTCTTCCGCAAGCGGCCGCCCCGTGAGCGGCGAGTCGGCGGGCGCGCGCTGCAGTCGTTCGCGGATCTCCGCAGCGGCGACTTTGTCGTCCACGAGGACCACGGCGTCGGGAAGCTGCTCGGCTTCGAGACCAAAGAAGTGGCCGGCGTCACGCGCGACTACCTCTTCCTCGGCTTCCGAGGCGACGACCGGCTGTACGTTCCGCACGAGCAACTCGGCAAGGTGTCGCGCTACATCGGCGCGGACAACTCCGCGCCTGCACTGTCGAAGCTCGGCGGCAAGGCGTGGGACAACCTCAAGAACCGCGCGCGGGAGTCAGTGCGAGAGCTCGCCGGCGAGCTGCTTGCGCTGTACGCGCAACGGCAGCAGGCTCCGGGCGTGGCCTACGACCTGCGTCACGAATACCTCGAGCGGCTCGAGGCGGAGTTTCCCTACCGAGAGACACCGGACCAGATGGCTGCGATCGAAGCGGTGAAGGAAGACCTGGAGGCGCCCCGGCCCATGGACCGCCTCGTGTGCGGCGACGTCGGCTTCGGCAAGACCGAGGTTGCGATCCGTGCAGCGTTTGCGGTTGCCGTCAACGGCCGCCAGACGCTGATGCTGGCGCCGACGACGATTCTCGCCGAGCAGCATTGGCACACGTTCCGCCAGCGCTACCGCGACTTCCCCGTTCGCGTCGAGATGGTCTCGCGCTTCCGACCACCGCGAGAAGTCAAGCAAGTGCTCGCGGACTTCAAGGAGGGCAAGGTCGACGTCCTGATCGGGACGCACAGGGTCCTCAGCCGCGACGTCATCCCGAAGGACCTCGGGCTCGTCATCCTCGACGAAGAGCAACGCTTCGGCGTCGCGCAGAAGGAGCTGCTGCGTGCTTTGCGGCTCGAGGTCGACGTGCTGACATTGAGCGCGACGCCGATTCCGCGCACCTTGCACATGTCGCTCTCCGGGCTCCGCGACATCTCGATCATCGAGACACCGCCGGAGGGCCGGCGTCCCATCCGCACGACGGTCGGGGAATACGACGAGGAGGCGATCAAGCTCGCCCTCGAGCGCGAAGTGGAGCGTGGGGGCCAGGCCTTCTACCTCCACAACCGCGTCGAGACGATCGACGAGGCGCTGGAGAAGCTGCAGCAGCTCTCGCCGAATCTCCGCTTCCTCGTCGCGCACGGCCAGATGCGCGAGCGGGAGCTGGAGGAGAAGATGCACGCCTTCCTACGCGGCGATGCGGACGTCCTCGTGTCGACGACGATCATCGAGTCGGGCCTCGACATCCCGCAGGCGAACACCCTGATCATCGAGCGGGCGGACCAGCTCGGGCTGTCGCAGCTCTACCAGATTCGCGGACGGGTCGGCCGCTCCGACGTGACCGCCCATGCGTTCCTCTTCTATCCGGACATGTCGGAGCTGAGCCCTGAGGCACGCGCGCGCCTTGCCACGCTCGCGGACCACACCGAGCTCGGCGCGGGCTTCGCGATCGCGATGCGCGATCTTGAGATTCGCGGCGCCGGCAATCTGTTGGGCGACGAGCAGTCGGGCCACGTCGCCGCACTCGGCTTCGAGCTGTACGTGGAGATGCTCGCCGAAGCCGTCGCCGAGCTCTCCGGCGAGCGCCGCGTCGCCGCCCGCCCCGTCCGGGTCGACGCGCGAGTCGACGCGTACGTGCCGCCGGACTACATCGCGTCGGAGGCGCTCAAGATCGATCTTCACCGACGGCTCGCGTTGAGCGAGTCCGAGGACGAGCTGCGCGAGTTGCAAGCAGGAACGGAGGACCGCTTCGGCCCGCTGCCCGAGCCGGTCGAGAATCTCTTCCTGATCCAGGAGGCAAAGCTGAAGCTGGCACGCGCCGGTGCCGACTACTTCGTCTTTCGCGGAGGCAAGGCGAGCGTCGGGCAGATGGTGCTCGGCGCCGAGGAGCTTCGCGAGCTGCGGCGACGCATCGACACTGCTGTCTACACGACCGCGAACCACGAGGTCTCTCTGCGTGAGGAGGGTTTTCCGCAGGCGCTCCGCCTGGTCGACGCCATTCAATCCGTGCGTGCCGGAAACGGCGCGTAAGCCGCCACGAGTTCCGGGCCGCGACGGGAGTATGATCCTTTTGTAGCGACCTAGCGTGTTGCCGCACCCCCGCTTTTCGTCCTCCAACACAAGGGGAGCAAGATGCTCAAGCGACGGAATCTCTGGATGCTGCCTGCCGCGATCGGCGCGTCCTTGACGTTGATGGTGGCCGGTGCCGTCCTTGCGAACGGCTTCCCCAAGGTTTTCTCTGATGAGACTGCCTCCGCGACACCGAGCTTGGGTTTCGCGAGCACGGTCATCGCCCGGGGTACCTTCTCCCAGAGCTACACCTTCGGAACACCGAATGTCGTCACCGTCACGCGGAAGGTCAGAGTCAAGACGAAGAGCGGGTTTGTCACGAAGACGATCAAGATCAAGGTCGACTCCGTCCAGAGAGCCATCACGTGCGACCCGACGAACCCCTGTGACACGGCGTTTCAGCAGGCAACGGTTCAGCCGGGAGGGTCATCTGGCTGGCATACGCACCCAGGCGCGACCTTCGTCGCCGTGGGCGAGGGGGAGGGCACGATCTATCGCGCCGTCGGCTCCGACTGTCCGGCGACGAAGATCGGTGTAGGGACGGGCTTTGCTCAGATGCCGACCGAGCTGCACATGGTCCGAAACGAGGGGACGGTCCCGTTCACCGTGTACACGCTCTACGTCCTCCCGCCCGGAACTCCGAACACGGGAATCAGAATCGACCAGCCCCAGCCGGCGGCCTGCCCCTCGATCCACTAACGGCTCGTAGTCCCAATCGGCGCGCGGCCGCGGTCGGCCTGGACGCGCATGGAGCAACAGGCGGTTGGCGAGTCGCTGCTATACTGGCCGCGCGTCGGGCAGCGTGACGAATCCGCTGCAAACGGCGCATTTTCCATGAAACGATCCATTCTTCTTACGCTCTGCTCGCTTGCGCTCATTGTCGCGGGCTGCGGTGGCACCTCGACGGCGTCGCTGAGCTCCGATGACGCCGCAGTGGTCGGCTCGCAGGCGATCACCAAGGACGAGTTCCAGGGGCTGATGGACCGCGCGAAGGCGAGCTACGACGCGCAGAAGAAGCCCTTCCCGAAGCCGGGCACAGCTGCGTACGAGCAGCTCAAGGGCCAGGCGGTGACGTATCTGATCCAGCAGGCCGAGTTCGAGCAAGAGGCCGACTCGATGGGGATCAAGGTCACCGACGACCAGGTGAACAAGTACCTCGAGAAGCTGAAGAAGCAGTTCTACGGCGGCAGCGACGCGCGCTACCAGAAGGCGCTCAAGCAGCAAGGGCTGACCGAGCAGCAGGCCAAGGACTCGACGCATGCCCAGTTGATCTCCGAGGAGCTCTTCAAGAAGGTGACGAAAGGCGTCACGGTCTCGCAGGCAGAGGTCAAGGCCTACTACAGCTCTCACAAGTCCCAGTACGGGCAGCCGCAGACACGCGAGGTGCGGCACATCCTCGTGCCGAAGAAGGCTCTCGCCGACTCGATTTATGCGCAGCTGAAGGCCGGCGCGAACTTCGCGAAGCTGGCGAAGAAGTATTCGAAGGATCCCGGTTCCGCGTCGAACGGCGGCAAGCTGACGATCTCGAAGGGGCAGACCGTCCCGGCTTTCGACAAGACTGCCTTCGCTCTGAAGAAGGGCGAGCTGTCACCGCCGATCCATACGCAGTACGGCTACCACATCATCCAGGCCCTCTCCGAGGTCAAGGCGGCCCAGACGACCTCGCTGAGCAAGGTCGAGTCGTCGATCAAGCAGCAGCTCGAGCAGCAGCGCAAGAACGACGCGATGACGAAGTGGGTCGACACGAAGAAGAAGAGCTACTGCAAGTCGGGCATCAAGTACCAGGTCGGGTACCAGCCCAACCCGGATCCGTGCGCAACGCTCACGGGCGCGACCACCACGACGACACAGTAAGTGAGCCTCGCCGAGGCGCTCGTCGACCTCCAGGACTTGACCGAGCGGCTTCGCCGCGAGTGTCCCTGGGATCGCGAGCAGACCGAGCGCACGATCGTTCCGCATACCGTCGAGGAGGCCTACGAGGTTGCCGACGCGGCAATCGGCGGGGATGACGCGAAGCTTGCGGACGAGCTCGGCGACCTGCTGTTCCAGGTGTACTTCCTGGCCCTTCTCCTTTCGGAGAAGGGCCAACTGGGGTTGGAGGAGATCGCGCGTGGCGTGCACGAGAAGTTGGTGCGCCGGCATCCGCATGTATTCGGCGGGACTGAGCTCGACACTCCTGGTGAGGTTCGCCGTACGTGGGAGTCCAGTAAGCGAGACCTGGAAGGTCGAGCAGGGATCTTTCACGATGTGCCCGAGTCGCTTCCTGCGCTGCTGTATGCGCGCAAGGTGCAGCGGCGCGCTGCTGCGGTCGACTTCGAATATCCGGACACCGCCGGCGCGCTCGCTGATCTCGACGACGAGGTGCGCGAGCTGAAGGAGGCGCTCGCCGAGGCCGGCGAGACCGCACCGGAGACGGAGCCGCCCCCGCACGTGTTCGAGGAGATGGGAGACGTGCTCTTCGCGGCCGTCAACGTCGCACGGCGTCTGAACGTGGATCCCGAGCTCGCCTTGCGCTCGATGTCCCGCCGCTTTGTCGAGCGCGTCGAACGTGCCGAACGCACCGCGGCGGGCGAAGGGAAGTCGTTCGCCGAGTTGCCGCTGGAGGAGCAAGACCGCTACTTCGATCGCGCCAAGGAGGAGTTCGAATGAGTGCATCCTCGATCGCACGAGTGCACGGGCGGCAGATCCTCGACTCGCGGGGAAATCCAACCGTTGAGGTCGATGTCGTGCTCGAATCGGGTGCGACCGGGCGCGCCGCAGTGCCTTCCGGAGCGTCCACCGGGCAGTTCGAGGCCGTCGAGCTTCGTGACGGCGACGAGCGGTCGTATCGCGGCAAGAGTGTTCTCAACGCCGTCCGCAATGTCGAGACGGAGATCGCCGGCGCCGTCACCGGGCTCGATGCTGAAGACCAGCGAACGCTGGACCTGACGCTGATCGAGCTCGATGGAACGAAGAACAAGTCGCGCCTCGGAGCCAACGCCATTCTCGGCGTCTCGCTGGCAGCGGCAAAGGCCGGTGCAGCCCATGCAGGCGTGTCGCTATTCCGGTGGATCGGCGGGGTCGGCGCACACGTCCTCCCGGTGCCGATGTTGAACGTGATCAACGGCGGCGCCCACGCGCAGAACTCGCTCGACCTCCAGGAGTTCATGCTCGTGCCTGCCGGCGCGGATTCCTTCGCCGAAGGCCTGAGGATCGGTGCCGAAACCTTTCATGCGCTCAAGGACGTCCTGCACGAGCGCGGACTGTCAACCGGAGTGGGCGACGAGGGCGGTTTTGCGCCAGAGCTGGAGTCGACCGAGGCGGCGATCGAGGCGGTGCTCGAGGCCGCCGAGCGAGTGGGGCATCGCGACCGCGTGGCGATCGCGCTCGATCCTGCGTCGTCCGAGCTCTATCGCGACGGCGGCTATCACCTGGAGCGCCAGGGTCAGATCATGAGCGCCGACGAGCTGATCGATCTCTACGCAACGTTGGCCGATCGCTATCCGGTGGTCTCGATCGAGGATGGACTCGCGGAAGACGAGTGGGGCGCGTGGAAGACGATGACCGATCGTCTCGGCGATCGCATGCAACTCGTCGGCGACGACCTCTTCGTGACCAACGTGGAGCGGTTCCAGCGCGGCATCGACGAAGGAGTCGCGAACGCGATCCTCGTCAAGGTCAACCAGATCGGAACCCTGACGGAGTCACTCGATGCGATCGAGCTGGCGCGCGCCAGCGGGTACGGCGTGGTGATCTCCCACCGCTCCGGCGAGACAGAGGACACGACCATCGCCGACCTGGTCGTGGCGACCGGCGGGGGCCAGATCAAGACAGGCGCCCCCTCGCGGACCGACCGTGTCGCGAAGTACAACCAGCTGCTACGGATCGAGGAAGAGCTCGGCGACGCCGCTGTCTATCCGGGGTGGTCGGCCTTTCCGAGATTCGGGCGGTAGCACGCTGGGGGAACCTCCCGGTTCCCCCAGGCCCCTTCCACTGGTCCGCTGCGCGGACAGTCGCTACGCGACTCCGCGTATGCAGCGCCGACGTATCCCGGCGCTACTCTGAGTGCCATGGCTTCGATGACGCCGCGCCGGACGAAGATCGTCGCGACGATCGGCCCTGCGTGCTCGACGCCCGAAAAGGTCCGGGAGCTCGTCGACGCCGGGATGGACGCGGCGCGGCTCAACCTCTCACACGGGACTCATGAAGATCATGCGGCGAGAGCGAAGCTCGTCCGCGACGTCCAGGAGGAGGTCGGCAGGCCGCTCGCGCTGATCGGCGACCTACAGGGACCGAAGTTCCGAGTCGGAGGGCTCGACCAGCCGCTGGTCCTGACTCAGGGCGCTGAGGTGACGGTGGTGACGAGCGGAGACGGCGCCGGGAACGGCGAGCTGCCGGTTGCGCCGGCCGCCATCGGCGAGGTCTTGCGTCCGGGACACGAGGTGTTGATCGACGACGGGATGATCCGGCTCCGTGTCGATGCGGTGGAGGCCGGCCGGTTCCGTTGCGGAATCGTCGTGGGCGGGACCGTGACGTCCCACAAGGGCGTGAACCTTCCCGGCGTCCCGATCCCGATCCCGTCGCTGACGCGGAAAGACCTCCAAGACCTCGAGTTCGCCCTCAAGCTCGGGTGTGACTTCATCGCGCTGTCCTTCGTGCGATCCGCCGCTGATGTCCGTGACCTGAAGGCGCTGATCGAGCAAGAGGGATCGACCGCCCACGTGATCGCGAAGATCGAGAAGGCAGAAGCAGTAGACGCGCTCGACGACGTGCTCGCGGAAGCTGACGCGGTCATGGTCGCCCGCGGCGACCTGGGCGTCGAGATCGGCCCGGAGCTCGTGCCGCTCGTGCAGAAGCGGATCATCGCCAGAGCGCTCGAGCGGGGGAAGCCCGTGATCACCGCGACACAGATGCTGGAGTCGATGATCCACCACCCCGAGCCGACGCGCGCCGAGGCCAGCGACGTCGCCAACGCTGTCCTCGACGGCACCTCCGCGATCATGCTCTCGGGCGAGACAGCGATGGGCGAGTACCCGGTGCAGGCGGTGCAGACGATGGACCGCATCGCGCGTGCGGTCGAGCCGAGCCTGGGTTACCGCCATCAAATTCCTGAAGCGACCGATGACCCGACGATCGGGAACGCCATGTCCAATGCTGCGTGCGACCTCGCCGAGGCGCTCGGCGCGAAGGCGATGCTCGTGCCCACCTTCACCGGACGCACGGCGTCGGCAGTCGCGAGGCTGCGCCCGCGCCGGCCGATCGTCGCCCTGACCCACAAGCAGTGGTCGGTGCACCAGATGGCAATCGAGTGGGGCGTGACGCCGATCTGGATCCGTGAGTGCAAGGACGTCGAGGATCTCTGGAACCGTTCCCTGGATGCGGCAAAGGAAGCAGGCCTGATCGAGTCGGGCGACACCGTCGTGATCACAGCGGGGACTGCCGTGAACATCCCGGGCTCGACGAACGTCATCAAGGTCGACGTCGTTACGTAAGAGGAGCCGACGAGGCTTGCGCGAATCTTGCGCACATGGCCGCAAGAGCTTCACGACGTCCACCCCTAGCGTCGCTCGCCCGGCGCTGGCTGGCCGTCGTGCTCGTCTCGGTGATCGGGTACGCGTACTACCACCCGATCAGAAGCTGGCTCGAGACGCGCCAAGAGCTCTCCTCGCGGCGTGCCGAAGTCGGTCGGCTTGCGAATGAGAAGCGCGCTCTCCAGGACCGGCTCCAGTTCTCGGCCAGCAGCGACGCGCTCACGCGTGAGGCGCGCAGGCTGGGTTTCATCCGGCCGGGCGAGCACCTCTTCATCGTCAAGGGCATCCAGGCCTGGAAGAAGGCACACACTACGATCGACGGTGATGGAAAGTGATCGCGCCGCCGTCGAACGCCAGCTAGGCCGGCCGCCGCGGGCCTTCAGGCGCGTTGTCGTCCGCTGTCCGTTCGGACTTCCAGCGGTCACGGAGCAGCAGGCGTTCGACGACAACGGCGAGCCGTTCCCGACGACCTTCTGGCTCACCTGTCCACAGTTCGTCGCAGCCGTGTCTCGGCTCGAGGCGGCCGGCGGCGTTGAGCGCTGGACCCGCGCCGCCGCCGAGGATCCCCGGCTAGCTGTGAGCCTCGAGGGTGCGCAGGCACGGCAGCGCGAGCTGCGACCGGAGCTCGACCTCGGCGTGGGCGGTGCGCACCCGGGAGCGGGAAGCCTCAAGTGCCTCCACGCCCACGTGGCGTTCGCGCTGGCCCAGCCGGGCTACGAGTTGGGCGAGCAGATCCTCGCGGAGGTCGACTTCGCCTGGCCGCCTGTTTGCTGCGCTTCGTAACGGATAGGTTCTTCGCCCGTGTCGGTAGTGATCGATGTCGCCAGACGAGAATGGGAAGACGGCTACCGC
>Ga0307310_10000200_pt1 | contig 17715 bp, 26 predicted proteins | sample ER_DNA_197_FD_194502 | JGI IMG/M metagenome (GOLD analysis project Ga0307310, IMG submission 194502) | Bulk soil microbial communities from the East River watershed near Crested Butte, Colorado, United States - ER_DNA_197 | ecosystem: Environmental > Terrestrial > Soil > Floodplain | place...
AGAGCCCGAGCAGGTTCCTGGGCTCGGATACCAAAATGAAACAGATGTAGAAGTGGTTTCAGCCGTGCCGGTTACGGCCACGGATCGCGATGGAATGTACGCCCGGTCAGCGCCATCTCGTCATCTGGGGCTCGCGACGGGGAACAAGATTGCCCTTGACTGGTCGTCTGTCAACCATTCGGGCTGGGCGGAGTCATGGTCGAGGCGCCAGAGGCGGAAGGCAAATTGGCCGCGTTTTGAGCCTCGCGATCGCGCTAGGTCGCGGTGCTGCCGGACAGAGTGATAGAACCCGTACGCAGGAGGAGCTGTGGCTGACACACCCCCCTATCCCTACGCGACCCACCTCAACGTGTTATTCGACGCGCTGGAGCGCATCGATGTACCGGCCCTGGTGGACGCGTGTACCGATCAGTGGTACAACCAGACGCTCTGCCAGGTAAACGATTCCATCGTGCGGCTGGGTGTCGTCCGCGGAGAGTATCACTGGCACAAGCACGATGCGGAGGACGAGTTCTTTTACGTCGTGGAGGGTCGCTTGCTCATCGACCTGGAAGGACAGACGGTGGAGCTCTCACCCCGTCAGGCCTTCGTCGTGCCGAAGGGAGTCGTGCACCGGACCCGGGCCCCGGAGCGTACCGTGATGCTCATGGTGGAGAAGGCGACGGTCGTGCCTACCGGGGATTGAGGATAGCCGGGCGCGCGTTGCCGCCATCGGTGAGAAATCGAATCGCGCGGTCCGGAGGGTGGATCCACACGGTGAGATACTTGGAATAGACCGGATCCCCCGTCTCCGGCCTGATGACGGCCTCGCCCGCGGTCCAGCCGAGGTCACCCGTTCGAGACGACCCGGCGGCAACAGGGTGCCAACGCCACACTGCGGGCCCGGCCACTCCGCTCGCGATGGCCTCGGGCCCGCGGGCGAGGAGACCGGATCCGCCGGAGACGATTGCCTCCGGTGCTGCCCAGGTCCGAAATGCAACCACCGCGCCGCTGTCACCAGCCAACTGAGCGAAGGCCAGGTCTGCCGCCACGAAATCGCCGGCCGGCCCCGTCACCCGCCCAGGTGACCTCGAGAGGGGTATACCGGGAGCCGGGGTGGTGGCGACCGGCTTCACGCCGGTGAAGAGGAGCGCGGAGATAGTCCAGCGGCCGGGGCCACGGCGCCACGCTGCCGTGTAGCGGCCAATATGTGGTGCGCCGGCTGTGAGTCTGGGCGTGATCACGGCAACTCCCCAGGTAACGCCCAGCGTCGAATCACGAGCCAGCTCGACACCGAGCGGCTGCCAGGTAAGGCGCATCGTGTCGCGAGCCGATATCGCCACCATCAACCGCTTGCCCTCCTCCGCCCCGACCACAACCGGGGCGCCGGGCCAGAGCAGCACGCCATCCCGGTCCAGTGATCTGCCTAATGCGGCAACCAATCCGGAGTCGCTGCTCAGATCCGATGCTGCCCGGTCCGCGGCAAGGAGCTCGGCACCGACCCCTTGGGCCACGAGCCGGGGCGCTACTAGCAGGAGGGAAAGCGAGACGCCGGCCAAGATTGTGAGACGAATCCGCATAGTGCCCTCGGGGGAGACGGAAACCAGCTCGCTGCTCTCCCTACGTGAGCGACTGGTGCGGGATTCGACGCCTCCGCACCACGGTCCTTCGCTCCGCGCTGCCTACTGATTCGTGCGTGCTCTGCTGTCCTGCTGGTGGGCCTCGACGAACCACAACCACTTGTCAATGCCACGGGTGATCTCGGTCAGAATGTCCGCAGTGGCCGGGTCGCCCAGCTCATCCGCTTCGTTGATGGCTACCCTCGTACCGTGGCCGAAAGTTGCCAGGGCCGATGAGAGCGCATCCACGTGCTCCTGCCCCTTGGTCAGATCGGGGTACTCCTCGAGTCTCGAACGGGAGGCCACGGCTCGAGCCGTGCCCTCAGCTACGCCCCCGAGCTGGACGATGCGCTCGGCTAGCAGGTCGACGTACTCCTCCACCTCCTCATTGACCTCGTCGAAGAGCTTGTGCAGGGCGATGAAACTGGGGCCCTTCACATTCCAGTGAGCCTGCTTGCATTGGGTCTGAAGATCGATACAATCGGCCAGACGCTGGTTGAGCAGCTCCGAGACCTGTCCCCGGGTGCTCGGCGAAAGATCGTTCTTGGTGGAAAAGAGCTGCGTGGCGGCACCGTCGCGGCCGGGACGGGTCGAGCGTTGTGCCTGGGGCGGGGATGCTGTTCTGGTTGTCATGATCTTTCTCTCCATTCGAGTGTGCGTTTCCATCATCGACTCTATCCGGGTGAAGCGGGAAAGGGAAGCAAGCCAGGGGAACCAATGCACCCTCGTCTAGCCGAGCTGGTCGATTACGCCACCGCCCAACGGACGGCGCTCCTGGTCGCGGTGTCCACAGTTCCGGCGCCGCTCCGGGATGAGCGGATCCAGGCCGGTACCTGGTCCGTCGCGGAGGTGCTGGATCATCTGCATCGGGTGGAGAGCGGCATTGCCCGCCTGCTCGTGCGGACCATTGAGCGCCGGCGGCAGACGGGGATTCCCAAGGAGGGGGACACCGGATCGTTGCTCAATAGTCTGGACGCCTACGATCTTACCCGGCGCGACCGGCGCCTCGTGGCGCCCGACCTGGTGGCGCCCCGCGGAGGTTACACCGCGGCTCAGGGACTGGCAGCGCTGGCCCAGTCTCGAGAGGCGCTGCTGGCCGCGATTCGATCCAGCGACGGGCTAGCGCTGGGTGGGCTCACGTTTCCGCACCCGCTGCTTGGGTCGCTCGACATGTATCAATGGATCCTGTTCGTGGGCCAGCATGAGGCGAGGCATGCGGCGCAAATCGCGGAGCTCGGCCGCACCCCGACCGGGCCCGGCCCGGGAACTCGATCACCATAGATTCGGGGCCAAATTGGCGCGGCGTCCCATCATCGGGATTATGGGTGCGGATCAGGCCGGCAGCGGGAGCCTGGCGGCGGCCCGCGAGCTCGGCGCACTCCTAGCCGAACGCGGATGGATCGTTCTGACCGGCGGCCGCCCCGCCGGGGTCATGGCCGCGGCGTGTGCCGGGGCCAAGCAGGTTCGGAACAGCCTGACGCTGGGCATTCTGCCCGGGGCCGACGGTGCCGGCTCCGATGTTGATATCGCGGTTTTCACTGCGATGGGAGATGCCCGGAATGCGATCAACGTGCTCACCAGCGACGTGGTCGTGGCCTGTGGAGTCGAAGGCCCGGGCACCGCATCGGAGGTCTCACTGGCGCTCAAGGCGGGGAAGCCGGTCATCCTTCTTGCGGCTGCGCAGGCGGCACGCGTGTTCTTCGAGAGCCTGGGAACCCGTGGACGCCTGATCGGTGCCGACGCTCCGATCGATGTCGTGCGGCTGATCGAAGTGGATCTCGCCATTCCTCGCTGGAGCCCATAGCCGGGAGCGACCCATGCTGGTATGTCAGTGGCATCTCGACATCGTATACGGCAAGCAGGCCGACGCGCTGCGGGTGATGCGGGCGTGGGGGGCAGAGAAGTTCGCCAGCTCGGAGTTCCGCCGGGCGCGAGGGAGCCGGTTACTCGCGGGGTTCGTCGGGGCCTCGGCCTCGCACATCATCGACGAGTACCTGTTCGAATCGCTGGCCGACTTCGAGGCGGCGCTCGCGGGGATGGCTGCTCCTCAGTTCCGCGCTCATTCCGATGGGCTGGCGCCCTTCATCGTTCCCGGGTCGCAGCAATGGGTGGTGTACCGGGTGCTCGAGTAATCCTGGTTATCGACGAGCCTCTTCGACGACGTAGGCCTCCATCGCGAAGTACTCGGCCAATCCCAGCCGGTCGAGCTCCGCGGCGGTCCCCTGGTTTCGCGCCTCGACTCGCTGCCAGAACTCACGCTCGTCGGGGCCGGGGAAGGGAGCGGTGTCCTTCTGGGACTGGTGCTTGAAGATTGCCTGGATCTTGAGCCGCAGCTCCTCCTGCGAGAGCGGGACCAGCCAGGTGGCCTCGGTGACCGGCCATTCCTGCCAGGCGCCGCGATAGAGCCACACCTCCGGCCGGCTCCGGCCGGCGGCCACGTATTCCTCCAGCGCGCGATCGATCGCTTCCTTGCAGACCCGATGCGTCCCGTGGGGGTCGGAGAGGTCTCCGGCAACGAACACGAGATCGGGGCGCAGCTCCTCCAGCAAGCTCCGCACGATCGCCACGTCGGGTGGCCCGATTGGGTCTTTCCTCACCTTCCCCGTCTGGTAGAAGGGCAGATTCAGGAACCGTGCGGCCCGGTCGTCCAGGCCGAGTGTGCGGATGCCGGCTATCGCCTCCGACTCGCGGATGATTCGTTTGGTGTCCTGAACTTCCTGGGTGTCTACGTCGCCGGCGCGCTTGCGCGAGAGGAACTCGTTGATCCTCTCCCCCAGCTCCGCGGTCGCGGCCGCTGGTATGTGTCGCTCCCCGGCGAGCCGACGGATGAAGTCGATGTGGCGGCGGACGTCATGATCGAACACGGCCAGGTTGCCGCTGGTCATGTACGCCACGGTGATCTGGTTGTCATTGATGGCCAGCTTGTGAAGAATGCCTCCCATCGAGATGACGTCGTCATCGGGGTGCGGCGAAAAACAGATGATGCGCTTGCCCCGGGGTAACTTGGACCGGCCCCGGATCTTCGCCCCGAGCGCGTTGAAGACCTCACCATTGAGCGCCCCGGGGGAGCCATAGCGGGCCACGAGCGATGACAGGTGGTGTTCGGCGTAGTCTCCCTGAGTCAGCTTCAGGATGGCCTTACCGGTCTGATGGGAGAGCCAGACGACGGCCCGCACTACGAGGTGCTGACTCCACTCCACCGGACCCAGCAGCCAGGGTGTCGCTTGCCGGGTCAGCGCCGCTGCCGCCGGGCGGTCGAGGTAGAAGGTCGTGTTGGCGTGACGCTGGAGGAACGTGGCCGCCACTTCGTGGTCTACCTCCCCTTCGACCGCCCGGCGCACGATCTCCCCCTTGTGCTCGCCCGTAGCCAGGATCAGGATCTCCCGTGCCTCGAAAATCGTCTCCACTCCCATGGTGATCGCTTCCCGGGGTACGTTCTCTTCACCGAAAAAATCAGCGGCAGTGTCCTGTCGGGTGACGAGATCGAGAGTGACGACTCGGGTCCGGCTCTCGGCTCCCGAGCCGGGCTCGTTGAACCCGATGTGACCGGTCCGTCCGATGCCGAGGATCTGAAGGTCGATGCCGCCGGCGGCCCGAATCGCCGCTTCATACTGGCGGCACTGGGCCTCGACCTGATCGCGCGGGACATCCCCCCGGGGGAGGTGGACGTTCGCCGGCACGATGTCCAGGTGGGAGAACAGATTCTCCCACATGAATCGATGGTACGAGTGGATGCTGCCGGGGTCCATCGGGTAGTACTCGTCCAGGTTAAAGGTGACCACCTGGGCAAAGCTCAAACCCTCGTCGCAGTGCATCCGGATGAGCTCCCGATACACACCGATCGGCGTCGAACCGGTGGCAAGCCCCAGGACGACGCGGTCTTTTGCCCGGATCAGCTCGGCGATGCGCCGAGCCACCAGTCGCCCCATCTCCTCGTGGTCATTTACGATGACCGTTCGGATCTGCTCTAAACCGGCGCGACGGTCAGGATGGGGGGAGCTGGATGTCATCGGCACACTGGAAGAAAGGGGGAGTCGAGAAGCCGCCAAGCATGCAATCCATGGGCCAGGTCTGGCCGGAACCAGAGCATAACAGCCCGGGGCGGCCCAGCGGGCCGTTCCCGAAGCGGGAGAACGCACGTAAGATGGAGCGGGATAGGGAGCCGCGTCATGGCGACTCGACGCCAGGCCAGATTACAGGTGAGGAATAGTGGAACCAGAACCATCACTTCATACCGCCGAAGACGCCTCACCCCGCGAGCTATGGAAGGCGAGCTGGAGACTCCTCCTGATGCTCGCGATCCTCGGGCTGCTCGTCGTGCCGCTGATTCTCCAGCTCCCCCTGGGACAGAGTACCCAGACCGGATTATTGGCCTGGCTGCTCGTGGGCCTCGCGCTCTACTGGCTCTACGCGGGTATGGGCTACCGTCCGTTGCTTCTGCTCCAGCTCCTGCTTTTCTCCGGCGCCGCCGCGCTGCTGAGCGCCAAGCTGCTGCTCGTCGCGGTGGACGTTCACCGCCTGACCGTGCTCCGCTACGCCGCGCGAGGTTTGATCCTGGTGGGCGCCGGGTGCGCCATGGCCAACCTTATTGCCATGCTGCTCCTCCTCTGGCGGAAGTCCCGTCCCCGTACCCCGGCGCACGGGGGGCACACCTGATCGGGCCGAGGCATGGATGATTCACCCATCGAAGTCCGTCACGGTGAGGTGGTCATCTCGACCGACCGCACGCGCATCGACCCCGATGCCGCACTGGCGCTCCTTCGAACGACTCACTGGGGAACCGGGATGAGCCGGGAAACCCTGACCCGTGCCATCGCCAACTCGATCTGCTTCGGCGTGTACCAGGGCCGCGAGCTAATCGGGTTGGGCCGGGCAGTTACCGATCTTGCCACCTACGCCTACTGGACTGACGTGGTGATCGCCCCGACGCATCGCGGCCGGGGACTGGGTCGCTGGCTCTCGGATTGCATGCTGGCTCACCCGGAGTTGCAGGGTCTGCGCCGGGTGGCACTCCTCACCCGGGATGCCGCCGGACTGTATACCCAAATCGGGTTCTCGCCGGGCCCCGGTCCCCTCATCTACATGGAGCGCAAGCCACCGGGGAACGCTGCATGACGGCTCGATGGCTCGCCGCATCACTTCATCTTCTTGCTCTTGGGATCGGGTTGGGGGCGGTGTGGGCTCGCGGCCGAGCGCTGCGATCGTCGCTGGACGCCGAGAACCTCCGGCAGGTCTTCTTCGCGGATACGTTCTGGGGCCTCGCAGCCGTACTCTGGATCAGCACGGGGCTGTGGCGACTGCTTGCCGGGCTGGAGAAGGGAACCGGCTATTATCTGCAGAACCATCTCTTCCTGACCAAGATGGCCTTACTGGGGCTGGTTCTGCTCCTTGAAATCCGACCGATGATCACGCTGATCCGGTGGCGCAAGACGGTGTCACGGGGAGAGGCACCGGACACCAGGGCCGCGCCGCTGTTGGCTCGCATCAGCTTTGTGCAGGCCTGGTTGATCGTGTTGATGGTGTTTGCCGCCGCGGCAATGGCGAGGGGGATGGGCATGTAGGCGGGCCCGAAGTAGCTTGTTAAGCAGATGGCGTAGTATTCTGCTGTATATTGATTTATCATATCGGTATCATGTTTTACATGAACCATCACTCAAGGCGTGAGTGGCCCAGTCCGGCCGGCGCCGTGCCGGATGTGGTGAATCCGGCACGAGGCTTTGGAGGGGAGCTGCGCCGATAGCGGCTGTTGTTGCTCGAGGGGCACCCGTAGCATCTTTCGTCGAGACCGACACTCTCAGTCGTGGAGGATCGATGGCGGAACCGAGCCTGATCGAGCAAGTCGGCATTCTGAACTCGACGCTGACGGCGATCGAGGGCCGCCTGGCACGGGGGCAAGCGCCGGTCGAGGGCTTGGAGGATTTCAAGAGCGCGCTCGACGACATGCGGCTGCGACTTTGGGGACTTCTGAGCGCGGCTGGTGGTGACGATTACAAGGGATTTCAGGAGCGATTCCGGATCCGGCGCGCCACCGAGATGTGTCGAGGACTGAGTGGAGACCTCCGGGCCGGCGCTGTGAGCGGGCGGCACACGGAACTCTCCGGCTTGCACGATGCCGCCGCCGAGTTGGGCAAGAGCATCGATCAGGCACGCCAGCACGCGTTCTAAACGGAGCGGGTTTCTGTCGAATTCTCATCTGGAGGCGTGATGTCGAAGCGTGAAGACGCCCGTATAGCAGCGTTGGCCAAGAAGAATGCGGAAAAGGTGGTGCCGCCCAAGCGTGACAAGGCGGCGCAGTTCGACTCTACGCTCCGGCAGCGCTCCGAGGAAGAGGAACCGGAGACGCGGCGCCTGTTCAAGGAAATGAAACGCCGGGAGTTCTGAGCACGGTATGGCGCCATCACGGCCTAGACGGCCGGTCACCGCGGTTGCCGTTTCCTTCCTTCTTTTCCTCGGGGCTCTTCTTCTCATCGGTGTTGCCGTCCGGCACCTGCTGCCGCTCGCCCGCAGGGCGTTGCCGGGCCCGGGCCAGACGACAGTCACGCAGGGTGTGGTGGTCGAGAAGATGCGTGCCGTCGCCAAGCTCGTCACCAGCGAGACCACCGTCCGCGATGTCGTGGTGTACCAGAACCGGCGTCTCGGATCGACCAAGCGCTCGCTCGTGGTCGTGACCGGAACGATCCTGGCCGGGATCGACCTTGACGCGGGAACCCAGGTGGACATCGACCACCGAGCCCGGCAGGTGCATATCGTCCTCCCGCCGGCGAAGGTGATCGGCGTCGAAGTGACGCAGCTACGGACCTATGACGAGCGTAGCGGATTGTGGAATCTTTTCCGTCCGGAGGACCGGGACACGATCTTCCACCTCGCCCGAGATCAATTGGTCGACGCGGCCGGAGAGTTGGGCGTGACGGCGCACGCCCAGGAAAGCGCCCGTCGTCTGTTGGGCGCGCTGATAAATCCGGATGGCTACACTGTTGACGTCACGTTTTCGGAGCACCCGGGGGGCGCCGACCGGTAAATCAAAGGCCTCATGAAACAGCTAAGTCTGGAATATCGGGGAAAACAGATCACCGCCGCACAGGGAGACGAACCTCCAATGTGGTACGTCACCATAGGCGGTACCGCGCTGACCAAATTCCCGGCTCGCCCGGAGGAGACGGAGGCATCGGTTCGAGGGCGCGTGCTCGCCTGGCTGGACGCCAACCCCGATATGCTCGACCGGGATCAGATCGTACTCGGAGGAGGCTGACTGCGGTTACATTTCTCCCCGTCCATTCCAGCGAGTTCTCCGTGAGTAACCATAAAGTCGAGCAGCGCCGCCTCAGTCATCGAGGCCGTGAGTTTCACTTCGTCTCCTACGAGGCCCAGGTGGCCAACGAACGCCGCGGCCAGCCGGCGATCCCTGCCATGTGGTACTTGATGAACGAAGGGAAGCGTCGCCCTGTCCTGCCGCACGTCCCGGGTCAGGAGCCGATCGAGCTCGACGGGGCGCTCTTGCGCTGGGTGGACGAACAGGTCTTTGGAGGCACGCTTCCGGCCAGGTCGGCGCGGCGGAGATGAGGCCCGCTTCGGATCCGGCCTGATGAACTTCGACCCGCTCGACCCGGCGACGCAGACATTTTGGCTCCGTCTCGGGACGGCCATCCTCTGCGGCGGCATCATTGGCCTCGAGCGGCAACTGCGGGGCAAGGCCGCGGGGATCCGCACCAGTATTCTGATCTGCCTTGGCACTCAGATGTTCGTGGGGTTGGGTGCCTCGTTCTCGGGCGAGCGGGTGGATCCCACGCGAGTTCTCGCCCAGGTCGTCACCGGCATCGGCTTTCTGGGCGGTGGCGTCATCCTGGCGCGTGAGGGCGCGGTCGTTGGAGTCACCTCCGCCGCCGTCATCTGGGTACTGGCTGCACTGGGAGCGCTCATCGGCCTGGGGCACCTGGCGGCCGCTATCGTACTCACTCTGGTGACGGTTGGACTGCTCATCGGGGTCGAGCTTCTGGAGTCGGTCTTCCGCCGGTTGCGGCAAGGGGCGACGGAGCGGGAGCTGGAGCGGATCGACCTCGAAGAATGAATCGCAGCACCCTGATGGCGCGCATCGCCGCATTTCCGATGATGCTCCTGGCCGCGTGCAGCGACCGGGCCGCCGTCCAGTCCCGCACCCACTCCCCGTCCGGATCACCCGACGATGGTGCCTTTGCCCAGGTGCAGAGCCGTGGCCACGTGGCCATGGGCGTGGACCAGTACACCTCGACTCACCACTTCGAGCCGTCGCCTGACGGCGGGCGCATTACCCTGGTGCGCGATGGTGATGATCCAGCCGGGGTGACTCAGATCCGGGCTCACATGGTGGGGATCGGCGCGACCTTTCGACGGGGGGACTTCACCGTTCCCGGCTTCGTGCATGATCGCGCCGTGCCCGGAACAGCGACCATGGCGGCGCGCCAATCCCGGATCAGCTACATCGCGGATACCGTGCCCCGTGGTGGCTCGCTTCGCATTCATTCCACCGACCCCATAGCAATCGCGGCGATTCACCAGTTCCTCGCCTTTCAGCGCCAAGACCATCGATCGCCTCATGCCGACACCTCGCGCTAAGCAGCCGGAACAGCTGGTGGCGCTTGCGGCCATGCTCGACCGGGACCTTGCGACCCTCCGGCGTGAGGTCGAAGCCTACCCCGACGAGCGGGATCTCTGGCGAGAGGTACCTGGCGTCCCGAATGTCGGCGGCACGCTGGTGCTGCATCTCACTGGCAATCTCCAGCATTATTTCGGCGCTCGGCTGGCGGGCACCGGCTACGTGCGCGACCGGCCCGCCGAGTTCGCTCGCCGGAACGTGCCTCGGTCAGAGCTGCTGAGGGAGATCGATGCCGCCCGCGCCGCCGTCAAAGCCGGATCCACTGCCGTGGGCCCGGCGCAACTGGCAGCCGATTTTCCCGAGCTGGTCGGCGGCTCCCGAGTCGAGACCGGTGACTATCTCGTGCACCTCGCGGTCCACTTTGCATACCATCTGGGGCAGCTCGACTATCATCGCCGGGTCGTGACCGGCATGAACACAGGCGTAGATGCCGTGCGGCCAGCAGAGCTGAGTTCGGCGCGCCCGGCCGGCGAGCGCTGAGCCCCCTGAGCTGCCCATACAGGAAGGCGTCGAGATGATCCTCCTGCTCCTCCTCGCACTCGCCGCCGGTGTGCTCCTGCCAGTGCAGGCCGGAGTCAACGCGCAGCTCCGCTCCGTTGTGGGATCCCCGCTGACCGCGGCCCTGGTCTCCTTCCTGGTCGGGACGGCCGGCCTGGGGACGGCTGCTGTGATCTTGCGCGCGCCGACGGCCCTTGGGGCAGCGTGGGCCGTCTCGCCCTGGTGGTTCTGGATCGGTGGGCTGATTGGCGCCCTCTATGTGGTGGCCACCATCGTGCTGGCTCCCAGGCTCGGAGCCGCTACGCTGGTCGCAGCCGTTGTGGCCGGCCAGATGATCGCGTCCCTGCTGCTCGATCAGTATGGCCTCCTGGGCTTCCCGACCCACCCGATGAACGGGCTCCGCGTGCTGGGAGCCGCACTGGTCATTGTCGGCGTGATTCTCGTGCAGCGTTAGGGCCAGCCGGCGGAGTACCGACGTGTCGGCAGGATCCTGGAGCCGGACGGCAGCAGGGATCGAGTTGTGTAGCCACCTCTGGAGGGAGCCTAACGTGGCCACTGTACTGCGAAGGGAAGTACTTCTACTGCTCGTGCTTGTGCTGGTGCTCGACGCCGTGTTCGTGGCCATCTACTTCGTCGGAAACGTGCGGGGCGCATCCGACCCAGCCAAGGTCGTGTTTACCGCGGTCTGGACTCTGGCCATTCTCGTCGTTGCCATCCGTGGGCTGTCGAGAATACGGAGTGCCCGCCTGCACAAGCCGCTCGACTGAGCCCACACCATTGAAGGCTGCGCTCCCACCAACAGCAAGCGACGCTCGCGCGTGACCCAGGCGCGGCCCGGCGCCCCGAACCCACTCGGCGCTACGCGGGATGGCGAGGGGACCAATTTCGCCATCTACTCGGAGCACGCCACCCGGGTCGAGCTCTGCCTCTTCAATCACGCCGAGGATGCGGTCGCCACCGAGTGTATCGCCCTTCAGGAGCGGACCGACCAGGTCTGGCATGCATATCTACCGGACGTTCGACCCGGGCAGGCCTACGGGTACCGGGTCCATGGTCCGGACGCCCCCCACGAGGGGCATCGCTTCAATCCGGCCAAGCTGCTGCTGGATCCCTATGCGAAGGCCATCAGCGGTACCATCGGGTGGAGCGACGTTCTCTCGAGCCACCCCGAGCGCACCGCAGATCCGAACCGGGACCTGGTGATCGACAACCGGGACAGCGCTGGAGCCATGCCCAAGTGTCTGGTGATCGAGCCCGGCTTTGGTTGGGAGGGCGACCAACCTCTCCGAATTCCGTGGCATCGGACGGTGATCTACGAGTGTCACGTGAAGGCCATGACCATGCTGCACCCGGATGTTCCGGAGCAGCTGAGAGGAACCTATCTCGGGCTGGCGAGCGATCCGATCATCGAGCACCTGGCTCGTCTCGGGGTAACCGCCGTCGAGCTCCTGCCGGTGCACCAGATGTTCACCGAACGCAGACTCGCCGAAATGGGGCTGAGCAACTACTGGGGTTACAGCTCCATCGGCTACTTCGCTCCCGATATACGGTTTGCCACGGCATCCGGTCCGCACGGGCGCCAAGTGGCCGAGTTCAAGGCCATGGTCAAGCGGTTCCACCGGGCAGGGATCGAGGTGCTGCTCGACGTGGTGTACAATCACACCGGCGAGGGGAATCAACTCGGACCGACCCTCAGTTTCCGCGGCCTGGAAAACAGCGCGTACTACTGGCTCAACCCGGAGAACCGCCGGCTCTACACCGATTTCACCGGCTGCGGCAACACCGTGGACCCCAGACATCCGCGCACGCTCCAACTGATCGTCGACAGCCTCCGGTACTGGGTCGAGGAAATGCACGTGGATGGGTTCCGCTTCGATATCGCCCCGGTGCTGGGGCGAGACGATCACGGCTTCAATCCGGCCGCGGGGTTTTTCGAGCTGATGCGCCAGGATCCGCTGCTGTCCCAAGTCAAGTTGATCTCCGAGCCGTGGGATCTTGGGCCTGATGGGTATCAAGTGGGAAGATTCCCGGCGGGCTGGAGCGAGTGGAACGGGAAGTACCGTGATACCGTTCGCCGCTTCTGGCGAGGCGATACGGGGCAGGTGGGCGAACTGGCTTCACGGCTATCGGGCAGCAGCGACCTGTACGGGCACAACGGTCGCGGGCCCCAGGCCAGCGTGAACTTCGTCACCTGCCATGACGGGTTCACCCTGCATGATCTCGTCAGCTATGAGACCAAACACAACGAGGCGAACGGCGAGGACAACCGCGACGGAACCAATCAGAGCTGGAGCCGCAATTGGGGGGTGGAGGGACCCGCGACAGCCACGCACATCGTGCGGATGCGGGAACGAATCAAGCGAACCCTGTTGGCCACGCTCGCGTTCTCGCAGGGGGTTCCCATGATCTCTCACGGGGATGAGTTGGGCCGAACCCAATCGGGCAACAACAATGCGTACTGCCATGACGGGCCACTCACCTGGATCGACTGGAAGCTCGAGCCGCTAGACCGTGAGTTGCTGGAGTTCACCCGTACCGTCTTCGCCATCCGTGCCGCCAACCCGGTGCTGCGATGGCGGACGTATTTCAGCCACGAGCGGGCGGGGCCTGAGCAGGCCAAGGATCTCACTTGGCTTCGGGCGGAGGGTGGAGAGATGACCCCGGCCGACTGGGAGGATCCGGCCAATCACCTGTTGGGGATGCTGATCCGTGGGGAGGCGTCAGACGAGACCGACCAGCGAGGCCGCCGGCTCAACGGCGACCCGATCCTCCTCTTGCTGAACGGAGGAGGCCGGACCAAGTCTTTCGCCCTGCCCGCCATAGGACGGCCGGGCGCCTGGACCCAGCTGATCGATACCGCGCATCAGGCACCCCGGCCGGTGCAGGAGGATGGGTTGAGCCTGGTACCTCATTCACTCGTCCTACTCCGGTACGAGTCTACCCCTCCACCCGCTCTCCGGTGAGCGCGCGCGAGACCTGGGTGGGGAAGTTCCGAATGTCGATGGGCTTGGTGATGTACCCGTCGAACCCGGCCTCGAGCGCCCGCTCACGATCGCCCGTCATGGCGTGCGCCGTCAGGGCGACCACCCGCAGCGCGGAGAAGGGTGACTGTCTGATCTCCCGCAGCAGGGCGAAGCCGTCTTGACCCGGCAACTGGATGTCCATGAGCACCAGCTCGGGAGCTGTACGCTCGATGGTCTCGAGCAGACCCTCGCCCCCCGGCAGGCCGGTCACCTCGTGACCCTTGAGGGTGAGCACGGTGCGGAACAGCTTCATGTTGTCCGGACTGTCTTCGACGACAAGGATCCTGGGCACGCGTAAGTCCGTTGAGAATCGGGTGCCATATCAGTACAATCTTCGGGCACGTCCGGCAACAGCGACCGGCAGCCTCCCCCTGGCCATCGGATGGGCTCCCTTGAAGGACTCTCTCCCCAGCGACTCGTGCGCCCGGCTTCGCTCGCGGTAATCGGGCTGGGGGCGATCGGAGGCTCGCTGGCCTGGCAGGCGCGGCTGGCCGGCGTGGCCCGGGTGGTGGGCTATTCTCCCGAGCCGGCTGAAGGAATCCAGGCGCTCAAGGCGAGCGCCGTAACCGATCTGGCCGACACCGCTCGCCGTGCCGTAAGAGGCGCGGAACTCGTCGTGCTCGCGGTACCGCCCCGGGCCACCATCGATCTGATCACAACACTCGCCTCCCAGCTCGAGCCGGGAGCCTTGCTGACGGATGTGTGCAGTGTTAAGGCGCCGGTGATCGAGGGCGCCGTCACCGCAGGGTTAGGCGATCGGTTCGCGGGTGGCCACCCTCTTGCCGGCACCCATGAATCCGGATTCGCCTCGGCCCGTCCGGACCGCCTCCGCGGCTGCGTCGTGTACATCTGCGAGACTGGGACCGCGGAGGGCCATCGTGCGGCGCAGAGCATCTCCGGTTTCTGGGAGCAGACCCTGGAGGCCTCACCGGTTCGCATCGACGCAGAGGCCCACGACCGTCAGCTGGCGTGGACCAGCCATCTGCCGCAGGCGGTCGCGTACGCCCTGGCCAGGACGCTTGCCGCCCAAGGGCTCGGCGGCGTGTCGTTCGGCCCCGGGGCCAAGGACACTACCCGGATCGCGGCCAGCAGTCCCGACATGTGGCTCGACATTTTCCTGTACAACCGACGGGCGGTGAGTCTGGCGCTGGAGCAGACGGAGGCGAGCATCGCTGAGCTTCGGCGAGCGTTGGAGAGCAGCGATCTTCCGGCACTGCAATCCTACCTCCGAAGTGCCCAGGCGTTTCGGCGGGGCATCGACCGGTGAGGGTCGCGGGCACGGTCCAGGTTCCGGGCGACAAGAGCATCACCCACCGGGTGCTGCTCCTGGCCGCGCTGGCGCGCGGCATGAGTCGGATCACCGGCGCGCTCACCTCACTCGATGCCCGCTCCAGCGCCCGGGTCCTCCGGCAGCTCGGCGCCGGCGTCTCGCCGCTTCGGCAAGGTGCGGTGGCCCTGGTGCAGGGAAGGGGCAGCTTCCGCCGGCCGATCGAGATCCTGGACTGCGGGAACTCGGGAACCACCACCCGGCTGCTGTTGGGCCTCCTGTCGGCTCATCAGTTCTCCGCCACGCTCACCGGAGACCGGTCGCTGCGCCGCCGGCCGATGCGCCGGGTCACGGCACCGCTGTCCACGATGGGGGCGCGATTTATCGAGCGCAACGGCGATGGTCTACCCCTCACAGTCGAGGGCGCCCGCCTCCAGCCGCTGAGCTACGAGATGCCGGTATCCAGTGCGCAGATCAAGAGCGCCATTCTGCTCGCCGGCGTGGCGGGCGAGGTCCCGGTCGCTGTGCGGGAGCCGCATGGACGCTCGCGCGACCACACCGAACGACTGCTCCGCTCCTTTGGCTACCCAGTGGTGGAGGGTGATGGCTGGATCCGCTTCTCCCCCGAGGGGCGGATCGAGCCATTCGATATTCACGTCCCCGGCGATCCTTCCTCTGCGGCATTTCTGGTGGGGGCGGCTACTCTCGCGGAGCGAGGCGAGCTCCGCATTTCAGGCGTCGGGACCAATCCGACTCGCATCGGTTTTCTGGAAGTCCTCCGGCGGATGGGCGGTCAGGTCGAGATAGAAAACACCACCACGAGCTTCGGCGAGCCGGTCGGCGATCTGCGGGTGCGTCCCGGCGCTCTCCGCGCCACCGAGGTGGTCGCCGGGGAGATTCCCGGACTGATCGATGAGATCCCGCTCCTGGCGGTTCTCGCCTCACGGGCGGAGGGCATTACCGCATTCCGGCGGGTCGGCGAGCTCCGGGTGAAGGAGAGCGACCGGCTCGGGCTGATCGCAGAGAATCTCAGGGCCGTCGGTGCGCGCGCTGAGGTGGTTAGTGAAGATCTCATCGTGGAAGGCCGTCAGCGGCCGCCTCGGGGAAGGGTGCGGACCGCGGGCGACCACCGGCTCGCCATGGCGTTTGCAGTGCTCCGCACGCTCCCGAGAGCCGAGATTAGAATCGACGATATGGCTTGCGCCGCCGTGAGCTTTCCGGGGTTTCCTGAGACGTTGAGGAAGATTCGGCGCCGATCCTGATCGGTGGCCTTCGGCTCCTCAGCTCGGCAGTGTGGGGTCTCCGCTCTGTTCAGCTCTGCTGGCACCCCGCTTCAGCCTTGCCTCGACTACACTCACGAGAAGGACTCCCGAGCCGGCCCCCGCCGCGCCAGCGAAGAAATCCCACCAGTCTGCGTCTCGGTAGGGAAGAAACCACTGCACGAGCTCGATTCCCCCCGCGAACGCGAACGAGATGAGGAGCATCCACACCACCTTCGAGCCACGGTCGATATAGAGGAGCAGGGCAAAGCCCAGAAACACTCCAAAATGGACCAGCTTATCGACGTGGTTCGCCTCCGCTAGCGGAACGGTCGGCACCGGCACGAGAAAAGCCAGCACCATGAATGCCACGTAGCCGACGAAGATCTTGTGGCGCATTGCCCGATTATAATCCTTCGCGCTGCGGATAGAATGCCGCGGCTTCCAGCGGCCGCTTGGGCAGGGGGGAACGTGCGATGCGCCAACATCTCGGTCGATTGAGGCTCAGTTGAGCGGCGGAGTCATCGCCATCGACGGGCCGGCGGCCTCGGGAAAGTCGAGTACTGCGCGCGCCGTTGCCGAAGCGCTCGGTCTTGCCCACCTCGATTCGGGCTCATTCTACCGGGGCGTGACCCTGGTTGCCCTGCGAGAGGCGGCAAGGCGGGGGTTTCAGACCGAGGACCTCACGACCCTCAGTCCTGAAACGATTCTAAGGGCCGCGGAGGACCGCGGGTTGATGCTTCAGCCAGACGGGGCCGGCTTCGCCGCGTATCTCGAAGGCGAGCCGGTGGACCAGGAGATCAGGAGCGCGAGGGTCACCGCGCAGGTCTCCGCCATCTCGGCCATCCCGGTAGTGCGCGAATGGATCAATGCGCGGTTGCGAGCCCTGGTTCGCGCGGGTCAGGACGTCGTGGTCGATGGACGGGATATCGGGACGGTGGTCTTTCCCGACGCCGACCTCAAGATCTTTCTGACCGCGTCGCCTCAGGCTCGAGCTGGACGCCGGATCAGCCAGCGGGGCATTCAGGTGCAGCCTGAGGGCCTCGATGCCGAAGCCGCCGCTCTGGCGGCGCGGGACCACGCCGATTCGACTCGGGCCGTGGCCCCGCTCCGGGCCGCCGGCGACGCGGTTCACCTTGACACCACAACCATGGACTTTGCCGAGCAGGTGCGCGTCATCGTGGATCGGGCCCGGCCGATCTTCTCCCGCCGCTGAGCTGACTCCACATCTCAACTCCCAACCGATTGATAGGCCTTGCGTTGTGGGGCCTCGGCCACTATCCTCATGGGCTCCCCACGGGCACTTCCGCCTGTGGCGAGACGTCACTCTGGCCCGCGGCTTTCCCGGCGCGGCACTTTAATAAGGACGGCACAGCTTCGCATGCTTGACCAACTCAATCCCTCAACCGACCACTCCACCGACCAGTTCATCTCTCCCACC
>Ga0307310_10000203_pt1 | contig 17656 bp, 17 predicted proteins | sample ER_DNA_197_FD_194502 | JGI IMG/M metagenome (GOLD analysis project Ga0307310, IMG submission 194502) | Bulk soil microbial communities from the East River watershed near Crested Butte, Colorado, United States - ER_DNA_197 | ecosystem: Environmental > Terrestrial > Soil > Floodplain | place...
GAGCAAGCGCAGACTCGCGGTCAGGCGCGCCGTCCGCATGCTCGAGCTCAACGATGAGCAGCCAGCCGGCCGAGCCTCCTTCCCGGTCGAAGACGTGAACCTCGTCGAGGCTGAGCGTCGCGACCTCGTCACCGCCGAGGGCCACCACCCGCTCGGTCCGTCGCTGGTCGAGACGCAGCCGCTGCTCGAGCGGTACGCCGCGGGTCAGCTCGAGCAGCAGATCGCGCGCGGCGCTCGCCGGCCACGTGCCCGGTTCGATGGCGGCGGTGGCCGGTCCCTCGACCTCCGGCCGGCGGTGGACGCCCGAGAGATCGCCCACTTTCGAAGCCGCGGTCCCCTTCAGGGAAACGATCGTTCGCCCCGCGCGCGTCCGCAGCCGGCACGCCCACCCTGCCGCGGCGAGGAGGCCCTCAGGCGTATCGAGGTAGCGGTCCGCCTCCTCTGCCACGCTGGCGGGACCCAGCCGTGCGGGGCCGAGCCGGTCGACGGTGGCCAGCCGCTGCAGGGTGCGCCGATCGGCCGCCCGAAACTTCGATTCGACCTCAGTCGCCATAGCGCGCAGCCGCCGCAGCCACCGAGCGCGCCACTGAGTCTCGAAGCTCGGGCGGCTCGAGGACCTCGACCGACTCGCCCCATGACAGCACCCAGGGACGGATCTCGACGATTCCGGCCACCGTCACGGTCAGCTCGACGCCTCCCTCCGGGAGCTCGACGAGCTCCTGCGACCGATGCCAGACCGACTCGCGTACCCGATGCGCCACGTCGCCGTCGAACCGGAGCCGGATTCGCGCGGTCGGGGTGGTGTCCGACGACCAGATCCCCCACGAGTGAGCCAGCCACCGATCGGGATCGAAGTTGGCGGGGATCTCGTACCGGTCGCCGCTGAGGGTGGAGGATCGGATCCGCTCGACCTTGTAGGTGCGCATCGCATTCGCCGTCTCGTCGTGGCCGATCAGGTACACGTTGCGGCTGGCCGCATCGGGCTCGAGCAGATATGGCCGCACCCGGGTTCGCTTGCGGTCCGCCCCCGCGGCCTCGTAGTCGATCTGGACCACGCGGCCCTCGGCCCAGCCACGCGCGACCGTCGCGAAGTTGCGCATGAACGGCTCATTGCGGCCGTGCTCGCCGACCGAGAGCATGGTGGCGGCGACGTGACGAGCGATCGGCTGCGGGAGCAGATCCGCCAGCTTCGTGAAGGCGCTCACGACCGCCGCGTCGTACTCATCGGACCAGCGCGCGATCAGCCGCGCGGCAAGGAAGAGGACGATTGCCTCGGGCACCGAGAGGCGCAGGGGAGGGAGGAAGTACTTGCGATCGATCCCGAACCGGCCGCGCCCGGCCTGAAAGACCGGCACTCCGAGCTCCTCGTCGAGGGCCCGGATGTCGCGATACACGGTCCGCGTGGTCATATCGGTCAGGCGGGCGATCTCGGTCACCGGGACTCCCGCGTCAGTGCTGCCCCGCGAGTACAGGATCGACGCCACGCTCAGCAGCCGGGCAAGCCGGTCGCGCTTCCGCGAGCGCCGGTCGTCAGGCTCGTCCCAGTTGCTCTCCCGCTCCAGATCCGCCACCGACCGATGATACCGGCCGTTGCCGCACGACGGCCGGCAGGCGCTCGGTCGCCCGCCCCAGGACGTAGGCCAGGGCCAGGATCGTCACCGCACTCAGGCCGAAGGTGAGGCTCGGGTCCGCGCCGACGACGCGAAGCGCGACGGTCACGATCGTGCCGGCGATCGAGATCGCGTATGCCGTCGTGCTGAGCAACCTCGGCTCTCGCCTAGCCGCCGGCAGCGGCGGAGGGCGATGCGCTCCCCGAGGGACTCGTCAGGGGCGAGCGGCTCGGAACCGGCGATGGCGTTGGCGGCGGCTCGCCCGGAAGCGCCGCGACGATCGCGCGGTTGACGCGATCGTCGACACCGATCAGGAGGAACACGTACTCATCCGCCGCCCAGGTGTAGATCGTCGTGCCGGCGAAGGTGGCATTGTCTTCTGCCCGGACCCAGACCACGTGGCCAGGAAGCACCGCGGAGTGCCATGCCTCGGGGTGCAGCCCGGAGATCCCGACGTACTCCCCGATCGCTGCGAGGTGGGGCCGCAGGTCCGCGGTGGTGACGTCGCGACCCTCGACGTGTATGGCGTACAGGGTCGCCCGCGGCTGCTCCACGTAGCCGATCAGCAGTGACTGGAAATATCGTCCGATCTCGCCGAACTGCTCGCCCACGTCGCCCGGCGTGAGCCCGTACTGGTCCGGAGGAACCACGACCACGGTCGCCCCCGCGGCGCTTCGGGGAATGACTGCGTCGAGCGCCGGGTCAGGCTCATTCGTGTACCGCGGCGTCGGGATCGGCGTGGGCGTCGGGGACGGGGCCAGGGATGGGCTCGGTGTCGGGCTCGCCGTCTCGGCCGGCGAGACGCCGGGGCTGCGGACTGGCTCGGCGGTGGTGCAGGCCGCCAGCGTGATCACCATCGCCAACGCCGCCAGCCCTACCGCCGACTGGGAGCGCGGCGGAGCACGGCGGCTGGTCGGCATGGAAGGCCGGATGATAGCACCGGCACGCGACCCGATCGGCTCAGGCGGCGCCGCGCTCCTCGGCCTCGACGTCGTCGGAACGGCGCCGACTTCCCCGATCTCGGCGTTCGGCGACCACCGCGCTCAGAGCGTCGAGGACGTCCGAGCGGATCGCCCCGGCAGCCCCCTGACGAAGCGAGCCGAGCGCTGCCGCGCGCCCGGGGCGGCCGCGACTGGCGCCGGCCGTCATCTCGTCGTACGCATTGGCGGCCGCAATCACGTGCGCGCCGACCGGGCCGCGTCCTCTGCGCGGCCGCCGCGCGCCGTCGCCCGCGGAAAGCTCCTGCTGGCCGCGAATGATGGCGCCGACCGGACGCAGGGAGGGGATCTGCTCGAGCTCGTTCAGGCCCCTCTGCTCGAGGCCATGCAGGCGCGCGCCGAGCTCGATGGTGTGCAGCTCGTCCGGGGTGCAGCCGAGCCGCTCCGCCACACGGCCCGCGAGCCGGCTGACGCGGTCGGAATGCCCTCGGTTCGCCGCGTTGCGGGCGTCGAGCGAGCGCGCGACGGAGAGGAGGGCGTCGAGGACTGTCGCCTCGCGTGCCTCCGGCTCGTGGGTCAGCAACGCGGCATGCTCCACGATGCGCTCGACCGACGCCGGCTCCTCGCCGCGCATGAGCGCCGCCCGGGCAAGCTGGTCGAGGGTGCCACGGAGACCTCGCATCTCGCTGGGTACCTGGCTCGCCTGCACCACGCGGTCCTCGCCGGCCTGCTTGCCCGCGTAGAGGGCCGCGTCGGCGGCGGCAACCAGCTCATTGCGATCGCGCGCGTCCTCGGGGAAGGCGGCGACCCCGATGGTGATGGTGACCGGCGAGCGCTGTCCCGCGGTAAGCCCCGCGACGGCACGTCGGACGCGCTCTCCGACGCGCGCCGCATCCGCGCCGCTCGAGCCGGGCAGGATGATCGCGAACTCGTCGCCGCCGTAGCGGTAGACCTTGTCGTCACTGCGGGCGGCGCCATAGATCGCGGTCGCGGCCGCGTGAATGAGGGCGTCCCCGGCGGGATGGCCGTGCGAGTCGTTGAAGCTCTTGAACTGGTCGAGGTCCATCATCAGCATCGCGACGCGCCGGTCGCGCTCCTCGCTCGCCGCCTCCGCGGCGCCAAGGAGCTCCGAGAGGTCGCGCTGGAACGCCCCGTGGTTGCCGAGCCCGGAGAGGGCGTCGGTGTCGGCGCGCAGGCTGACGGCGTGATGCTCGTCGGCGTTGCGCAGCGCGATCGAGGCCTGGCCGGCGAACAGCTTGGCGAGCTCGAAGTCAGCCTCCGAGAAGTAGATCTCCTCGTGGCCGATGCGGCCGATGTTCATCGCCCCGATCACCTCGCCGTCCGCGATCAGCGGCACGATGATCAGTGCCTCGGGATCGGGCGGCGTGCCCGGGATCTGGATCCCGCGCGGGTCGCCCAGGGCATCGTTGACGAGCAGCGCCTCGTGGTGCTCGACCGCCCAGCTGGTCAGGCCCTTGCCAAGCGGAATCTGGTGGCGAAGCACCTCCGCAGCGTGGCGATCACGGGCGAGGATCGGCTTCAGCAGCCCGGCTTCGCGATCGAACTGGTGGATCACGAGGTTGTCATACGCCACCACGCTCTTCAGCCCGTCAGCGATCGTCTCCAGGATCTCGGTCGGATCGAGCGTGGAAAGGAGCCGCTCGTTGATATCGAGCAGGCGGCGCTGGGTGTCGAGCTGGCGCGCCAGCTCCGCCGACTGCGCGGTGAGCCGCTCGTATCCCGTTGCATTGGCGAATGCCTGGGCGGCGTAGCCCGCGAAGATCGTCATCGTCTGCACGTCGTCGGGCTTGAACCGGTTGAAGCCCAGCTGTGAGAGGACGATCACCCCCAGTGAGCGACCCTCGAAGACCATCGGCACCAGCAGCATCGACTCCTCGATGTCGTCGGTCCCTTCGATCGTCTTGCCCCGGTCGTCATTGAGCGCGTCGTTGATGAGCAGCGGCTCGCCGCTTGCCGCCACCGAGCCGGTGAACGAGCCATCCCCGATCGGGACGCGGAGCCGCTTCTCGTAGTCGCCACCCTCGCCAAGCATCTCCTTGGTGAAGGCCACCGGCTCGCACCACCCCGTCTCCCAGTCGACGGTGTAGACCCGGATGTCGTTGTATTCGGCCAGGATGCTCGCCTCCGAGACGATCGCCTCCGCGATGGCACGTACATCGGTCAGGCGGTTGAGACGGGCGGAGAGGTCCTGGATCGAGCCCATCCGCACGGCCTGGTCCGCGACCGACCGATAGAGCCGCGCGTTGCTGATGGCGACTGCCGCCTGGCTGGCGAAGGCCTGCACCAGGGCCACCTCCTCATCGGGCCACGGCCGATCGTCGACGTGGTAGAGCGCCAGCAGGCCGAGCGGCTCCTCGTGCACGACGAGCGGAGTGAGGCAGGCGGTTCGGATCCCTTCGCGCGCGTAGACAGAGCGCATCAGACCCGCGCTCTCATCGGTTCCGGCGTTGCGGTTCACGAGCGGGCGCCGATCTCGGAGTGCCTGCACTCCGATCGTGTTGCTCTCCCAGGTGAGCTCGCTGACGTGCGCCAGGAAGTCTTCGGAGAGGCCACGCTGGGCGGCCATCGAGAACGGACGCTCCGTATCGTCGATCAGCCAGAGGCCCGCCTTGTCGGCCTCGAACAGGCTCCGGGTGCGAGTCACGACGTCGTCGAGCACGACCGCGAGGTCGAGCTGCCCCGTCAGCTCCTGGGTCACGCCGCGCAGGGCGCGGCCGCGGGTCAGCTCGCGGCGAGCTCGCTTCAGCATCGCGGCGTTGCGGACCGCTGCCCCCAGTGTCGCGGCGACGATCTCGAGGAACGGAACCTGGCCCACGGCCATCTCGTCGTGGCTCTCGACCAGCAGGCAGCCGAGCACGCCGGTGGCACCGCGGAGCGGGACGATCGCCCGCCTCCCGTCCGCCAGCACCTGGCTGCTCGGATCCTCGCCTCCGGCCTGCTCGGGGAGCTCGAAGGTCTGCCCGGGTGGGACTCGGTAGCCGGCGTGTGTCTCGAGGGTCAGGGTCTCCGGCTGCGCCAGGTAGATCGCCGCCGTCTCGAATCCGCAGTCCGCCCGCAGGGACTCGACGGCGACGCGACATACGGCGCTGACATTGGACGAGCTCGCGGCCGCGCGCGCCAGCTTGCCGAGCAGGGCGAGCCGGGGGTCGCGTTCCTCGCCCAGGGTCGGTGCGGGCGTGGGCTCGCCGCCCTCCACCAGCAGGCGCTCGAGGTCGGCCGGCCGAAAACGGCGGTCACCGCGCGCGTTGATCCGATAGGCGGTCAGCCGCCCGGCCTCCGCCCAGCTCCTGATGGTGTTGGGGTGTACGCCGAGCCGGGCAGCGGCCTGGGCCACGCTGATCAGCGCGTCAGGCGCGCCACCTCGGTCGCGCGGCTCATTTGCCAAGGCTTGCTTGTCCTCGTCTGTCGGTTCACACCCGAAATGGAACTTCTGGTAGGTGTGCTGTATCGGATCGTAGATGTGGCAAGCGCGCGGCACGATGCCCCATTCGTACCGGTTGGTCGGGTGACAAAGTCCGCAGCCGCGCAGCCCTCAGCCGAGCAGGGCGAGGATCCCGGCCAGCAGGCCCACGGAGACGAGCAGCGCTCCCAGCACCACCATGGCCACGGCGAGCCCGAGCAGCCCGCGCCGCGGACCGCCGAGCAGGCGCATGGCGTCGTCGGCTGCCAGCGCCGAGATCAGGTAGCCGCCGGACGGCGGGCGCAGGAGGACCCGCCCGTCCTCGCCACGAGCGGCGAGCGCGACGACCAGGAGCCGATCCGTGACGCTCACCTGCCTGGTGGTCGAGCGTGCCTCGCGAGGATTGCCGGCTCGGGCGCCGAGTCGCTCGACGGCCGACCGATGGGGTTCCTCCAGCTCGTCAGGGCTGCCGAGCCAGACGTGTGGAATCACGATCAACGGCTCACGAGCCCGGGCCGGATCCACCGAGAGCGATCCGTTGTGGTCCCACAGCTCGAACGAGCGGGTCTCCCGCAGCCGCTCGATGCTGCGCCACCCGGCGCGTGGAAGCCTGATCTCGACGTCGCGGTGGAATGCGACGAGCCGCTCGCCGTCCGCGGTATGGAGCGGATCCGCGCAGCGCACCCGCCCGGCAACCCGGACCGGGCGGCTTGGCAGCTCGCCGGCGTCGACGAGGTCGCCGACCGGGACTTCCCGGGCTGCGCCCAACCGCCGGCCGATCCCCATCTGGGCACCGCTCATCGCGAGCAGCCCCAGCCCGATCCCGACCGCGAGCATGCCGGCAAGCACGAGGAGGGCAGCGAGGGCGCCGGCGGGCATGGCGCCGAAGTATATCGGCCGATAAGTCCGCGATAAGCGCTCGTCGCTAGGATCCTCGCAGCACCGAGACACGCCAGGAGGCGCAGCAGCCAACAGATCGCAGCGCAGACGAACGACTGCTTCGATCATTCCTGCCCGGAGGACTCTCCTCATGCGTGCTTCATCGGCCATGAGCGGCGCGCCGCCTGCCCGTCGCCATGGCATCGGTTGGCGGCTCGTGCCCTTCTGCCTTGCCGCTGCCTTCCTCTCAGTTCCATCCGCAGCTCCAACCGCCGCAGATCCACCGGCGACGGCGGTCGTCATGACCCCCGGCGGCGCCGAACGAGCGGGCCTCAAGGCCGCGCTCACCCGTCGGGAGGTGGGCGACCAGGTGCTCCTGGAGGCACTGCTTCCGTCGCCCCGCGGCCAGGAGCGGTCCATCTCCGAAGGACTGCGGCTGCTCGCTGCCACCGCGGACGGCACCCGGATCGCCAGCACGGACAGCATCGGCGGCCTGGCCGCGAGCGTTGCCATCCAGGGTCCGGATGGCGCCGTCGCCGTCCGCCAGCTGCCCGGGGCGGTGGCCGCCCAGTTCATTGCCGACGGGTCGGCGCTGTTGGCGATCGATACGTCGGGCGCGCTCTGGCGAATCGCTTCGGCATCGGCTGAAGGTTCGATCATCGCCCCCGGCCCATTCGATGGGCCGATCACGCTCGAGGCGTCCGGCACGATGCTGCTCCGCCGCGTCAGCTCCGTCGAAGCGCCGTTCAGCGCGCACCTCGTGCGATTCGACCCCGCCACCGCGGCGGCCACCTCGCTCGCTGGCGATGGCCTGGTCTACTCCGCCCATCCGCTGAGCGACGGGAGCCTCGCCGTCGTCGCGCACCGGGTCGGCGGCGCAACGACCGTCAGCCGGTTGACGGCGGATGGTGCGAGCAGCCCGATTGCGGAGCTTGGATCGGCCGCCATCGCGGTCGACGTCGCGAAGGACGCGCGAATCGCGTTCGAAATCGCGGGTGACGGCGTCTACCTGCTCGAGCCAGGCGCCGCGAAGGCGCACCGGCTCGGTGCCGGGGGCGCACCGGTCTTCTCGCCAAGCGGGCGCGAGCTCCTGGTCCGCCAGGGCGGCGGAGCCTCGGTGCTGGGCCTGGATGGTTCAGTCCTGGCCCGGACCGACACTTCGAACAGCACCTGGATCGCCTGTGGAGAGGGGTGTGGATCATGATCGGCCTGCTACGACCCACCGGCGGCGCGCTCTTCCTCCTCCTGCTGCTGGCCGGGACCGCTCGCGCAGCAGACGATTACACGCTGCCGTTCCACGACCCGAAGGTCGGGCTGAGCTACGGCGTGGATCGCGATCTGCGCTCCTGCATCCAGGCCGACTGGACGGGGCAGGTGTGGGTCGACTGCGCCGCCCATTGGGGGCGCGTCTACGACAACCACACTGGCATGGACTTCCCGATGGTGGCCTTCTCGGCAGTCGCCGCGGCTCGCGATGGCGTCGTGGTCGACCTTTTCGAGGGGTTTGGAACCTGGCAGTTCGGGGCGAACGGCAACTTCGTGCTCATCCGCCACCCCGACGGGAAGCGGACCTTGTACTACCACCTTGCCCAGAACGGTGTCCTTGTCGGCGTTGGTGACCAGGTGACCGCCGGCCAGGTGATCGCGAAGTCCGGCTGCAGCGGCATGTGCAACGGCGAGCACCTGCATTTCGAGCTGCTCGCTCAGCAGAACGGCTGGTGGTTCCCGACCGATCCGAACTGGGAGCGTCGCTGGACCACCTGGCCCGGGCGCGTCCCGTTCCTTGCCAGCTACTGGCGGGAGAACAATGCCGGGGCCGAAACGATCGTCCACGGGCAGACGATCGCCCACTGGGTCGAGTTTCGGAACGACGGTGGCCGCACCTGGCGCAACGACATCAGCCGTGGTCGGATTCTCCTGGGAACCTGGAACCCGGCGGCGCACGCCAGCGCCTTCCGGGCGTGGGACTGGGGCTCGAGCTGGTACGCGACGAATGTCGATCGCGCCACCGCGCCGGGCCAGGTGGGCCGATTCACGTTCGGCCTGTATGGCGGCCCGCCGGCTGGCTCGTATGGCGAAACGTTCAACCTCGTCGCGAACAGCCTGTTCTGGTTCGACCACGCCCGTCTTGGCAGCTTCTGGGTCCCGATCAACGTTGTCTGGGGCATCTCACCCACGCCCCGGGCCGGCACTCGCTGAGCCGGCGTCAAGGAACCTGCAGGAGGTACCACATGCTTCGTCGTCAAGCTCTCGTCTCGTTGGTGAGCCTCGTGCTCGCCGCCTGCGGGGCGGCTTCGGCCACGCCGACGGGGCATGCGGTTCCATCCGAGCTGCCCGAGGGAACGCCGGCGCGGTCCTTCGCCCCGAGTCCCACCGGGCGGCTGGACAGCCCTCCCGATCTGGCGCTCCTGGCTCCCGATCTTGCTCGATTTCCCGTGCCGCCCGACGCCAGGCGCCTGCCGCTTCCCGTGGGCAGCAGCCTCCTGGCGAGGTGGAAGGTCGAGCCCGGCTCGGGTACCTATCGTTTCTATCGCGACGCGCTTCCGACGGCCGGCTACTCGATCACCGGACTAGCGCCGGGCGACACGGTGGCCTCGATCCGGTTCGAGGATGGGTCGGGCGGGGCGTGGCAGATCGATATCCACGGCGACCTGGAGTCCGCGCTCCTCGAGCTCGGTCCCGAGCACCCCTGACCGATCGCCCGCCCCGGCGCCGCCGGGACGCGCGGAGCCTCGCCGCGCGTCGTGCTAGGCTCATCCGCAGACAAGTCAACGAACGACAGGGGAGCGCGCAACGCGCTGAGAGTGCGGCACCACCGCAGACCCTCGAACCTGATCTGGATCATGCCAGCGCAGGGAGTCGGTTTGAACGCCGCGGCGCGCTTCCCGCCTGGGAAGGAGCGCAAGAAAAAGTCGTGCGAGCCGTGGTCGTGGCTGACGGGGAGCCGAGCGCAGACGACGCGCGCCACCTTGCGGATGCGGACCTGATCGTCGCCGCCGATGGCGGCGCGGGCTGGCTCGAGCTCCAGCGCGTCCGACCTCACGTTGTCGTGGGCGACCTCGACTCGATCGAGGCCAACGAGCTCGAAGCGCTCGTGGCGGCGGGGGTGCAGATCGAGCGGCATCCGGTGGCCAAGGACCACTCCGATGCCTACCTTGCCGTTGCGTGGGCGGTGGCGGGCGGCGCGGACCGCGTGGTCGTCCTGGGTGCCCTGGCGGGCGATCGCCTCGACCATGAGCTGACGAATCTCCTCATGCTCGCTGATCCCGCGTGGCGATCGGTTGACGTGCGGGTGGTGCGGGGCTTCACGAGCGTGCGGGCAGTGACTGGCGGTGGTCGCCTGAGCCTGGACGGGGCGGTCGGCGACACGGTCACCCTGCTGGCGATCGGCGACTCGGATGGTGTCACGACCGATGGCCTCGCATACCCGCTCACCAACGAGACCCTCCACGTCGGCGAGTCGCGCGGCCTGAGCAATGTCATCACCGCCGTGCCTGCATCGGTGTGGCTGGAGGCGGGGACGCTCCTCGTCGTGGAAGTCAGCAGAGAGGATTGAGATGAGCATCTCCACAGAAGCGCCGCGCCGCGGCGCCGCGGCCTCCGACCTCCCGGCAGGTCGCTGGCGGACGGTCGACATCGTGGTCGCCGCCGTCATCGCGGTCGCGTTCGGGGCGGTCTTCCAGGTCTGGAACCTCGCCTGGGAAGGGGCGCATCCCGCGTTCGCCTTCTTTCCACCGCTGCAGGGCGCCATGTACGGGGTCTGGATGATTCCGGGTGTCCTCGTGCCGCTCGTCATCCGGCGACCCGGCGCGGCACTCCTTGGGGAGGCGGTGGCGGCGGCCGCATCGGCCCTCTTCGGCGCCCAGTGGGGACTCGTCACCGTCGTCTACGGGCTGCTGCAGGGCGCGGCCGCCGAGCTGATCTTCGCCTTCGGCCTGTACCGTCGATGGGGCCTGGTCGCGGCGATCCTCGCCGCCGCGTCGGCAGGGGCCGCGGCCAGCCTGCTCGATCTGATCCTCTACTACCCCGACTGGGCGCCGGCCTGGCAGCTGGCGTACTCGGCGCTCGTGATCCCGAGCTCGGCCGTGGTCGGGGGGCTCGGATCGTGGGGCCTCGTGCGATCTCTGGCAGAGACCGGTGTCCTGAGTGGCTTCGCCTCCGGTCGCGATCAGCCCGAGGTGTGAGCCGGAGAGATCACTTGCAGGCGCAAGGTATGAGTCCTGCGCCCGCAGCCATAGAGGCGCGCGGCTGGGGATGGCGGCACGCGGGTCGCCGAGACTGGGCGGTCCGGGGGGTCGACCTGCGAATCGAGGCGGGCGAGCGGGTCCTTCTCCTGGGCGCGTCGGGGGCGGGCAAGTCGACGCTGCTGCTCGGTGTCGCGGGGCTGCTCGACGCGTCGGGAGGCGGCGAGCAGGAAGGGACTCTCCGCGTGGCCGGGGAGACTCCTGTTGCCGCACGGGACTCGACGGGGATCCTGTTCCAGGACCCTGAGGCGCAGCTGGTGATGGGGCGCGCCGGTGACGACGTCGCCTTCGGCCTCGAGAACCGATGCCTGCCGACGGACGAAATCTGGCCGCAGGTCGATGCCGCGCTCGACGCCGTCGGGTTCGACTACGGCCGCGACCAGTCGACGAATGCCCTCTCGGGCGGCGAGCAGCAGCGCCTTGCACTGGCCGGGGTGCTGGCTCTCCGTCCAGCGCTGCTCCTGCTTGACGAACCGACCGCGAACCTCGACCCCGACGGAGCAGCCGCAATCCGCCGAGTGGTCGGGGGCCTGCTCGACAACCGGGAGATGACACTCGTGCTGGTGGAGCATCGCGTCGCGGAGTGGCTGTCGCTCGTCGACCGCGTTGTTGTCATCGAGCCGGGGGGCGGTGTGAGCGCGGAGGGCCCGCCACGCGAGCTGTTCGCCAGGCTTGGGGATCGGCTCGCCGCTGCAGGAGTCTGGGTTCCGGACCTCACCCTCCCGAGCCGGGCGGTCGTGACGCGTCCCGAACCGGAGACCATGATCCTCGCCGATGGTGTCGGATTCACCTACCCCGGCGCGACCGGTCCGGCGCTCAGCGGAGTCGACCTGCGGCTGCGCTCTTCAGAAGCTCTCGCGCTCGTGGGCCCCAATGGTGCCGGCAAGTCGACGCTCGCTCTCCTGCTGGCCGGGCTGCTGGCCCCGAGCTCCGGAACGGTCGTTGCCGGCGAGGCGCTCGCCCACGGCCGCGCTCACGATCCGATTGCGCGTTGGCCGGCGCGCGAGCTGGTCACGCGAATCGGGACCGTGTTCCAGGATCCGGAGCACCAATTCCTGACCCGACGGGTCATCGACGAGCTGCTGCTGGGACCGCGCCGAGCCGGCATCGAGCCCGGCACCGCGCGTCGCCGGGCCGACGAGCTGCTGGCGAGGCTGCGACTCACGCGACTGGCCGCCGCCAATCCCTTCACCCTCTCCGGCGGGGAGAAGCGTCGCCTCTCGGTCGCCACGGCGCTGACAACCGCACCTGGGGTGCTTGTGCTCGACGAGCCGACGTTCGGGCAGGACCGGCGGACGTGGCTCGAGCTCCTCGACCTGCTCGCATCGCTGCGCGACGAAGGACGGGCGATCTGCTTCGTCACGCACGACCGCGACTTTGCCCATGCGCTCGCTGATCGGACGCTTCGCCTGGCGGCGGCGTGAGACTCTTCACCCCCCTGGTCCCCGATCCGCGCGCCCCGCTGGCGCGCGCGAATCCCCTGGCGAAGATCGGCGCGGCTGTCCTGTTAATGGCCATCCTCTTCGTCTCGGGTGACCTCGTCACGCCCTCCGTCGTGCTCGTCGGGCTGATCGCCACGCTGCCGCTCACCGGACTCGCACCCCGGGTCCTTCTGGCGCGGACGTGGCCGCTCCTGCTGGTTGCGAGCTCGGTTGGGATCCTTAACGCGCTGTTCGCGCCGGAGCAGACGGGAGGGCTCGTCCGCATCGGTCCGGTGGCGGTAGGTGCCACGAACCTAGTCGCCGGGCTCGCGCTCGGCCTGCGTCTGCTCACCATCGCCGGGGTCGGCGTGGTCGCGGTCGCAACGACCGAGCCAACCGACCTCGCCGATGCCCTCGTCCAGCAGCTGCGGCTCTCCCCGCGCTTCGCGGTTGGCGTGATGGCCGCGCTTCGGCTTCTCCCGATCCTCGCCGACGAGTGGCAGATCATTCGCCTCGCGCGTCGCGCCCGCGGCGTCGATGCCGGCCGCTCTCCGGCCGCGGCGATCAGCCTCTTCTTCGGCGAGCTCCTCGCCCTTCTGGTGTCGTCGATCCGGCGCGGGACCCGGCTGGCGCTCGCCATGGAGGCCCGCGGGCTGGGCAGCCGTCCGTGTCGCGGCGTTGCTCGCCCTCAGCGCTTCCGCCTCGCGGACGGAGGCCTTCTCGCAGCGGCGGCGCTCCTGGCGGGAGGAGCGATCGGCATCGCGCTTGCGAGCGGTGCCTTTCGCCTCGTCTTCAGCTGATGCGCGCGCCTGTCAGTCGCCGCGGAACGGGCCCAGCCAGGTCGGGTCGTGTGCCGCGCCGATGTATCGGATCGGATCGAAGGGCGTCAGCGGCAAGGTCCGGGATTCGCCGGAGACGATCAGCTCGGAGAGGAGCAGGCCGAGGATCGGGGCGTACGGATGCCCGTGGCCGGTAAGCCCGCACACGAGATAGGCGCCCGGAAGCGCGGTCCCGTCGGCGGCGGGCAGGCGCCCCGCCATCGGGATCTCCTGCGACGCGAAGTCGAGCAGCCCGGTCCAGGCCCGGATCACGCGAACATCGGCGAGGGCCGGGTGAAGGCGGCCGAGCAGCGCGGCGAGGAGGGGTGGAACGCGCGGCGAGACGTCCATCTGGTAGCAGCCGATGCCCATTCCGGCGTCCGCGATGGCGTAGCCGCCCACCAGCACCTCGCCGGTTCGCATCTGACGCCAGTACTCGTTGCACTGGTTCGTCTCGAAGCCGGGGCCGAGCAGCGGCGGCAGCGGCTCCGTAACCATGACGTGCTCGCGTATCGGCGTCAGATTGGCGGCGACGGAGGGCACGAGCGCAGGGGTCCAGGCATTCGTCGCCAGCACGACCGCCCCTGAGCTCACCGTTCCGTGGGAGGTGCGGACCCCCGCGGTGCGTCCGGATCGCAGCAGCAGCTCCTCGACGCGCACCCCGGCGACGATCCGCGCGCCGTTGCGGGCCGCCGCCTCGAGCAGGCGATAGACGAGCCGAAACGGGTTCAGCTTCCCATCCCGCGGGGTCCACTTCGCCGATCGCGCCTGCCCGAGGTCGAGCGCCGGCGCCAGCTCCCTCAGGTCGGCCTCGTCGACGATCCGAACGTCGAGGCCTCCCGCTGCCTGGTGCTCGCCCAGCGAGCTGCCCCGCCGCTCCTCCGGCTCCGTGGTGAACAGATCGAGCGAGCCGGATCGGTCCCATTCGATCCCGCCCGGAAGAATCGTGTCGAGCTCTTCGAGGAGATCGAGTGAGCGAGAGGTGTACTCGACGATCGACGGCCCACCCGCCGCCGCGACCAGCGCTTCCACGCGGGGAAAGTGGCCGCCGAGCCCGGCGAGGGCCATCCCGGCATTGCGGCCCGACGCCCCCCACGCGGGCGCGTTGGCTTCCACCACGAGCGGTTGCATGCCGGCGAGCGCGAGGCGATACGCAACGGAGGCGCCGACCATGCCGCCACCCACCACGACCACCTCCGCGCCGTCGGGCAGCTCCGCTGCGGGGTCGGGGATGAACGGAACGGGCTCGGGCGAAGGGGCGAACTGCGGCGCCGTCTGGCTCATGCCAGCCGGAGTGTACCCTCGCCGCATGGCAGGCCCGGAGGAGGTGCGGTTCCCCGCTGGCGACGCGACGCTGGCCGGGACGCTGCAGCTCCCGGTTGGATCGGGCAGGCACCCCGGGGTGCTGCTCCTGCCGTCATATCTCGCGCGCGATCGGGAAGGCCGCTGGGATCGCGGCGGTCATCCGGCCTGGTTCGCGCGCGGCGAGGCGCGTGGCCTGCTCGCGCGCCTTGCGGAGGCGCTCGCCGGGCGCGGCGTTGCGAGCCTGCGGTACGACAAGCGCGGTTGCGGCCGCTCCGAGGGCACGTGGCAGCAGGTCGATCTGTTCACGCTGATCGACGACGCCCGAGATGCGCTCGGCTGGCTGCGCGGCCGGCGCGACATCGACCTGCGCCGCACCGGCATCGTCGGCCACGGCGAAGGCGCCGCGATCGCAATGAGCGTCGCGATCGGCGACCCGGTGGTCGGGGCCCTGACCCTGGTCTCGGCCGCCGCGCGCTCCCTTCGAGACGTGCTGCGTCGCGGCGTCGCGGAGCGCGCGCGCACAGGAACGGATCGCGAGCACCCGCTCGTCGCGGGGATCGACCGCGCGGCGGAGGAGCTGATCGAGGCGGCTGACCGTCGGGAGCCAATGCGCGCCGTGCATCTCCCCAGGGCCGGCGTCGTCGAGCTGAACCTCGCCGCCTGGGAGCAGGCGATTCACACCCCGCCGATCGCACTGGCCAGCATGCTCCATCGGTCCGTCACCCTGGTGCATGGGGATGCGGACGCCTGGGTCGACGCGGACGAGAGCCGCCTACTGCTGGGGGCCCTGGCAGGCAGCGAGGATGCGCCCCGGCTGCGGCTCATTCCCGGCGCCGGACATGGGCTGGACGAGGCAGGGGATCCCCTGATCGAGGAGCTGGCGCAGGAGCTGGCCGCGCGGCTCCTGCCGCGCGATCTGCCCCCAGTGCTCCTCGCCATCGAGGGGATGGGATGAGCGAATCGGATACGATGGTCGAGGAGGTATCCGTGTCCCGACTGCAGCCCGGCGATCCCGCGCCCTCCTTCACCCTGGCCGCGGATGACGGCAGCACCGTATCGAGCGATGGGCTCGCCGGTGAGCGCTATGTCCTCTACTTCTATCCAAAGGACGACACGCCCGGCTGCACCACGCAGGCCTGCGGCCTGCGCGACAGCTTCGGAGGGGTGACCGCCACCGGTGTCCAGCTATTCGGCGTCTCACCCGACAGCGTCGCGAAGCACGTCAAGTTCCGTGAGAAGTACGGATTGCCGTTCCGCCTCCTCTCCGACCGTGGCCACGAGCTGGCCGAGAAGTTCGGCGTCTGGATCGAGAAGTCGTTCGCCGGGCGTTCGTATTTCGGCAACGAGCGCAGCACGTTCATCATCGGATCCGACGGTACGGTCGAGCAGGTTCTCGCCCAGGTGAAGCCGGCCGAGCACGTCGATCAGCTGCTGGCGGCCCTTGGCCGGTGAAGGGGGCCGCCATCGTGACGGCGGCGTGCCTGCTGGTGCTCGCCGCGGTCCTGGCGTTCGCCGTCGTGATCGCCCCGATCCGGTAATGGCGTGCAGCCGATGATCTGGGTCATCACCGCGCTCGTGCTGGTCCTGTGGCTGGTCGGGCTGCTGCTCCGCATCGGTCAATGGGTCAACCTCCTCCTGGTGGTCGCGGCCGTCCTGCTGGTGGTGCAGCTGATCAACGAGCGAAACCGCCCGCCCGCCGACTGAGCAAGCCTTTGGCACGGGACGTGCGTTGATCGAGACTGCTGCCCGATGAGGCGGCTTCCCGCTGAGGGAACAACAAGGAGGTGCAACCGATGCTCTGGACCATCCTGGTCATCCTTCTGGTCCTTTGGCTGCTCGGTCTGATCGGCGGAATCGGTGGAGGGCTGATCCACCTCCTGCTGGTCATCGCGGCCATCGTGCTTCTCTTCCAGCTGCTGTCCGGTCGCCGCGCGGTCTAGCGCCGCGAACCAGACCAGCGCCGACGGAACGCCGGTCCTGCTGAGGTGGGACTCGGCGCCCGTCTGTGCCCGGAGCCGACTGATCCCACAGCGCGACCGCTGAGCTGTCGCGTGCATCGGCTACGCTTGGGCCGGTGCCCTCGATCGAACCCTTCCGCTTCCTCCACACCGGTGATCTGCACCTCGATAGCCCCTTCCAGGGGCTGAGCGCCGAGGCGCCAGCGGAGGTCCTCGCCCTCCTCCGCAGCGCGACCACGGATGCTTGGCGTGCGGTGGTTCGCGCCGCGATCGAGGCGCGCGTCGACTTCGTCGTCGTGGCCGGGGACGTCTTCGAGGTTGCCAGTCCGACGCTCCTCGGCCAGACGCGCTTTCGCGACGGGCTGGCCGAGCTGGCCGCCGCGGGCATCCCCAGCTTCGTGGTCCACGGCAACCACGATCCGATGGACGGTCGGAGCTGGGCCCCCAGCCTTGACTTTCCGGATGCCGTCCACCGCTTCGGGACCGACGCCGTCGGCGCGATCCCGGTCCTGCGCGATGGCCGGGAGATCGCGCGCGTCCACGGGCGCTCCTATCCACGCTCTGCGGTGACGGAGAACTACGCCGCGGGCTTCCGGGCAGAGCCGGCCGCTCCCTTCTCGATCGGCCTGCTTCATACCAACGTGGGCGACCGGCCGGGGCACGCAAACTACGCTCCTTGCTCGGTCGAGGACTTGCGCGCTTCGGGGATGGATTACTGGGCGCTGGGGCACATCCACCAGCCGGGCCAGGTGGCCGCGGATCCACCGGCGATCTACTGCGGGATCCCGCAGGGGCGCGACCCCGGAGAACTTGGGGCTCGCGGCTGCTACCTCGTCGACGTCGATGCCGCGAGCCGGGTCACCCCGCGCTTCGTCGCGACCGACGTCGTGCGCTGGCATCCCCTCGAGGTGACGATTGAAGGGCTCGCTGACGACGAGGGCCTGATGCGCGCGTGCCGCGAGGCCGTGGGTAGCTCGCTGGAGGCCGCCGATGGACGCTCGCTCGTGATCCGGCTCCGGCTCGTGGGCCGCGGAGTGCTGCACGCCACGCTGGTGCGCGCCG
>Ga0307310_10000204_pt1 | contig 17653 bp, 5 predicted proteins | sample ER_DNA_197_FD_194502 | JGI IMG/M metagenome (GOLD analysis project Ga0307310, IMG submission 194502) | Bulk soil microbial communities from the East River watershed near Crested Butte, Colorado, United States - ER_DNA_197 | ecosystem: Environmental > Terrestrial > Soil > Floodplain | place: USA...
GTCGAGCTGGTGCGCCACAGCGACAGCCGGATCGACCGCCAGCAGCTCGCGGTGTTCATCAACAGCTACCAGCGCGTCGCCCCCCTGACGATCGGCGAGCTCTGGGCATGGCCCAGCATGCTGAAGCTGGCGCTCATCGAAAACCTCAGACGTCTGGCCGACGAGACACTCGAGTCGCGACGCGCGCGCCTGGCGGCCGACGCGTATGTGGCCCGGCTCGAACGCGAGGCCGGGGGCGCCGAACGAGAAGTGCAGGCTCTGTTGCCCGCCCTCGGCACCGCCTCGGTCGTCCAGCTCCTGCACCGGGTGCGCGAGTACGGCCTCCGGCAGTCGTCGATTCGTACGGCGGTCGAGGAACACCTCGCGTCGAAGGAGACGACTGCTGAAGCGGTGATCCGGAGCGAACACCAGCGCCAGGCGGCAGCGCAGGTGTCCATCGCCAACGCGATTACCAGCCTGCGCCTCTGCTCGGTGCTCGACTGGCGCCAGTATTTCGAATCGGTGAGCCTGGTCGAGCAGGTACTGCAGCGCGATCCGGCCGGCGCGTACGGGCGGATGGACTTCCTGAGCCGCGACCGGCAGCGTCAGGCGGTCGAGGAGCTCGCGCCCACGACCGGCGAAGCGCAGATGAAAATGGCCCTCAAGGCCGTGGAAAGCGCCCGGCAGGCGGTCGTGCGAGGATCGGCCGATCGCGCGGCCCACGTCGGCTACCACCTGATCGATCAGGGGCGTCGCGATCTCGAAGCCGACGTCGCCTATCGGCCTCCGCTCGGGAAACGGCTGCGACGTCTGGTGTTTGCGCATACGACGCTCGTCTACCTGGGTCCGATTACGATCATGACGGCGCTTCTGCTCGCAGCGAGCGCCATCTACCTCCGCTATGAAGGCGGATCCACTCGCATCATGGCGGTCACGCTGCTCCTTCTGCTGGTCCCCGCCACCGACATCGCGATTGCGCTGGCGCAGCGCGTGGTCGCCTGGGCGTTTCCGCCTCGCCGTCTCTCTCGCCTCGACTTCACCGATCATGTTCAGCGCATACCAGACGATTCACGCACGATGGTCGTGGTCCCTACGCTGCTGACCAGCGCCGAGTCGGTCGCGGCGTTGCTGGAGCACATGGAAGTCCTCGCGCTCGGCAACCTGGATCCGTGCATCCATTTCGCCATCCTCAGCGACTTTGCGGATGCCGAATCACAGGCCCTGCCGGAAGACGCGGCCATCCTCTCGGCGGCGCGCGCGGGCGTGGAAGATCTCAATCGACGGTTCGGCCCCGAACACACCGATCGCTTCTTTCTGTGCCATCGCGCCCGGCGCTGGAATGCCCGGGAACACGCGTGGATGGGATGGGAGCGCAAGCGCGGAAAGATCGAGGAATTCAACCGGCTGCTGCGGGGCGCGGCCGACACGAGCTTTACGGTCCTGGTCGGAGAGCTGACCGTTTTTCCGTCGGTGCGCTACTGCATCACCCTCGATTCCGACACCCGGCTGCCGCGCAACGCGGCGAAACAGCTCGTCGGCATCATCGCGCATCCGTTGAACCGTCCGCACTTCGACGCGCACGTTGGCCGCGTCACGAAGGGCTACGGGATTCTGCAGCCGCGAGTCAGCGTCACGATGGCGAGCGCCGCAGGATCGCTCTTCGCCCGCACGTATGCCGGCCATACCGGTGTGGACCCCTACACGACGGCGGTTTCCGACGTGTACCAGGATCTCTTCAACGAGGGGATCTTTACCGGGAAGGGCCTCTACGACGTCGACGCGTTCGCCGCGTCGCTCGAGGGTCGCGTGCCGGAGAACGCGCTGCTGTCGCACGATCTCTTCGAGGGGCTTTATGCGCGCACGGCGCTCGTCACCGACGTCGAAGTCGTCGACGACTATCCGTCGAGCGTCCTCGCCCACGCGAGGCGCGAGCACCGCTGGGTGCGCGGTGACTGGCAGATTTTGTGGTGGCTCTTTCCTTTCGTGCCGTCCCGTACCGGCCTGCAGCGCAATCGCCTGCCGCTCATATCGCGCTGGAAGATTCTCGACAATCTGCGGCGCAGCCTGATGGCGCCGGCGATACTCGCCGTGCTCCTTCTTGGCTGGACCGTCCTGCCCGGGAACCCGGGGGTATGGACGGCCATCGGGCTCGCGGCAATCGCATTGCCGGTGGGTCTGCGACTGCTGGAGTTGCTCGCCGGACCGACACCCTTCGAATCGGCACGCGGGTTCCTGCGAGCCACCATCGAAGATCTCGAGACGGATATCGTTCGCGTCTCCCTGCAGCTCTCGTTCCTCGCGCATCAGGCCTACGCGATGGTGCACGCGATCACCGTGACCCTCGTTCGTCTCGCGATCACGAAGCATCGATTGCTCGAGTGGGAGACGGCGGCAGCCAGCGCGCGCCGTGACGGGCTGCCGCGCCTCAGCGTCTTCGTGAGGGAGATGATCGCAAGCCCGCTCGCGGCCGTGGGCTGCCTGTCCCTGATTGTCATCGTCCGTCCGAACGCGTTGCCGGAAGCGGCACCCGTGCTCGCGCTGTGGGCGGCGGCGCCGTTCATCGCGTACACGCTCAGCCGGCCCGTTCCGACGCGCCGTGCCCTGCTCGGCCCGCAGGATCGCGAGTTCTTCCAGGCGGTTGCGCAGAAGACCTGGCAGTACTTCGAAACATTCATCGGATCCGAGGATCACGCGCTGCCGCCCGACAACGTCCAGCTCGTCCCGGAACTGAGGGTCGCGCACCGCACGTCGCCAACGAACATCGGAATGGCGCTGCTTTCGACGGTCGCGGCTCACGACTTCGGGTTCATCGACGCGGACGGCATGGCTGACCGCATCGAGGCGACGCTCACGACCGTCGAAGGTCTGGAACGCTTCGAGGGTCACCTCATGAACTGGTACGACACCCGCACCCTGGCGCCGCTTTCACCGGCCTATATCTCGACGGTCGACAGCGGAAATCTCGGGGGCGCGCTCCTGACCCTCTCGGTGGCGCTCACGCAATTGTCGGCCACGACGCAGGCAGCGCGCCTCGAGGATCTGGCTCGCCGGGCCATCGCTCTGTTCGACGGCATGAACTTCAGATTCCTGTACGACACGCAGCGCCAGTTGTTCACCATCGGGTATCGTCTCGCGGACCACGAGGGACCGGGCCGCCGCGATCCGTCGTACTACGACCTGCTGGCCTCCGAAGCGCGATTGGCGAGCTTCCTCGCGATCGCCAAGGGCGACGTCCCTGAATCCCACTGGTTCCATCTGGGACGGGGTGTGACAAGTGTCCACGGGGCGCCGGTCCTGCTGTCGTGGAGCGCCACGATGTTCGAGTATCTGATGCCGCTGCTCATCATGCGCAGCTATCCCGACACGCTCCTCGACGAATCGTGTCAGAGGGTCGTGCGCCGTCAGGTGGAGTACGCCAGCGCCCGCGGCGTGCCGTGGGGCATCTCGGAATCCGCGTACAACGTCGTCGACCGGCATTCCACCTTTCAATACAAGGCCTTCGGCGTCCCGGGGCTCGGCATGAAGCGCGGGTTGGGCGACGAGCTGGTGGTGGCGCCCTACGCCTCGGCGCTGGCCGCGATGGTCGACCCCCCGCTGAGCGCGGCCAATCTGCGCCGGCTGGCCCGTGCGGGCCTCGAAGGCGATTACGGATATTTCGACGCTATCGACTACACCACGCGCGAGCACGACTCTCACGGCGACGCCGCGGCTGACGTCAACAGCCCGGCAGCCGCCACCGTGGTCCGCACCTACCTGGCTCATCACGCAGGCATGACACTGGTCGCGCTCGCGAACGTGCTGCTCGGCGATGGCATGGTGAAGCGCTTTCACGCCGACCCGAGAGTGCAGGCCACTGAACTGTTGCTCCAGGAGCGCGTCCCGCGCCGGACTCCGACGATTCAACCGCGACCGCTCGATGAAATGCGCGTCGTCACGCCGCCGCCTGCCATGCCCATGCGGCGGTTTCTCTCGCCGCACACGGTCTTTCCCCACGCGCAATTCCTGTCGAACGGCAATTACGTGACGACGGTGACGAATGCCGGCGGCGGCAGCAGCTTCTGCCGCGGCCTCGCGGTGACCAAATCGCGCCGCGATCCGACGCGCGATCCGGGCAGCCAGTTTGTCTACTTGCGCGATGTGCGGAGCGGCGCCGTGTGGTCGGCGACGTATCACCCAACGGCGGCGGAGCCGGACGACTATCTGGTCGAGTTCCGCGCGGCACGCGCGACGTTCCGCCGCCACGACGACGAGGTGGCCACGCAGCTCGACGTCGGTGTCTCCACTGAAGACGACATCGAAGTCCGCCGGGTGACCGTCGTCAATCAGAGCTCGCGGATCCGCGAAATCGATGTCACCAGTTATGCGGAGATCGTCCTGGCTCCCCCGGCCGATGATCTCGCGCACCCGGCCTTCGGGAAGCTGTTTCTCGAAACCCAGTACCTGGCCGACAGCGCGGCGCTGCTCTGCCATCGACGACCCCGCGATTCCCGGGATCCGGCCGTCTGGGCGGTGCACGTTCTCAGCCTCGAAGGCCGGCCACAGGGGCCTGTCGAATGGGAAACGGATCGTGCGCGGTTCCTCGGCCGCGGCCGGGATACGGACAGCCCGATCGCGCTCGACGGCCGCGCCTTGTCAGGCACGACCGGCATCGTGCTCGACCCGATTTTCAGCCTGCGCCAGCGGATCAGGCTGGTCCCGGGCGCATCGGTGCGCCTCTGTTTCGCGACAGGCATCGCATCGGATCGGGAAACGGCCGAAGCGCTCGCCCACAAGTACAGGAACCCGAGTGCGGCCGCGCGCACCTTCGCCCTCGCCTTCACCCACGCGCAGAGCGGTCTGCGCCATCTGGGCATCTCGAACGAAGAGGCGCTCCTGTTTGAACGTCTGGCGTCGAGGGTCCTCTTCGCCGACGGCTCGCTGCGCGCGGCTCCGGAGACGATTCGATCGAACGAGCTTGGCCAGGCCGGCCTATGGCCGCACGGGATTTCCGGTGATCTGCCCATCTTGCTCGTGCGTGTCATCGGCGACGACGATGTGGCGCTCGTGCGTCAGGTTCTTCAAGCGCAGGAGTACTGGCGCCTGAAAGGGCTGAGCGCCGACGTCGTCATCCTGAACGAGGATCCATCCAGCTATCTCGACGAGATACACGCGCAGCTCGCGGCCCTTCTCGATAACGGGCCCTGGCGTACGTGGAAACACCGTTCCGGTGGTGCGTACCTCCTGCGCAGCGATCTGATCGGAAAAGTGGAGCGGACGTTGATCGAGGCCGTCGCACGGGCGGTTCTCGGCGGGGACCGCGGCGACCTTCGCGCTCAGCTCGACAAACCGCACCCGGTCCAGACCAGCCGGCGTCCGGCGTTCGTGGCCGGTCCTCTGCCGGAGCCGGCCGTTTCACCCGTCGTCTACTCGCCAATTATCGTGGGGGGCCCGGGACCGATATCGCTAGCGACTGGCCTGGGCGGGTTCACCGACGACGGGCGAGCCTACACAGTCGTGCTCGAGGGCGACCAGGAAACCCCGCTGCCATGGGCGAACGTCATCGCCAACTCCAGCTTTGGCACCATTGTCACGTCGTCAGGCTCGGCGCACACCTGGTCGGAGAACAGCCGAGAGAACCGGCTGACGTCGTTCGCCAACGACCCGATTGTCGATCCGACGGCCGAAGCCCTGTTCATCCGTGACGACGATTCGGGGGATGCGTGGTCGCCGACGCCGGGACCGATGGCACGGCACGCGGCGAGCGGGCAATTTGTCATCCATCATTCGGCCGGCGTCACGCGCTTCTGGCGCATGACGCGGGGCATTCGCCACGAGCTCGACGTGTTCGTGGACGTCGACGATCCCGTGAAGTTCTCGCTCCTCTGTCTGACAAACGAGGGCACGACGCCGCGGCGGCTGAGCGTCTTCACGTACAACGATTGGGTGCTCGGCCCGCCCCGAGAGGGCCAGGCCGGGCATATCGCGACGACATACGACGCGAAGAGCGGGACGATCCTGGCGCGAAATTCCTACAGCGACGAGTTCGCGCAGCGCATGGCGTTCCTTCATGCCGGCGAGACGCCGCGTTCCGCGACCGGCAACCGTCTCTCGTTCATCGGCCGCAACGGTTCGATGCGACGGCCGGCAGCGCTGCGCCATGCAGTACTTGACCCGCAATTCGGCGCCGGGCTCGATCCGTGCGCGGCGCTGCACGTGCCGGTCGCCCTGAATCCAGGCGAGCGGCTCCGTCTCGTGTTTCTCCTGGGCCAGGGCACGGACACCGAACATGTCGAGCGATTGATCGCGCGTCACGGGACGGTCGATGACGCCGAGGCCGCGCTGCAGAAGGTACAGGCATCCTGGGACACGACGCTCGAGACGATCCAGGTCAAGACTCCCGACGATTCATTTGACGTATTGATCAATCGGTGGCTCGTCTATCAGGACATGAGCTGCCGTCTGTGGACGCGCGCTGGCTATTATCAGCCGGGCGGTGCCTTCGGCTTCCGCGATCAATTGCAGGACGTGATGGCGTTGTTGCTGGCGCGGCCGGAGCTCGCCCGTGAGCATGTGCTCCGGGCCGCCGGGCGGCAATTCGTCGAAGGCGACGTCCAGCACTGGTGGCATGAGCCGAGTGGCCGCGGGCTGCGTTCGCGCTGCTCGGACGATCTGTTGTGGCTGCCCTTTGCGGTGGCAGAGTATGTCCGCACGACCGGCGATGTGGGCGTGCTGGACGAGCGGGTGCCGTTCCTCGAAGCGCCGGTTCTCGCGCCGGACGCGCTGGAGGCGTACGGCCAGCCGCGCGTGTCCACGAAGGACGCGACACTGTTCGAACATTGTGTTCGGGCAATCGACAAGGGTCTCACGGCCGGCGCGCACGGCCTCCCCCTCATCGGCACCGGTGATTGGAACGACGGCATGAACCGCGTCGGACCGGAGGGACGCGGCGAAAGCACATGGCTGGGCTTCTTCATGTATAGCGTCCTCACCAGTTTCGTGCCGCTCTGCGTGCGGAAGGACGCGGTCCGCGCCGACCGGTACATGAACGAGGCGCGGCGGCTCGCGACGAGGCTCGAACAGTCATGGGACGGCGAATGGTACAGACGCGGGTACTACGACGACGGCACGCCGTTGGGAGCGGCGCAAAATGACGAGTGCCGGATTGACTCCATCTCGCAGTCGTGGGCTGTCCTCTCGGACGCCGTTCCGATCCGCTTTGCCGAGCGCGCGATGGATGCGGTTCGAGCGAATCTGATCGCGCGCCGATCGCAGATCCTGTTGCTGCTCAATCCCCCATTCGATCGGTCGGCGCAGGAACCGGGGTACATAAAAGGATACCCGCCTGGTGTCCGTGAGAACGGCGGCCAGTACACGCACGCAGCCGTCTGGGTCGTGATGGCCCTGGCCAAGCTTGGAAGCGGTGATGAGGCTGCGGAATTCTTCCACATGCTGAATCCGGTGAACCATGGCCGCACGCCTGCAGACGTGGACCGCTACAAGACGGAGCCGTACGTGATGGCGGGCGATGTCTACGCGCGGCAGCCGCACGCGGGGCGAGGCGGGTGGAGCTGGTACAGCGGATCGGCCGGCTGGATGTATCGCGCCGGCATCGAAAGCATCCTGGGTCTTCGGCGTCGCGGCGAGACGTTCGTCATCGATCCGTGCATTCCATCGGCGTGGCCGGAGTATCGAATCGTGTGGCGGTTCCTCGACAGCCGCTATGAGATCACGGTGTCGAACCCGTTGCGCCGCAACCGCGGCGTCGCGACGGCCATGTTGGACGGCGCGCCTGTCCACGCAGCCGGGATCCCGCTGGTCAATGACGGCCGGACCCACGATGTGCAGATCGTTCTTGGCGATCAACCGCGACGCGGGGGCCGATCGCACTCTGACGTGGCAGCGACGACTTCGCTTCCTTGAGCGTCGGCTTCTAACCGCCCCGCTGCATCAGCACCCCGTCTTCGTCTGCGATCGGGATCACAGCCGCGTCCGATCAAGCCCATCCGATCATCAACCACGACAGTCGAGACGTCTGCTATAAGAAAAAACTTCGTTCTTGCCCCTTGGGTTCTCACTTGTGGCGGTCGCACATCACGAGCGATAGCAAAAGACATCGACCAGCTCATTAGCAGACTCCCTGTAAGTCATACGCCTTTCTCGGAGTTGGGGAAGAAGTCCCACCGTTACGTCCAGCGGTCCGTCGCTTGCAATATTGTGCGCGGGCCAACTCGAATGGAAACGAAACCCGCCATCGCGCTCTTCAATCAGACGCATCCGCCTCGTCAATGAGGATCTGGAGCACCGTTTGACACCGATCGATTTTCGCCGCGTTGACTGGCCAGCGATCGGCGTTTGGCTCGCGGCAATTGTTCTGGGTTCGTATGTGCTTTCGGGGGTACGCGACGTACGCGCGCAGACGGCCGGCGTCGTGCTGGTCCAGCACACGAACAAGGATGCCGGCGCGACGAGCACGTCCAGCCTGGCCTTCGCAGCGGGCAACAGCGCAGGGAACTGGATTGGAGTGGTCATCCGCGCAGGATCGTCGGGCGCGACCCTTACGGTGAGCGATGCCACGGGCAACGTTTACCGCAAGGCCGTGCAACTGAACGTCACGGTTGACCAGCCGGCAGGCCACACGTTGGCGATTTTCTATGCGGAGAATATCAAGGCTGGGCCCAATACGATCACGGTGGCCAGCACGATCGCGACGACGCTGCGATTCGCCATCCTTGAGTACGCCGGAGTGGCGCTCACGAACTCGCTGGACCGGTCGGCAGCGACGCAGGGAACCAGCGCCACGCCCACGAGCGGCCCCGTGACGACCACAGCCGCCGGCGATTTGCTGCTGGCCGCAATCGCATCGGCGAACGGAAGGACGTTTACTGCCGGCGGCGGATATGTCATTCAGGATCGGGTGCCGGCGGCGCCCAACACGAAGCTCGTGGCCGAACATCAGATTCAGGCGGCGGCCGGAACGGTGTCAGCAACCGCGGCTCTCAGCGCCTCGGACAATTGGGGGGCGGCCATGGCGGCGTTTCGGGCGGGCGGCGGCGGTGGCGGTGGTGACTCACAGGCGCCCACCGCGCCAACCAACCTCGCGGCCACCGCGTCGTCGAGCAGCCAGATCGCTTTGAGTTGGACGGCATCCACCGACAACGTCGGGGTCACGAACTATCTCATCGAACGCTGCCAGAACGGAGGATGCAGCAACTTTGCGCAGATAGGCACCGCCTCTGGCACGAGCTGGAGTAATAGTGGTCTGACCGGGTCGACGGGTTACAGCTATCGTTTGCGGGCGACGGATGCCGCCGGCAACCTGAGCGGATATTCGAACATCGCCAGTGCCACGACTCTTGCAGGGGCCGATACGCAAGCGCCGACACCGCCGGCGAATCTGACGGCCACCGCGTCGTCGACCAGTCAGATCAATCTGAACTGGACGGCGTCGACCGACAACGTTGGAGTGACGGAGTACCGGATCGAACGGTGTCAAGGGGCGGGATGCACGAACTTTGCGAATGTCGCCACAGTGAATGCGGCGCCGATCGGGGGGCCGCTGTCAGCGGCCGCCAATCCAAACTACTTCAAAGACGGCAACGGCACCACCATCGCCCTGAGCGGATCTCATTCGTGGAACACCCTTCAGGACTGGGGCACCAATGGGTCGGTGCAGACGTTGGACTTCACAGCATTTGTAAACTTTCTCGTCGCGCACGGACACAATTTCACCTATCTCTGGCGCACCGAACTGCCGAAGTTCTGCGGCCTTCAAACCACGGCCAGTTCGCTGCCGGACTTCACGGTAGGTCCACATCCGTGGCGGAGGACAGGCCCAGGAACCGCCACGGATGGCGGGTTGAAATTCGATCTCGCATCGTTCGACCAGGGCTATTTCGACCGTCTGCGGGCGCGGGCTCAGGCCCTGAACAGCGCCGGTGTGTATGCCGGAGTCTACTTGTTCACCGGCGAGTGGCTGAATAGGTACCGCTGCGCGAGCGACGGTTACCCCTTGACCGGCGCGAACAACGTCAACGGCATCGACGACGGCTATTCGAGTGGGTCAGGAGGCAACGGCTCGATCACGATGACCGCGCCGAATGCCATCACGGCCTTCCAGGACGCCTATGTCGAGAAGGTGATCGACACCCTGAACGACTTGCCGAACGTGCTGTGGATTGTCTCGGAGGAAGCTCCAGCCGACTCCAGATGGTGGAACGATCACCAGATCTCTCATATTCGATCCTACGAGGATGGCAAGCCGTATCACCATCCGATCGGATACGGAGTTCAGGAGAGTTTTGATGATTCGGTCATAACCAACAGCAACGCCGATTGGATCAATCCGGGCGCGCGACTTTCTCCAACCACGAGTTGTGGTACGGGCACGCCGAGATGCAAGGTGAACATCAACGACTCGGACCACAGCTACTGGGAGATGTGGACCAACCCGGCATCCGCCAACCGGAACTATGCCTGGGAAAATTTCGCGAACGGCAATCAGGTCGTCTTCATGGACCCCTACGTTGTCTACTACCCGCGCGAGAACCGGAACCTCTGCGCCTCCCCCACCAACGGCGTCTGCAGCGGGCCCGATACACGCTGGGACAACTTCAGGGACAACCTTGGGGCCATCTCGCGGTACTCCCGCAAGCTGAGCCTCGCCAATGTGCTTCCTGCCGGTTCCTTGTGCTCGACCGGTTTCTGTCTCGCCCAGACTCCGAGCGTGGGCGCCGAGTATCTGATTTACGCGCCGAACGGCGGATCGTTCACCGTGAATCTCTCGGCCATGTCCAGCTCCCGGACCCTGACCGTCGAGTGGTTCAATCCATCGACAGGGGCGACGACTTCCGCCAATTCCGTTGCCGCCGGATCCTCGTCGCAGGCATTCGTGCCTCCGTTCGGCGGCGATACGGTGCTCTATCTGGTCGACTCCGCGGGACATGCCGCACCTCAATCGGCTCCGCCGGCAACAACCTACAGCGACACCGGGCTGGCGCCGGCGACGAACTACCGCTACCAGGTGCGGGCAGTCGACGCGGCTGGGAACTCGAGCCCGTACTCGAACGTCGCGAGCGCTGCGACGGCTGGAGCGTCGGATACGCAGCCACCGACGGCGCCGGCGAATCTGACGGCGACACCGGCATCGAGCAGTCAAATCGGCTTGAGCTGGGTCGCTTCGACGGACAACGTGGCGGTGACGAACTATCTCGTGGAGCGCTGTCAGGGCGTCGGGTGCACGAATTTCGCCCAGGTCGGGACGAGCACGACGACGAGCTATGCCAGCAGCGGACTGGCATCGGCGACGAGTTACACCTTTCGGGTGCGCGCCGCGGACGCGGCGAACAACCTGAGTGGGTATTCACCGGCCGCCAGCGCCACGACCAGCGGCGGAGCAGCCGCGATCGCATTAGTACAGCACACGAGCAAGGACGCGGGCACGACGGCCGCATCGTCTCTGGCCTTCGTCTCGTCCAATACAGCCGGCAATCTGGTTGCTGTGGCAATCCGAGCGGGACAAACGGGCCAAACGTTCACCGTGAGCGATACGCGCGGCAACACGTACCGCAAGGCCGTGCAGCTCAATGAAACCGTCGACGGCACCACGCTCGCGCTCTTCTATGCCGAAAACATTGCCGGCGGATCGAACACCGTCACCGTGTCGGATTCGATTTCAGGCGGGACGCTGCGGTTCGCGCTGTTCGAGTATTCGGGCTTGGCGTCGGCGAACTCGCTGGACGTGACAGCGGCATCGCAAGGGAGCGGCGTTTCGGCAACCAGCGGCAGCGCGACCACGACTTCGAGCGGGGACCTGGTGATAGGGAGCATCTCGTCGGCCAACGCGGCAACGTTTACGGCGGGCAGCGGTTACTTGATACAGGAGCGGGTGCCGGCCGCGCCGAACACGAAGCTGGCGGTCGAGGACCAGCGCCAAACGGCGGCGGGCCCCGTGTCGGCGAGTGCGATGCTGAGCGCCTCCGACAATTGGGGAGTGATCCTGGCGGCGTTCCGTCCAGGAGCGGGCGCCTTGACTCAGCCGTCCGACCTGACGCTCACGAAGACTCACGCGGGCGCATTCACCCAGGGACAGAGTGGCGCGGCTTACACCATCACGGTCTCCAACAGCGGCGCCGGGCCGACGAGCGGGGTGGTGACGGTGACCGACACGCTGCCGGGCGGCCTGACGGCGACGGCCCTGAGCGGGACGGGCTGGAGCTGCTCGATCGGGACGCTCACCTGCACGCGCAGCAACGTGCTGGCAGCGGGCACGAGCTATCCGCCCATCACGTTGACCGTGATGGTGGATAGCGCGGCCCCGTCGAGTGTGACGAACACGGCGACGGTGAGCGGCGGCGGCGAGAGCAACACCACGAACAACGCGGCCGGCGACGTCACGACGATCGGACCGGACACGCAGCCGCCAAGCGCGCCGGGCACTCTGACAGGAACTGCCGTGAGTGGCACGCAGGTCGAGTTGAGCTGGGGGCCCGCCACCGACAACATCGGCGTCACCGGCTATCGAGTAGAGCGGTGTGAAGGCGCGGGTTGCGGGAATTTCGCGAAGTTTCCAACGGTAACGGGTACCACGTTCACCGACACCGGTTTGACGCCGAGCACCAGCTACAGCTATCTGGTGCGCGCGAAAGATGCGGCCGGGAACGAGGGCGACTATTCGAACATCGTGAGCGTGACGACGCTGACGACTGTTCCGGAGCTCGTCGCCGCCTATTCATTCAATGAAGGCACCGGGACCACGGTCGCCGATTCATCTGGCTACGGAAATACGGGGACGGTCTCGAACACGACGTGGACAACGGCGGGCAAGTACGGCCACGCGCTGGTCTTCAACGGGACCAGCGCGCGCGTCACGATCAACGACGCGGCATCGCTGCACCTGACGACGGAAATGACGCTCGAAGCGTGGGTCAATCCATCGGCGGTGACCAGCGCCTGGCGCGATGTCATCTTCAAGGGCAATAACAATTACTACCTCGAGGCGACGTCGACCACCGGCGGTGTGCCGGCCGGCGGGGCCACGATCAACGCATCCAACGGCCGGACGTACGGCACGACTGCATTGCCGTTGAACACCTGGACGCATCTCGCGGCCACATACGATGGCGCCACATTGCGCCTCTACGTCAACGGCACGCAGGTCGCCAGCCAGCCGCGTGCGGGCAGCATTCTCACGTCCACCGATGCACTGGAGATCGGCGGAGACAGTTTCTACGGGCGGTTCTTCACCGGAATGATCGACGAAGTCCGTCTGTTCAACGTGGCGTTGTCACCGACGCAGATCCAGACCGACATGAACAGTCCGGTCGGCGGAGGGTTCCCCGTCGTGGGGCTGAGCGCGAACAGCATCGACTTCGGCAGCCAGCCCACGGGCACGACGAGCGCCGCACGCACGGTGACGCTGACCAACTCCGGCGACGCCACGCTGACAATCAGCAGCGTGACGATGACGGGTCCAAACAGCTCTGAATTCCATCAGAGCAATACGTGCTCCGCGCCTCTGGGGCCGGGCGCGAGCTGCGCGATCACGGCGACGTTCACCCCGCAAGCGACCGGCACCAGGAGCGCCACGATTGCGATAGCCGATAACGCACCTGGCACGCCACATACCATTGCTCTGACAGGCGCCGGAACGGGGTTGTTCATGATCAGCCCGGCAACTGCCGTGCTGACGCCCATCGAGACGAAGCAGTTCACGGTCAGCGGGTCCGGAAGCGTCAACTGGTCGGTGGACGGCCTCGTGGGCGGATCGCCCTCGACCGGGACCATTACCTCGACCGGGCTGTACTCGCCCCCGACCTCGAACGGAACGCACACGGTGACGGTCACGACGTCGGATTCGTTGAGTTCCTCGAGCGCGACGGTGTACGTCACCAGCTATCCCGGGACATTCACCCATTACATTGACAACTCCCGGACGGGTCAAAACCTGAACGAGACGGTCCTGACGCCCGCAAACGTGTCGGCGACGACGTTCGGAAAGCTTGCGACCTATTCGATCGACGGAATTGCGCACGCCTCGCCGTTGTACGTCGCGGGCGTGAATGTTCCGGGGCTCGGCCTGCGCAATGTCGTCTACATCGGCACCGAGCACGACTCGATGTACGCGTTCGATGCCGACGCGGCTGGCGGCAGCCCGCTGTGGCGGGTCAGCTTCATCAATCCGTCGGGCGGGGTGACCGCGGTTCCGGCGGGCGATACCGGCGAGTGCTGCGACATCGCTCCGGAAATTGGCATCACCGGAACGCCGGTGATCGATCGAACGAACGGCACCTTGTACGTCGTTGCCAAGACAAAAGAAGTCGTTGGCGGAACGACCAGGTACGTGCAGCGGTTGCACGCGCTCGACGTGGCGACTGGTGCCGAGAAGTTCGGCGGGCCGGTCGTCTTACAAGCAAATGTGCCTGGCACCGGAAACGGATCGACCAACGGCACAGTGCCATTCGACAGCCTTCACCAGAACCAGCGATCGGGACTGCTCTTGAGCAATGGAGTGGTCTACAGCGCGTTTGCGAGCCATGGAGATATTCAGCCGTACCACGGGTGGATTCTGGGGTACAACGCAACCACTCTCCAGCAGGTCCTTGCCTACAATGCGACGCCGAACGGTGAAGGCGCTGGAATCTGGCAGGCCGGCGCCGGGCTGGCTGCCGATTCGGCCGGCAACATCTACTTCACGACGGGCGACGGAAAATTCGACGCCAGTACGGGAGGCAAGGACTACGGCGACAGCTTCATGAAGCTGAACGCGGCGGGTGCCGTCCTGGATTACTTCACGCCGTTCAATCAGAACAACCTGGACGTGAACGACGTTGATCTTGGATCCGGCGGCGTGCTCCTGCTGCCGGATCAAAGCGGGGCCCATCCTCATATGGTCGTGAGCGCGGGCAAGAATGGCGTCATCTATCTCATCGACCGCGACAACATGGGCCACTACAACGGCAGCAACAACGACCAGGCTGTTCAGACCTTGGTGAATATCTTCCCGTTTGGCACGCCGGAGCCTGGCAATTACAGCGCGCCCGCCTATTTCAACGGAACGGTGTATTTCAGCCCGGTCAACGACAATATTCAGGCGTTCAAGCTCACGAACGGCCTGTTCAATCCGTCTCCGGTCTCGCGGTCGGCGGCGGTGTACGCGTATCCGGGTGGAGCGCTTGCGATTTCGGCCAGCGGCAGCGCGAACGCGATTCTGTGGAGCGTGGAGCGGGACGCGACCGCCGTCTCCGACGGGGATTCTTCACGTCCAGGCGTCCTGCACGCGTACGATCCGGCGAATCTCGCCACGGAGCTCTACAACAGCGATCAGGCCGGATCGCGCGACAGGCTCAGTCCGGCCGCGAAGTTCAGCGCGCCAGTCGTGGCGAACGGCAAGGTCTTCGTCGCCACGGTGAACACGTTGACGGTTTACGGGTTGTTGCCGTAGCGATCTGCCTTCCTTTACTCCGCTTCGCAAAGTGGCATACATTGACGGGCGAGGTGCACATGGCAAGACGAATCATCCGGACGTGCCCGCTGCTGGCCGTCCTGTGGTTGTTCTCGATACCGCTCCTGGCGCATCACTCCTTCGGCGCCGAGTATGACGCCAGCAAACCGATCACACTGACAGGTGTCGTGACCAAGGTTGAATGGACCAACCCGCACAGCCATTTCTATCTCGACGTCACCGACGACAAGGGCGGCGTGACGAACTGGAAATTCGAAGGCTACAACCCTGCGGTGCTGTACAGAATCGGGTGGAAGAAAGATACGACGATCAAGCCCGGCGACAAGATCACCGTTTCAGGATGGCGCGCACGGGACGGCGGGAACTGGGCGCATTCGCGCGAGATTACATTGCCGGGCGGCGGCAAACTGTTTTTCGGCCCTCCGGCGGGCACCGGCGACGGTGGAGCGAGTCCTGCCGTGGAGGTGCCGTGATGCGCGCGTTCCCACGACCAATCGTCGCGGCTGTTGTCGCCCTGGCGTTGTCGACAGCATCCATTTCCGCGCAGAAGTCCCCGGTTCCCCGCGCCGCCGGCGGGAAGCCGGATCTGACCGGTGTGTGGCAGGGCGGCAGCACCATACGCGGAAGCTGGGAGGAAGCCAACCGGGGCGTCGGTGTCGGCGGCAGTGGGCGAGACGCCTCCGCGCCGGTCGTGTTGTCGTCGAACGATCGCCCCGCCGGGCGCGAAGGCGCGCCGTATCAGCCGTGGGCAGCGAAGAAAGTCCTGGAAGCCTACAACAGGAGAGGCGTCGACGACCCGACGGCGCTATGTCTCCCGGCGGGCATACCACGAACGATTACGCTGGGACTGTTCCCGCAGCAGATCGTCCAGACGCCGACGCAGATCGTCATTCTCTACGAATATATGAACGTCTTCCGCGTGATTCCGCTGAACGCGAAGCATCGTGAAGACGATTTGATTCCGAGCTACATGGGCGACTCGGTCGGTCACTGGGAAGGCGACACGCTGGTCGTCGATGTGACCGGATTCAACGACAAGACCTGGCTGGCGGGCACAGGCACCTTCCACACCGACGCCCTCCACATCACGGAGCGGTATACGCGCGTCGACAAGGATCAGATCAACTATGAAGTCACGATGGAAGATCCCAACGTGCTGACCAGGCCGTGGACCCTTCGGTCGACCATCATGCTCCGCGAAGGGACGCGTCTTCAGGAGTATCCCTGCACCGAGAACAATCTGGATCCCGAGCGGTATGAAAAGCTCCTGAAGGATGGCGTCAACTTCACGAGAGACAGCAAGTAGGAAGTCCTCGTCAGCTGCCGCGAGTCGGGCGCCGCACGGCGCCCTCGCGCAGGAGCTCTGACTCCGCCTGAAGCCAGTCGTCGAGGTCGTGGCCGGGCTCTCCGCCGCGAGCGAGAAAAATCTCGTACGCGCGCTGTGCGATCTCGTCAATCGTCGGGGCCGACACGGGCATCTGCAGGACGTTCGTCTTTTTCTTCGCCGTTTCCATGCCTTGTTCCACTATTTCCATTCCTTGACGTGCAGGAGAATCTGACCAAGGAATTCAGTAAAGGTCGCTTCCAGAGTGGTCTTGACCGGCTCAGCCGTCAGGGCGATCTGCTGCGCGATTCTGACCGCCACTTTCCGTATGTGAAGAGGCAGATGTTCGTACGTCGCGTCGAGGTGTTCGTTCGTGGTCATGGCCGTGGCGCCGCCCTCCGTTCAGTGATGGTACGACAGCAGAACTGGAATCGCCATGCCGTTTTGTGTATGTGATTTCGAGCGATCACATTCTCCAGCTCCTTTTTTTCCAACCATTCGGTAATCCGCGCGCTGGCTGTTTCCTTGCTCTGCCGTCCGGCTGAAGCCGGACACTACGCACGTCGTCGCATCAACGCAGGCATTCGGTTTTTGGCGGCACACGACGGACGCTCGGCGGTCTCCTTCGAAAAGGACGAGCGCGCGTCGCGGGTGGCAGACTGTCCGAACGTGGAGGAGAGTATGAAACGCGCAATGGCGAACGGATTGATGACCCTGCTGTCAGCGGCGTTCGTTGCGACGGGGTTTGGTCTCACGCGCACGGTGACCATCGAAGGCGCCGGCGGGCGTGTCCCGGCGCAGTCGGCGGCCTCCACGCGTGATTCGGCCCGTCGAGTTTCACTCAGCCACGACGGACTGGTCGACGGTGAACGAGGGTCGGCGCTCGCTGTCGCCACCCTGGCGACGGCCGT
>Ga0307310_10000205_pt1 | contig 17606 bp, 15 predicted proteins | sample ER_DNA_197_FD_194502 | JGI IMG/M metagenome (GOLD analysis project Ga0307310, IMG submission 194502) | Bulk soil microbial communities from the East River watershed near Crested Butte, Colorado, United States - ER_DNA_197 | ecosystem: Environmental > Terrestrial > Soil > Floodplain | place...
GCCTGAGCTGCCACCGCAGCCCGTCCGCTCAGACCGCCGGCAGCACGGGCAGCCCCGATATCGAGAATCTCGTCTCCGATCGCGACCCCCACCGCTCGGAAGCTCTCGCCGCCGCGCCGCCGGAAAACGCCATATGGCAGGTTCTGAATGGGGAAGTCGGCATGGTCCTGGGCGGACGTCACCCAGGAGATGCGTCCAGGATCATGAGTCTGGTTCACGCCTGGTGCACTTTGGGCTCGAGCCAGTGAAGGGACTGGAGCTCGTCGATGGGCTCGGTAAAGGAGCAGGAGCCAAACGATACCATCGACTCCCGCGCCCGGCCCAGTGCGTCCCGGTCAAACCGCTGGTCCCGCCAGCTTATTGCGGCGTCATCTACCCGGAAGGCGGCCGGCGACGACTCTTCCAGAATCCTGCGCGTATCGCCCTCGACCATGCCGTTCCTGGCCAGGGCGGTCGCCAGGAACAGGTTGAGAAAGCCGAACATCACCCCTGTCTCGCTGTCCTCCTCGTACGTGAGCCGGTACTCGGCCCGGAGCGCATGGTGTAAGCCGGCCGTCGCCTTGAACGGCACCTTGGCCCGTACGCACGCGTGAATGAACCGGGCGAGGATTATGGCTGAAGGGAATGCCTGGTGGGTGACACCGCCGGTACGGACCTTGGCACGGGCGCCAACGCGGGCCACAGTCGCGATGAGATCAATGGGGTCCTGCTCAATGGGCAGCTCGAAGTAAACCTGAAGTTGGCCTGGTACGCTGCGCATCGTTTCCCGAATCGCGCTCACCCCATCGGCCTTCGCCTCGATGGTATCCACCGTCATACCCGGGGCGCTGGCCGCCTGGCGCCGTTGGAAGCCAGCGATCTGGTCCAGGTCACCGGCGAGGTCCGGCCCCACGAGCGCGCTCAGCTGCCATGGCTGGCGTCCTGTTCGCTGGGAGGAGCCGCCACCGGCCGCTTCCTGGAATTCGACCAACCGGCTCGCCGGCACGATGAACCGACCAAGGGCCCAAGCCTCCGGGCCTGTCTGGTAGCGGAGATAGTTGTCGACGGCTGCGCTCATGCCTAGCCCAGCCGGAGGGAACAGGCCGGCGTAGTCGATGCTCTGGCGGAGTAATGTGTGAACCGGGTTCATGTTCAGTGGTTGAAGACCGAGCCCGCGAGCTTCGCATTTGCCTGCTAGAATGTGGCCGCATTCAGGCCGATCATGCTAGGCAGGCGGTTTGCCGGAGTGGTGGTCGGCACGCCATACTTGAAAGCGGTGCCAGCAGGTTTCTGGGCGTCGCGCCAGCCCGTACATACGAAAGGTGTTTCCCCGCATGACAATCGCCAGCATCAATCCGGCAACCGGTCAGACGATTCGCACCTTTCGCCCGATCTCCGATCAAGACCTCGACGCCCGCCTCCAGTGCGCGGCCGACGCATACGCCCGGCACCGGCCGACGCCTATTCGGGAGCGTACCCGGATGCTCCTCCGCGCAGCCGAGATTCTGGAGAGCGAGAAGGCGGAATTCGGGCGCCTAATGGTCACCGAGATGGGCAAGACCCTGAAGGCGGCCGTGGAAGAAGCCGCCAAGTGTGCTTGGGGCTGCCGCTACTACGCGGAGAACGCGGAACGATTTCTGGCCGATGAGAAGGTGGAGACCGGGCCGGCGCAGACGTACATCGCCTACCAACCGATCGGCCCCATCCTGGCAGTGATGCCGTGGAACTTCCCCTTCTGGCAGGTATTCCGGTTCGCGGCCCCTGCGCTGGCCGCCGGAAACGTGGGATTGCTCAAGCATGCGTCGAACGTGCCGCAGTGCGCCCTTGCCATCGAGGACATCTTCCGCCGTGCCGGCTTTGCCGAGGGCTGCTTTCAGACCCTCCTGATCGAGACCGAGCGGGTACGCCGAGTCATCGAGGATCCTCGGGTTGCGGCAGTGACTCTCACCGGCAGTATGGGGGCAGGCAGCCATGTGGCCAGCGCGGCCGGGAAGGAGATCAAGAAGACGGTGCTCGAGCTGGGCGGCAGCGATCCCTTCATCGTGATGCCGAGCGCGGATTTCGAGGCTGCCGTACGCACCGCGGTCAGGGCCCGAACCATCAACAATGGACAGTCGTGCATCGCCGCCAAGCGCTTTATCGTAGCCGAGTCTATCGCCGACGAATTCGAGCGCCAGCTGGTGGCAGGGATGAAAGCGCTTGTGGTTGGTGATCCCATGGACCCCGCGACCGACGTGGGGCCACTGGCGAACGAGGCCCAGGTCCAGACCCTCACCGAACAAGTCGAACAGTCAGTGCGTGCCGGCGCACGGCTCCTGACCGGCGGCCATGCCCTCGACCGTCCGGGCTACTACTTCGCGCCCGGGGTGCTGACCGGAGTCACCAAGGACTCCCCGGCCTATCGCGATGAGATCTTCGGGCCGGTGGCCTTGCTCTTCCGGGCGCGGGACATCGACGAAGCCATCGGCATCGCCAATGACTCGCCCTTTGGTCTGGGTGCCAGCGCCTGGACCAGGGACGCGCGCGAGCGGAGCCGCCTCATTGCAGAGTTGGAGGCCGGAATGGTCTTCATCAACGCGATGGTCGCTTCCGACCCCCAGCTTCCATTTGGTGGGGTCAAGCAGTCCGGGTACGGCCGAGAGCTGAGCATCTACGGGTTGCGGGAGTTCGTCAACATCAAGACGGTGTGGATCCAACAGGAGGCTGCCCAGAAACTGAGTAGATCGGAGTAAAAGCGGGGTCAACGCCTCTCCTGAGGCGGCACGGGTTGTGCCTTGGCTCACTACCCCAACGTTTCCGGCTCGTTACGTTAGCGTTACCTTGTAGAGTCGGCTTACCCCTGCATCCGCTCGGAGTTAGGGTCCCATGTACATCGATCCCACAACGGGAAGTCTGGTCCTTCAGTTCCTGGCGGCCGGTATCCTCTCGGTCCTTGCCATGGCCAGCCGCGTGCGAGAGGCTGTCAAGAATTTCTTCAAGCACCTGATCCCGCGCCGAGGCCGGTGGGCTGGCAAGCCGTAGAGGGATCGTTCCGCGATCCTAGCGGTTTCGTTTACAGCCGCGACGGCACCCTCTATCGTCAGATCAATACCAGCTTTCGTCAGTCCTTCGAGGCGTTTCTTGCCTCGGGGCTGTACGACGAGCTGGTTCGCGATGGGCTGCTGGTGCCTCATGAACAGGTGGGGCTCGAGCTCGCGGCCACCAACGACGCCTGCGCCGTAATTCGCCCCCAGCGGATCGCCTTCATCTCATATCCGTACGAGTGGTCGTTCGGACAGCTACAAGACGCCGCGAGTCTCACGCTCGAGATCCAGGAACGCGCCCTGGCACGGGGGTTCACCCTTCGAGACAGCAGCGCCTACAACGTCCAGTTTCAGGGCGGGCGGCCGGTCCTGATCGACACGCTGTCGCTCGAGCCTCTGGAGGAGGGAAAGGCGTGGGTTGCATATAAGCAATTCTGCGAGCAGTTTCTTCTCCCCTTGACCCTGATGTCCGTACGGGACGTGCGCTGCAGTACGCTCCTCCGGTCGTACCTCGACGGCATTCCGCTCGATCTGGGAAGCCGGCTTCTCCCTCGCCGAACCTGGCTATCCCCCAGCAGCCTGTTGCACATTCACCTGCACGCCTTGGCGCAAAGCCGGTATGCCGGCTCGGCCGTGAGCTCGGCTGCGAAGGGTCGGACCATGAGCCGAAAAGGCCTGCAGACCCTGGTCAAGAACCTTGGAGCTGCCGTCCGGGGGCTCTCCTGGCGCCCAGCGGGTACGGAATGGGCCGACTACACCACAGACAACAACTACAGTGAGACCGCGGCGCGATCGAAGCGGAATCTCGTTGTGACTCACCTGCGCGAATCACGGCCGGGTACAGTATGGGACCTCGGGGCCAATACCGGCGAGTACAGCCGGGCTGCTCGTGAAGCAGCCGGTCTCGTGGTCTCGTTCGACATAGATCCGGCGGCTGTGGAGCGGAACTACCGCCGAATTCGTGCCGAGGGCGAAACGGGGATACTCCCGCTTCTCCTCGACCTCACCAATCCTTCCCCCGCGCAGGGGTGGGCGGGACGCGAGCGACTCTCAGTGGAAGAGCGCGGTCCGGCGGATGCCGTACTCGCCCTGGCGCTCATCCACCACCTGGCGATCGGGCACAACCTTCCACTCGAGCGTGTGGCGAGCTATCTCGTCCGACTCGGCAAGGTCCTGATTATCGAGTTTGTGCCCAAGAGTGATGCCCAGGTCACCCGGCTTCTGCTCAGCAGGCCTGACATCTTCCCGGGATACACCAAGGAGGGATTCGAGAAGGCATTCTCCCGGTACTTCAGCATCCAGGCGGCCGCCCAGATCGAGGACTCCGAGCGGTGGCTCTACTGCATGTCGGCCTCTCCGCAGGCGGCTGCATGATGCGGCGGCTCCGGCTTCTTTATCCGTTCCTCTTCGTCGTCCTCCCCATCCTCACCGTTCTCACCCGTAATCCGGGAGGATCGACGCTGGCCGACATCGCAATACTGATCGGCGTTATGCTGTCGGCCTGCGCTCTGGCGTACGCTGTGGTGGCGCTCGTGTCTGGCCGAGGTTGGGCCAGCCCGGTGGTGCCGCTGGTCGTGCTCGCCGGAATTCTCTGGTTTTACGCCTACCCGGCGCTCCGGAGTCTGTACCGCCTTGCGCGCGACACGCCGGCCCCGCTGGTCGTGACCGCTGTGACGGTCATTGCCCTGGCGCTCGCAACGGCCGCAGCCGTGCGGTGGTTGGCCCGGCGTCCGCAATACCTGGATCGGGTCACAACGTTCTTCGCTTTGACCGGCCTCCTTATGGTGGCCTGGTCAGGGTTCCGCATCGCGGCAGACCAGATGGCCGCTCGGAAGGCGCTGCGGGCCAGTCATCTGGCAAGAGAGCTGGCTGCGCCGGTCCTGGTGAATAGCGCGGCTTCGCCGGCGGTCCAGGGCCCCCGCCGGGACATCTACCTCATCATCCTGGATGAATATGCGAACTCGAGCGTGCTCCAGGAGCGTTTCGGGTTCGACAACCGGCAGTTCGAGGATAGTCTGCGCCAGCTCGGTTTCACCATTCCACGGCTGATCCGCAGTAACTACGTCCACACCCTGTTATCGCTTCCTTCGCTCCTCAACTTCAGCCATCTGACTCAATTGGGAGAGGAGCTCGGCGACCACAACACCGATCCCACGCTCCCGGATTACCTGATGGAGAACAACCGGACGGCGGCCTTCCTGCGGGCCCATGACTACGAGTTCCTTTTCTTCCCCTCCCAATGGTGGATATCGACCCAGCACAACCGGAACGCGGATTGGGAATTTCGGACCTGGAGCGGTTTCAATCCGGTTCGAGAGGCGACTCGATCGGACCTCCGACGCGCGTTTCTCAGTACCACCCCGCTTGCTCTGCTTCACAAGAATGATGCGTACGACGTCGATCATCTAAAGCGGACCCTCGCAGCCATCGAGCAGGTGCCTTCGCGGGAGAAGCCGACATTTGCCTTAGCCCACATCCTCAACCCTCACTACCCGTATGTCGTCGATGCCGGCTGCCGCCCCCTCCGAACGCGCCCCACCGGTGGCTGGGGGCAGGGCAGGCAGGATGCATACATCAACCAGGTCCGCTGTCTAAACACTCTCTTGCTGAGAACGGTCACCACGCTTCTCCAGCGTTCAGCACCAGCCCCGATCATTCTCTTGGTCGGCGACCACGGAACCAATTCCCTGCGATACTCCGACGCAAAAAGCGCAGAAGCCGTGTCTCCGGCGCAGGCTCGGGAGCGGTTCGGCGCCTTTGGCGCCTTTTTTCTACCGGGCAACGGAGCCCGTCAGCTTGCGGACTCGGTGACTCTGGTGAACGTTGTGCCGAAGGTCCTCAATCACTACTTCGAGGCCGGCATTCAACTCGCCCCAGATAAACTCTATATGTCATTGGAGCAAACCCCTTACTTGTTCGTTGAAGTCGACCAGGCCTCTCTTTCGCATCCCCAATGACTGCTGCCGGGCTTTGGACTGTGCTCAAGCGGGCCTTTGCGGGATGGTGGGGCGACAACGTTCCTCACCTGGGCGCGGCGCTGTCCTACTACACGCTGTTCTCGATGGCCCCAATCCTCGTAGTCGCAATGGCCATCGCGGGCCTGGTTTTCGGCGCCGAGGCGGTGCGGGGCGAGATCGTCGGACAGATCGATGGTCTGGTGGGGCATGAGGGGGCCGTGGCGCTGCAGGCCATGCTGGAGGGAGCCGCCAAGCCTTCCTCTAGCCTCCCCGCAACCATCATCGGAGTGATCACCTTCTTCCTGGGGGCGACCGGCGCATTCCTGGAGCTGCAGACCGCCCTGAATGCTATCTGGCGGGTCAAACCCAAGGCGAGTGGGAGCTTCCTTCGAGCCCTGATCCTCGATCGTTTGACCTCGTTTGGCTTGGTGGTCGGGGTAGGCTTCCTGATGCTCACATCACTGCTGGTGAGCGCGGGGCTCGCTGCCCTGCACACCTACATGGGGGAGACCTTTCCCGGCAGCGCCGCGCTGTGGGAAGGGGTAAACGTGATCATCTCGCTCGGCGTGATCAGCATTCTGTTCGCCATGGTCTACAAGCTGCTGCCCGACGTCGAGCTGGCCTGGAGTGACGTGTGGGTGGGCGGGTTGGTGACGGCGGGGTTCTTTACAGTGGGGAAGTTTGTGATCGGGCTCTATCTGGGCACCAGCACCCTCGCGTCCTCCTACGGAGCGGCAGGCTCGGTCATCGTGCTCCTGGTGTGGGTCTATTACTCGGCACAGGTCGTATTGCTTGGCGCGGAGTTTACCCGGGAATACGTCAAGGAGTTTGGGCGCAGGCCGCCTCTCTCTGAGTTCGCCACCAAGGATCCGGCTCCCCCGCTGAAGCCGGTGCGGAAGCGGAAAGGACGGGCCTAACACCTTACCGGTGCGTCCGCCCCATAAGCGGGGCACCCTCGGGCGGAATGTAGGCGCGCATCCGCTGCAGCAGCCGGCCCGGGTCTGATTCAACCATAATGGCATGCCGGTGGACTTCGGTCAGGAACCCCTCCCGCACCGCGTGGTCCAGGAACCCGGTCAGCCCGTCGAAGTATCCCGCGACGTTGAGAATCGCCGATGGCTTCGCGTGAATGCCGAGCTGGCCCCACGTGAGAATCTCGAAGAAGCCCTCCAGGGTGCCGATCCCTCCCGGTAGCGCGATGAACCCATCCGACATATCCGCCATCTGCGACTTCCGCTGATGCATCGACGCGACCACGATCAGGTTACGAATCCCGGTGTGAGCCTCCTCCTTTTCCATGAGCTGCTGAGGGATGATGCCGGTGACGTGACCACCGTGCTCGTGGACGGAATCCGCCAACTCGCCCATGATGCCGACACTGCCCCCGCCATACACCAGCTCGATGTCTTGTTCGGCCAATATCTGGCCGAGCTCCCGGGCAGCGGCCCCGTACTCGGGTCGCGACCCGGTGTTCGTCCCGCAGAACACACAAATCCGGTTCAACTGCCGATCCGTCGCCATCGTGGGTCCTCGAGAGGGGATTCAGATGCTCCATTAAAGGGTCTAGGGTCAAGGGTCTAGGGTCAAGGTCGTGGTGGCGAGACTCTTCATCCACACTTGACTCTAGACGCTAGACTCGAGACCCTAGACTCTAGGACCTGATACGGAGCTCATCGATGGAACATCGCACGCTTGGCCGGCAGGGCCTGAGGGCCTCGGCTCTCGGTCTCGGCTGTATGGGGATGTCGGAGTTCTACACCGGGCGCAATGACGCCGAGTCGATCGCGACCATCCAGCGGGCACTCGATCTGGGGATCGACTTTCTGGACACCGCCGACATGTACGGCCCCTTCACCAACGAGCGTCTCGTTGGCAAGGCCATCCGGGGCCGGCGGAATCAGGTGGTTCTCGCCACGAAATTTGGCAACCAGCGCGGAGAGGACGGTGGTTTTCTCGGGGTGAACGGCCGCCCGGAATACGTCAGGAAATCGTGCGATGGCTCGCTGCAGCGGCTCGGCGTCGATCACATCGATCTCTACTATCAGCATCGGGTAGATCGCACAGTGCCGATCGAGGAGACGGTGGGGGCGATGGCGGACCTGGTTCGAGAGGGCAAGGTCCGTTATCTCGGCCTGTCGGAGGCGGCGCCGGCAACGATCCGCCGGGCCAACGAGGAGTATCCGATCTCCGCACTTCAGACCGAATATTCGCTCTGGACCCGCGATCCCGAAGACGAGATTTTGCCGCTCTGTCGCGAGCTGGGGATTGGGTTCGTGGCGTACAGCCCGCTGGGCCGGGGGTTCCTGACCGGGCGGTTCCGCACCTTCGAGGATTTGCCCGAGGATGACTACCGGCGCAACTCCCCACGGTTCCAGGGCGACAATTTCCAGAAGAATCTCGATCTGGTCGAGCGAGTGGAGGAGATCGCCAGGCGGAAGCAATGCACTCCAGCGCAGCTGGCACTGGCATGGTTGCTGGCGCAGGGTAAGGACATCGTGCCGATCCCCGGAACCAAGCAGCGCCGCTATCTCGAGGAGAACCTCGGTGCCCTCGATGTGCAGCTCACCAGTGCCGATCTCGAGGAGGTCGAGGAGGTTGCGCCGAAGGGAGCTGCCGTTGGCGACCGATACCACGAGGCGGGCATGCGGACGATCAACGGTTGAGGGCCGGCTCGCTCATCTCCGACAGACGCCGTTGCGCTGCGCCGGCGTAGATCAGCTCATAGGGTGAGCGCTCGGCGATCGATCGGTACCATCCGGCCGCTTCCTCCCGACGCCCCACCTCGCGCAGCAGTTCCGCACGTAGATAGCGTTGAGACGCGAGGGAGAAGAACGGCGACGCCACCGTGAGCTGAAACCAGAGCCGGGGGTGCGACTGCTCCAGGATTCGGAGCGCATCCTCGGGTCGGCCTTCCGCCCAGGCAATCGCTGCCTCCAGCTCCACCAGCAAGCTGGCGGCCAGTCCTTCGGCTGGACCGGCCAGCATCCCCAGTGATGCTGCCTGCTCGGCGGCAGAAGCCACGTCTCCCAGCCGTAGGTCGATTAATCCCACCAGGTATACCCGCAGAGCCGGATGTAGATCGTTGTGCATCGCAAAGATCAGAAACATGCTCGGCGCCACGCCGGCCGGATCCCAGTCCTCGAGCGCACGACGCAGGTCCCGAAGCTCCGCCTCTGCTGCCGGCCGGAAGGGCAGAACGGAGAAGAGGGCTCGCATCTCCAGGCCCCAGGTCCGGTCGAGCGACTCGGCCAGCCCCAGCTGATCCCGCGCGAGGTCGTCCCGGCCTCCTGCCAGTGCGACGTGCGCTACCAGGGTATGGCAGAGGGCGCGGAGCTCCGGCGACCGTGCCACCTGGATGAAGCTTCGAGCCAGGCTTTCCGCGCCGGCGAGATCCCCCGAATAGAGCGCCACATCCGAGAATGCGATGGCCACGGTGACGGCCCGCGCGGTGTGCAGCTCCGTGGATACCTGTTCGATGGCCGCCCGGTCTCCCGTGGTATACGCCCGCAGTGCTCGCATTGCCAACGCCTGATCGCCGTCCGGACTGGCTCGTAGAATGCGCTCGATGAGGTCAAGTGTCTCGCCCTTGCGTCCTTCAATGGCCGACACCCGGACCAGGTGAACCATGGCGCCGACGTGATCGGGCTCGATTCGCAGCACCCGCTCCAGCGGCTCGCGTGCTTCCACCGAGCTTCTGCCCCGGAGTGGATTGGAGTGGAACAGAAGGTCACCCAGGTGAAACCACGCCTCGAGATCCTCGGGGTAGGTTCCAATGATGGTGTTGTACAGCGACTCAGCCTCATCCACCGCGCCATGGAGCCAGGCGCGCTGAGCACTGAAGACGAGCTGATCGCGTAGGGAGAGCCGTTGCCGGTACTCGAAGCCGCGGTCCGCCAGCTCGCGGGCCAGATCGGGCAAGGCACACCCCGCTGCGGATGCGGCCAGCCTGTAGTAGGCCAGCGCAAACGAAGGATCGGCGTCGATCGCGGCCTGAAACGCCTCCATGGCGTCGAAGTAGCGCCCCGCCCGAAGTTCCCGCTCGCCGAGCAGATAGGACTTGAGGGCGTCGAGCGAGGTGGTGGTGAGCCCGGCCAGCCGGGTCAGACGGGTGCCCGACGTGCCGCCCCGGGCAGCGAGCAGTTGGCGAGCAAGCTCGTCCACCAGCTCGAAGATCTCGCCCTCGCTGCCCGCCGTGGCGCTTGCGCTCGCGAGCACCTGTCCATCGAGAGAATACAGCGAAGCTCCCGCCTGAAGCCGGCCGCCCGCCTCCACGATGCTTCCCTCGAGGTAGCTGCCGGCCTCGAAGTGCGCGGCGACAGCAGGTCCGGGAATGGGAGCCGCCTGTTCGTGGTTGAGGAACCGAAGCACGGCGCGGTGGTCCACGGTCCGAAGCTCACCTGCGCCATCGAGCTTGGTGGCCAGCAGGTCCACCATCCCTTCTCTCAGATAGGCCAGCCGGGCATCGCCCCGGACGGAGAAGGGAAGCACCGCGACCCTTGCAGCCGCGTCGGGGTGGGCAGTCGGAGCACTCACCTCGCGACGAGGTGCGGGGACTGTCCGGCGGCGAAGGGTTTCCACCAGCTGACGGGTTTCAGCCGACGGGTCCAGCTCGAACTCCTGAGCCATACGGCGGGCGAACTCATCGTACACCCGTAGCGCGGCGGATCGGTCTCCGATGTGGTCGAGCAGCGTCAACAGGCGGCGGACCGCGCTCTCGTCGTCAGGACTCAACTCCAACGCACGTCGGCACCACTGCGCCGCGTCGGCGAGTCGTCCCTCGGCTTCTCTCTGATCGGCGACGGTGCGGGCGGCCGTTGTGGCGCACGCGCGAAGCCTCATCCGCTCTCGGTCCAGCCATTCCTGGTACTCGGGCGCCGCCCCGGCGACGTATAGCCCTTCCAGAAACGTTCCCCGATAGAGTCCAACCGCCTGCTCGGGGTCCCCCTGATCGAGAGCTCGCTCGAGCGCCGTCGCATCACACCAGAGCGACTCCTCTGGCACACCGACCTCGTCATCTCCCCGGCCCGCGACCACCTCGGGACCGAGTTGCGCTCGGAGAAAGTACAGGGCGCGGCGCAGCGCGGCCCGGGCGTGCTCCTGGTCCAGCTCAGGCCAGAAGAGCCCCAGCAGCGTATCCCGCCGGTGGAACCGGCGCGGCGTGGCGACCGCCAGATAGGCCAGGAGCCCCAGCCGCTTGGGCTGCTGGAGGACCGAGCGCAACTCGACACCGTCGGGTCCACGCAGGTCGAGCCTGCCTAGAGTGTGAAACTGGATCATGGCTACCGGGGTGCGAGGCGCGAGGAGGCCGTCTGTCCAACGTAAGAGTCGCTCTCAGGAACGGCAAGCAGCCTAACGGCTCTCAGGAACCCGTGACCTGGCCGCCCTCGGCCGGGTCACGCTCAACGCCACGAGTGGGCAACGGCCTCCCTGGAAGATTCGAATCACACCTCTCGGAGGCCGGTGCATGAGCGATCGAATCTGGTGTGAAGCCCATGAACGCTACGATGCGATAGTCATCGGCAGCGGCTTCGGCGGCGCGATGACCGCGCACGTGCTGGTCGAGGCGGGCTGGTCGGTTCTCATGGTGGAGCGGGGCGACTGGGTGGCGCGTGGCCCGGAGAACTGGGCCCCCGACGGGGTAGGGCAGATGACCTCGCACTACTCCAGGGAATCGCCTCACCGCGTCATGACCGAGTCGGGAGAAACCCATGCCGGGGCATTTCACTGCGTTGGTGGTCCATCTGTCTTCTTTGGTGGCGTTGCCTTCCGGTTCCGCGCCGAGGACTTTGAGCACGACCCCGAGATCGCGGGCGCCTCAGGGGCTCGTTGGCCGTGGACGTACAACGAGCTCGAGCCCTACTACACCGAGGCCGAGCAGATTCTTGGCGTTGCCGGCGAGACGGGAGTGGATCCGACCGAGCCCTCCCGTAGCGCCACCTACTCTGAGACCCCAGCACAACTGGCTCCGGTGTCGCGACGCATCGAGCGCGCCGCTCGCGAGCTCCGCTGTCGGCCCTTTCGTCTTCCCCTGGCGATCAATCGCCGTGCTCGGCCCGACCGCGGCGCCTGCATCAGTTGTGGCAGTTGCGACGGGTTCGCCTGTGCGGTCAGCGCGAAAAACGATCTCGCGACCGCGGTCCTTGGGCCGCTGGTCAGGCGCGGGCTACACCTGCGGGTCAATGCGGTAGCAACCCGCCTCTGCGCCGAGCGAGGCCGCATCACCAGCGTCGAGATCAGGGACAATGATACAGGTGAGGCAACGGTCTGCCGCGGCGACATGGTGGTGCTGGCCGCGGGCGCTCTCGCGACCCCTCAGCTACTGCTTGCATCGGGGCTTCAGCGGCTCAATCCCGGAGGCCATGTCGTCGGCCGATATCTCATGCGGCATTACAACAAGATCGTCCTCGGCGTCTTTCCGCAGCCACCGAATCCCGGAGGAGGGTTTCACAAGCAGCTGGCTATCCACGATTTCTACTTCGGGGACACCGCGCTCCGGTATCCGCGGGGGAAGCTCGGAGGCATACAGCAGCTCGCCACGCCGCCGGTCGGTCTTATGAGGGCCCAGCTCCCCCCGGTCATCGGCTCGGTCTGCGCGCGATGGGTGGACCACCTCACCGGCCTTCTCACGATCGCCGAAGACCAGCCCCAATACGAAAATCGGGTCCTTCTGGATGGTGTTGTCACCGATCGTGTTGGCCTGCCACGACTCCAGATAATCCATCGGTACAGCGAACGGGACCGGGCTGCCGGTCGTGCTCTAGTCGAGCGCGCTAGCGCCATTCTCCGCCGTGCAGGGGCCTGGGCTCTGGTCCGGCACCGCAGCGACACCTTCTCCCACGCTGTTGGTACGGTGCGCATGGGAGTCGATCCTCGAACCTCCGCGCTCGATCCCGAGTGCCGCTTCCGGGGTCTGGAAAATCTGTATGTGGTGGACGGCAGCGTGATGCCGACCTCGGCCGCGGTCAATCCCAGCCTGACGATCGCCGCGAACGCGCTGCGCGCCGCTCACCGGCTGGCAGGTCACCTACTTCCAGTTCAGGAGCCTGCGTCCTATGTCGCATCCGCCGGTTAACCTCGCCTTTCTCGGTTGCGGCGGGATCACCCGCACCCACAGCCGCACCCTCCGACGCTTGGGATCGGCGGTCCACTGCTTCTATGCCAGCCGGGACCCTGCCAGAGCGGCGGCGATGGCTCAGCGGTTTGGGGGAGCAGGATCGTTCGGATCCTACGCGGCAGCGCTGTTGGATGACCAGATCGATACCGTTTTGGTGGCCACCCCACCGGATTCACACCTCGAGCTGGCGGTGGCCGCGCTCCAGCACGGGAAGAACGTGATTGTGGAGAAGCCGGCCTTTCTTCGAGTCGAGGACTTTGCGGTGGTGCGAGCCGCGGAGGTGCGCAGTGGCCGCCGGGTGCTGGTGGCGGAGAACTACTGCTACAAACCGCTCGCCTGCACCCTGCGCCGGATCGTCGGCTCCGGCCGGCTGGGCGAGGTGCGTTTCGTCGAGCTCAACGCGGCGAAGCACCAATCACCAGTCGGATGGCGGAGCAACCCGATCGCGGCAGGAGGCGGCGCCCTCTTCGAGGCAGGAATCCACTGGATCGACCTGCTCGCCAATCTCGGCCTTCGGATCGAGGCGGTACACGGCTTTCGGCCGGGAGATTGGCGGACCCAGGAGCGGAGTATGCTGGTAGTCGCGGAGTACGAGGAAGGAGCCATCGGCACCCTCGCGCATTCGTGGGAGATCCCATCGCCTCTCAGGGGTCTCCGGTTCTCCCACATCTACGGCACGCGTGGGTCGGTTAGTTTCGAGTCGAACGGCCTGTTCGTGCTGATCACCGGTCCCAGGCCCCGTCTTCTGTTCCCCGGCATCCGTGACATCAATGGTTACCAGGCGATGTTCCGCGACTTTGTCGCCGCCCTCCAGACCGGGACCGAGCCAGTCATGTCCCTCGCCCGCGCGCAGCGTGGTCTCGAGCTGATTGAGGCCGTCTACAAGAACGTGACAGCTCATCCCGAGCTGGAGACCGTTCCATGACCACTCTCCTGTCGGCGTTGATCGGCCTGCTGGCGGGCGTGCACTCGGCCACGTGGGGCATGTACAAGGACGCGCCCCACGAGGGATTCTCCTGGCGCAAGTACGCCCGCAGCCCAATCCTGAGCGCGGGGCTGGGCGCTGTCATCGGGGTGGCTACAGGGCTGGATCCACGTCACGCCGGGAGCGCCGTGGTGCTGTTCGGTGTCATCTACGCCGTGGAGCGCGCCCTCGCGGAGATCTACAAAACGTTCCTGCGCGAGGAGGACCAGTCCAAGTATTTCATCCCGATGCAGTTCCACGTTTTCGGCAAGGTGGTCAGGAGTCGGAGAGCACGACTGATTGCCGGAATGCTGTACACCATGCTTCTGCTCGGGCTGATCGGGTTGGTGGCTCACCTCGATTGGATCACCGCCGGCACCCATTCGATCGGAACCGTGTTGCTGGTCGGCGGCCTGGGTGGTTGGATCAGCGCGTTTGGCGGTGCCTGGAAGGACGCTCCCTCAGAAGGGTTTCAACTCCTGAAGTTCTTTCGCAGCCCCCTGCTGGCAGCCCTCTTTGCCGGTGGACTCGCGGGCCTGACCGATAGTCTGCTACTGGTGACACTCGCCGCAACCGGCTACACCGTCGCCACCACCGAGACGTACAAGACCTTCTTCTTCCCTTCGAAACCGCGCGGCAAGTTTGCCGGCAAACCGGTCCGCTATCCGGAGATGCTAGTCCGCAGGCAGCGTTTCGTGCTGCCGTACGCCGCCATCTGGGCGGGGCTGTTCCTCGCCGCGATGGAGGCCGCCCGTGGCTAATGTTGCCATGAGAACTGCGCTCCGCGCGTGTGTGGGATTCTCCCTGGCTGGTGCCGCGCCGCAGCGACTGGCGGCCCAGGAGCCTTCCAGCTCACGGCTGGAGGGCATCTCCAAGGGTGGAAGTCTGGATCGCTTCATCTACGAGGGGACTGGAGCGACGGCCTTCTCGTTTCGGCTCTCAGGCCTGCGTCCCGGCAGGCTCGGCCCCGAGCTGAGCGTGTCGTTCTTTCCCAACGCACTTATTGCGCAGGCGCTGCTCTTCGCACCCGATTTTGGGGCAGCCTACAACGTCTCGATGCCGGAGGCGACCCTCCTGATCAAGGCTGGTGGCAGCGCCCTCACGGGCCTCGCGACTGACGTGCTGTTCGTCCCCGGTGCCCACGTGGGAGCCGGCGTCGTCCTACGGACCGACGAGCGAACCGGAATCCGGATAGACGCGGCTCGCCACTACTATATCGACACCGGGGAGATTGAAGCCATCTGGAGCGTCGGGTTTGGATTTACGGCACTTCGCCCCCGACGACCCTGACTGGCGCCAGCTCCTCCTACTCGGCGAGCTCGCGCTTCGGATCCGAGATCGCTTCGACGATACGGCCGACCTCTTGGTCGCTGGCTGCTCCGTCCTCCAGTGCGAGGTCCGCCTGGGCCACGATGCCCACCACCCCTCCGTTTTCGTCCACGACAGGAACCCGTCTGACCTGCTGAGCGACCATGACCTCGCGGACGATCTCGACCTCGTCATTCGGGGCAGCGGAAATGGGGTCGTTTGTCATCAGCTCGCGGACCGGGGTGTTCGGCCCCTTGCCGGCCGCGAGGCCGCGGATGGCAAGATCGCGATCGGTCACAGTCCCGACCAGTCGCCGGTTTTCGAGCGTTTCCACCACTGGGATCGAGCCACAATCGTGCTCTTTCATGAGCAAAGCCGCATCCTGGGCCCTGCTCTCCGGCGTGCAGCAGGCCGGGTCAGGCGTCATCATCTGGGACACTCTCACGCTTCCCTCCAGGTTATCGGGACGTCCCTAATCTGCCTTGTCTCGCCAACCGTGCAGTGACGTGCGTAACTTTGGCCCATGAGGCTTCCCGGCGAGATCCTTCAAGGCATCCTGGCCCGAGCCGCACTGGTGCTGCTACGGGTGTATCTGGGAGTGGTTTTTCTGATCGCGGCCCTGCCCAAGTTGCAGGCGGATTTCACCCCAGGGCTCACAGCCTTCTTGGAGCAGAGGGCCCTGGAGCAGAGCCACCCGTTTTACCGGGGGTTCCTGGAGGAGGTGGTGCTTCCGAATACGCAGCTATTCGCGGCGCTGGTTACCGGGGGAGAATTCCTGGTGGGAGTGTTTCTGATCCTCGGGTTGCTGACCCGGCTTTCGGCCACGGTCGCGCTGCTGCTCACCCTCAACTACATGTTCGCCAAAGGGGCCTGGCCCTGGACGCCCTCGAGTAACGACGCGGCATTCGCTGCCATATCCCTGGCGCTGGCGATCGGTGCCGCCGGGCGGACGTTGGGTCTGGATGCGATGCTGGCTAACCGCTGGCCCAGATCACCGTTCTGGTAGACCCAGGACGTCGAGAACGAAGGCGTACTTGAAGGCGATCTCGCGCAGGTAGTCGTACCGGCCCGATGCCCCGCCGTGTCCTGCCCCCATGTTGGTCCGCAACAGAAGTCTGTTGTCGTCGGTCTTCTGGGCTCTAAGCTTGGCGGTCCACTTGGCTGGCTCCCAGTAGGCCACTCGCGGGTCGTTGAGACCGGCAGTCACGAGCATATGGGGGTAGCGCCGTGCCTCCACATTGTCGTACGGGGAGTACGAGCGGATGTACTCGTATGAGGCGCGGTCGTTCGGGTTACCCCATTCATCGTACTCGATGACGGTGAGCGGCAGCGACGCGTCGAGCATGGTGTTCACCACGTCCACAAACGGCACCTCGGCTAGGACGGCACGAAACAGCTCCGGCCGCATGTTCGTCACCGCGCCCATCAGCAGCCCGCCGGCGCTCCCGCCCCTGATAACCAGCCGATCCGCGCTGCTGTAGCCTTTGTCGATGAGATACTCCGCCGCCGCGATGAAATCGGTGAAGCTGCTCCGCTTATTGAGCCGACGTCCGCCCTCATACCACGGCCGCCCCATCTCTTCCCCCCCACGCACGTGGGCAATCGCCACCACGAAACCCCGGTCCAGCAAACTCAACGTGTTCGAGGAGAACGTGGGGTCGTAGCTCATGCCGTAAGCACCGTACGCATTGAGCAGCAGGGGACGCTGTCCCTCGAGCTGAAGCGGGATCCGGTAGACCAGGGAGATCGGCACTGCTGTCCCGTCCGGGGCGGTGGCGGAGAGACGCTCGCTCCGATACAGCGAGGGGTCGTATCCGCCGAGCACCTCGGTCTGCTTTCGCACAGTCCAGGAGCGCCCGGTCATGTCGTAGTCGACCACCGAGCTCGGCGTGACCAGCGACGTATAGGTAAATCGGAGCAAGGTCGTGTCGAATTCGGGATTGGCGTGGGAACGAACGGTGTACACCGGCTCCGGGAAGGAGATGAGGTGCTCGTCACCCGCCGCCAAGTCGAGCACCCGGATCTGCCGGAAGCCCGACGCGCGCTCGTAGACGACCAGGTGCTTCCCGAATGCGTCGGTCCCATCCAGCTTCACCTCGGGACGGTAGGGGAGCACGGGCGACCAGTTGTCCCGGCCTGGTGTAGCCACGGGTGCCTGTACCAGCCGGAAGTTTGGGGCATCGTCGTTTGTGGTAATGAAAAATCGATCGCCATTGTGGCTGACGGTGTACTCGATGCCGGGCGCACGCGGCTGCACTGTG
>Ga0307310_10000207_pt1 | contig 17525 bp, 18 predicted proteins | sample ER_DNA_197_FD_194502 | JGI IMG/M metagenome (GOLD analysis project Ga0307310, IMG submission 194502) | Bulk soil microbial communities from the East River watershed near Crested Butte, Colorado, United States - ER_DNA_197 | ecosystem: Environmental > Terrestrial > Soil > Floodplain | place...
TTGTCAGCATCGGCAACAGATGAGCCGCCGTACTTTTGCACTACGCGGCCCATGGCGGATCGGCGTTCCACGCCGAGAGTCTAGTGGTGTTAGCTGGCCGATTGATCTTTGTCTTAACGTGTGCCGAGGCCTTTTGGGCCCACTCGCGCACGCTCGCTGTAATCCGGCTCATTCGTTACATCTGATGAAGCACAGCGCGGTTGCCGTTGCCACAATTGAGCTCTGCTTCACCAGATACTCCTGCACTCGCCGGACGCGAGCTCCGATGCTCGTTGGGCCGGGGATACTGGAGGTTGTGAACGAGCCGTCCACGCCCGAGCCGGAGCCCGCCGAGGCGCCTCAGCCCGCGCCAGCCGAGGAGTCAAAGCGACCCATGGAACCTCGCATCGGTGATGTCGATCGTGACCAGGCGGTCGCTTTTTTGCAGGAGCACATGGCGCAGGGACGAATCAATGCTTCGGAGTTTGACGATCGGATGAGCCGAGCGCTGAAGGCCAGAACTGCCTCAGAGCTCGCTGTCTTGTTCGCGGATCTGCCGGATCCGCGGCCGCCGTCGAGCAACAATCGCCCGCCGTTTCAGCAGCCACCATGGCAGCAGAACCAGCAACACTCCTTCGAAATCCCGCCCTGGCAGCGTACGCCGGCAGCCAGCCCTGAGATCGCCCACCATGCGCCGCCGGCACTGCCGGAACGCAGCAAGACCGAGACCGTCCTTGCCGTTGTGGCCGCCGCATCCTGGCCAGCAGTCCTCCTGTTCTGCTTCGCCACCAGCTGGAGCTACTGGTGGTTGATCTTCATCCCAATCTTCATCTCCTCGATCATCGGGAACATGCGCCAGCAGCGGCGGGGCCGGCGCTGATGATCGATTCGCAGCCGGTTCAGTGGGGCATTCTCGGGCCGGGTCGCATCGCGTCCCAGGTGATCAAAGACTTTCGCTACGTCGCCGGCGCTGAAGCCCTGGCGGTAGCCAGCCGGTCCATCGAACGAGCCGAGGCCTTCGCCAGCGATCACGGTCTCGCCCGCGCATACGGCTCCTACCACGACATCCTGGCCGACCCGGATGTGGCTGCCGTCTATATCGCTACTCCGCATCCGCAGCATCACGCCATCGCACTCGCCGCGATCGATGCGGGTAAGGCCGTGCTGGTGGAGAAGACCTTCACGGCCACGGTGGAGGGTGCCGAGCAGATTGTCGACGCCGCCCGGCGTCATCAGGTGTTTGCGATGGAGGCAATGTGGACGCGATTCCAGCCTGCCATCGTCGCAGCTCGGGCACTGGTCGATGACGGGGCGATCGGTGAAGTCCGGCAGGTACAGGCTGATCTTGGTGTGGACCGGCCGTACGATCCTGCCGACCGGCTGTACGACCCCGCACAGGGTGGCGGCGCGATGCTCGATCTCGGTGTCTACGTCGTATCGTTTGCCCAGTACTTTCTCGGCACGCCGGATCGGATCGCGGTGAGCGGGTCGCTCGCTGCCACAGGTGTCGACGCCGAGGCCGGGCTGCTGCTGGGCTATGACGACGGTCGGGTCGCGACACTACTGATATCCCTGAAGCACCACACGCCTGGGGCCGCGCGCATTCAAGGCACCAAAGGCTGGATTGATGTGCCGCCGCGGTTCCACCACCCGCATCGCATCGTGCTGCAGCGTAAAGGCCAGCAGCCGGAAACCATCAATCGGCAACCACTGGGCACCGGGTATTGCCACGAGCTGATCGAGGTGACCGAGTGCGTACGCGCCGGCCGCACCGAGAGCGTGATCATGCCTCTTTCGGACACACTCGCCGTACAGCGCATCCTCAACGAGGCATGCGAGAAGCTTGGCGTCTTCCACACCGAGGACAGCCTCGTCGCGGTCTAGGCCGACGCCACCGTGTCGGCAAGAGAGTTAGGCGTCGACGTAACGGCGACCCTCGAACGCCCGGCCGAGCGTCACCTCGTCGGCGTACTCAAGATCACCACCGACCGGTAGGCCGCTGGCGAGCCGGCTGACCTTGACGCCCATGGGCAGGAGCAGGCGACTCAGGTAAGTGGCTGTCGCCTCCCCTTCAAGATTGGGATCGGTTGCCAAGATCACCTCGATCACCGTGCCGTCAGCGAGTCGCAGGCAGAGCTCACGGATCTTCAAGTCAGCCGGACCGATTCCGTCGATCGGACTGATCGCACCACCCAAGACGTGGTAGCGCCCGCGGAACTCCCGGGTCCGCTCCACCGCCACCACGTCCTTCGCCTCTTCGACCACGCAGATCGTGGTCTCGTCGCGACGAGGGTCGCGGCAGATCCGGCATTGGGTGTCCTCGGAAACGTTGAAACAGATCTCGCAGAACTTGACGGTTTCCTTGACCTTCTTGAGTATGGCGGCGAGCCGCATCACGTCATCCGAATCGGCGGCGAGGATGTGGAAGGCAAGCCGCTGGGCGCTCTTCGGCCCGATCCCGGGCAGCCGCCCGAGCTCGTCGATCAGATCCTGGACCGGGCCCTCGTACATGCTTAATCCGTCAGAACGGCAGTCCGCCGCCCATGCCCAAACCCCCGGCCAAGGGTCCAAGCTTGCCGGCGGCGGCCGCTTGAGCTTTGTTGGTGGCATCCCGAATAGCCGCAACGATGAGATCCGCCAATGTCTCGGTGTCACTCGGGTCGACAACTTCGGGCTTGATCACCAAGCCCAACAGCTCTCCTGCACCGGTGACCGTCGCGGTTACCAGGTCACCACCGGCGGAGCCCTCGATCTCCATTTCGGCCAGCTCCTGCTGGGCGTTGATCAACTGCTCCTGCATTGCCTGAGCCTGGGCCAGCAGTCCGGACATATCGCCTTCGGGAATCATCGCGGCCTTTCGGGGTGGAGGTTCTCGCGCGCCCCAGCCTATGCGCCGTGGTCCTCCTCAGCGATGATCTCCGCGCCGAGATGACGTGCGAGCAGTTCGGCATGCGACTCGGCATCCTCCTCCAGGTCGCTGTCGTCGCGGCTCGCCACTGCATCTGGATCCTCAGGTGGGTCCATCCGTACGCCGTTGGCGGCGCGGGTCCGCGAGGAGTCCGGTTTCGGTCGCGTCGGGTCGTGCGGCTGCTCGTCGGCCGGGGGCGTACGCGGTGCTCCGGCCGACGCTGCGGCCCCGGGATCCACCATCGTCTCGACGGCGAAGTCCGCTCCCATCACGACGACCATGGCCTCGCGCAGCACATCCTCGCTGCCCCCACGAGCGAAGCTGTCACGTGCACCGGCGTTGGACATGGCCAACAGCAGGGTGTCGTTGCGGAGTTCTGCGACCTGGGCATTCTGGCTGAGCAGGATCCAGGTGAACCGACGCTTGCCCTTCACCTCCTCGAGTACTTCCGGCCAGAGCCGGCGTACATCAGTGACGGTCAGCTGCGGGGAGATGGGGGCTGAGCCCTTCGACGAGCTCAGGACGGCGCCCTTCGACGAGCTCAGGACGGCGCTTGTCGAAGGCCCCTCAGCTCGCCCTTCGACAGGCTCAGGGCGCACTTCGGCAGGCTCGGGCTGCACGTCGACTGGCTCAGGGTGCGGGGATCTGCCGGCTGAGCTGGTCGAAGCCTGCTCGACAGATGGCCCTTCGACGGGCTCAGGGCGCACCTTGACAGGCTCAGGGCGCACGTTGACAGGCTCAGGGCGCACGTCGACGGGCTCAGAGCGCGGAGTGGGCGGTTCTGAGCGCACGGGCGAGGTCACCTCGGCGATCCCGATGCGCCGCTCCAGCCGATCGAGTCGGGCGTGGACGCCGCGATCATCGGCATCGGCACCCGGCAGCAGCACCCGAGCACACATCAGTTCCAGATGCAGCCGCGGGGCAGTGGTGCCTCGCATGTCGGTGAGACCGGTAGCGATGACCTCGGCAGCGCGAGTCAGTTCTCCGGCGCCGAGCGACGCGGCCTGCGAGCTGAGGCGTTCGGCCTGGTCAGCAGCGACATCGACGAGTCCGGACGTCAGCGCATCAGGCACCGCTGCAACGATCACCAGGTCACGGAGTCGACGTAGCAGATCCTCCGCGAAGCGGCGCGGATCCTGACCGACCTCGATCACTTTGTCGACGCAGGCAAAGACGCCACCGGCATCACCGGCCGCGAAGGCGTCCACGAATTCATCGAGCAGCGAGTCCGGTGTATATCCCAGCAGCGCTGCCGCCTGCCGATAGGAGACGCCAGACTCAGCGGCACCGCCTAGTAGCTGATCCAGCACGGAGAGCGAGTCGCGGACCGATCCACCCCCGGCACGTACCACCAGCGGCAGCACAGCCGTTTCAACCGCAATGCCTTCGGCGTCACAGAGCTTGGCCAAGTATTCGGTCAGCAATCGCGGCGGCACGAGGCGGAACGGATAGTGATGGGTGCGCGACCGGATCGTCGAGATGACCTTGTCCGGCTCAGTGGTGGCGAAAACGAACTTGACGTGCGGCGGCGGCTCCTCGACCAGCTTCAGCAGGGCGTTGAAGCCTGCCGTGGTCACCATGTGCGCCTCGTCGACGATGTAGATCTTGAAACGGCTGCTGACTGGTGAGAAGAATGCCCGCTCCCGAAGATCACGAGCATCGTCGACACCACCGTGGCTGGCCGCGTCGATCTCGATGACGTCGATGCTCCCGGGGCCGTTGCGCGCCAGGTCGCGGCACGATTGGCACTCGCCGCAGGGCACCGCGCGGGGACCCTTCTCACAGTTCAGGGCTCGGGCGAGAATCCGAGCCGACGTGGTCTTGCCGCAGCCCCGCGGTCCAGAGAACAGGTAAGCGTGGTTGACCCGGTTGTTGGTGAGGGCGCGTTGCAGAGGCTCGGTGACATGGTCCTGGCCGATGACCTCGGCGAAGGTGTCGGGACGGTAGCGCCGGTAGAGCGCCAGGGGTGCACTCGCGGACGTGATCGCGCTGGGATCATCGAACAGCGACTCGTCCTGAGTGTGCTCGATTTGGTCCGGCTCGGTTTGGTCCGGTTGATCCGGCCCAGGCTCAGAGAGCCGCAGGCCGTCCAGCCCCGCGTCTTCCACGCATGCACCCTATGCCCGGATGGTGACAGCCGGATGACGTGCGGTGGATTCCAAGCGCGAGGCGCGAGCAGCGGAAAAAGGCGGCGTAAGCTGCGCTGCCGTGGACCTCGATTGGGTGCTGTTCGATGCCGATGGCGTGATCCAGGGTCCTCGTGATGGCTGGTTCGAAGAGCTGACCGCCTGGGGCGGCTCGCGAGCCGACGAGTTCATGCTCGCCATCGCTGAGGCGGACATGTCGTGCCTTACGGGTAAGGACTTCGGAGCGGCGATGCGTGGCGTGCTTAGCCAGTTCCACATCGATGCGCCACTTGAAGACGTCATTGATCAGCATTTCTGGATCGAGGTCAGGCAGCCGATGCTCGCGGCGGTACGCGCGGTTCGTGATCTTGGGCTGCGCTGTGCATTGGCGACCAACCAGCAAAACATGCGCGGCGCGTACATGCGCAGCTCACTCGGCTTCGAGACGATCTTCGATGAGCAGTTCTACTCCTATGAGCTCGGGTTCGCCAAGCCTGACGCCGGGTACTTCCAAGCGATCATGGACCGCATCAACGTGCCACCGCATCGTGTGTTGTTCATCGATGATCATGAGGGCAACGTCGCCGGCGCGAGCGAACTCGGCATCTACAGTGAGCTCTTTGCACGAGACGGCGGAGTACCTGTGCTGGCGTCGATCTTGGCCCGTTACGGCGTACAGCTGTGACGGTTCGGATCGGCATTTCAGGCTGGACCTATCCGCCCTGGCGAGGCGAGTTCTATCCGCCGGGACTGCGGCAGCGTGATGAGCTGCGGTACGTCGCCGAGCGAATGAACTCAGTTGAGATCAACGGCAGCTTCTACGCGTTGCAACGCCATTCCAGTTTTGCGTCCTGGTCGGCCTCGGTGCCAGAGGACTTCGTCTTTGCCGTAAAGGGCGGCCGGTTCATCACGCACATGAAGAAGCTGAGCGGAGTTGAGACTCCGCTGGCGAACTTCTTCGCCTCCGGCGTACTTGCTCTTGATCGAAAATTGGGCCCGCTGCTGTGGCAGCTTCCGCCGAACCTCGGCTTCAACGCCGAACGAATCGATGCGTTCTGTGCCCAACTGCCGCGGACGGCGGGATCGGCTGCCACGATCGCCGCGAACCATGATCAACGCGTGCCCGATGATCATGCTTTGATCAATGCCGCTCATCCGGGGCACGGACTACGGCACGCCATCGAGGTGCGCCACGAGAGCTTCCGGACTCCGGAGTTCTACCAGCTGCTGCACCGGCACAAGATCGCGCTCGTAGTTGCCGACAACCCCGGCCAGTGGCCGATCATCACCGAGATCACCAGCGACATGATGTACGTCCGGTTGCACGGTCATGATCAGCTCTACGCCAGCGGCTACAGCGATCAGGAGCTGGACGAGTGGGCAGCGAAGATCACGACGTGGTCCGAGCAGGGTTGCGACGTCTATGTCTACTGCGATAACGATGCGAAGGTGCGGGCGCCGTACGACGCTATGGGCCTGATGCACCGGCTCGGGCTCAGTCCGCAATCCAGCTAGCAGAGAAGGCGGTCCCCCGCGTACCCGAAAGAGCTCACTTACCCTTGCTGCCGTCAAGCCCTGGGGGAGTTGGGTGAGTTATCGCCACACGAGGGACCAGATCACGAGTGTACGGGATCGATAGGAGGCCGATGAGTCTCAAGGCGTTCTGGGGTCAATACGCGTAGTAGCGACCCGACAGGAGCTCACTTCATGTCTACGACCAAGACGCGTGCCCTCGATCTGGGCAGGAGCACGGATCGGGCCTTCGTACATCTGCTGGTCAATACGCTGCTCGTGTCGGCCATCAACTTCACGGTGTGGTTCGCCATCACGTTCTGGGTCTTCCTGGAAACCAAGTCCGTGCTGGCAACGGGAATGGTTGCTGGCATCTTCCTGGTGACGACGGCCGTCAGCGGCATCTGGTTCGGCAGCTTGGTCGATCGCTACCGGAAGAAGACCGTGATGCAGATCTCGGCAGCGGTCTCCTTTGGGTTCTACGCCGTGGCGTTCACGCTGTACCTGCTGACACCTGGGCCGACGTTCACCGAGCCAGCCAGCGTCTGGTTGTGGGTCTTCATCGTCGTGTCCATGTGCGGGGTGATCACCGGGAACATCCGGTCGATCGCGCTACAGACACTGGTCACAGTGTTGATCGATGAGGACCGCAGGGCCAAGGCCAACGGTTTGGTCGGCACCACCTTGGGCGTGTCGTTTCTCGTAACGTCGGTGATCAGCGGTCTGCTGGTCGCAGCGGGCGGCATGCTCTATGTCTTGCTGCTGGGCATGACCGTACTGGCACTCAGCGTCGCGCATCTGGCCTTCGTCCGAATCCCGGATCGGCCCGAAGGCCGATCGGCGCCTGACCCCGAGTTCGCAGACCAGCAAGCAACGGGCAACAAGGTCGATCTGCGCGGCACCCTGCGGGTGGTGCGTGGCATCCCGGGCCTGCTGGCCTTGATCGGCTTCTCGTGTTTCAACAATTTCCTGGGCGGGGTGTTCATGGCCCTGATGGACGCATACGGTCTGTCGCTGATGTCAGTGCAGGCCTGGGGTCTGCTCTGGGGCGCTCTCAGCACCGCCTTCATCGTCGGAGGGCTTGCTGTCGCCAAGACGGGCCTGGGCAAGAGTCCCGTACGCCTGCTACTGCAGGTCAATATCGTGTTGTGGAGCGTGACCTGTCTGTTTCCGCTGCATTCCTCAGTGATCTTGCTGACGGCTGGCATGGCCGTCTATATGGTCTTGATCCCCTACGCCGAAGCCGCTGAGCAGACCATCTTGCAGCGGACAGTGCCGTTCGAGCGACAGGGCCGGGTTTTCGGATTCGCGCAGAGCGTGGAGCAGGCTGCATCGCCCCTCACGGCGTTCCTCATCGGCCCGATCACCCAACTGATCTTCATCCCGTTCATGACGACCGGCGCAGGCGTTGAGCTGATCGGCGGCTGGTTTGGAACGGGCTCTGATCGCGGAATCGCGCTGGTCTTCGTCCTGACCGGAATCGTCGGGCTCTGCGTCACTGCCCTTGCGCTGCGCAGCCGGCCCTACCGGGAGCTGAGCGGCCAATACGCCGGCAAGCTGGAACTGGCCACTGCCAGCTAAATGATCTTGATGCCGGGCCCAGCCGGCCCAATCTAGGCGTTGATCAGTGAGCCCTCTGCCGTAATGGCGTCGGCATCATCGTCGTCGAACCAGACGCCGCCCGCACCGAGGTAGCGGAACTTGATCGCCTGACCCGCTGGCACCGCCACGCTGACACTCCGGGTGCCGTTGCTGCGGCGTACCAGCTTGTGGGCTCCCGGTACCCAGTCGTTGAAAGTGCCGACTGCCGAGATGGGCCCATCGTGGATATCGTCCGGCAGGACGAATTGGATGCGGGTGCTGGTGCCGTTGGACTTGATATGCAAGGACATTGAGCTTTCTCCGTGATGCGTCGAGCGATTGGTCTTTCGGCAGAGACTAGGTGAGCCTTCAAGCGGCGCGACTGCGCGACACACGGCGTCGAGAAACTATCAAGCATGTGTTTCCTGGTTGTCACCTCCCCCGAGCGCGCAGTCACTGCCCGTGCCGGGCGCAAGGGACGGGCAGTTGGTGCGCTCTCGCCCAGCGGCTAGCGGCATCTCAAAGGAGACCGGTGGCGTCCGGTTCGCCCGTGCTTGGCAATGCCGGTAACCTTCCGCGCGGAGGATTCGCCTAGAGGCCTATGGCGCTCGCTTGGAAAGCGGGTTGGGTGCAAGCCCTCGCGGGTTCGAATCCCGCATCCTCCGCCGTTCCCACCAGGGCAAACGCTGAGGCGCACCCTTCCGGCCGGCGCAGCCGGCCTGGCATCGTCTCAATTGTCGTCTCAATTGGCATCACTTACACCCTTCCGGTCCGCCCACAGCAGGCCGCCGATCCGGTCGGCCACATCACGCCGAATCGGATCCGTCACGTGCTGATAGCGCGCTGCCATCGTCGTGCTCGACCACCCCATTACGCTCATTACTGTCCGCTCGGGCACGCCCAGAACGAGCAGAACGGTCGCCGCCGTGTGCCGCGCATCGTGCAACCGGCCATCGGGCACGCCGGCCGCCTGAAGGAGCACCTTCCACTCCCGATAGTCAGAGTTGAGACTCAGCGGCTTGCCCCGCGCCGAGGCGAACACCCAGCCTCCTTCCTGCCATAGCTGGCGGGCCCTGGTCCTCTGCTCGTCCTGGATTGATCGATGAGCCAGGAGCAGCTGCACTAGCTCATCAGGGAGGCCCACGACCCGTCGGCCGGCCTGCGACTTCGCCTCGCCGACCTCCGGATTCAGCCTTATGCGTTTGGGGCACAAGCCGGCCTTGCGTCCGCAGTTGCCTCCGCACCCGTGCTCATAGACCGGGCGTGGCCGCGTGCCTCGGATCCGCAGCGACCTTGTCTCGAGGTCCACATCGTCCCAGCGCAGCCCGTGGCCTCCCCTTGCCGCAGTCCGAGAGCGAGCGCGATCGCCCAGCGTGCGCCGTTCGGCCGCTGCATCGCTGCATCCAAGATCCGCTGCACCTCATCAACCGAGTACGGACGCACCGGCTCAACCTGAACCCGCGGCGGCTTCGCCAGAGCCGCCACGTTCCGCGAGACGTGCCCACGCCGCTGGGCCTGACCCAGCGCCGCGCGGATCGTCCGATGCACTTGATGCGCGGTCCCCGGCCGAGCGCCGGACTTGATCATCCTTTGGTACAGCTTCTCAAGATGCTCCGGCTCCAGCCGCTCCAAGCGGTGCTTGCCAAGCCCCGGGATTAGGTGTTTGTTCACCGCGACCCGGTATGCGTTGAAGCTGCTGTCCCGGATGCTCGGTCTAGCAATGTTCTCCAGCCAATGCTGTAGCCACGACTCGACCGTCCAATGCTGACCGATCCGACGGACGTTCCCGTTGTCGCGATCCCGTTCCAGCTGCCGCACGCGCGCTATAACAGTCGCCTTGGACTTGCTCTCCACATGCCGCCGATCAAGGCTCCCGTCATCCCGATAGCCAACAGTCACGCGACCGTGCCAATTGCCGTTAGCGCCGAAATAGATCGATGATGCTCGGTTCGGGTTCCGCGTGCCCATGATCAGCTACGCGGCCGGCGACTTGCCCGACGCCTCCACCCGCAACCGCTCGACGTACTCACGCAGCGCTTCCGCCGGAATACGGCGAAGCCGGCCAAGCGGAACCGACTGCACCTCGCCCCTGAGCACAAGCCGATACATCAATGATCGACCGATGCCCAGGCGCTTCGCAGCTTCCTCGATCCGAAGCAGCAGCTTGTCGTCAGCAACGAGCTCCTCGCGTTCGTCCATGATTTGGTTCCTTCCTGCCCTGATTAGGGCTTCGCGATTGGGATGTTTGTGGTCCGGTCCCCGCCAGTAGGTCTTCTCATCTGGAGCTACTCCCGGAGGGCCGCGTGAAAATGGGGCGAGTCGGCGCTGGGGTATCACGGCCGCGGTGTCTCTTCACCTCCTGTACGCCCACCCGCCTCTCCGCTCGTGCAGATGGGCACCCCATCAAGCCACAACTAACCAGGATCGATGCGGACAGCGCCTGACTTGTGGATAACCCGTCGCCCTGCGATCCCTAAGGCCGGCGGATGCCGCGGGCGGTCACAGCCGCGGAGGCGGCCGCACCGATTTGGCCGTACTGGAGTCGGCAGTTTCCTGGTGCGATGGCGCCAACGTTTTCCGTGAGCTGGCGATGCAAAGTCGTCAATAACTCAGCCATCCACGGAGCAGCTGCTCCGGGCTGCTTAGGTGAGGCGAGCACGCGCGAATTCGTCCTCGCTGACGAGCACCTTCTGGCAGAGCTCATCCGCGACACGTCCTCGCCGTTCAGCGACCTGCTGGAAATGCGTGCGTGCATCCTCAGCCATCCGGCGGCGATAGGTGAGACGAAACACGTTCGACCGACGCGGCAGGACTCGATTCGAGAGGCCGGGGAGCTCTAGCAGCAACGCGCCGACGGCATGGAGTGGATCGTGTCCGAGCCCTTCTACCGCGACGACGACAGTGTGTGTCCGGACGATCGCAGCCAGTTCCGCGGCACATCCAACATCTTGTAGTTGTTGGATTCGAACCTTTCCGCAGGGCTTTCGGATCAAGGTCAATGCCCCCGAAATGCCTTCTCACTAGGTATTTCCCTGTTCAGCATTGCTCGTTGTTACTCACGAGTTCTCAACGAGTGACGGAATCTTGACGGAATATGATCTTGAAAGGAAGTGGGAGCAAGTCTTCACGTTGAGCAAAGATGAAGCTTAAAGACTCAAACCCTGATCTTTTCCATGCCATCGACAACCCCGCTGCTTCGAATAACGGGTCGTGAGCGTGGCGAACGGTCGCCAACGTGCGCCTCTGTCCCGCCGGACGCGGACCGATTGGTAAGCAGAGTGGTAAGCAACCCGCCATTCAGCTAGCGCGGGCGGACGCCTGCCGCTAGGCGCGTCAGGTCCGCTGGGTCGGCGTTGGCGCCGCAAACCACCACTGCAATGTGCTCACCGGCTGTCGGGACATGGCACCCTGGAGGAGTGCGGCCAGCGCCTTTGCGCCTCCGGGCTCGACGACCAGACGCATGTCGTCCCACAGCAGCTGCCGTGCCCGCTCGATCGACTCCGCTCGCACGAGGACAGACTGCGCCCTCACCCGGGTGAGGCTGGCGAAGCCGCCCTCGCCGATACGGCTGCACCCAGGGCGTCCGATGCAAGACCTCCGACTGCCACATCGACCGGACGTCCGGCCGCTGCAGCCGCGTGATAGGTGGGACAGCCCCATCGGCGGAGGTCATGACAACTCCAAAAGAGCGGCGGCCGCAGGCCATGCGATCTCTGCGGCCTCGGCCTGTCCGCGTACGTTCAGGTGGTTCCAATCGCTGGAGAAGTTCTCGAGGCGATCTACGTACGCGGCGCGAGCTCCGTCGTCGGTCCGGCAATTGGGCACCATGGCGCACACCCGGGCCTGCTCGGTCTCGTAGTCCTCGATGATGGACGTCAGTGTGTCGAAGGCCTCGTCGTTCAGCATCCCATCTGGCCCGAAGAAGTCGCACATGCCAGTTCCTGTGAGTTCCTCCTTCACGGTCGGGTCCTCGGCGACCAGCTTCTTGACAAACGACGGACTGGGTCGCCCGAGCTGTCCGACCACCAGGATCCGTGAGTCGGGAGAGGCCGTGGTGACGACCTGCAAGGCGTCTGCGAGCGCAACCCCGAACTCGGCTACGTGCGTGCGATCTGTCCCGTCACAACGGATATCGCCGTCGATCGTCTGGACCACGACCAGTGCCGGAGCGGCCACGGTTTCGAGAGCGCGTTGCGCCTGCGCCGCCAGCGTGGACGCAGGCGCACCACCTTCGGCGGTGTTGGCGACATGGCCGTCGGTTTCCTGACGGACGGCGACGAGCCGCCGGTAGATGCTGTTGACCTGAGGCGACGTGCCGGTCGCCCACGAGTTCTCGAGGGCGACCTGACCAGGCTGGCTCGGATCGGAGTTCTCACCAGTCAGGCCGGAATGCCCAATCGCAATAACACCGACCGGCTTCGCAGTGTCGGCCGCAGACATGGTCGACGAGGTGGCCGCGCCAGCCGCTGGCTGGTCGGTGGTGTTGCCACCGCTGCACCCGCCGACGATCAACGCCAAGGCCATGAGAGCGGCAACAGTGCCAGCCAATCTTGTGTTCATCGGCTATGCCCGTTCGGTGAGGACACGAACGGAGGGGTCGGCTCGCACCAGGCTTGCGCCGAGGGCGGCGAACATGAGCATCCACACGCCGATCGCGATCCGGCCGGCCACCAGCGGACCGAACACAGCCGGGAACATCACCACGAACACGTAGCCGCCCATGGCTAGCAGCAGCCAACGACCGGCGCCGGCGAGCACCGGCTGTCGCGCGAGCCCGACGCCGGCGATCACCATGCCGAGGCCGATCGCGGGACCGTGGTGGGCCAACAGCCACCAGGGTTGGCCATCGTCGGGACCGGACCGGCCAGCCAGGATCCGGCCGAAGTCAGCGGCATCCATCACGATCTCCCCACCGCTCCTGTCGGAGCTCCTGCTCCCGAACTGCATTCGGATCGAGGAACCGGCCACCGACCCGCAACAGGTATCGGGTTGCCGGGCCGACCTCCCGTCCGCACACACTCCGCCGTCCCCACCACGGGCCGCTGCAAGCGCGAACGCCTTGATCGATTCGGTCACGACCACGCCCTCATCGGTGATCGCGCCGCATGCCGAGAAAGTGCAGGAGTCGGACGCCGGGCAGCTACGCTCCACATGGATGTCGATCGGCGCCTCCTGGGGCCTCCCATCGGTGACGGTGACGCCGACAGGGCGATCGCGCCCACGGAGAGGGCTGTTGTAGCGAGGATGTTCATCTCGACCTCTCGATTGCCTGCTTCTTTGGCGACGCTGGGTACTCCGACTTGAGTAGGAGGTGACGACTTGACGTTGGGCTCTCAGCCGAGGTCTGGGCGGTCATCGGTGCCCGGCGCGGGCGGACCTGCACGAGTGACGGAGTACAGCGATAGGCCAAGCAGCAGCCACAGCACCGAGTAGCCGGTAAGCGCGGCCAGCTGAGCACTTCCCGCGATGATCACCCCGGTGAGCGGGATGACGTACAGCCCGGTAGTCAGCGGCAGGAACCGCCCGGGACCGGTCCAGCGCCCGGTGCGCAGCACACCGACGCCTGCCAGCACCATGCCGACCAGGATCGCGACCGAGCCGACCTGGAACGCGATGTCCGCCGGTCTGGGTGCGACGAGATAGAGCAGTTCACCAGCGACGAAGCAGACTCCGCCGACGATCCACAGGGGAAGCCCGATCCGGGCAGTGAGGCCACTACCGGCCAAGCCCGCCGTGCCGATCGCGCTCGCGGCGGCGATCTGGCCGAGGTGCAGCACGGCCCGGAGCACCGCGTCCCACACTACGGGCCGCCCGTCGTAGGCAAGCTCCGGGATCATCATCCCGAACAACCCGTCGACGATGAAACCGGCGGCGAACACCGCAGAGATCAGGGCGAGCGTACGGGCGGGCCAGACTTGACCGGTGGGCACATTGGTGCGGGTTGCGGTGGTCATTGGAGCTCCTCAACGGGGTGGGCTTGAGCAAGCAGCTCGACGACAGCCAGCGAGTCGTTGGTAATGCCGGCCTTGGCCTGGTCACGGGCGTTGCCGAGCACGGCGTCCTTGAACGCCCGCGCCGACGACTCGCTGTCCAGCACGATCGTTGTGTGGCCCTTGCCACTCTCCGGATCGCGCATCCAATACCCGGCGCAAAAGCCTGGATGCCTCCGCACCGACGGGATGATCAGGTCGCGCAGGCCTCGGTCCTGCTCCTCACGGCCGGCCGGGTCCATGTTCCAGATGCCTACAACTGCGTACATGGAGACGAAGCTATCTGCGGACCTGGCTGGTGTGACCCGTGGAATTACCTAGTGCGGTACTCAATCTGCGCCACGGCGACCGGCGTGCCAGGCGGCGATCCTGGCGCGGGAGTCGAACCCCAATTTGCTCAGGATGTTGGCGACGTGGTTCTCGACGGTGCGCTCCGACAGGTGCAGCCGGCCGGCGATCTGGCGGTTGCTCAGCCCCTCGGCGACCATGCCGGCGATCTGCCCCTCCCTGCCGGAGAGCGGGCTGTCGCGGTCGAGCCGATGCTGGGCGGCCAGTGCCAGCACCTGGACCGCCAGCGGCTTCATGCCGAGGGTTCGGGCGGTGTGCAGTGCGGCGTCGAGGTGGGTTCGGGCGTCCTTGATGTCGGTGCGAGTGGGGTGCGTCAACAGCAACCGGGCATGCTCAAGGTGGCTGTATGCCTGGTACGGGCGCGATCCCATTGCCGCGGCAAGGTGCAGCGCGCTGGTCAGGTGGGCTTCGGCGGTGTCCCGCTCGCCCAGCAGGTGGGCGAGTTTCCCCAGGTAGAGAGCGACCGGTCCACGAGAGGGCGTGAACGCGCCGGCGACCACCTGCTTGTCGGCGAACGGCAGCAGGTCGGTGTAGATCTTCGGTGCGACTGCGGTGTCGCCGAGCAGCGCGCACATGTCCGCGAACGCAGACCTGGCGACGATCCACTCTGGGACGCGACGTGGCATCGCGTCGATGTGCGGCACGACGACGGAGCGCCACAACTCGGCCGCCTCGTCGATCCGGCCGACCTCGACTAGAACGTTCATCAGCCAGGCACGGGTCAGTATCGGCCCCTGCTCGGCGAAGGCGCGAACTCCTTGCTCGACTTCGGGCTGCCCGTCGCCGGTCTGCGCCGACAGGTGGTCGGAGAACACCAGGTCCAAGAAGCCAGCACCCTGATGCCCGCCTCGCCGCCCGATTACCAGCGCCTTGTCGGCAAGCCTGCGAGCCTCGTCATACCGCCCTTCCATGAGCGCCATCGACGCCTGGGTCATGTTTAGTCGCCACAGCCAGAGGGGCTCCTTCATATGCGCGACGACCTTGGCCAGCGCGGCCACCTCGGCGTCCAGCTGGACCCGCCGACCGAGCTGCCAGAACGCGTCGATCCGCCAGGCGTGACCCCACGCCTGGTACTCGTCGCTGAGGGTTTCACGACCGAGCCGCACGGCCCGTTCGCCAACCGCCATTCGCTCGAGGGTGTAGCGGATGTCGACGAGCTCGATTGCTCGGGCTTGCAGAGCAAGATGCCGCGCGTCCGGATCGCCGGTCGCCTCAGCGCACAGCTCAGCTCGTTGGCTCAGACCCGGCTCGGGTTCATTGAGTGTGTCGGCCGTGATGGCCAGCTGCCCGAGCAGCCGTGCCTCGCGGACCGGATCGGCGCCGCGCAGCATTGTCAGCGCCTCTCGGCACAGGGCGTGCAGCTCGTCTTGGATCGGCGTGTTCGACACGTCGCGCAGCACGGTCGCCGCGTCCGCCATTGCCAAGGCGTCGCCGGCGGCACGCGCCAGGTCGGCCGCCGCGCGGCAGGACTGCCAAGCGGCCTCAACAGCGCCGGAGCGGAACTCACAGCGCGCCAGCCCGAGCAGCAGCTGCCGCCGTCGGTCGGGCGAGGCATTCGTGACCAGGGGCAGTAGCTGCAACGCCTGCCGGTATTGGAATGCGGCGTGCTCGTAGGCCAGCTGCCCGCGGGCCCGCTGCGCCGCCTGCAGGGTCACTCGAAGAGCCATGTCAGCGTCGCCGAGCGGGGCCGCCTGCCGCAGGTGATGCGCCAGGGCGTCGAGCTCGTCGTCGGCACCGTCCGTGGCCCCGTCTGGAGCCTCGATCGCGTGCGCCGCGCGCCGATGTAGTCGCTGGCGCTGCGCCATCGACAGCTCGGCATAGGCCACCTCCTGGATCAGCGCGTGCGCGAAGCGCAATCTCTGGCCGTCTGCTTCGGTCACCAACTCGTCGACCACTGCGGGCTCGAGCCTGTCGAGTAGCTCGGCGGCGGGCTCGCCGGCGACTGCGGCGAGGAGGTCAAGCGGGAAGTCGCGGCCCAGCACAGCGGCCTGTCTTAGCAGGTCGCGGGTGGCGGGCGGCACGCGGTCGAGCCGGCCTCCGATCACCTCACGTACGCCGGCGGGCAGCGCGCTCGCTGAGCCGGCCTTGCGCACTAGGCGCAGCAGCTCGAGCACGAACAGCGGGTTTCCCTCGGCGCGCTCCTGCACGGCCCGCAGGTCCGCCTCTTGCGGTCGGTGGCGCAGGGCAGCGGCCGCGAGCTGCTCGACATCAACCGCGTCCAGCCCGTGCAGGGTAAGCAGGCTCGCCGTCCGCTCGCGGAGGATCGCCGGCAGCAGCGCCGCCACCTCCGCACGCGGGTAGGCGTCCGCGCCCCGGTACAGGCCGAGCACGAGCATCCGGCAGCTGGAAGCTTCGGACGCGACCACCTGCAACAACCGCAGCGACGCGACGTCGGCCCAATGCAGGTCGTCCAGCACCACCAGCATCCCGCTGCCGGCGCTGGCCGCGCGCAGCGCCTCGACGACGTCGTCGAATATCCGAAATCGGCTGGCGTTGCCAACCGCGGCCGGATCAGTGATCAAGTCGATGACGCCCCCACCGAGCGCGCCGACGACCTGCGTCCACGGCCGGTAGGCCGTCGCCCCCTCCCCTTCCAGACACGAACCCCAGGCCACAACAAAGCCTTGATCGCGGGCCCGGCGCGCCAGCTCGGCGGCCAGCGCCGTCTTCCCCATCCCGGGTTCACCCTCGCAGAGGACTACCGCACCTCCGGCGGCCTGGGTAGCCGCCAAGCGGCGCTGTAGATCGGCAAGTTCCGGCTCGCGGCCGACGAAGACGTCCCGATCCACTCACGCCCCCTTGCGGCCAGGATGGCGCGACGCCAACCCGTTCATGACGTCAGCCCGCACCTTCTGTCGCCGATCACAACGGAATCGTCCGACCGCGCCGGCCAGACCGTCCAGAGCAGATCGGCGAGAGTAAGGCTCAAGGAATAGCGCAAGATCGGAGACCTCGCTTGGAATGGACTGGTCGTATAGCAGCGGAGTACAGCAACCGGCCTACCCATCCAATTTTTGCACCAACGTCCACCGACATCCTGACACGCGTGAGGCGTCGCATCTCTCTATGACCCCTCTCACC
>Ga0307310_10000208_pt1 | contig 17520 bp, 17 predicted proteins | sample ER_DNA_197_FD_194502 | JGI IMG/M metagenome (GOLD analysis project Ga0307310, IMG submission 194502) | Bulk soil microbial communities from the East River watershed near Crested Butte, Colorado, United States - ER_DNA_197 | ecosystem: Environmental > Terrestrial > Soil > Floodplain | place...
CTTCGCCCACGTGCGGTCGGCCAAGCGTTGTGTCCACCTCGCGGTTCCGTCGCTTCGGAAGCTCCGCAGAAGCGGTACAGGAGTCTGACGGTTCGGCGGCTCGAGGACGTCCATGGTCCCGTCGGGCTCGACGGCGAAGTCGGCCAGACCGCCGCTCACCGCGAGCGTCACCGCCTCGACCCGCCCGCGAGCCCACCGTTCGGCACGCCTGTTCGCCTGATCGAGGAGCGTGACGGTTCCGTCAGGGCCGACGTCGAACGAGGACGGGCCCGCGAATCCGAGCGCTCGCGAGCCGGACAGCCCCGCCTGCCCGGGCTCGCTTCCCCACGAGGCGTGCAACACACGCGCGTCCGCGCGGCGAGGTGCGCCGAAGTCATGCGTCCCGAGCTCGATCTGCGTGAAATCGCCGAGCGGAAGGCTCCGATCGGGCGCCGCCGCCCCGCCTTCAGGGACGGTGATGCTCGCGCCGCTCGTATCGTCGTGCAAGACCGCGTAGTACGAGAAGCCGGCCCGCGACGAGGCAAGGGCCGGCGGGACCTCGGCGAAATACCGTCCCTCGCTCGAGTCGTCTCCACGTACGAGGGGAATCCGCTCGTACGACCCGGCGTGGCCCGCACGCACGTACACCTCACCTGATCCGGCACACGGCCTGCCGTCCTCGCGCGGGCCGCAGACGATCGCGTACCGCAGCGTCGCGGGCTCTCCGGGAAGCGTCAGGGCCGGCGGCACGTGGCTCGCCTCCAGCCCGGGACCCGCACTACCGGGAGCCCCGACCCCCGCTGCGGACAGCGACGTCAGAGTGACTCCCCCGATGATTCCTGCTGCAAGCCCGGCCGCTCCCCCCACGAGCGACCGGATTGCTGGCCGGCGCATGGGACACCTCCTGGTCGGGTTCGCTTCGACCGTACGCGGCCAACTCGGACGGCTGGGTGACGTCTTTGCATCAGAAGTGCAAAATCAGAGTTAGAGCACCGTCCGAAACGGGGAGAGGCCCGCAAGATGGTCGTCGACGAACGCCTACAGGCGCTGCTGGAACAGGGAGAGGAAGCCGGCTGCCTCAATCTCTCCGCGGTCAGCGAGTTCCTGCAGGAGGCCGACCTCGACGACGACCAGACGACCGGGTTCTTCGAGCAACTTCAGGAGCGCGGCATCGACCTGACCGACGATTGCGCCCGTCCCGACGCAATCGGGAGCACGTACGTGAACGGCGACCTCGCCGTCGCCACCACCGACGCCTTGCAGCTCTTCCTGAACGAGGCCGGCCGCTACAAGCTGCTCACCGCCCCGGAGGAGGTCGAGCTCGCGAAGCGCATCGAGCGCGGCGACAAGGAGGCGAAGGACCTCATGATCAACTCGAACCTCCGCCTCGTCGTCTCGATCGCGAAGAAGTACCAGGGCCACGGCATCTCGCTCCTCGACCTGATCCAGGAGGGAATCATCGGGCTGATCCGCGCGGTCGAGAAGTTCGACTGGCGCCGCGGCTACAAGTTCTCGACCTACGCGACGTGGTGGATCCGGCAGGCCGTGCAACGGGGCGTCGCGAACAAGTCGCGCACGATTCGGATCCCGGTTCACATCGTCGAGCGCGAGCAGAAGATCTCGCGGGCCGAACGCGCGTTGATGGCCAAGCTGGGACGCGATCCGAGCGACGATGAGGTCGCCGAGGTCGCGAAGCTCTCGCTGAAGCACGTTCAGGAGGTGCGCGCCGCGGCACGAGCCGTGACCAGCCTCGACAAGCCGGTCGGCGCCGAGGGCGATGCGAGCTTCGGGGATCTCATCGCCGGCGAGGACGTCGAGCCCTCGGAAGAGGTCCACGTGAGCCTCGCCGAGACCGCCGTCCGCGACGCGGTCGAGACCCTGCCCGAACGCGAGCGCGAAGTCGTGAAGCTTCGCTACGGGATGGACGGCGACCCCGATCCGAAGTCGCTCGAGGAGATCGGCCGCACGCTCGGATTGACGCGCGAGCGCGTGCGCCAGATCGAGACGCGAGCGCTACAGCGGCTGGCAGAGCGCCGCGAGGTGGCCGCGCTCGGCGAAACCGCCTAGAGAGTGGAGCCAGCCGGGATCGAACCGGCGACCTCTGCCATGCCATGGCAGCGCTCTCCCAGCTGAGCTATGGCCCCGTCGGGCCGAAGTGTAGCGGCGAATTCGAAGTCCTTGGCCCAGTTGATCCGCCGAGCTTGGTTGTTCTTGGCCGGAGCAAGTCGGAGCTGAATTGTCGTGAGCCCATCGACCCTGTCGATGGGAATGAGAAAGCAGCTGTCAAGCTCGTCGCAGTACGCTGCGACCGCATCGATCTCTTCGCTCGTGTACGACCGCTTGAGCATCCCCACAGCGGTCCGACGACAGGAGTAGCAGCGAATTACCAGCACGTCGCCATTGAGCGAAGCCGTCTTGCATTGCACTCGAAGTAACCGGGTTCCAATGTCTAACACGAGGTCGTACCGCTCGTCGGCCACGGGCCGAAATACACCAACTCCTAATCGAATTGCTGCAGAAGTGATGGCAAGCTCGGCTATGCGCCTTTCTGATTAGTTGTAAGCACAGGACGAACGTAGCCGCAGCTTCGGCCGGGCCGTGGCCGGTTTGGACACCTTGCGGTGCAACAACTCCGTGCGCACCCTCGAACGATGTCGCCGCGTACCTTGCTGGTCACCGTTGCACTGGTCCTGCTCGGCATCGCCTTCGTTTCGCGGCACGATTCGCCGTCCAAGGGCCCGTACCACGCAGATCCAGCACGAACCCCGGGCGTTCTCAATCCCGACGTGACGCAGCGCACAATCAACTCGACAATTTGCGTTCACGGCTGGACGAAGACGATTCGCCCGCCGACGTCGTACACGAATGCGCTGAAAGAGAAACAGATGCGCGAATACGGCGTCGGCGGCTCAAAGTCCGACTACCAGGAGGATCACCTGATCAGCCTCGAGCTCGGCGGGCACTCGACGGATCCGCGCAATCTCTGGCCCGAGCCGTATCCACGCGCGTCCGCAGTCGACTCGATCGAGAACGACCTCAATAGGAAAGTGTGTTCGGGCGAGTTGACGCTCGAAAGCGCACAGTTGAAGGAATCCACGCTCAAGCATTCGGACGGGTGAGGGCTAGACTCGAAGCAGCGCCCGCGCGCGACTCCGTCTAGATACCGTCCTACCCGAGCATGAGCACGGCTGCGATCGAACGTCACGCGCTGCGCACGCTCTCCCTGGCACCTGCACTTGCAATCGCCGGGGCGACGGCGTTCCTGCTTGCACGCCTCTGGCCCGATGTGAGCGGCAAGCCCTTTCACGAGGACGAGGCCGTCGCGGGCTTGATCTCCTCGCGGCCGCTCGGCGACCTCCTGCACACCGTCGTGCTCGACCGCGGCGGCGCCCCGCTCCACTTTCTCCTCGCCCACACGGCGCTTGCGATCGATCCGACGCCGGAGGCGGTGCGCTGGGTCTCGGTCCTGTTCGCACTCGCGACGGTGCCACTCTGTTACGACCTCACTCGTCGCGTCGCCGGTCGCAGTGCGGGGCTCGTCGCGGTAGGTCTCGCCGCCACGTCGCAGTTGCTTCTGATCTACGGGACGTTCGGTCGAATGTATTCGCTCTTCGCATTCGCGAGCGCGCTCGCAGCCGACCTCTTCGTGCGTGCGCTCGACCAGCCGACGCGACGTACTGCAGTCGCGGCAGCGGTCGCCGCCTTGCTCCCTCTGACGGTGCATCCATTCGGCGCGTTCCTCTTCGCCGCCGAGGCGGCCGTGGCGCTCTGGCTCTGGCGCGGCCGCTCGCCGCGTGCTGCCGCCCCCGTTTTTGCCGTCGCGCTACTTGCGGTGCCGCTCCTGATCAGTGACGTCCGCCTGTCAGACCGCTACGCGCCCGAAGCCGGCCAGACCCTCGACAGCGGCACCTCCGTGGGTGGGGCAACGCTGCGTGCGCTCGGAGGCGCAGCGGGCGGCCGCGGTGTCGCACTGGCCGTCTTCGTGCTGCTCGCCGCAGTCGGCCTGTCGATGCTCGCGCGGTACAAACCTGCGATCGCTGCGCTGGCGGCCGTCACCATCACCGTTCCGCCGCTCGCTCTCGCGGTCGCAAGTCTTGCGGGACTGACCACGGACCGACTCGGGCCACGGCACCTCATCTTCATGCTTCCGTTCTGGATCGCTCTCGTTGCGGCCGGCGCGAGTCGTCTGGGGTCGCTGCTTCCGCGGACGGCCCGCGTCGCTGTTCTCGCCACGGTCGTCGTGGCTGCGGCAGTTGCACCGGCCGCCGTCTCCGAGCCTCGAACGATTCCGACCGGAACGAAACACGCGGTGACGGCACCCGCGGACTGGCTCCGCACTCAGCTCGAGCCCGGCACTGTCCTCTACCCGTACTCACCCCTCTTCCTCGCGGCGCTACCCGCCGCAAGGGAAGCCCTGGCCTACTCGCGCGAGCCGGTTGCGCTCGCACGCATCGCGGCGCGGACCCACACGACACCCGCTGTCTTCATGTCGATTCCCTTGCGCCAACCGGTCGATGCCGGCGCGTTACGCCGCGCGGGCGTGCGGTTCCGCGCGTTCACCTCGTGGCTGATCCTCGAATCGCGGGGCCCGTTCGTCAACGGGACGACCGCACTCGAGTCGGCTGCGACGGTTCTCCGTGCAAGCGCGCCGCTCGTCACCGAGCCGAACGCGCACGCGTACCTCGAGCAGCTCAGCGCCGCAGCTTGCGCGGCACTCGTTCGCCTCGACTCAGGCTGCTAGAGGTTGATGTGAAATTGGGCCGACGTCGGGGGCGCTCCAGACCAAGCCGGGCAGTGCGGTCGTTCGCGGTGCGTAGCGGCGCTACGTGCCGCGGGCGGGCGTGCTGATCCGGCGCCGTGTCTGGTGCGTCATCCGGCCCGGCCATTTTCACATCAGGCCTCTAGCCCGCTGCCACTTCGACGGGTGGTGCGTCACCCCACAGCTCTTCGAGTCGGTAGTAGCTCCGAGCCTCGGGAGTGAAGATGTGCAGCACGACGTCCAGATAGTCCGCGACGATCCACGAGGCCTCGCGCTGTCCGTCGACCGAGGAGGGCAGAAGGCGCACGTCCTGCTTCATCCGGCTGTGCACCTCGTCGTAGATCGAGGCCGTCTGGCGCGGGTTCTGTCCCGTGCAGACGACGAAGAAGTCGGTGTACGAGCAAGCCGGCCGCATGTCGAGGATGACGACGTCTTGCGCCAGCTTGTCCTGGGCGAGGCCGGCAATGCGTTGGGCTTGCTCGAGTGAGTTCAGTGCGATTTCAGTCCGTGCCGTTGACGGTCGAAGTGTAGCCGTCGCGTCGGTAGAGCCCGAGTGAATCGATCAGTGCCGCCACGTCCGACGGCACGAGCCCGTCGATCGGCTCTCCGCGGGCGACGCGATCGCGGATGTCCCTCGACGAGACGGGCACGGGCTCGATGTCGAAGAGCTCCACCCGCTCCGGGCGGGAGATCCGGCCGAGAACCTCGTCGAGCCGCTCGCGCGGGTAGCCGGGACGCGTGGCGACACCGATGCGGGCGCGCTCGATCACCCCTTCCGGATCCTTCCACGTGAGGAAGTCTGCGAACTGGTCTGCGCCGATGAGGAAGAGCGGATCGTTCCAGCGTCCTTCCTTCAGCAGGTCGACGGTGCGCTCGTAGGGATCGAGCTCGACTTCGTAATCGGGGAACGCAGCCTGCGCGAGCTTCAGGCGCGACTCGGCGCCAAGCTGGACCTCCTTGTGCCCTGGCCGCACGGCGACCAGGATCGCGAGCTCGTCGAGATCGAAGTGCCGCCGAGCTGCATCGGCGAGTGCGATGTGCCCGTTGTGCGGCGGGTTGAAGGTGCCGCCGAGCAATCCCGTCACTGGACCTCCAGGACCTCGCCGTCGACTTCGACCTCGTCGCCTTTGCGTGCCCCCGCCGCCTTGAGTGCAGCTGCGAGCTCTTCCTCGTCCTCCGGCACCTCACCCGAGATCCGGAAGCCGCTGTCGGTACGCAGGATCCTGAAGCGGCGACCACTCGAACGCGGCCGGTAGACGAGGAAGTCGACAAGCCCGTCCTGCGAGGGTTCCTGAGACTGTTGTGGCGGACAGAGCTCGAAGAGCGCACGCTTCAGCTCGTCGATGCCCTCGCCCGTTGCGCATGAGACGCGAAACACACGCACGATCCGGTCGTCCTCGAGCTCAAACGACGGAGGCTCTGCGCGGAGGTCGATCTTGTTCAGGACGATCGCCTGTGGCCGCTTCTCGAGCTCGGCGCCGTACGCGGCGAGCTCGTGATCGATCGTCGCGAAACGCTCGACGGCATCGTCCTCCGAGGAGTCGATCACGTGCAACAGAAGACTCGCGCGCTCGAGGTGCGCGAGGAATTCGTGACCGAGCCCGACTCCTTCGCTCGCACCCTCGATCAAGCCCGGCACGTCGGCAACGGTCAGCTGACGGGTTCCGTCCGGAGCATCGACGGTGCCGAGTATCGGCGCGAGCGTCGTGAACGGATAGTCGGCGACCTTCGGCTTCGCATTCGAGATGCGCGCGAGCAAAGACGACTTGCCGGCGTTCGGCAGCCCGGCGAGCGCGGCGTCGGCAAGCAGCTTGAGCCGGAGGTCGAGCGTCGTTTCCTCACCCGGGAGGCCCGTCTCCGCGAAGCGCGGTGCCCGGCGTGTCGGCGATGCGAAGCGCTTGTTGCCGCGGCCCGGTCTCCCACCGCGCGCGGCGATCACCTTCGCACCGGGCGTCGCCAGGTCTGCCACCACCTGCTCGTCCTCGTCGAGCACCTGCGTTCCGACGGGGACCCGCAGCTCGACCGTCTCTCCCGTCGCGCCGTGCTTGAGCGCACCCCGGCCCGGCTCGCCGCTCCCCGCCTTGAAGCGCTGCTTCGCGCGAAACGCGGACAGATCCCGCAAGTCCGGGTCCGCCACCAGGACGACGTCGCCGCCGGGCCCGCCGTCACCGCCGTCCGGTCCGCCCCTCGGCACGTGCTTCTCACGACGGAAGTGCAGGCTGCCGTCACCGCCGCGGCCGGCCTGAACGTGAATCTGCGCCCGGTCCTGGAACATGCGGGAACGCTAGCGCCCGACGTGATCCCGCTCGACTGGGAGCTGCGCGACGGCTAGGACGTCTGAGAGTCGCTGACCTCGACGAACCGGCGCTCTCCGCTCTGGCGGAAAGAGACCGTGCCGGGCCGCTTGGCGAAGATCGTGTCGTCGCGGCCGATGCCCGTGCCGTCGCCCGGGCGGAACTTCGTGCCGCGCTGGCGCAAGATGATCATCCCGGCCTTCACTTCCTGGCCGGAGAAGACCTTCACGCCGAGCATCTTCGGGTTCGAGTCGCGCCCGTTGCGCGACGAGCCGAGACCTTTCTTGTGAGCCATTAGTTCTTCTCCTGCTTCGCTGCGAGCGCGGACTCCATTGCTGCGATCGCGCCCTTCCGGTTTGCGTTCTTCTTCTCGAACTTCAGTGCCGCCTCCAGCTGCTCGACCTTCCAGCGCTTGGACTTCTCGGAGATGTCGGCGACCGTGAAGTCCTCGTAGCCACGCGGTGGCGACGCCGGAGCGGGAGCCGCCGCCGCGGGAGCCGCCGCAGCGGGAGCCGCCTGAGGTCGAGGTGCAGGCGTCTCTGCTTTCGGCTTCGGTGCGGGAGTCTCCTTCTGGGCGGCCGGAATCGCGGCCGCCGTCGTGCGCTTGGCGGTGCCGCCGATCGACTGGATCTCGATCTGCGACAGAGACGCGCGAAAACCCGTCTGCTTGCGGTAGCCGCTCTTCGGGCGGCGCTTGCCGATCCGGATCTTGTCGCCGAGCACGTGGCCGACGACCTTCACGGTCACCTGCGTCTGCGGCGACAGCGTGCCATCCCCGTCGCCCCCAAGGAAGAGCACATCCGGGTTGAAGGTCTTCCCCTCGTCCGTCTTGAGCCGGTCGACGAGCAGGCGCTCCCCCTCGCGGACGCGGTACTGCTTCCCGCCGAGCGAGATGATCGCGTATGAGTCCTTTGTGGCAGCCATGGCGTGAAAGTGCGGGCCTTCAGCCCGCGAGCGCGTGAAGTGTAGCGGAGGCCGCGCGGGAGCTAGGGCTCGACTTCGTCCCATTGGGACATCGGGACGTACTCCCAATCCGAGGCTTTTTCCTCCTCCGGCGCGCTCGCTTGTTGGGTTGCTCCTTCGCCCGCGGAAACCGTCGCAGTGGCGGCGGCTGCAGTCTTCTTCTTTCGGCCGCGCCCGCCCCGGCTGCCGCGACGGGTCTTTTTCTTCGGCGGGGAGGCAGGCTCCGCGCCGTCCTCGGCCGGCTCGGCTGGGGCGTCCTCGGCCTCGCCGAGGTCGGGCGCGGGAATGTGAATCTTCGGCGCCGGCGCGTCCGGGGACGCCGCCGCGGGCACGGGTAGCTCGATGTCCTCGGCCTCGCCCGTTCCGTTGTCGCCCACTGGTGTCGCTGCTGGCGCCGCAGCTGTTTTCTTCTTGCGACCACGACCGCCGCGCGAGCCTCGACGCGTCTTCTTCTTCGGTGTCGCGGTCGTCGGAGTACCGTCGGCCTCCGAAACGTCAGCGACTGATTCGGCTTCTGCTTCGGGCCCGGCGTCGACCTCTGCCGTGTCCTCGTCGACGTCCACGTCCGTGACGCCGGCTTCGGCCTCTGCTGCCTTCGCCGTCGCGGTGCCGGCGGCGCGGCGGGTCGGCTTCTCGGCCTCGCTCTCGGCGGTGATCGGCCCCTCGCCCTCGGTCGGGCGACCGACGAGCGTCGCGTAGGCAGAGTCGTCGAGCACCCGTTCGACCTGAACCTCGACCTTCTTGCCGACGAGCTTCGCCGCATCGGCGACGCAGATGTCGAGCCCGTCGACCTTGCCGACCCCTGCGCCGGAATCGTGGAGGCCGACTTCGACGAGCTTCAGCTCCAGCTTGGCTCCCTCTTCGACCGGAGCCTGCGGTGCGAGCTCTTCACGCTTGCCCTCCGCGACGACGATGAAGTGATCCAGGTGCGTGTCCCCGTTTTTGCCCTGGAGGTAGAACCGGCGTCTGGTCTGCTTCTCGAGCTCGATCAGCCTCGCCGCGCCGGGCCCGGTGAGGATCGAGGCGATCTTTGCTGCGACCTCGACGCGATACGCCTGGCTGCGCGAGCCCGCCGCGAGCGCGCGCAGGCGCCGCTCGATCTCGACCGCCGCAGACGTCTCCGAGAGAACGATCCCGTCGCCACCGCAGGTCGGGCACTTCTTGGTCATGATCTCGCGCGGTCCGTCGGTGACGTTCTGGCGCGTCATCTCGACGAGCCCGAGCGGCGAGATCTCGACGACGTAGGTCTTCGTCCGGTCTCGCTCGAGCTCCGTGCGCAGCGCCGATTCGACGGCGGCGCGGTTCTTCGGGTTCGCCATGTCGATGAAGTCGATGACGATGATTCCGCCGATGTCGCGCAGACGGAGCTGGCGCACGACCTCCTTGACCGCCTCGAGGTTGTTCTTCGTGATCGTGTCCTCGAGGCGCGCGCCGGACGAGCGCGAGCGTGAGCCGACGAAGCGGCCGGTGTTGACGTCGATGACGGTGAACGCCTCCGCGTAGTCGAAGATCAGGTAGCCCCCGGACGGCAGGTCGACACGACGGCTCAGCGTCGACTTGATCTCCGCGTCGACCCCGTAGGCCTCCATCAACGGCTGCTTCTCCTTGTACCGCACGACCCGCTCGACCATGTGCGGCGACGTCTTCTTCAGATAGCCGATGATCCGCTTGTAGGCCTGGTCCTGGTCGACGAGCGCGCGCTCGAAGTTCTCGGTGAAGAGATCGCGCGTGACACGAAGCGGTAGTTCCGCCTCCTGGTAGAGGAGGCTCGGCGGCTTCGCCTTCTTGGCGCTCGCGTCGATCGCCTTCCAGACCTTCTGGAGGAAGACGAGGTCGCGTTCGATGTCCTCGGCCGACGCGCCCTCCGCGGCCGTACGCACGATCACGCCTCCGCCCTTCAGGTCGAGACCCTTGAGGATGTCCTTGAGACGCGAGCGCTCCTCGTCGTCGAGCCGGCGGGACACGCCGAAGCCGTCCCCGTTCGGCTGGTAGACGACGAAGCGGCCGGGCAGCGAGATCTCGGTCGTGAGCCGCGCGCCTTTGGTCTTCATCGGATCCTTGACCGCCTGCACCATGATCGTCTGGCCGCGGCTGATCAGGTCCTGGATCTTCTTCCCGTGCCGCGCCTTACCCTCGAGCTCGGGCGTGACGATCTCGTCGACGTACAGGAACCCGTTCTTCTCGAGGCCGATCTCGATGAACGCGGCCTCCATTCCGGGCAGGACGTTGTCGACGGTGCCGAGATAGATGTTGCCCGCGATAGAGCGCCGCTCGGGGCGCTCGAGGTAGACCTCGGCGACTCGATCGTCCTCGAGGACTGCGACACGCTGCTCCCCGACGTCGACCGAGACGAGGAGCTCCCGCTTCGCCTCCGGCAGAGGTGCGCGCCTCGGGGGCTCGCGGCGCCGGCGCTGTGAAGCAGGACGCTCGCGCTCGCGACGGGGTGCCGCCGGCTTGCGCTCAGTCCTCGGCGCCCTCGTGGCGGTCTTCGCCTTTGGCTGGGCCGTCTCGGTCTTGGCCTCGGCGGCCGTCGTCTTCTTCGATCGACCACGGCCGCCACGGCTACCGCGACGCCGTCTCGGCCTGGTGGTGCTCGATTGTCCCGCCTCGTCAGCGGGCTCGGTGCTTACAGGTTTAGGTGTTTCTGATGGAGCGGCAGCCTCGACAGGCGCCTGCTCGTCGGACTTTCGTCTGGATCGGAACCAGCGCAAGAAAAATCTCCTTCATGCGCGCGCGCTGCGGCAACGCCGGCCAGGGCGGCGGCGCGGAGCGTGCGCGGCAGGTCGTGATGGGCGATGGAAAACATCTCCGGACAGGGTACCAATCGAGCCAGTCGGCCCCTCCGTCCGGCCTGGGTCCTAGCCTTTCGACTCATCGGCGAGTCGGGAGGTGGACATCAGATGACTGGACAACGCGAAGCGTACGAGCTGCTGTTGATCGAGGAGGCGGACGCGTGGTTCGAGTATCTGGAGGCGACTCGAGGCCAGTCCGCCGTCCGCTACAAGGAGGTCGAGCCCTGGGCCTGGGCGCGGCTCTCCCAGCGCCTGCGGGCGATCAGGACGCGCCGCGCGAAGCTGAAGCCGGCCGCCGAAGCGGCCTAGCTAGCGACGCTGTTCGCGCGCGCGGACGTGAATCGACAGCAGGATCCCGACCGCGATCAGATTCGCGATCATCGACGATCCTCCGACGCTGACGAACGGGAGCGGGATGCCCGTGATCGGAGCGATTCCCATCGTCATGCCGACATTCACGAAGATCTGGAACAGCAGCGCGAACACGAGCCCGCCCGCGACGATCGCCGAGAACGGGTCGCGCGCAATCGTGACGATTCGCAGGCCTCGCCAGACTACGAGCAGATACAGCATGAGCAGAATCGACGCCCCGAAGAAGCCGCGCTCCTCGGCGAGTGAGGCGAAGACGAAGTCCGTGTGATGCTCGGGCAGGAAGTTGAGCGTGGTCTGCGTCGCGTTGTCGACGCCGCGGCCTCGTAGCTCGCCTGCACCGATCGCGTTCTTCGACTGCGTGATGTTGTAGGTAGTGCCACCGGGGTCCTGGTCGGGATTCAGGAAGCTGGTCAGACGCTGCTGCTGGTAGTCCTTGAGAATCGGCAGGCCGGCGGCGGGGAGCACGCCGAGCACCAGCACCGCGAGCACCGCCACCCCGCCCGCGAGGGCGGCGATGTGCGTCCACGGCGTCCCGGCGACGAACAAGACGGCGAACACCGCTGCGCAGTACACCAGCGCCGAACCGAAGTCGGGTTGGAGGAAGACGAGGAAGACCGGGATCGACGCAAGCCCGAGACCCGTAAGTGTCGTACGGATGTCGTGGAGGCGCCTCGACCGCTCGGCCAGGAAGCCGGCGAGCGCGAGCACGAACAGCACCTTGCCGAACTCCGACGGCTGGAAGCGGAAGAAGCCGAGATCGAGCCAGCGCTTCGAGCCACGGATCGGTCCTGTCAGGAGGACGATCGCGATCAGAAAAGACGTCGTGCCGAAGATCCAGCGCCACCGCGTGCGGTACAGCTCGGGATCTACGAGGACCGCAACCACGAGACAGACCACCCCGATGAAGACGTAGACGGCCTGACGGGTGAGGTAGTAGCCCGGGTTGCCTGTGACGTCGTGGTGCGTGATCCCCGCGATCGCCCAGAGCCCGTAGCCGACGACCGCCGCGACGCTCCCGAGCAGCAGCCAGTCGAGACGACGGACGAAGGACGCGACCTCGACGGCCTCACGGCGGCGTGCCCGTGCGGCGGCTCTGGCGTTTGAGACGTAGTGGTCGACCATCAGTCGCTGTGGATGGGGCCGGTCACGGTCGCTTGCTTGCCGAAGAAGGATTCGAAGACCTTGAGTGCGGCCGGCGCAGCGGCGTCGCCGCCATGGCCGCCGTTTTCGATCAGCGCGCAGACAACGAGATCGGGCGAGTCGGACGGGCCGTAGCCGCACCACCAGGACTGGTTGAAGAGTCGCGCGTACCCGTCGCCCGGGTCGATGCTCTTCTCGGCGGTTCCGGTCTTACCGGAGATGGAGACCGGAAAGCTGCCGAAGATCGAGGCGGACGTGCCGAACGAATAGTGCGTCGCCTCGTAGAGGCCCTCACGCACGACGGCGAGCGCTTGCGCGTCGACGTTCGTCGGCTCGGGCGCAGGCGACGGCGGGCTCGGGACTGCACGCCCCGGAGTCCCGTTGGACGACGGCTGCTCGACGTCCTGCAGCAGGTGCGGCGTAACGAGCTTGCCCCCGTTCGCGATCATCGCGTAGAAGCGCGCCATTTGCATCGGCGTCACGAGCAGGTCCTTCTGACCGATCGCGAGCTGGATCGAGTCGCCCGGCTTCCAGAGGCTGTCGATCGCCCAGTGACCCGGATCGGTCTTCTTCGTATAGGTCTTCTTCCGCCAGTCCGGTGTCGGCAGAAGGCCGCTGCGCTCGGAGCCCAGGTCGATTCCGGTCTTCTGGCCGAAGCCGAACCGGCTCGCCCAAGCCTGCAGTCGCGGCCCGCGGTCGGACGGCATCCCGTAGAAGCGGTAACCGACTTGGTAGAAGTACGTGTCGCACGACTTGGCGAGAGCTGTCGGCAATGTCATCGCCTCGTTTACGAACGGATCCCAGTTCTTGAAGACCTGGCCGTTCTTCTTGTACGAGCCCGTGCAGGGGAGCGACTCGAACGGCTGCAGGATGTGCTCCTGCATCGCCGCAATCGCGGTCACCGGCTTGAAGGTCGAGCCCGGCGGATACGCGCCGTCGATCGCGCGGTCGAGCGCGGGGAAGTTCTGCGCTTCGGCAGTGCGGGGCGTCAGGCCTGCGACGTCGAGTGCCCGCTGGCGCACCCGGCCGACGAAGAGCGAGGGCCGATAGGTCGGGTACGAGGCGAGTGCCCGGACCGCGCCGTCGCGCGGGTCGATGGCCACGATGGCTCCGCCGTTCGCGGCGTAACAGCCGTAGCAGCCTGAACGCTGCGCGCGGTCGATCCCGTAGCGCAGCGCTTCCTCGGCGGCCTGCTGGAGCTTGACGTCCAGCGTGAGCCGCACCGCGTCGCCCGGATGAGCCGGGACCTTCGGCAGAACGGCGCTGATCGGCCTGCCGAGGGAATCCACACGCAGCTGCGAAAGCCCCGCATTCCCGCGCAGGTACTTGTCGTAGAACGACTCGATGCCGGTCTGGCCGATCGTGTCGCCGCCCCGGTAGCCCTGGTCGTGCAGCGTCTTGAGCTGCCCCGGCGAGATCTCGCTCACGTAGCCGAGCACGTGCGCGGCGAGCTCTTTGTGCGGGTAGAAGCGGAGGTACGTCGGTGCGATCTGCACGCCCGGGAAGTCCTCCGCGCGCTCCTTCAGATAGAAGACCTGCGCCTGGGTCGCACCGTCCTTCACCTTGACCGGCGTGAGCGGATCGCTGCGGTGCTTGCGGACAGCGGCGCCGATCTGGCCGGCGGGGACGTGTAGCACCCGCGCGAGCTGACGAATCTCGCGGAGTCGAACGCCGCGGCGCTTCGGGAGGTCCGAGCTCCAGATCTGGACCGCGGTCCCAGGGACGTTCGTGACCAGCACCTGGCCGTTCCGATCGAGGATCGGGCCGCGGGGAGCCTGCACACGGATGTCGCGGCGCTGGTTGTTCTGAGCCGCGCGGAGCAACTGCTGGCCGTTCAGGACCTGGAGTGACCAGAGTCGCAGGAAGAGCACGGCGAAGACGGCGAGCGCCACCATCCCGAGCAGGCCGACCCGCAGTGCCAGCTTGGGCGTGAAGCGGTAGGGCTCCTCGACTCGCGGGTCAGGGGGGAGAAAGCGTCGTGAGGGAACGCGGTTAGCCAAGGAGGCGGACCTCCCGTGTCAGCCGCTCGGGCGGCCGCAACAGCCGGCGCGTCAACGCGTAGACCGGGATGGTCAGGATCAGATTGAGGAGCACTGTCGGCAGGAGCGCGGCGAAGATGTCGCCTGCCGGCGCGGGCTCGCCGAGCATGTAGCGCAGGACAAGCGCGGCGACCTGATACAGGATCGTGATGACGGCGATCGACAACAACGGCGCGTGTGCGCGATCGCGACCCGTCGTCTCGCCGTAGCGACCGGTCCAATAGCCCGCAAGCGTGAGGAGGAGCGCGGTGAAGCCGAGCGTGCCGAAGACGCCTGTGTCGGCCAGCAACCCGGCGGAGAAACCGGCGACGGCACCGAAGACGGCACCGCGCAGAAGTGACACGCATACCACGGTCACAAGCAAGAGGTTGGGGTGGCCACCGAGGATGTCGACGTTCGCCATCACCGACAGCTGCACGACAACCACGAGGAAGAGCAGGCCCGCGGCCTTTGCTGCGTCGGCCGGCATCAGGGAGCCTTCGGAGTTCGCTTCTGCGTGATTAGGGCGGTAACGGCGTCGAGCGCGGCGAAGTCCACGTACGGAGCGATCTGGATCTGTTTGTAGAGCGCCGTGTCGCTCTGTCCGACGCTCGTCACGACGCCGATCGGAATGCCTCCGGGGAAGAGGGATGGATACTGCTTCGACTGCGTCCCTGCCGTGACGATCACGTCGCCCTCCTGCACGTTCGCCTCCTTGCGGACGAAGTCGAGCAGAAGCGAGTCTTCCCCCTGGCCGTGACGAACCAGCCCTTTCGCGCCTGTCTTCGGATCGCGCGCAGGCACAGCGCTGTTCTCGTCCGTCAGCAGCGTGACCTGCGCACTGTTGCCGGTCACGTAGGTCACACGGCCGACGAGACCGTCGCGCGTGACGATGGGCGTGTCCTGCCTGATGCCGGCGTCGGAGCCCGCCGCGATCCCGACCCGTTGCTCGAACTCGGTCGCCCAGGAAATGATGCGCGTGTTCACCGGCGTGTAATCGCTCGGGAAGAGCGGGCTGTCGATGAACTTCAGCTGAGCGCGAAGCTCACGGTTCTGTTCGAGTGCGGAACGGCCCTGTAGCTCCTGCTCGCGGAGCTGGTTCACCTGTGCCCGCAGTTGCGAGTTCTCGCGCTTGGCGTGTACGAGTCCCCGGAAATACCCGTAGACGTCGCGGAACGGGCGCGCGACCCGCTCGGCGGCGACCTCGAAGGGCCTCAAGACCGTCGCGCCGGCGCTCTCGACCCCGTGCAAGGCTCCTCCGGTCGGCTCGCGGAAGGAGATCGTGATCAGGATGAGCGAGAGCAGCACGAGGACACCCACCGCGGCCCGGCGCCGAATGGTGGAGCGGCTGCGGGAAGGGAAGGGCTGGGGTCTCGGTCTCGATGCGGACGAGCCCAGGACCGCGCTGACACTGCGGTTGCGAGGCACGAGAGAGGTCTAGGTTAGCTAGATCTCCGGGTGAGGCTCAGCGGCGGTGGTTATTTCGCCGGGCCTTGGCGCTGCGGTGGATCGCCTCGAACTCTTCGAGGCTCCGCCCCGAGCCGACGGCCACGCAGGTGAGCGGGCTTTCGGCCAGGTGCACCGGCATCTGGGTCTCGTGGCGCAGGCGCTCGTCGAAGTTCGAGAGGAGGGCGCCGCCCCCGGCCATGACGATCCCCCGGTCCATGATGTCCGCCGCCAGCTCCGGCGGCGTCTTGTCGAGGGTGGACTTGATCGCCTCGATGATCTGCTGCACCGGCTCGTCGAGCGCCCGGCGTACCTCCTCCGAGCTCAGGACGACGGTCTTCGGGAGCCCGGTGAGCATGTCGCGGCCGCGCACCTCGGCTTGCAGCTCTTCGCGCAGGTCGTAGGCCGAGCCGATCTCGAGCTTGATCTCCTCTGCCGTCTGTTGGCCGATCAGAAGTTTGTACTCGCGCTTGATGTGATTGATGATCGCCTCGTCCATCTCGTCGCCGCCGACGCGGAGCGATTGCGAGACGACGATGCCGCCGAGGGAGATGACCGCGACTTCCGTCGTGCCGCCGCCAACGTCGACGATCATGTTCCCCGTCGGCTCGGCAACGGGAAGCCCCGCGCCGATCGCGGCGGCCATCGGCTCCTCGATCAGATATGCCTGACGCGCACCCGCGCTCAGAGTCGCCTCTTCGACTGCGCGCTTCTCGACACCGGTCACGCCCGAAGGGACGCACACGACGACGCGCGGATGCGCGAAGCGATGCTGATGGACCTTCTGAATGAAGTGCCGCAGCATCTGCTCGGTGACGTCGAAGTCGGCGATGACGCCGTCCTTGAGCGGGCGGATCGCGGAGATCGTGCCCGGCGTGCGGCCGAGCATCCGCTTCGCCTCGACACCGACCGCGTGAACTTCGCCTGTTCTTTGGTCGATCGCCACCACGGAGGGCTCGGAGAGGACGATGCCGCGGCCGCGAACGTAGACGAGCGTGTTCGCGGTGCCGAGATCGACCGCCATGTCGCGCCCGCCGAAGCCGCCGAGGTTGTCGAAGAGTCCCATCGGACGTTCGAGTCTAGTCCAAGGTGGCTCAACCGAAGCCGTAGACACCGGCGAAGCGCTCGGCGAGCAACCGTACGAGCAGCGCGGCAGGCAGGCCCACGACGTTGAGGTAGTCACCCTCGATGCAACGGACGAGCGCGGCGCCGCGGCCCTGGATCGCATAGCCGCCGGCGCGCCCCTCCCACTCCCCGAGCGCGACATAGGTGCCGAGCTCCCGCGGGGTCAGTTCTCGGAACTCCACCCGTGTCGACTCGTGCTCGACGTCCTCCCACCCGGGTGTGAGCAGACAGAGGCCCGAGACGACGAGGTGCGTCTTGCCGCCGAGCTCCTCGAGCATCCTCTCGGCTTCGGTCGCGTTTGCGGGTTTGCCGAAGATCCGGCCGTCGAGCACGACGGCGGTGTCGACGCCGAGCACCGGACGGTCCTCCGCGATGTCGACAACGGACCGCGCCTTCTCGCGCGCATGCGCGCGCACGACCTCCACTGCGTCGGCGAGCTCCGGATTGGTTTCTTCGTACTTCGGCGCGACGACGTCGAACGGGATGTGCAACTGCTCGAGGATGGCTTTGCGTTGCGGCGACGTCGACGCGAGCAGCAGGGGCGGCGACGGCGGGGCATCAGCCACGCCTGCTCGCGCTCCAGATTTCCTCGGGCGGCCACCGGCGCGCCCACTCGGCCGTGACGTACTTGT
>Ga0307310_10000210_pt1 | contig 17475 bp, 15 predicted proteins | sample ER_DNA_197_FD_194502 | JGI IMG/M metagenome (GOLD analysis project Ga0307310, IMG submission 194502) | Bulk soil microbial communities from the East River watershed near Crested Butte, Colorado, United States - ER_DNA_197 | ecosystem: Environmental > Terrestrial > Soil > Floodplain | place...
TCCGCTGGCGCTCAACACGCAGGACAGCTTTGGCTACGAGTGGACCGCGTTCGGCGACTGGCGGCCGTCTGGGGCGGCGAACTTCGAGCAGTACTTCGGCGATCTCGATCCAGAAGCGCTTCGCGGATGGACCGTGCTCGACGCCGGATGCGGCATGGGCCGGCACGCGCGACAGGTCGGCGGCCACGCGCATTTCGTCGTGGCGATGGATTTCAGCCGCGCGATCGATCAGGCGGCGAGAAACGTCGCGGAATTGAAGAATGTCGCGTGCATCCAGGCCGACGTGTTCGCGCCGCCTTTGGCGGACGGCAGCTTCGATTTCGTGTACTCGCTCGGCGTGCTCCATCACGTCGACGACACGGCGCTTGCCGTCAGGCGTCTAACGGCCAAACTGAAGCCGGGCGGACGCTTCCGCCTGTATTTGTATTGGAAGCGGCGTGGCGTGTCGGGCTTCCTGTTGCGCGCGGTGAGTCTCCTCCGACGCGTCACTACGCGCCTGCCGTTCGGCGTGCTCCGCGCCCTGTGCTGGATGCTGAGCGTCATCGTCGTCGGCCTTGTCGTGATCCCGTACCGGCTGCTCACGCGGCTCGGCGTCAGGCGGCACGCCTCGTGGCCCCTGTTCCTGTACGCGAGATATCCGTTTCGCGTGCTGTATAACGATCAATTCGATCGATTCTCGGCGCCGCTCGAAAAGCGGTACGATGCCGAGGACGTCAGCGCCTTGCTGCAGGCCGCCGGCCTGGAGCAGGTCCGCGTGTGGCCGTCGTTTGGATGGATGGGCGAGGGAGTCCGCCCGCTCTTGTGATGTCGTGATGTCGTGATGCGACACGCCTTTACCGTCGACGTCGAGGACTGGTTCGACGGAATTCCGATCTCTCCCGAACAGAAGCGGGGTGCCGAGCGGCGCCTCCACCGCGGGCTCGACTATCTGCTCGAGGCGCTCGCACGCCACGACAGCCGGGGGACATTCTTTCTGCTTGGCCCCATCGCCGCGGAATATCCGGCGCTCGTCAGGAAGCTGGCGGCTGCCGGCCATGAGCTGGGATGCCACGGCTGGTCGCACGATCTGATCTACACGATGACGCGGGAGCGGTTCCGGGAAGAGACACGGCGCGCCGCCGCCACCATCGAAGATCTCGCCGCACAGCCGGTGCGCGCGTACCGCGCCGCGTATTTTTCAATCACCCGTCCGGCGCTGTGGGCGCTCGATGTACTGGCCGAGCTGGGATTCCGCTACGACTCGAGTATTTTTCCAGTCCGGAACTGGCGATACGGCATCGAAGACTTCAATCCTTCTCCACAGGTCGTGGCGACGCCGAGCGGACCGATTTACGAATTCCCGTTGTCGATTCGCCGGATCGCCGGACAAAGCTTTCCGGCGTGTGGAGGCGCGTACTTCCGCATTTATCCCTATTGGCTGACGCGATCCAACATGCGGGCCGCCGAGCGACGGGGACACCCGGCCATCTTTTATCTCCATCCGTGGGAGCTCGACCCCGATCATCCTCGCGTGCCGTTTTACTGGAAAGCGCACTTGACGCATTACGTGAATCTCGGCGCCACGCGGTCGCGGCTCTCGCATCTTCTCGACGATTTCGCGTTTGGACCCCTTGGCGAGGTGCTCGACCATGAGTTCGCTTGATATCGTTCGCGACTACTTCAACCGCGAAGCGCGACGATTCGACGCCATCTACGAACACAACAAGCCGTGGCACCAGCGAGTCGTCGATCGGGCGTTCCGGGGTGTTGTGCTCGAACGGTTCAGGCTCATCTGCAACCTTGCGCCCATGCGCGGTGAGTGGACGGTACTGGACGTCGGGTGCGGGCCGGGCCGTTACGCGCAGGCGTTGGCCGAGGCGGGCGCCTCCCGCGTGGTGGGGATCGACGTCGCGGCATCGATGATCGAGCTCGCCCGGAGCGAGGCCGGGCGGCTTGGATTCGGGAGTTCCTGCGAGTTCAGGACTTCGGGGTTTCTCGATTTCGCAACCGACGAACGATTCGACGTCGTCGTGGCGACGGGGTATTACGACTACCTCGACAACCCGCTGCCGCATCTTCAGAAAATGCTGAAGCTGTCGCGCGGCAAAGTGTTCGCGACGCTGCCGAAGCGATGGGACTATCGGGTGCCGGTTCGAAAAGCCCGCTTTCTCTTCGAGCGAGGTTATGTCCGCTTCTATTCCCGCAGGGAGATTCTCGAGCTGGCGGAAGCGGCGGGGTTGCCGCCGGGTCGCCTGTCCCTCGTCGACCTCGGCCGCGACTACGTTGCGGTGATGCGCCCGTGACTGCACGCGATCGGCCGATCCGCGTCGTTCACGTCATTACCCGTCTGATACTCGGCGGCGCACAGGAGAACACTCTCTACACGGCTATCGGACAGCACCGGAATCCCGTCTTCGACGTCACCCTTGTCATCGGCAGCGACGATGGAACAGAGGGAAGCCTGCGGGAACAGGCGCAGGCTGCCGGGCTGCGAGTGGTCGAGATTCCGTCACTCGTCCGGCCCATTCGGCCGCTGACCGACGCCGTCGCCCTGTGGCGCTTGTACCGGCTGTTCCGGCGGGAGCAGTTCGAAATCGTTCACACGCACTCTTCCAAAGCGGGCATTCTCGGTCGCATTGCCGCGCGCGTCGCACGGGTCCCGGTCGTCGTCCACACGTTGCACAGTCTGGTCTTTCACGAGTACCAGAGCCCGGTGAAAAACGGGGTCTATATCGCGCTCAAACGGTTGTGCGCGCCGATGACCGACGTGCTGATCTCCGTGAACGACAAGACAACCGCGGGCGCGCTCGCCAGGCACATCGGCCGTCCGCAGCAGTACCTGACCATCCACACGGGGATGCACCTGGATGCGTTTCTGAGCGTGGGCGACTCGCTCGACCTGGAAGAGGCGAAGCGTCGGCTGGGCATTCCCGCCCGCGCTCCGGTGGTCGGGAAGATCGCGCGTCTGTTTCCACTTAAAGGGCACCAGCAGTTTTTCGACGCGGCTGGCGAGATCGCGATGCGTCGTCCGGACGTGCACTTTCTGCTCGTCGGCGACGGACCCCTGCGAGCGGATCTGGAAACCCGCGCGGACAAACTGGGAATCCTGAATCGCACGCATTTCATCGGCCGCGTGCTGCCGGATCAAGTGCCCGCGTGCATCCAGGCCATGGATGTCGTGGTCCATACGTCGCTCCGCGAAGGGATCGCGCGCGTGCTGCCCCAGGCCGGTGCCGTCGGCAAGCCTGTCGTGACCTTCGCTCTCGATGGCGCGCCGGAAGTCATAGAGGACGGCGTGACGGGCTATCTCGTGCCGCCGTTGGATACCGCGGCTCTTGCGGCGCGCGTCATCGAGCTCCTGGCGAATCCCGCTCTGCGCGAGCGCTTCGGCCAGGCGGGCCGTCGAGTGTCAGCCGAACATTTTCAGATCGACCATATGGTCGACCGCATCAACGCCGTGTATTTCGATCTCCTCGCCCGCCACGCGATCGCCATTCCGGCGATTCCCCTCGACCCCTTTCACTCACTCACGGGCGAAACATCTGCGCAAGATCCCAGACGGCGCGAACGACCTGCCGTGCCGTAAGCTTGGAACCTGGCATGGCGGTCCACGTCTGCAGTGGCAATTCGCAAATGCGAGCCTCGGATTGCGGCCTCCCGATGGCGGCGATGTACCGAGACAGGATTTCGACGTCGAAAATCCATTTGGATCTGAACGGTGCGCTGAATATCCGCTGCACCGGATCGGTCGCGCGAAAGATCTTGGCGCCGCATTGCGTATCGTAGACCTCGATACCCAGGGCGAATGACGCCGTCGTGGCAAAAATTCGACCGCAGTAGTGCCGGATCAGACTGCGTTTGATGTCCCGCCCGAGCAGCTTGACGCGCGCGCCCATGACGATTTCGATCTCGGGCCTCGCCTTGAACACTTCCATGAAGTCCGGAATCGCGCTCAGCGGTGCGGCGAGGTCGGCATCCCAGAAGCCGACGAATTCAGGCTGGCGTTCGAACGCCGCGAGGACGCCGCGCTGAACAGCCGCGGCTTTGCCGACGTTTCGATTCAACGTCAAGACCGCGATATGGCCCCCGCCCCGCCTGGCCATGTCGGCGAGGATGGCCGGTGTCGCATCCCTGCTGCCGTCGTCAACGAATAGAAAGTCGACGTCGGCGTGACCGAGGCGCTCGAGGTAGGCCTCGGGTGTGAGGCGGTCCGCTTCGTTGTAGCAGGGCACGACGAGCTGCAGGCTGGCCGGCATGCGATCAGATCTTCTCTGCGACGCCGAAGGCCGTCAGCCCGAACGCCCGGTTGTGCCTGGCGATCGCGCATTCTGCCTGACAGACGCGGGTCAGGATGTCATTGGTCAGCGGGTGATGCTGACGCAAATCGCTCCCCGGGATGCGGTTCGTGCTCCACCAGCGGCGCCCCAGCCGCTGTGCAACGACGGCCGGAAACAACGCGGCGAAGAAATAGAACCCGGTCACAGGGGATAAGCCTGCGTCAGACAGCACACCCAAGATCTGTTTGAGCGTGTACCGCCGCCGGTGCTCGAGAAAGTCGTCGTGCGCGCTCCACAGCCATGAGAACGCCGGAACTGAGACGATGAACCGCGTGCCCGGTCGAGCGGACTCCGCGTACGCTTTCAGCAGGCCGACATCGTCATCGACATGCTCGAGAACGTCCATGAGCAGAATCACGTCGGCGTTTCCCGCCCCATGGACCCGCCGGAAAGCTATAGGTTTGCCGGACTGGATCTCCGATCGATCCTCCGTGTAGCCGGGATCGACACAAATCGCGCTCCTGGCCGTCGTCTCGCGAAGCAGCATCTTCGAAAAAAATCCCGACCCGGCGCCGACATCGAGAATGTGTTCCGGCTGTCTGTCCAGGAGGCAGCGTCGCAGCGCCCGCGCTTTGCTCGCATAGTACCAGTGCCCGCCCTCGTCGCCACCGAGCAGCCCGACTTCCTTAAGATCCATCGGCGACGCGCGTGAAATGTACCCGGCCCGTCGTTTCAATCGTGGCCGCATATGCGGCAGACCGCGTCACCCGGCCCCCTAATATTTCGTAGATGAAATAGCGGTCGGTCGTCGGCGGCAGTTCGAACTCGGTCTCAATCCGTCGAATCTCCGGCACGCGGCGTCGAATCTCTTGCGACCCGCGAACGAGGCGGCCGTATTCGGGCAGGTGATAGATCGTCTTCGCGTAGGCAAACCGTGACGGCTGGGCGGCCATGACGAGGAGGACGAGCGCTGTCGACACGACGGGCGCGACGGGCCGCCACGCCGTCAGAGCCAATCCGATCGTGAGCCCGGCGCTCGGAGCCATGGTGAAAAACCAGTAGTTATCGAACGGCCGTTGCCAGAACGAAAATGCGCCCGCGGTCGCGAGCAGCGGGATCACCGTTACGCACACGAGGCTGATGTCGTCGCGCAATCTGATCGCCGTGACGACTCCACACGCGATCAACAGCGGTGCGAACCACGCGAATGCCCATGGGGCGAACAGGATCACCTGGCTGGCGCTCGCCAGCGCGCGGAAGGCCGCCACGGGGCGAAGCAGCTCGGGATGCTCGTACGTGTACGAAACGTTCGCGACGACAACCGACGGACTCGCCCGCTTGACGCCGTGCAGGGCCATATCGGCGAGAAAGGGTATCTCCAGCACCAGCACGACGGCGGCCAACGCCCACGCGCAGGTCCACGCACGACCACGACGATCGGCGAGGCGCTCGCGAAGGGGCAGCGACGCGATGATCGGTGCGGAGACGAACACGGCGGAGGAATGACACTGCACCGCGAGCACCGCGGCAGCGGTCGCCGCGGCGGACCACCACAACGATTTCTCGCGATCGCCGAGCAGGACGAGAGCGATCGCCACCTTGATGAACGCGAGCGCCATCGGCGGGTTCCAGATGGTCGCGCTGAGCGACATTTCCTGAGGCGCGGTCGCGACGGCGAGTGTCACCGCGAGGGCGAGCGCCAATGATCCGAATCGCTTCCAGATGGCGGCCAGCAGGAGCACGTCGGCCGCCGACTGGATGAGCGACAGCCCGATGCCCCCCGCATGCGGCAGGTTCTGTGTCCAGGGACCCACCACATGCCGAACGGCCCACATCGTCCACATGAATGCCGGGCCGAGCGTCGTGCCGCCCACCGAGCTCGGTCCTCCGCCCACTGGAAGATCACGCCACGGGCGGAGCGCGATTCTCCAGTACAGAATCTGATCGCCAAGCATGCCGAACGTCTCCGAGATGTTCCGCGTCCGGAGAATCGCCAGGTAGGCGAACACGACAAGCGGCACGATGATGCGCGCGTACGGCAAGCGATCAATCGAAAATCTGGCCGGCATCAGGAACTGGACGTGATTCTACACACTTGACGATGGTCGATCGGCGCCCGTACAATCAGTTGATTTTCCTGACTCGCCTAACTTTTCTGACTGTTCTGACTTTTCTTACCGGGGAACCTTCCGGATCACGATGGCCAAGCGCGCGTTAATTACCGGGATCACCGGTCAGGACGGTTCGTATCTGGCTGAGCTGCTGCTCGAGCAGGGATACGAAGTCTTCGGCATGGTGCGCCGATCGAGCGCGCCCAACCTGTGGCGCATCGAGCATCTGCTCGATCGCATCACCCTCAAGCCGGCGGATCTGCTCGATCAGCTCTCAATCATCCGCCTGATCGACGATGTCCGCCCGCAGGAGCTGTACAACCTCGCGGCCATGTCCTTCGTGCCAGCGTCCTGGGACCAGCCGATGCTGACCGGCGAGTACAACTCACAGGGCGTGACACGCGTGCTCGACGCGATCCGTCAGGTCGATTTGAAGATCCGCTTCTATCAGGCTTCGTCGAGTGAAATGTTCGGCAAGGTGCTCGAGGTCCCGCAGACGGAGAAAACGCCCTTCTACCCGAGGAGCCCGTATGGGGTCTCGAAAGTCTTCGCGCACTACATCACGGTGAACTATCGGGAAAGCTACAACATGTTCGCCGTCTCCGGCATGCTCTTCAATCACGAGTCGCCACGGCGCGGCCTCGAGTTCGTCACACGAAAAGTCACGGATCTGGTGGCGCGGATCAAGCTCGGGCTCGCCGACTCGCTGCCGATCGGCAATCTGGAGGCGCATCGCGACTGGGGATTCGCCGGCGACTACGTGCGCGCGATGTGGCTGATGCTGCAGCAGGAGAAGGCCGACGATTACGTGATTGCGACGGGCATCAGCCATTCCGTTCAGGATCTCGTCGAGATTGCCTTCGGTCGCGTCGGTCTGGACTGGCAGAAATACATCCGCCGCGACCCGGCGCTGATCCGGCCCGCAGAGGTCGAACATCTGCGCGGCGATGCGTCGAAGGCACGGGCCGAACTTGGCTGGACGCCCATGGTCGACTTCAGGCAGCTCATCGAGATGATGGTCGACGCCGACTTGAAGCGCCTCTCCTCCGGGCAGGCGGCCTCTCGACTCGCCGTTCGATGGTGAACATGAGCTCCATCAGCGCGCTACTGGACGGCATTCGCGCGCGACATCTGCATGTCGGCATCATCGGCCTCGGCTACGTCGGGCTGCCGCTCGCCGTGGAATTCGCGAACGCGGGTTTTGCCGTCACCGGCTTTGACGTCGACGAGCGGAAGATTACGGAAGTCAACGCCGGCCGCAGCTACATCCCGGACGTGTCCCCCTCCCAGATGGAACGCGTCGTCAAGGCCGGAAAACTGTCCGCGACTTCAGACATGTCGCGGCTGGCGACGATGGATGTCGTGGACATCTGCGTGCCGACGCCGCTCAGAAAAACGAAGGATCCCGATCTCTCATACGTCATCACCGCAGTCGAAGCGGCGGCCGCCGCGCTGCGCCCCGGGCAGCTCGTCATTCTCGAATCGACGACCTATCCCGGCACGACCGAAGAAGTGGTGCGGCCCAGGCTGGAGGCCAAGGGCCTGCGGGCCGACGTGGACTTCTTTCTTGCCTTTTCGCCCGAGCGCGTCGATCCGGGAAATGCCCAGTTCACGACGAAGACGATACCCAAGGTCGTCGGCGGGGTCGGACCCGCCAGCACCGACGCCGCCGCCGCGCTGTACGCGTCCGTCGTGTCGAGCGTCGTGTCGGTCAGCTCGACTCGCGTGGCCGAAATGGTCAAGCTCCTCGAAAATACCTTTCGCGCCGTCAACATCGGATTGGTCAACGAGATCGCGTTGATGTGCCACAAGATGGACATCGATGTGTGGGAAGTGATCGACGCCGCGAAGACCAAGCCGTTCGGGTTCATGCCGTTCTATCCCGGTCCCGGGCTCGGCGGCCACTGCATTCCGATCGACCCCTTCTATCTCTCGTGGAAAGCGCGCCAGAACGGCTTCGAAGCGCGGTTCATCGAGCTGGCCGGACACGTGAACAGCTCGATGCCCGATTACGTCGTGCAGCTCGTCTCCGACGCCTTGAATTCAGTGGCGAAGCCGATCAGGGGGTCGCGCGTCCACTTGTTTGGCGTCGCGTACAAACGCGATGTGAACGACTTGCGTGAGTCGCCGGCGCTCGACATCATCGAGCTCCTGGTTCGACGGGGCGCTCAGGTGAGCTACACGGATCCGTACGTGCCGCACCTCGATCAGGGCGGCCATGTGTTCGAATCGGTGGCGTTCGAGCGGGCCGCCGCCACTCAATGGGATTGCGCCATCGTGACGACCGATCATGCGGTGTTCGATTACCAGCGGATTGCTGCGCTCCCGCTCGTGGTCGACACGCGGAACGCGTTGAAGGGCCCCGCGACCGACACGGTCTTCAAGCTGTAGTACGTACCATTGAGGCGTTGAACCCGGTCGCCGCGGTTAGCGCCCGACCATTCCCTCGATGGGGCTGCTCGCCGTCGCGTACATCTTCCGTGGAATTCTCCCCGCCAGATAAGCCAGCCGCCCCGCGCTGACCGCGAGCTTCATCGCTTCGGCCATCGCGACCGGGTCCTGCGCGCCCGCGATGGCGGTGTTCATCAGCACCGCATCGGCGCCAAGCTCCATGGCGAGCGCCGCGTCCGATGCCGTGCCCACCCCCGCGTCCACGATGACCGGCACGCGCGCGAATTCGCGGATGATCCGGATGTTGTTGGCGTTCTGAATCCCCAGCCCCGACCCAATCGGCGCGCCGAGCGGCATCACTGCAGCCGCGCCGGCGTCTTCGAGCTTCCGGCACACCACGGGATCGTCGGTCGTATAGGGCAGCACGACGAAGCCTTCACGCACGAGCAGGCGCGTCGCGGCCAGGAGCTCCTCGTTATCCGGGAACAGCGTCCGCTCGTCGCCAATCACTTCGAGCTTCACCCAGTTGGAGAGGCCGGCCTCCCGTCCGAGGTGCGCGGTCCGAACGGCCTCGTCGGCGCTGTAGCAGCCGGCGGTGTTCGGCAGGAGCACATACCGCGAGGTGTCGATGTAGTCGAGCAGCGATTCTTCTTGGGATCCGCGCGGCGCCCCGCCCCCGCGTGGGACGGAAATGTTCACGCGCCTCACGGCGACGGTGATCATTTCCGCGCCGGATGCCTCGTGCGCCTTCACCATGACCGAGGGCGACGAATATTTGCCCGTGCCGACGATCAATCGTGAGGTGAAGGTCTTGTCCGCGATTGTGAAGCTGTCCATCACCCGCCCCCCACGAAATTGACGATTTCCACCTGATCGCCTTCGCGGACGATCGTGTCGTCGAAGGCGGTGCGCTTGAGGACGGTGATGTTGTGCTCGACGGCCACGCGGCGCGCGTCGACCTCGAGGTGGCTGAGCAATTCGGTCACCGTCAACGGTCCGCTGAGCTCGAATGGTTCGCCGTTCAGGGTAATGGTCACCGGCCCCGAGGATCGGCCCATCTTATCGCAATCGACAATCGGCCTCGAATGGGATAACGATCTGTGGATGCTGGATCGCGAGGCAGCCATCGCCTGGTACCGGCGCAACCGCGAGCGCACGCGGATGCTGTTCGACCTGGTCGCGGAGGAGACCTACTACTCACGGCCCATCGCGCTGCGCCATCCGATTGTGTTTTACGAGGGGCACCTGCCCGCCTTCAGCTTCAACACGCTGGTGAAGAAGGGGCTGGGCGGATCGAGCATCGATCCGCGGCTCGAAGCCATTTTTGCGAGGGGCATCGATCCCCACGAAAGCACCGCTTCTGCGGCGGGTCCAAAAGGACCAGCCCTACAAGGTGCCGACGTAGGCCGGGTCCTTTCGGACCCGGCAGACGACCGTGCCGGCTGGCCATCGCGTGACGAAGTGCTGGCATTTGCGGAGGAAGCCGATCGACGCGTGCTGGACGCCCTGTGCCGGGCCGACCTGGAGCGTCCGGGCCATCCACTGCTCGATCGCGGCGAGGCGGTGTTCACGATCCTCGAGCACGAAGCGATGCATCACGAGACGTTGCTTTATATGTGGCACCGTCTTCCGCTCGAGGAAAAGCTTCCGCCTGACGGCTACACCGCCCAACGCCTGACGGGGTCCGCTCGACCGCCTCAGCAGGAATGGATCGAGATTCCCGGCGGCTCCGTCACGCTTGGAGTCGATCGGCGCGACGTCGTATTCGGCTGGGACAACGAATTTCCGCGGCACGTCGCCGACGTCGAGACGTTCTCAATCGAGCGCTTCAACGTCACCAACGCGCAATACCTGGCATTCGTCGAAGCTGGTGGATACACCGATGCGCAGTGGTGGCGGCCCGAAGACTGGAACTGGATTCAGAGCGAGCGCATCTTGCACCCGCTGTTTTGGGAGGGCGGGCCTGGCAGGCCTGGCAGACCCGGCAGAAACGTCGGGGAGGACTGGTCCTGGCGCGGCATGTTCGAACGCATTCCGCTTCCGCTTGCCGGGCCCGTGTATGTCAGCCAGGCTGAGGCCGCCGCCTATGTACGTTGGCGCGGCGCTCGGCTGCCGACCGAAGCCGAGTACCAGCGCGCGGCGTTCGGTTCTCCAGATGGGGAGCGCCAGTATCCTTGGGGAAGTGCCACGCCTTCCCCCGAACACGGCGTCTTCGACCTGTCTAGTTGGGATCCCGAGCCCGTTGGCAGCCATCCGGCCGGACAGAGCGCCTGGGGCGTCGACGATCTCGTCGGCAACGGCTGGGAATGGACCAGCACGACGTTCGCGCCGTTCCCGGGCTTTCGCGCGATGGCCTCCTATCCGGAATATTCGGCGGATTTCTTCGATGGTGAACACATGGTCCTCAAGGGCGCCTCGCCGGTGACGGCGGCCGACCTTTTACGGCCAACTTTTCGCAACTGGTTCAGACCTCGATACCCATATGTCTACGCCACGTTCCGCTGCGTCACAGAACGTCCCGGTCGCCGATAAGGATTTCGCGAGCGACGTCGAGTACTACCTGGCGCTCGAGCCTCGCCAGCTTCCGTCGCGCTATCTGTACGATGCACTCGGGTCGGCACTGTTCAATGCCATCTGCGAGCTGCCGTGGTACCGGATTACGCGTGGCGAGGTGGACCTGCTCCGCACGCACGGGCGCGCGGTCTTCGCGCACTCCGCGCCGGTCTCGCGCATCGTGGAGCTGGGTCCGGGCAACGGCTCGAAGCTGCTGACGCTGATCGAGTCCGGACGCGGCCGCCGGCGTCTCGATCACAAACCTTTGCACCTTCATCTGATCGATGTCTCCGCCAGGGCGCTCGACGAAGCGAGCCACGCGCTGGCCCTGCTGGACGACGTGGAGATCGAGAAGCACCAGGCGACATACGAAAGCGGACTCATGGAAATCGCGCGGACGGGCGCCCGCACGCTCGTGCTTTTCCTGGGCTCGAACATCGGCAACTTCGATCGGCCCGGCGCCGATGAATTTCTCCGGAGCATCCGGGCCGCGCTCGAACCGGGCGACGATCTCCTCATCGGCGCCGATCTCGTGAAGCCGGAATCCGAGCTCCTGCTCGCCTATGACGATCCGCTCGGCGTCACCGCGGCGTTCAACCGGAACCTGCTCGTGCGGATCAACAGAGAGCTCGGCGGCAACTTCGACGTCGATGCCTTCGGCCACCGCGCGGTCTGGAACCGGGCCGAATCGCGCGTGGAGATGCATCTGGTCAGCCTGCGGCGTCAGTGGGTTCGCATCCAGTCTGCGCACGTCGATGTGACCCTGAAGGAAGGCGACACGATCTGGACCGAGAGCTCCTACAAATACGAACCTGACGAGCTTGCCGTGCTCCTCGAACGGGCGGGATTTCGCCCCGTCGAGCACTGGCTGGCGGGCGAGGAGCGCTTCCTGCTGACGCTTGCCCGGGCGGAGTAGCCCTCGGCGAAAGTTGACGCGCGGTGGAAACTCCGAGTACCTTAATCGTTCGCCGTCTCTCTCTTCACCCTTTGCATAACCTATGAATCCTAGTTCCGGGCTTCCTGCGGTCGCTGCGTCCACGGACCTCGGCGTGGCGGGCTATACGTTCGCCGATCTCCATGATCCTGAACGACTTGCGTCGTTGTATGAGCGTTTCTGCGAGGAAGTAGAGGCGGCCGATCCCGGGTTCTGGGTCGGGTGGGACGCGTACCGCAAGGCGCCTGACGCGCCGCGGACTCCCGTGGCGCTGTCGAATCTGCTGATCGGCATGGCGCCCCACGTCAGCCGCTTTCTCACACGGTTGTTTCAGGTCCAGCCGGACCTCGATGCCCTCCGGCGAGCAACGACGGCCCAGGACGACCTCTTCCGCTTCAAGATCGATTTCGTCCGACGGCGGGCGTTGCCGCTGCTGAAGGGCGGCGCTCACGTCGTGTCGACGCCCGAAGACGACGCGCTCGTCAAACGGATGACAGCCGGCGCATCCGCAGACCGGGTCACCCATGACGTCGAGCTTCTCATCGCACGCGCCGGCTGCGCGCTGATGGATCGCGAGAAGGCGGGCGACACGTCAGAAAGTTTGAAGTCAGAGATTGAAAGTCTGAAGCGGTGGTGCGCCGCGCGGCTGCACGATCGGGTCTACCGTTCCTGGGTCATCTTCCGCTTTCCCGAAACCCTCGACTACTGGCATCTCGTGGAAGTGCAGCATCCCGAGGCGGCTCTCCCGGAATCGATGCTCGGACCCGACTGGCGCCTGCGGCTGCGCGACGGCTTCAAGCTGACCGACGGACGGATGAACGTGCGGGAAGTCCTCAGCGAGATCCATTACTGCGTGCTGTGCCACGAGCGGGACAAGGATTCCTGCTCGAAGGGACTCTTCGAAACCGGGAAGGGTTCCGGGAGTGAAAGTGCCGGCAAGGTGGTGGTGAACCCGCTCGGCATCCAGCTCGATGGTTGTCCGTTGAACGAAAAAATTTCCGAGATGCACATGCTCCGGAAATCGGGCGATGCGCTCGGCGCGCTCGCCCTCGTGATCATCGACAACCCGATGTGCCCGGGCACCGGCCACCGGATCTGCAACGACTGCATGAAGTCGTGCATCTACCAGAAGCAGGAGCCGGTCAACATCCCGCAGATCGAAACCGGCGTGCTGACCGACGTGCTGAAGATGCCGTGGGGCGTCGAAATCTACGGCCTGCTCACGCGTTGGAATCCCCTGAATGTCCGCCGTCCGTACACGCTGCCGTACAACGGCAAGAACGTCCTCGTCGTCGGGCTCGGCCCGGCCGGATATACGCTCGCGCACTTCCTCGTCAACGAGGGCTTCGGCGTCGTCGGCATCGACGGTCTGAAGATCGAGCCATTGGCGGAAGATATCGTCGGCACCGACACCACGCCGCCCCGGCCGATTCGCGACTGGAGCGAGATCTACAGTCCGCTCGACGAACGCGTGCTGGAAGGGTTCGGGGGCGTCTCCGAGTACGGCATCACCGTACGCTGGGACAAGAACTTCCTGACGCTGCTCCACCTGACGCTGGCGCGGCGTAAAGGGCTGCGGATGTACGGCGGCATCCGGTTCGGCGGCACCATGCCCATCGAAGAGGCCTGGGAATACGGCTTCGATCACGTGGCCGTCGCGACCGGCGCCGGACGGCCGACGATCATCGACATGAAGAACAACCTGATCCGCGGGATCAGGAAAGCCAGCGATTTTCTGATGGCGCTGCAGCTCACCGGCGCGTTCAAGCGCGAAGCGCTGCCGAATCTTCAGGCCCGTCTGCCTGCCGTCGTCATCGGAGGCGGCCTGACGGCCATCGACACGGCGACCGAGCTGATGGCGTACTACCCGCTGCAGGTCGAAAAGACCGCGACGCAGTACGAGACGCTCGTCGCCGAGCTCGGCGAACCTCGAGTCCGCGCGTTGTACGACGCGGAGGAACTGGAAGTGCTCGACGAGTATCTCGCGCACGGCCACGCGGTCCGCGCCGAGCGCGCGCGCGCCGCCGCGGCGGGCGAGCCGGCCGATTTCATTCAGCTGGTGCGATCCTGGGGGGGCGTGTCGATCGCCTATCGCAAGCGGATGGTGGATTGCCCCGCCTACCGTTTGAATCACGAAGAAGTCATCAAGGCGCTCGAAGAAGGCATCACCTTCACCGAGAACATCAATCCCCTGGAAGCGATTCCCGACGATCGGGGAGCGCTGAAGGCCGTGGTCTTCAAGCGGGAAGCGAAGGATCTGCCGGCCGGACAGGAGCAGACGATCACCTTGCCGGCGCGCACGATGCTCGTCGCCGCGGGAACGAGCCCGAACATCATGTACGAGAAGGAGTGCAAGGGGACGTTCGAGCTCGATGCGAAGAAGAAGTTCTTCCAGCCGCATATCGTGGCCCCGAATGGCGACGGCAAATTCCATCTCCAGGCCGACGTCAACGGATTCTTCACCTCCTACGAGCACGACGGGAAGTTCGCCACGTACTACGGCGACAACCATCCACGGTACGCCGGCAACGTCGTCAAGGCGATGGCATCGGCCAAGGATGGTTTCCCGCACATCGTGAAGCTCTTCGCGAAAGAGCTGGCGGCGCTCGATCCTGCCGCGCAGCCACAGCGTGAAGCCGCATGGGAGCGTTTGTGCCAGCGGCTCGACACCGAGTTTTCCGCCGTCGTCGAAGATGTCGTCCGGCTGACGCCGACCATCGTCGAGGTGATCGTCAAGGCGCCGGCGGCCGCGCGGCACTTCTATCCCGGACAGTTCTACCGTCTGCAGAACTACGAGTCGGTGACGCCGCGCGTCAGGCCGCGAACGAGCGGAGGCGCTGACACGGGCACCAGAGGCGGCGCGGGAACTGTCCCGCTGCTGATGGAAGGCATCGCGCTGACCGGCGCGTGGGTCGACAAGGAACGCGGGCTCCTCTCACTCATCGCCCTCGAGCTCGGCGTGTCCAGCCGCCTCTGCGCGTACTTGAAGAAAGGCGAGCCGGTCGTCGTGATGGGACCGACCGGCACACCCACGGAAATCCCGAAGAATCAGCACGTGCTGCTCCTCGGCGGCGGCCTCGGCAACGCCGTGCTGTTCTCCATCGCCAAGGCGATGCGCGACGCCGGCAACCGCGTGATCTATTTCGCCGGCTATAAGAAAGGCGAGGATCTGTTCAAGCGCGAGGAGATCGAGGAGGCGACCGACCAGGTCATCTGGAGCACCGATACCGGCGTGGAAATCGCGCCCGGCCGCCCCCAGGACGCCCACTTCCGCGGCAACATCGTTCAGGCGATGCTCGCGTACAACAGCGGAGAGCTCGGCACCCCGCTCGTGCCGCTGCCAAGCGTCGACCGCATCATCGCGATCGGCTCCGATCGCATGATGGCGGCCGTGAAGGCGGCGCGCCACGGGGTGCTTTCACCCTATCTGAAGAAAGAGCATGTCGGCATCGGCAGCATCAACTCGCCGATGCAGTGCATGATGAAGGAAGTCTGCGCGCAGTGCCTGCAAAAACACGTCGACCCGGTGACGGGTAAGGAAGAGATCATCTTCTCGTGCTTCAATCAGGACCAGGAGCTCGACCGCGTCGATTTTCCGAACCTCGCCGCGCGCCTGCGGCAGAACACGGTTCAGGAAAAACTGGCCAGCATGTGGCTCGATCACCTGCTGCAGGGCCAGAACCTGCCGCACGTCTGACATCTATGCCACGTGCCAGCCGTCGCCGCGCAGCGAGTTCATCAAATCGACCGACCGCTGAATCAACTCGCTCGGCTCGTCGACTTCCTCGACCGACTCGGATCCATCGGGCCGTGTGATGACGACGCGATAGTGTCCGCCCGCACGATCGCGGCTGATTTCGTATCGCAGCCTCTCTCCGTCGCGATCGAAGAACCAGATCATCTCACCGCGAGCATACAGTAAGGCGTCAGCGTTCGATCCCGATCAAAATCGTCACGTCGTTCGTGTGCGTTCGCTGCCGTTCGTGTCAGTGCCGTTTTTACAGATCGGCACCGGCGACCGCCGCGCCGAGCAACCCGGTCTCCTCGTTGAGGATGACCTTGACCGGCATCTTCGTCAGCATCGATTCAAACGGCGGCTTCGCGCGAAACGCTTTCAGGAAGGTCCCCGTCTCGAGCGCGGGCAGGATCTTCGGCGCAATCCCCCCGCCGACATAGACGCCGCCCGTCGCCAGCATGGCAAGTGCGAGGTTGCCGGCGGCGGCCCCGTACGATTCCACGAAGAATTCCAGCACCTCGATGCATCCGTCGCATCGCCGCGCGAGCGCCGCCTTTGAAATGTCTGCGGGGGCGTCGGCGTCGACAATATCGATTGCCGCGGCACACGGTCGTCCCCGGTGAACAACGCGGTAGATATTGACGAGGCCCTTGCCCGACACGACGGACTCGACCTCGGCGCGCCCGAACCGGGCGGTGAGATCGTGAAGGAGCGCGATCTCGCCTTCGGTGCGGGCGGCATAGTCGGCATGGCCGCCTTCCGACGGCGACGGGATGATCCGTTCGTCGACCGTATGCAGCAGGGTAATGCCGAGGCCGGTGCCTGCCGCGAGCAGCAAGACGTTGCCGTCCTGGATCGGGTCGCCGCGGTGCAGCGTGTGCAACTCGGCGTCCTCGAGCACGGGGACGGCATGCCCCATCGCGACGAGGTCATTTACGACGCGGACGCGTTTCAGGCCGAAGGCTTTCGCGACGGCACGCCCGTCGACGCGCCACGGCACGTTGGTCAACTGCGCCGAATCGTCGACGACCGGGCCCGCCACGCCGAAGCACGCCCGATCGATCGTCGCGCGATCGATCGATCCGGCCTCGAGAAAGGCCGCGATCATCGACGCGAGATCCGGGAACTCGAGCGTCGCGAATACTTGAATGGCCCGTTGCCGCGGACGGGGACGCATGGGCTCGAACAACCCGAGCCGCGTGTTCGTACCGCCGATGTCGCCGGCTAGAATCATGGAATTGGGTAATTGGGTAATTGGGTAATTGGGTAATCGGGTGATCGGTCACTCAATTGCTCGATTACCAGATTATCCAATTACCCGATTGACTTTCGCAGTATTCTCGATCACATTGATGCCACTCCCCGGCTTCTCAGTCTGAGCGGAAAACGTTTGCCTTCACCCTCGCCTGAAGTGCCTGGTCGTCGTACAGTCAACCGCAGCGCGGCTCCTGCAGGATTGCCGCTTGCCGGCCAGCTCGTCGTGTTCACCGGAAA
>Ga0307310_10000212_pt1 | contig 17451 bp, 17 predicted proteins | sample ER_DNA_197_FD_194502 | JGI IMG/M metagenome (GOLD analysis project Ga0307310, IMG submission 194502) | Bulk soil microbial communities from the East River watershed near Crested Butte, Colorado, United States - ER_DNA_197 | ecosystem: Environmental > Terrestrial > Soil > Floodplain | place...
CGGTGGGATCGACCGCGACCCAGCTGGCGAAGGCGAGGGGTGCCATGGTCATCGCATCAGCGAGCGAGGCCAACCAGGGCTACCTCCGCGAGATCGGCGCCATCCCGGTGATCTATGGCGAAGGCATGGTCGAACGGGTCAAAGCGCTCCAGATCGGCAAGGTTGATGCGGTGCTCGACGCGGTTGGCAAAACACCGATCGACGATTTGATCAGCCTCACCACCGAGCCCTCTCAGGTCGTCTCGATCGCCAACTATGGTGCGGCTGCCTCAGGTGCGCGGGTCTCTGGAGGTGGCGCGGACAGCCAACCCAAGAAAGCCCTCGCCGAGGCGGCCGAGCTGCTGGAACAGAGCAAGCTGGTGATCAAGATTCAGACATTCCCCTTCGACCGGGCGGCCGAGGCGCACCAGATCAGTCAGGACGGCCACGCCCGAGGCAAGCTCGTCCTCGTCCCCTAACTCCGGCTACGCCGACTTGTCAGCATCCACGGCCGCTCTGGCAGCCATGGATGCTGACAAGTCAGCGAGGCCGGTGCGGAGATCGATCCGGGCTCGCCAGCCCAGCACATGGTCGGCTGCCGAGCAATCGGCGGTGATGTGCCGGACATCCCCCAGCCGATAGGCACCGGTCACTATCAAAGCCGGTCCGTCGAGGGTTCGACTGAGCTCGGTGGCCATTTCACCGACTGTCGTTACCCACGGTGTCCCGATATTCAGCGGCGTCAGGCGCGCCGGCAGTGGTGCGTGAAGTGCGGTGACGACAGCCGCTGCCACGTCAGAGACATGGATGAAGTTGCGCCGTTGGCAGCCATCCTCGAAGACTCGTGGCGGTTCCCCCCGAAGCAGATTGTCGGTGAAGATCGACGCCACTCCCGCGTATGGGGTCTCGCGTGGCATGCCAGGACCATAAACATTGTGAAATCGCAGCGCAGCCACCGTTCCTCCGGTTTCCCGACTCCAGATCGTTGCCAGCTGCTCCCCGTGGACTTTCGTTGCCGCATAGGTATTGCGAGGATCCAGTGGTGCCGACTCGGGCACCAGTTCCGGAGCCAGGTCCTCCCCGCAGTAGCGGCACCGCGGGTCGAAGCGCCGCTGGTCAAGATCATTTCGGTCTCGCGGTGGCGGGCTCATCGATCCGTGCCGATTACAGCGGTACCGTCCCTCGCCGTAGACGACCATTGATGACGCATAGATGAAACGGCTGATCTTGTGCTCCGCCGCTACTCGAAGTGTCATCGCGGTCCCGACGTCGTTGTGTAACGCGTACGCATCGATGTCGAAGATGTCGACGCCAAGTCCAACCTTGGCTGCCAGGTGGATGATCGCCTTGCAGCCATCCGCTGCCATTCGGAGTCGATCATGATCGAGAATGTCGTCGCGTATGTCGACGGCTCGATCAAACACTCGAACCGCGTGGCCCGCTGCCTCGAGTTGATCATGAACGGCACGGCCGATGAAACCAGCGCCGCCGGTGACCAAGATCGTCATGCGATGTGATTCGTCGGGCGGGGAACCGGCAGCGATACCTCGAACCGGCAACCTCCCTGAACGTTGCACACCGAGATGGCGCCATCGTGTGACTCGACGACTCCGCGGGCGATGGCCAATCCAAGGCCAGCCCCGCGATCATCGCCGCCGCGCGACGGGGTGCCTCGCCAGCCAGCGTCAAAGACCCGGGCAAGGCTGGTTTCCGGAATGCCGCCGCAGCTGTCGATGACTGCAACCCGTATGTGACCGTCGTCGGCGCGTTGGCCCTCGAGCCGTACCACCAGTCCGGCATCGGTGTGGCGAATCGCATTGCTGGTCAAGTTGCTCAATGCGCGGGCCAGATCGTCAGACGAGCCGAGAACAGCCAGCCGGTCGTCGTCGGGGAGATCGACCTCGAGCTGTACGCCTCGGCTGCTAGCCGAGACGGTCGACTCGGAGGCGACGTCGCTGATCAGTTCGGTCAGCGACACCATCGTTTGAGGTTTGGCTCTGCGGGGCCCCTGGACGCGGGACAGCGCGAACAGATCATTCACCAGAACGCTCATCCGAGCCACTGTGGCCCGCAGGTGGGACAACGCCCGCGGCACATCGGTGATGACGCCGTCTTCCAGCCCCTCCGACAGGGCCCGCAGCCCGGCCAGCGGCGTACGCAGGTCGTGGGACATGAAGCTGACGAGCTCTTGCCGCGACTGTTCGGCGGCCCGCGCCCGCGCCCGGGATTCTGCGAGTGTCTTACGGGTTTCGGCCAGATCCTGCAGTACCTGAGCCAGCTCCCGTGGCGCCGCGACCTCGGCCTGTGCGGCCGGAGCCTCTATGGGCGATCCGCTTGCCGAGTCCGATACCAGTTGATGCAGACCGGCGCCCACCCGGAGGAATGCCCGCGAGATCCGGCGCACCACCAGCCATGCGCCGAGCGCCGCCAGCAGCAGCGAGACCGACAGTGCAATCAAGATCACCAAGGAGTCGTGAGCGGACAGGAACATCAGCTGCACGTTGATCAACACCGTGGCTGCTACTGCTACCACGGGCAGCAGGGTGGCGATCGTCAGCTGCTGGCCTAGTGATCGATAACGCACTAGATGCAACAGTGCCAACCCGATCAATCCGACGGCTGAGCAGCTCGCCAGCGTGAGACCGATGATGATCATGAGGTCTGTCATGGTCGTTTGTCCTCATCGATCAGCCTGTCCCCATCAATCAGCTCGTCCTCGGCAACGAGCTCGTCCTCGCGCACCATTCGGTAGCCGAAGCGTCCGACCGTCAACAGCAGCGTCGGATCAGAGGGATCCCGCTCCAACTTCTCCCGGAGCCGTCGCACGTGCACGGTGACGGTCGATGTGTCACCGAAGTCCCATCCCCAGACCCTTCGCAGCAGCTGATCTTTGCTGAATGTCTGGCCGCCGTGGCTGGCGAGGAATGCCAGCAGATCAAACTCCCGCATCGTCAAGGCCAGCGGTCGTCCGGAACGACTGGCCTCGCGGGCAGCCGAGTCGATCGTCACTGGCCCCAGGATCACTGTCGAATTCAGCAGCGGCGTTCCGGCAAGTCGTTCGGTACGCCGTAACAGTGCCTCGACTCGCAACACGACTTCGCGCGGCGAGAAGGGCTTGACCACGTAGTCGTCGGCGCCGGTCTCCAGGCCAACCAGACGATCCTCTTCCTCACCCCGCGCAGAAAGCACGATGACGAACGCCTGGTCACCGCTCCGTCGCCGGCGGCGCAGCACCTCCAAGCCCGAGAGGCCGGGCAACATGATGTCCAGGATGACGACATCGGGACTGCTTCGCTGCCACAGCTGGACGGCCTCGCTGCCGTCGCCGCTCCAGTCGACCTGGTATCCCGCCCGGGTCAGATAGGCCTTGAGCACCTCTGCCATGGTCACGTCGTCCTCGACGACCAGAACCCGCGCTGCCATGATCATCAGCCTAGGCAGGCTAGATGGCGGTTGCTACATCGGTATTCGCCGTGCCACATGGCGTAAGCGAGCCGAAAGCGATCGCGACTGCCCAGCTGCGACCCATGACCATAGCGTCGAGTGCATGATCAACCGCGCTACGCTGTCATGAGCGATCATGCGGGGACCGTCGTCGTGTTGGCCAAGGAGCCAGTGCCTGGTCGGGTCAAGACCCGGCTGCAACCGGCATTCGACCTGAGCGGGGCAGCGGTGTTGGCTGCTGCCGCCATCGAAGACACCATCGCAGCAGTTCGAAGCTCGTCGGCAACCCGCCGCATTCTCGCCTGGGAAGGCAGCCGGTCGCCTTGGCAGCACGGATTCGAAGTTGTTGATCAGCCGCCGGGATCACTCAATGTCCGGCTGACCGCGGCATTTGCGGCCGCACTGTCGGCGCCGACCGACGAACCAGCGCTGCTGATCGGAATGGACACGCCCCAGGTCACCGCTGAGCTGCTGGACAGTTACTGGGAAAAAGCGGATGCCGTTCTTGGCCTCAGCGATGACGGCGGGTTCTGGGCAATAGGACTGCGGCCTGGGCATCCCGCCGCACTCTTCGATGGCATTCCGATGTCCACGAGCCGGACGGGCGCCGCCCAACTCGCCCGGCTTTTCGACGCGGGCTTGAGTGTCAAGCTGTTGCCGCCGCTGCGTGACGTCGATCGACCCGTAGACGCTGAGCTGGTGGCTACCCAGTTCCCGGACTTGGTCTTTTCCCGCCGATATCTGCAGCTGCTGATCAGTCGCCCCAACCAAACCTGCGACCGGCTTTTCGATGCTGCCTACGCGGGCATGATCACCGTCAGCGACGCCCCGTACGTCGAAATCGATGATCATCCGCTGCCGCTGGAGGTTTCGCGGTGGGCTGGTGCGGCAGATGAGATCGACATGCTCGTCGTGGCGCGTTGCGAGCCGCCGGTCATCGACCTCGGCTGCGGCCCGGGACGGATGGTGCAGGCTCTCAGCGAGTCAGGACGCGCGGCTTTGGGCGTCGACATGTCGTCGGTAGCGGTTGGCCTGAGCATGGCTCGCGGGGGGCCGGCTCTGCGACGGAGGATCGATGAGCCGTTGCCTGCTGAGGGTCGCTGGGGCACCGCGTTGCTGATGGACACAAACGTGGGCATGGGTGGGGACGTTGCTGCGTTGCTGGCACGCTGCATGCGACTCGTCATACCGGGAGGCTTGATCATCTGCGAGGTCGACGGCGTTCCCGGGCGGCACGAGGTGCATAGCATCGTGCTTCGGAATCAGCACGCGACCTCGCCCCCTCTGCCGTGGTCGAGGATCGGCACCAGCGCGCTCATCGAGGTTGCGAAGTCCCTCGATCTGTTGCTCATGGAGGAATGGACGAGCGGTGGGAGGGCGTTTGTCGCGCTGCGCTCGATAGGCGGCTGAGATATCGGCTGAGGGCACTAGCCTCGGGACATGCCATCGGCGATGCCTGAGGGAGAACGCGCGCCGACTGACGGCGCGCTGCCCGAGCGGGCACGGTCCGAAGTGCCGCTTCGCCCGCTCGGCATCTATATTCACGTGCCGTTCTGCACCACCCGCTGCGGCTACTGCGACTTCAACACCTATACCGCCGCCGAACTGGGCACCGAGCCCGGAGCCAGTCGCACCGGCTATGTCGCCGCCGCGATCAAGGAACTCGATCTGGCAGCTCGAGTGCTGGGCCCAGGTGCGCCTGAGGTCTCGACCATCTACGTCGGCGGCGGAACGCCCACGCTGCTACCTCCGGATGATCTCGGTCGGCTGATTACGGCGGTACGGGATCGTTTCGGGCTGGTCGCGGATGCGGAGGTGAGCACCGAATCCAACCCGGAGTCCATCGACGCTGGAGGTCTGTGCCGGCTTCGCGAGCTGGGCTTCAATCGCATCTCGTTTGGCATGCAATCTGTCGTGCCACACGTCCTTGCGACTCTGGACAGGACGCATTCACCAGGCAGACCGCAGCAAGCCGTCACCGAGGCAAAGGCGGCGGGATTCGCCAACACGAGCCTGGACCTGATCTACGGAACGCCGGGGGAGACGGCGGACGATTGGTCAGCCAGCCTGGATGCGGCCCTCGCAGCCGCGCCGCAGCACATCAGCGCGTACGCACTGATCGTGGAGGACGGCACCCGGCTGGCGGCTCAGGTTCGACGCGGCGTGCTTCCGGCGACCGATGATGACGATCTTGCAGACAAGTATGTGATCGCCGAGCAGCGACTTACTGCCGCGGGCCACACGGCGTACGAGGTAAGCAACTGGTCCTCCGACGTGGCAACTCGCTGCCGGCACAATCTGGGTTACTGGCGAAGTCACCACTGGTGGGGGATCGGCCCAGGCGCTCATAGCCATATCGGGGGAGTGCGGTGGTGGAATGTCAAGCATCCTCAGACGTACGCGTCCAGACTCGCGGCGGATCTGTCGCCGGCACAGGCGCGTGAGGTGCTCTCGGCCGAGCAACGCCGAGTGGAGCGCATCATGCTCGAGCTCCGACTCGCCGATGGCCTCAGCATGTCGCTCCTCACCAGGACGGAGCGGGATCGTGTCGGTGATCTTCTCGTCCGGCGGCTGGCGGTGCTGACGAACGGAATGTTGATCTTGACGGCCCGCGGCAGACTGCTCGCCGACGGTGTGATCCGTGACCTCCTGGACTGAGCGTCGCGTTCCGCGGGGTCGTCGTTGATTGGCGTGCCGTGATTGTCTGGGTGCATGGCGGTCATGCCGATGTTCCCGTTGGGTTCGGTGCTGTTCCCGTACATGCCGCTGCGGCTTCGGGTATTCGAGGAACGCTACTTGATCATGCTCGCCGAGCTACTGAAGAACGAGAACTCGCGATTTGGCGTGGTGTTGATCGAACGTGGCCGGGAAGTGGGCGGTGGCGAGCACCGCTTCAGTGTTGGCACGGTTGCTGAGATCAGACAGCTTGGTGCCGAGGGAGGTTTCGTTGGCTTGATCGCTCAAGGCGGCCGGCGCTTCGAGGTCTCGGAGTGGCTCGAAGATGCACCTCATCCACGCGCAGAGATACGTGAGATCCCCGACCTCGAGTGGGACGAGGATCTGATGGCGCTAAGGGAGAGCACGGAGCAGCTGGTACGCCGCACCCTGGCCGTCGCCAGTGAGTTCGCCGAGAACATCTGGCCCGCAGATGTTGAGTTGTCCGACAATCCAGTGGCGGCGGCGTGGCAATTGGCCGCCATCTCGCCGATCAATGCTCTTGATCAGGTTGCGCTGCTGCGCTCGACGTCAGTTGAGGAATTGCTGGTTCAGGTCGCAGAGCTGACACGTGAGGCCGGGCTGACCTACGAAGCTCCGTGGCTTGACGACGAGGACGGGTCATAGGGTTCACGCGCCGGGCCAGTGGTAGCGCGCCGCATCAATGAAATGGGGAGCAACACCTGGCGCGGCTCGCTTTCCGGATCGATGAGCAACCGTCCTACGTGTCGCCCTTTGTCGCGGATCGGCTGATGAACGGTGGTGAGCTCGGTGGCCTGCGCTACGGCAATGTCGTCGAAGCCACAAACCGACACCACATCCGGCACGCTCAGGCCACCGGCCGCCAACGCCTCCAGTGCGCCGAGCGCCAGCACGTCGCTCAAGCCGACGATCGCCGTAGGAATCTGATCACGAGAGAGCAGCCATGACGTCGCCGTCACACCCGACTCGATCGAGTTGTGGCCGCCGGAGACGATCATGACGTCGCCCTTGATCGCTTGGCGTAGTCCTGCGACCCGCGCGGCATAGTCGAGGAACCCGAGGTCGGCCTCGTCCAGACGCTGTCCCGGACTGCCTGCCGGTTGGTTCGTCTCGACGAGGACGGCGACATCGCGGTGACCCAGCGTGGCCAGATGCTCGCCCACCATGATGCCGGCGCCGAAGTCATCGATGGCCACCCAGCTCGAGTCGGCATCAGTATTGATGTCGGTGGTGACCAGCCGGATGCCCCGCGCTCGCGCCACCATGGCCGCTGGATGATCGGTTGGTACGGACAGAATGGCAAGCGCGTCGATGTTGGCGTTGCGTACGGCGCTCGTATCGCGGTCCTCTGCGCCGGTGAGTGTGGGCGAGGCAGCTGACTGGCGGGACAAGGGCATCAGCACGATGCTGATGCCGTGTTCTTCGACGACCTCGCTGAGACCGGTCAGGAACTCGATCGCAAACGGATCGGAGAATGCGTACGAAAGCCGCTCGGAGAGCAACACGCCGACGGCCCCGGCTCGACCTATCCGCAGGGTTCGGCCGGCCGCGTCCGGCCCGGCATAGCCGAGCTCGGCCGCCGTCGCCAAGATCCGCTCTCGCAGTTCGGCCGACAGTTGGTCAGGGCGGTTGTAGGCGTTGGAGATCGTCGCCGGTGAGACGCCGAGTACCGAGGCGAGGCTCTTGACGGTCATGCGTGCCATCTGTGCCTCGCCCTGGTGTGTTTCCGCTCTGCTGAGCCGTTCCTGAATCGTTCTAGTTAGCCTAGCGGGCAGACTTCACTGCCGACTTGTCAGCGTTACAGAGTGCTATGGCACTTTGAGACGCTGACAAGTCGGTGGTGGCTGAGTCAGAGACCCTTCTTCTTTCTTTTCCCAATGTCGTAGGACTCACTTCCGGGGGTCCAGTTCAATACGCTGGCCCGTTCCATGAACTCGTCGGTAGTGATGTCACCGCGCGCGAAACGCTCGGCAAGAATCTTTTTGGCCTCGCTCTCGGGCGAGCGGCTGCCGGCCAATGACTGAGGCGCGAACTGGCCGTGGCGAACCAGGAAGAACACTATGGTGCCCAGCACGAGCAGCATGAACAGGAAGAACATCAGACCTCCTAGGAAGGGTGCGAAAGGCGGCACGGCGCCGCTTGCGATGGTCGAAGAGGGGTCACCGGCTCCCCACGGAGGGCCGTGATGATGATGACCGAAGCCGCCCTCTAGTGGGATCAGTAATGGGGTGGTCATTGATCCATTCTGCGGCGAGCAGTCCGGATCGTCATCGGTCCCAAAGCGGCTCTTTGACTACGTTCCCTGACGTAGTCAAAATACCTTGCTCGTGCGATGCGCCGCCTTCCGTGCCGGTCTAGTGTCGGGAGACACCGCAGGCGGATCGAGCTGATCGGCTGCGCACCGAGGAGATCGAGGAGGAACCATGCGGGTCGAGGCCCGGCGTGCCCTCATCGTCGACTCCGCCATCGGTCTGATCCTCGCCGTCACCAGTTGGATCGCCTCCTTTTACGTCTGGGGCCGCGCGGAATTCAACCGACCAGATTGGGGACACGGACCACCGGGCAGAGTAATCAGCACTGTTGATTCGTCCCCGTGGGTACTGCCTGCAGTCATCCTGCTCGCACTGGGCATCGCGACGAGACGGGTGTGGCCGCGTGCGGCTTTCGTCGCGACGGTGGTGGGCGTCGGCACGTACCTGGCCACAGGTGCGATGTTCGGGCCGATCTTTCTTGGCCCTGCTCTTGGCGTGTACGCGATGGCAAGCGGCACGCACCTGCTCGCCGACCAAACCCGTCCGGCCGCCTCCGACTCGGCCGTACCGCCACTGCGCAGCTGGGCGCCGTTGCTGATCTTGCTCGTACCGATGATCATGGCCGGGCACTGGCGCGAGCCCTACCTCGGCCTGCTCAACCCAGCCCTGTATGGGGCTCTGGTCACCGTAGTGGCGATCGCCGTCGTGCCTGCCACGATCGCCTTGCTGCTGCGCGCCCGTCGGGAAGGCGAGCGAGAAGTACGCGAGCAGGAGCGCCGTCGCTACGCGTACGAGGAACGGCTCCGGATCGCGCGTGACGTGCACGATGTCGTCGGTCACAGCCTGGCTGTCATCACCATGCAGGCTGGGGTGGCGCTGCATGTGCTGGACAAGGAGCGAGCTGCCCAGCCTCGGCCGGATCGCGTTGCGGAGTCACTCGAGGCCATCAAGAAAACGAGCCGTGAGGCGCTGGCGGAGCTGCGGACCACACTCGAGGTGTTTCGATCCGACGCTGAAGAGCCACTCAGCCCGGTGCCCGGACTTGGACGGCTCGATGACCTGGTGGCGCGACTGCGCTCGGCCGGCCGAGACGTGACCCTGGTACGGGAGAACTCTGACGATCTTGAGCTGCTGCCGGCGGCAGCCGATCAAGCCGCTTACCGGATCATTCAGGAGTCGCTGACCAATGTGGTGCGGCATGCGGCCATGGCCCATGCCACCGTACGGGTGGCCGCTGAGGAGGGAAGGCTGACCGTTGAGGTCCGCGATGATGGACCGGCCATGAGCGTGCCGGCGGAGGGCAACGGAATCCGTGGCATGCGGGAGCGGGCGAAGGCGGTGGGCGGCACGTTACGCCTCTTGGTTGGGGAGCCGAGCGGGTTAGTGGTACGCGCCGACCTGCCGTTGGCGGTGGACGGCGGAGTTCGGTGATGATCTCTGTCGCCCTTGCCGATGATCAGCCGCTGGTCCGGATGGGCCTTCGGGTCCTCATCGAGTCTGAAGATGATCTTGACCTGGCTGGCGAGGCCGAGAATGGACGGCAGGCCGTCGAGCTGGCCCGGCGTACCCGACCCGACGTGATCTTGATGGACATCCGGATGCCTCAGGTCGACGGGATCGCTGCGTTGCGGATGATCGTCGGCGATCCGTCCCTCGCTGGCGTTCGAGTGATCATGCTGACCACCTTCGAGCTCGATGAGTACGTCTTCGAGGCCCTGCAGGCCGGGGCGGCTGGCTTCCTGATCAAGGACACCGAGCCGGCTGACATGCTGCGGGCTATTCGGTTGGTCGCGGCGGGGGAGTCGTTGTTGTCGCCGTCTGTTACGCGACGGGTCATCGAGTCTTTCGCCTCACGATCACCTATCCGCAAGAAGCATCCGCAGCTCTCCCAACTCACCGACCGGGAGCGCGAGGTACTCGCGCTGATCGGCGAAGGTCTGAGCAACGACGAGATCGCCGAACGGTTAGTCGTCAGTCGAGCGACCGCGCGTACCCATGTCAGCCGGGCGATGATCAAACTTCGAGCCCGAGATCGGGCCCAGCTGGTGGTCATCGCCTACCAGTCCGGTCTGGTCCGCTAGGCACTCACGTGTCAGCGCCTGTGGCTGGCATAGCGACCACCCGTGCTGACAAGTCGGCCTGACAAGTCGGCGTTGTCAGGCCAGCGGCAACTCCGGCCGCGACGGTCGTGGCGGCTGTGGCGGCTGTGGCGGCGTCAGTCTCTCGGCCGCGAGTGCGGCGATGCGACCCCGCTGCTCGAAGACGAACTCACGATTGACCGGCTCCCCATGGCCTGGAACCGCCAGAGTCGCGGCCGTCATCAGGCCAATCACCGCATCCACCGTCGCCGGCCATTCATCGGGAACCGAGTCGGGGCCAAACGAGGGCGGCCCCGCTGATTCGATCAGGTCGCCAGCAAACAGCACATCGGCGTCGGGAATTACGACGACCAGATCTCCGTCGGTATGGCCCCTGCCGAGATGAGCGATCTCTACCCGCCGGTCACCTAAGTCGATTGCCGTGGCAACCGCGATCTCCTGGGTCGGCCGCGCGAGCTCGCTCGAGTCCACATCCAGCCGTTGTGCGTCCGCCGCCGCCTCCGCGGACGAAAGCCTGGTATGGACCGATTCGTGGGCGATCCGCGGAACGTCGCCGAAGGCGGCCAGTCCGAACGCATGGTCGTAGTGCCAGTGGGTGACGACGACGGCTGCTAGGGGCCGGTCAGTGACCGCGGCAACCGAATCGCGGATTTCGTGACCCTGCTCGGGACTCGATCCGGTATCGATCAGCAGCGTTCGGTGTGCTCCCACGATCAGTCCGAGGTTGACCGATTCGGGCTGGGCGACAGCCACGTACACACCGGATCGCAACTCCCGCCATGGCCCGAGCGCGGCCGTCGGGCCCGATTCAGCAGCCGATCGCGGGGAGTTCATCACGCTAGACTGGCACTCTGTTTGTGCGAGTGCCAAACGCCGTTTTTCCGTAGGCGAGCACATCGGGTATTGCGCATCAGGAAGGAGACGCATGGACGACCGTAAATTGGAAGTACTTCGCGCCATCGTCACCGACTACGTATCCAGCCAGGAGCCGGTGGGATCCAGATCGCTGGTCGAACATCATGACCTTGGGGTCTCCCCGGCTACGGTCCGCAACGATATGGCTGCCCTCGAGGAAGAGGGCTACATCATGCAGCCGCACACCAGCGCTGGCCGCATTCCGACTGATAAGGGTTATCGACTGTTCGTCGACCGGCTCGGTTCGCTGAAACCGCTCTCTCCCGCGGAGCAGCGCGCCATCCAGACCTTCCTCTCCGGGGCACTCGATCTCGACGATGTGCTGATACGTACGGTGCGGCTGCTGGCGCAGGTCACCCAGCAGGTTGCCATCGTGCAGTATCCGACGCTCAGCCACTCCGTGGTACGCCACGTGGAGATCGTGTCGATGTCGCCGTCTCGCCTGCTCCTGATCCTCATCACCTCCACCGGGAGGATCGAGCAGCGCGCACTCGAGATTCCAGAGCACGATGAAGAAACGCTTGCCGAGTTGCGGGCGCATCTGAACACAGCAGCTGTCGGGAATACCTCTTCACAAGCAGCAGTTCGGTTGAGCAAGTTAGCTGAAACGCTGCCCCCATCGCTAGAGGTCATCGGACAGGCAGCGATCGCAACCCTGTTGGAGATGGTGAGCAGTGAGGCGACCGGAAGGATGGTGGTCGGCGGCATGCCGAACTTGACGCGCTACGGCGCCGAGTTCGAGACCACGGTCAAGCCGGTGCTCGAGGCTTTAGAGGAACAGGTGGTTTTACTGAAGCTCCTCGGTGAGGCAAACGCTGCCGATGAGGTGACTGTGCGGATCGGCCACGAGAATCCGTACAAGGAACTGCAGTCCACATCCGTTGTCGCCAGCGGCTACGGTAGCCAAGTCGACACGTTCGCGACTCTTGGCGTGGTCGGGCCGACCCGAATGGACTATCCCTCGACAATGGCGTCGGTCCGCGCCGTTGCTCGCTACGTCGGCCGATTCCTCTCCGAAGGATGAGCACAACACGCATGAGCTCTGACTACTACCAAATCCTCGGCGTACCCCGAGATGCGACACCCGAGCAGATCAAGAAGGCCTATCGCCAGCTCGCCATGAAGTTGCATCCCGACGTGGCCCAGGAGCCGGATGCGGCCGAGCGATTCAAGAGTGTCGCCGAGGCGTACGAGGTACTCCAGGATCCCAAGAAGCGCGATCTCTACGACCGCGGCGGCGACCCGCTTGGCGGCGGCCTCGGCGGCTTCAACGGTGGCTTCGGCGCGGGTGGCTTCGACTTCACCAACTTGGTCGACGCGATGTTCGGCCAGCACACCTCGCGCGGACCTCGATCACGGGTACGCCGCGGCCAGGACGCCTTGGTTCGCCTCGATCTTGAGCTTGCCGAGGCGGCATTCGGTACGACCATGCCACTGCGCGTGGATACCGCCGTGCTGTGCCCACGCTGCAACGGATCGGGCGCGACCAACGGGTCCAAGCCGACCAGGTGCCCCACGTGCCATGGGCAGGGCGATGTCACCCATGTGCAGCGTTCCTTCATTGGCGATATCCGGACCACTCAACCGTGCCCGACGTGCCACGGTTATGGCACGATCATTCCGGACCCCTGCTTGGAATGCTCAGGAGACGGCCGGGTCCGCTCGACTCGAACGATCAACGTGAAGATTCCGCCCGGCGTGAGTACGGGCAACCGCATTCACCTGTCCTCCCAGGGCGAAGTCGGCCCGGGCGGCGGTCCCGCTGGTGATCTATACGTCGAACTCCAGGTGGCACCGCACGAAATATTCCGTCGCGAAGGTGATGATCTTGAGGTCGTGGTCAAGATCCCGATGACGGCAGCCGCTATGGGTACCGAGGTCATGGTGACCACTCTGGAGGCCGACCTTCCCGACGCCGCTCCGGAGACCAAGTCCGTACGGATCGCCGTTCCGGCGGGAACGCAGTCCGGGACTCGCATCGCCATGGAAGGCAAGGGTGTTCCGAGGCTGCGAGGCAGCGGGCGTGGTCAGCTCGGAGTGACCTTGCTCGTCCAGACGCCGACGCGCATCGACGACGATCAGCGGGACCTGCTCCGCCAGCTCGCCGAGTTGCGCGATGAGACGCGTCCTGAGGTGACCGTGCAGAAACACAGCCGCGGCGTCTTCGGGCGGCTCCGGGACGCATTCGCCGGCCAGTGAGGCGACCCGAGCTTCGGATCAGGCCCCGGATCGTGCGCCGCCGTGCTGAGGAGAAGCGAGGAGGCATGTTTTTCGTCTCCGAGCGCCGACGAAGGAGGCGGACTCCAGAGCGCGATCCGCAGCGAGCGGAGCGAGCAATCAGACAGAGCTGTCGTCCATGACGGACCCGCTTTTTCTGCTGGACGACATCGCCGATCCGTTCCCGACAGTGGGCGCTCGTGTCACCCTCGCCGGTGAGGAGGGCCGGCATGCCGCGGTCGTACGACGGATCCAGCCGGGCGAGATGATCATGATCGGCAATGGTCGGGGACGCGGCGTACGCGGTGTGGTTGTCGAGGTACGCGGGGCCGGCTTGGTCGTTGAGGTTCTCCGCCACCTCACGACGACCGCCGAACCGCGATGCTTTGTCGCGGCACAGGCCCTGGCCAAAGGCGATCGATCGGAGCTGGCGGTCGAAATGCTGACCGAGATGGGTATCAGTGAAATCGTGCCCTGGCAGGCGGCCCGTTCCATCGTGCGCTGGACTCCCGATCGTGCGGCGCGGTCGCTCAACAAGTGGCGTTCCACAGCACGGGAGGCAGCCAAGCAATCCCGACGGCTGCAGGTACCGCAGGTGTCAGCGCCGGTCACGACCAAACAGCTCGCTCGGCGGGTAGCCGATGTTGATTGTGCCCTGCTGCTGCACGAGGACGCCGAGGCATCCCTGGTCGACGTTGATCTTCCGGCAGCTGGCACGGTGTTGATCATTATCGGTCCGGAGGGTGGCATCTCTGCCGAGGAGCTCAGCGAGCTGAGCGCCGCCGGCTCCCGGCCGGTGTCGGTTAGCGAGGGAGTGCTGCGGACCTCCACAGCCGGTGTCGTGGCTCTGGCCGCACTCAAGCTAAGGCGTGAATGAGATGCACGCTGAGCCCGTGATCATGCACCCTGAGCATGTCGAAGGGCGGTTCGGCTTCATGCCGGTCGTGTCGCTGCCCGACCGGCTCGGCCGTTGCGGCGTGATCACCACCCCCCATGGGGTGATCAAGACACCGGCATTCATCGCCGTAGGCACGAAGGCGACCGTCAAGGCGGTGCTACCGGAGAGCCTGGCGGCACTTGGTGCTCCGGCCGTCCTTGCGAACGCGTACCACCTCTACCTGCAGCCCGGCGCAGACGTAATCGAGGCCGCCGGCGGCCTCGGCACCTTCATGAACTGGACAGGTCCGACGTTCACCGATAGCGGCGGTTTCCAGGTGATGTCGCTCGGCGTCGGCTTCAAGAAGATCCTCGCCATGAACACCAACGGGCTCGAGGACGATGACGTGATCGCCGAGGGCAAGACCCGATTGGCGCACGTCGACGACGACGGTGTGACCTTTAGATCGCATCTGGACGGGTCTGAACACCGCTTTACACCTGAGGTCTCGATGCAGATCCAGCATCGGCTGGGCGCGGACATCATCTTTGCGTTTGACGAGTGCACCACGTTGATGAACACCCGCAACTACCAGGAGCAGTCGGTTGCCCGGACTCAGCGATGGGCCGCTCGCTGCTTGGCCGAACATCTACGCCTGACCAGCGAGCGAGCTCACCAGGCTTACCAGGCGTTGTTTGCTGTGGTGCAGGGCGCGCAGTACCAGGATCTGCGGCGTCAGGCGGCGCGTGATCTTGTGTCGCTGGCCATTGATGGATCAGAGTTCGACGGCTACGGCATCGGTGGAGCGTTGCAGAAGGAAAACCTTGGCACGATCGTCCGGTGGGTCGCTGAGGAGCTGCCCGTTGACAAGCCTCGTCATCTGCTGGGCATCTCGGAGCCAGATGACATCTTCATCGCGATTGAGAACGGCGTTGACACCTTCGATTGCGTCGCCCCGTCGCGGGTGGCGCGCAATGCCGCCGTCTATACGACCCGTGGCAGATTCAATGTGAATGCCGCACCGAGTCGTCGGACCTTCGCGCCGATCGACGATGACTGCGACTGCTACACCTGCGCGCACTACACACAGGCGTACCTGCACCATCTGTTCAAAGCTCGCGAGATGCTCGCTTCGACCCTCTGCACGATCCACAACGAGCGATTCGTGGTACGCCTCGTCGATGACATCCGCGCCAGCATCGAAGCCGGCACGTTCTTCGACTTCAAGCTCGATTTTCTGGGCCGCTATTACGCACACCCTGAGCGCTGACGCCCCACCTTCCTCTCTGACCCCACCTATTTGGGGGCGCGGACGAGAAGGTGGCGCGTCAGTGAATAACAACGAGGTTGGGGTGGTGACCTCATGGCAAGCTACGACTTCAGTGCTGAGAGGTACGCGCAGCCTCCACGACCTGGCGGATGGCGCCCGCCACCAACATCGGTTGATCCCAGTGGATGTAGTGACTGCTGCCCTCGACGACAATGAGTTTGGCGTTCGACGAAAGGCCGGCCAGCTGCTGCTGCGCCGGTAGCCAGAGTGGGTCGTGCTCCACGTTCTGCCCTGCCGCCAACACCATCAGCGGAACGTCGCCCAGCGATGTCGCGGAGCTCAGTTGCGCGTTGTCGTGGGTTAGCAAAGCGTCCTCCCTCAGGACGGTCTTCACTTGCTGCGACCGTGCCTGGAGTACGCCGATCTCGGCTCGTGTCTCGGTGCTGAGGTTTTGCGTCGCCGGAAAGACCTGTGGCCACGCCGCCGCCCAGAAGGCACGGACCAGGCCAATTCGCGCAGCCGCCCAGATTGTCCGCTGGAACCGTCGCTGCTGCGTGTGCTCGGCAGCCAGCGCCTCGGGCGAGCGGTTGGCGTCCACGGATTCGTGCCGGGCATCGATCAGAACCATCCCCACGACAGCTTGTGGATACCGATTGGCAAAAAGGCGCACGTGTTTGCCGGCCGCCGAATGCCCCACCAACACATAAGGACCTTGGATGCCAGCATTGACCAGCAGGGTGTGGAGTTCGTCGGCAATTTGGCTCGGTGTGCGGGCGTCAGGGCTGGGATCGCTCCAGCCATAGCCGGCGCGGTCGTACGCGCAGACCCGAGTGGTCGCAGCCAATTCGGGTTGAACGAGGCTCCAGTCGAGCGAGAAGCCACCCAGGCCAGCATCCAGCACAACGGTTGGGCTGCCTTCCCCGACGCAATGAATGTGCAGCCGGTAACCGCCGACATCGACCCGCTGGCCTGGTGCGGGATAGTGAGTGTCATCACCGGCCGCCATGATCGCCTCGTAGATCGCGCCGCTCGCCGCCAGCAAGACGATCAGCGCCAATAGTCCGAGCAGAATACGTCCAGTCCACAGGAGCCAGCGGTTCCGGCGCCGCTGCGGTTGCGGCGATGCGACTGCGTTCGGTGACGAGGTCGTCGTCTCCATGGTCACTCCTCAGGTGGCGTCGTTCAGTCCTCACAGATGCGGTTGGCCTCGCTGCGACTCTCGACCAGGAATGTGTCCGCGGCCGACCGTGCGCAGTCTGAGGTGTAAATCGACGTGTGACCGTCTCCGGTACGGGTCAGCAGGGCACTGCCATCGATCTGGTCGCTCGATCATGGTCGGCGAGAGGAAGGTTTCGGCATCTGCGATGTACTTCGCTGCACCATCGCCAGGCCGCCAGGATTGAAGAACAACGTGCCAATACGCCGCGTCGGATCCTTGGCCGGCAAACGCGGCCGCGACACCGACCCGCTGAAAACGTCGTGCCGGACGTCTGATCATGGCCGCATCCTCCCGACCCGGTTCTACACAGACCATGACACCGACGTAACGATTCGCTACAGGTGGCGGACTGGCCACCTGTAGGTCGGGTTTCTGGTGGTTCTGCTCACCTGGCCTTCGGCGGCGAACATCAAGTCACGGCAACGCCTGCGCGCTTCAGTGAACCACCTGCTTCTCGGCTCCCGCGCCGGTCAGGGCCCGTA